>Ga0302269_1000017_pt1 | contig 85502 bp, 50 predicted proteins | sample III_Bog_E2_2_FD_194560 | JGI IMG/M metagenome (GOLD analysis project Ga0302269, IMG submission 194560) | Peat permafrost microbial communities from Stordalen Mire near Abisko, Sweden - III_Bog_E2_2 | ecosystem: Environmental > Terrestrial > Soil > Wetlands > Peat | place: Sweden: Abisko...
ACAAAGAACAAAGAACAAAGAACAAAGAACAAAGAACAAAGAACAAAGAACAAAGAACAAAGAACAAAGAACAAAGAACAAAGAACAAAGAACAAAGAACAAAGAACAAAGAACAAAGAACCAAGAACCAAGAACAAAGAACCAAGAACCAAGAACAAAGAACCAAGAACAAAGAACAAAGAACCAAGAACAAAGAACCAAGAACAAAGAACAAAGAACAAAGAACCAAGAACCAAGAACCAAGAACAAAGAACAAAGAACCAAGAACAAAGAACAAAGAACAAAGAACCAAGAACAAAGAACCAAGAACAAAGAACAAAGAACAAAGAACAAAGAACCAAGAACAAAGAACAAAGAACCAAGAACAAAGAACCAAGAACAAAGAACCAAGAACCAAGAACCAAGAACCAAGAACAAAGAACAAAGAACCAAGAACAAAGAACCAAGAACAAAGAACAAAGAACAAAGAACAAAGAACAAAGATATAATATACAGTATATTAATATATTACAAATTATTAAGTCAGATTAATTTGCTCGTTGTATATAAAACGTAAAACAGGGTTGTGCCTTAAACAGAATTCTATCGTGTTTTTTAAATATCCTATCTGATTGTTTTTGATCTTGTGTTATTCATCATAATTAGCTTTCATAAATTGCTTGTCCATGAATTTTTTATTGTCGTTAATAATCTCAACACCTTTATCTTTATATTTTAACTGGGATTTATTCATAAACATCAAATAAACCGTCCTTTTCCAAAAGTCCTTGCTATAGCTGTTGCCACTGAATTCCACATTCCGGCAGTTCCACAACAGAAAAGGTGTTTTCAACCATGCGAATGGTTTATAATCGTAAGTCCTCTTTATGATGTTATTTCTAAAAGTCAGGTTTTGAACTGAACGGGCATATAACAATGGCATATCAAATGTATTGAACGTATTGCCTTCAATTGTTATGTTCCGGTGAAAGAGTAATGTGTCTTTTTCAGTCGGACGTTGTGATGGGCAAAGATTTATGATAGCCTCACCCCATTCCCATTTGGTGCCAAACTGAGAACCTGATGTCAGACAATTATCGAAGGTGTTGTTCCGAATTGTCAGGTCATTGACAGCTCCCGATTCGAGCCAAAACAGAGCATCACCCTCAATAATAATTGACTGACCGGCATTATTGAAATAATTATTTTCAATGATCACTTTTTTTGGAGTTGTTGTACGTACGCCTGCTGCTCTGTGCCTCTTTAATATTCTATTATTTCGTATAATGACTTCAGGATTCCATGTTTTTGATTCAATGAGATTTTCAGCCACTGCATCATCCGGAAGTGGAGCAGTAAATTCAATGTCATACACTCCGTTCCATGCTCTTCCCGAAATTAGTTTTAATGATTTTACTGTTGCGGTATGACCCCTTTGCATTGTCTTTTTTGAAATAAAAAAAACTTCATCACCTTCCCTGTTAAAGACACCTTTATAACAAAATACCCTGAGTTTAGTCGGTGATAGCTTTTCTTTTATGATATTATACATATTGTGGACATTGATATAATCATCACCACCACCATTGTAAGTGCAATTCTCAATTGTAATTAATCCTTTACATCCTTTAAAATGCAATCCATCTGCCATATTGGAGAACACCCTTCCTTTTTTTTCATTGGCAATAATATCATAATGGTCGATGGTGATATTTTCGGTGCGAAAAGCTATCAATCCCATGCTCAATGAATGATAACTGGTAACATCTTTGACAAATATATCTTTCGATTCACTCACAAATATAGCATCTGTAAGGTAAATACCATGAAACATAGTTATTAATTCGTTTTTCCGAGGTGTTCTTTCGCATTTGAAAGGTCCTTTGAAACGTATGATCCCCGGTTTTATTTCTGTTGCTTTATGTTTATAGAAATCACCGGCAGGATTATCGTGTGTTTTTGTAATGATATTCCCTTTGATGGAATCATACATTTGATTATAAAAACACTTATCCGTCCTGAAACCCGGTCCATAATAAAAAACTTTATTATCGACGATTTCGTACGGATATTGAGCCTTATCGATCTCCAGATCCATGTATTTTTTCGTTATACTGACAAATTTACCCTGTGTAACAAAAGGTCTTTCCCAATCTACTGAATAGTTTTTTAGTGTTATATTTTCGCTCTTTTTGATGGACACAACGCAAAACCTGCCTCTCATACTGAACTCAGACCCGTTCCCATCAATGGTCAGATTTTTCATTCCGAAGATGTCAAATCCTGTAGATTCAAATTCATTTGATCCATAGGCAATGGGTGCTTCAAAAATATACTTTCCCTTCGGGAAGGACAGGGTTATGTTACCTGATTTGGTTTTGATATCAGCTAATGCCTTTTTTATATAGGGAACGGCGCTTTCTCCGGTATTGGGATGAAGACCATAACTGGTAATGGAAATTATTGTCTGGCTCATCAATTGGGTATATCCACATGATAAAATAAATAGAAACAGGAAAAATTTTAAAAAGGGTACTTTCATTTGTGTTTCAATAATTATTTGTTCAAATTGTTTTTGTTTGTTTTTAAATAGTTGACGAATCTCTTTCAAATAAGAATATTATCAATGACTAACAAGAAGTACAGGTACTTATTGCACAATCACTTTACGAACGATAGTAATCCCATCGGTATCAGTAGTCTTTACCAAAACAATACCTGATGTATTTATTGGAATGGTAACGATTTCATTCCCTGTTGCATTTCGTTGGGCAATAGTTCTTCCCGTCAAATCAAGTACTTCTATTTTACTGTTTACAGAAGTCCTGACATTTAATTGTTTTGACGTACAATATGCTTCAAGTTTAGGGTTGTCAGCCTGCTCAATGATTCCTTCCGGAGCGGTTGTCAGTTCTTCGATAACAATATCATCAATCGTTATTGTTGAAGGAACAGCAGGATAACCGAGGGCCCAATACCATGCAAAGTCCGAACTGCCCGACAAAGTGAGTACCGGAGTTGTATATGTTTTAGTTTCAACTACATTTCCACCAACTAATGATACATTTTGTTGAGCATCAGTAACACCGGCAATATGACAGTAATGAATAATTGTTTCAGGAACTGTAGACCTTATTTTGTAAGTCATTCTGTATGAATATCCGGCTTTAAAATCTATTGGAGTGTGTATACACGATATTGTCTCAATTCTTACCTGTAGAGTCCACCATTCTCCTATGGAAGTGAGCTCCAGTTTCAGCGATTTATTCCCTGAAATTGGGGTTATTGTGTCTAAGGACTTTGTAAGGGCAGAAGGTGCCCAGGTATAAAAATCAACTCCTCCAATAGTATCGTTTGGTATTGTTTGGGCAGTTAAAGTTGACGTGCAGAAACAGATACAGATAATGGAAAATGTAAAAAATATTCTTTTCATTCTTACTTAATTTTAATGATGAATCTTCAACAAGTCTTTTGATTTTCAACTGCTGACAGGGAATTAGTCCGCTGTCAGAGTTGGAGAAAAACCATAATAATTAATAATAGCATTGATAATAAGCCGAAATGGACAGTCTTAATTGAAAGTCACATTAGTAGCATAAGGACCTATCACGAAGTTCCCCTGTTGTGCACTCAATATATGCTGACCGTTTATCTGCAGGTTATTAAAGGTCACTCCATTCACACAACGGGAGGCATCATAACCTTTTATATAATTAGCTTTTGCATTGCTGCCGTTAAAGGTGATATTATTGAAAACTATATTCTTAATGGGGCCACCCGGAGCTGTTGTCCATTGGTTAGTCTCAATCCGGAAACTGACAAGATTGCTGCAGGAGAAGTTCTCAGCCCGGCTGTTTTCAATGGTAATGTTACTGATGGTCATATTATCGCCGTTAGTGATGCCAATTGCTCCCCAGAAATCGGGAGTGGGATATTTACTTTCCAGAAAATCGCAATTGGTGATTAAAACACTATCGGTTGACAATCCGTTTCCTTCTGGCCCGATTAATACGCAATGTGCACCGTCGGCCCAGAAAATACTGTTTTTGATCACAATGTTTTTATTGGGATGGGTTACATTTTTGCATTTAATAGAAATGTTATCATCAGGAATCCTGTAAAATACATTGTCAAAAGTAAGGCCGTTACAACCGGAGGCATCTGTACCATCCGAACTGATTGCCTGATTGATAATTTTGACGTTTTGTATCAGGCTGCTGTCCACCTGGCTGGGAACAATAGTCCAACTGGGACTATTAATGATGATGATACCTTCTATGGTAATATGGGCGGAATTACTGATCAGTATCCTTCCGTTCTGTAGTATCCCGTGTCCCCTGACAGAGGAGTTTTTTATGTTGTTGCCATTGATAATCCCGTTTACAACAGCGCCACCTGCCAGGTAAATGGATTGTCCAGTTCCCAGGGTCATTGTACCTACATTGTGAAAACCGGGGCCAAAGTATGTTACACCCGCATCGCCATCCTTCGGTGGATTCACTTCCATGGCATTCGCATATAAGAAAAGATTGTGGTAAATGTCATTATCGAATTCTATAGACAGGTTGCGTGGCTGGTCAAGAAAGAAACTGACGGTGTTACCGGTTTGAGTGGAGGTTACTCCAAATGAAAGCGGCCTTACCCGCACAGTTGTAAAAGTTCCTGAATTTTTGGTCACCCTGACTTCTATCCTGTTACGGAAATCGGCGTCAAAGTAGCTAAAAGTCTGATTATTGATGGGTGTGGTAACGGGCCCGGTAAAAGGTCCCTTGTTCATGTTGACAGCATTGTATTCAAAAAGATTATGCCACGTGCCTCCTTCATTTCGTACCTGGACAGTATAATCCATGTTTTGAACAGTACCTGAAGGAGCATTGTAAATGTTTAAACCCAAATCAACAACAGCTTTATTTGCCGTATCGTTTTGTGCAACACCAAAAGAAGTGTTTTCAAAGTCCTGGCTGAAAACGGTTCTGGTAACCCTTACCGGATTCTGTGCAAACAGGGCGGTTGTAAGCAATACAATTCCGACAAATACGATCGTCTTTTTCATAAATAATTCATTTGATATTAGTAAGTATATGATTAGAAATAAAAAGAGACTAACCTTTTAGTTCCGATTAGTCTCATTTTAGTATTTAAAAATCTTTTTCTTAGATTCTGATTCGAAAATTATTGTAAAATTACCTTGCGGATAGAAGTGATACCCTGGTCATCAGTTGCTTTTACCAATACGCAGCCTGATGCATTCCCCATAGGGATCACTACAGTTTCATTTGCATTTAGATTCCGTTGAGCAAGCTGTCTTCCTGTCAGATCTAAAACAACAACTTTACTGTTTGTGGCTGTTTTAATATTCAATTGTTTTGAAGTACTGTATGCCACCATTTTCATATTGTCAACCTGTTCACTGATTCCTGCTACACCATTCGACATCTCTTCAATAACGATATCATCAATAGTTACTGTTGAAGGAATACCGGGGAATCCGAATGCCCAGTATAAGGCGAAATCAGTACTACCGGATTGAGTGAGTACTGCAGTTGTATAAGTTTTGGTTTCAACCACACCGCCACCAACTAACGAGACTAAAGTCTGATCATCTGTAATTCCTGCAATATGACAGAAGTAAGTAATTGTTTGAGCAACTGTTGACCTGATTTTATAAGTTATTCTATACGAATATCCTGCCTGAAAATCTATTACAACCGGGTTTTCAATTCTTACCTGAATAGTCCACCATTCTCCTACAGTAGTAAGATCTAATTTCAACGACTTTTTTCCTGAAATAGGTTGTGAAGAGTCTAAAGTTCTTGTATATACGGATTCGTTACCAATGTTATAAAAATCCAATCCTCCAAGTGTATCGTTTGCATCAAAAGGTGCAGCCGGACCAAAAGAAGCATTTTCGAAGTTTTGACTAAAAACTGTCCTGGTAACTGAGTCGGCAAAAATGCCGGTTGTAAGTAGTAATGTTCCTATAAATATGATTGTTTTTTTCATAAATTGTTTTTTTTAATATTAACTTTTAAATGCATTTTTCTAAAAATGAGTCAAATTAAAATAAGAAAATTGATTCAGTTAACTTCTAATGATTTCAAAATGTGGAATCGTTAACTGTTAATTATAGTTTTGAGTAGGGATTTTAGCCAATATGTTTTTTAGGGTTTATATTATTTTATAAACAGGAAATTGCTGATTTGAAGGGTTGGCTTTTCCCTTTTATTCGCAACTTTTGCTTATCGTTAAATCTTTTGCTATTCTTTCAATATGATGATTTTAATACGAACTACATTAGGCACAACAGGACACAAAAACAAAATAAAGAAGGACACATTAGAAAAATACCTTACAGTATTTGAAATTTAAAACTCAGCTACATTACTTACAGCATTATTTTTATTATGACCTATTGTGGTTTGTATTATATTTTTTGTTACTTGTTATATTCTAATTGAACTTCTACAGGGTAGTGATCGGATGGCAGCCGGATAAGATGCTGTTGCAATGATACTTCTTTCGGGAAATTCGTGGATTTAATATCTTTCCCATCCCCGTTTGCGGATCGGTATGAATCGGTCAAAATACCATAGCGCTCAACCTTCATATTCGAAGTGACGAAAATATGGTCAATCCGGCTGTCCGTTTTTAGATTGGGTTCAAAGTTATTAAAGGTCCCATTGAGGGCATACCTTATTTTAGCCAGGTCATAGGCATCTTTTAGTATCCCTGATGTATTGATGAGTGTATAGCTTTCATTATGCTGGTCCACATTGAAATCGCCGGTTAAAATCACCGTTCCGGTTTTGCACATTTCTTTAATTTTATTCAGTACAAGTTTCGAGCTTTCTCTTCGTGCTGCTACACCTTCATTGTCCATATGTAAATTAAAGAACCAGAATGTAAATCCATCTTTTTTAACTTGAAACTTTCCCCATGTACACATCCGGATGTAGGCTGCATCCCAGCCTAAGTTAGGTTTGTTTGTGTCTTTCGATAACCAGAATCCCCCCGATTTAATGAGTTTGAATTTGTCTTTTTTATAAAAGATCGCCTCATATTCCCCCTTTTCTTTCCCATCATCACGTCCTACCCCTATGGTTGAGTAATTATGCAATTTACCGAGCATATCAACCAGTTGTCCATGCAATACCTCCTGGGTGCCAAAAATGTCAAAATCATGGAATTGAACCAGTCCACATATTACCGGACAACGTTCTGTCCATCCATTCCCGTTTTTTATGTCCCATGCATTTTCATTCCTGATATTATAAGTTGCCACAGTCAGTTTTTGAGCATTTAATGTCAATGAACATATGCAGAAATATATCAATACAAACCTTAAAACTATACTTTTCATTTTTATATGTTATATTATTTTTTTATAAATCAATTTTTAAATTCCCTTTAGGGTTTGGGGTTCTTATCACTAATCACTAATCGTTAATCACTAATCGTTAATCACTAATCGTTAATCACTAATCGTTAATCACTAATCGTTAATCACAAATCGTTAATCACTTATCACTATTCGTTAATCCCTTTTCCCCCTGGGTTCTTATTTAAATATCACATTTGTTGCAAACGGACCGATCGTAAAATTCCCCTGAAGTGCATTCATTATATGCTGACCATTAATTTGCAGGTTATCAAAAGTCACGCTATCGACCGACCGGGTGTCATCATAGCCTTTGATATAATTGGCATTAGCATTACTGCCGTTAAAGGTTATATTCCGGAAAACTATATTTTTAATGGGACCACCCGGTGTCGGTGACCATTGGTCTGCTTCTATCCTGAAACTTACAAGATTGCTGCACGAAATGTCCTCTACCCGGCTGTCTTCAATGGTAATATCCCTGATGGTCTGGCTGCCGCCATTGGTGATACCGATAACACCCCAGAAATCGGAAGTCGGATATTTGCATTCCAGAAAATCACAGTTGGTAATTTCAACCCCGGAAGTGCTCGTCCCATTTCCTTCAGGCCCGAATAATATACAATGCGCAGCGTCAGACCAGAAAGTACTGTTTTTGATAATGATGTTCTTATTGGGCCTGGTGACATTGTTACATTTTATAGAGATGCAATCGTCAGGAATCCTGTAAAATATGTTGTCGAAAGTAAGGCCATTGCATCCGGAGGCATCGGTTCCATCTGTACTGACACCCTGATTGATGATTTTCACGTTTTGAATCAGGCTGCTGTCAACCTGACTTGGAACAATGGTCCAACCCGGGCTATTGATGATGATGATGCCTTCAATAGTTATATGGTTTGAATTATTAATCAGTATTCTTCCATTCTGTAATATCCCGTGTCCCCTGATCGTTGAATTCGTGATATTATTTCCGCTGATAATTCCATTGACTACTGCACCTCCTGCCAGGTAAATTGTTTGTCCCGTTCCCAGGGTTATGTTGCCTGCATTATGTAAGCCGGGTCCATAGTAGATTACTCCCGCGTCACCATCCTTTGGCGGATTTACTTCGGGGGCATTTGCGTACAGGAAAAGATTGTGGTAAATATCATCGTTAAATTCTACAGATACATTTCGTGGCTGGTCAAGGAAAAAACTAATGCTGTATCCGCTTTCTGTATAGGCTATTCCATAGGATGTCGGTCGTATACGGACACTGTTAATGGATGCCCTGTTATTCATGGTTACTTTTACTTCAATTCTTGTTTTAAAACTGGAATCAAAATAAGCAAAAGTCTGATTGTTAATTGGCGTAGTAACAGTACCGGTAAAAGGTCCCTTGTTCATATTGACGGCATTATATTCGAAAATCTCGTGCCAGGTGCCTCCTTCATTTCGAACCTGAACAGTATAATCATTATTTTTCAGGGTGCCTGCAGGTGCACTGTAGATGGTTAAACCTGAATCTACGGCAGCCTTAATGATCGTATCCGTTTTTAGTACGGGTTCAATTGCTGCCTTTGAACAAGAAAGCAACCCCATCGTTTCTATGAAAAAGAGTACTATAAAGGTGATTAAAACCGGAATGCTTAATTTTTTCAACATTGGATTGAAATTTATAAATAAGGACTTTATTGTATTAATGGATAATGTGCTTTGTGAAACTTTGTGTTTTTGTGTCTTTGTGGCAATCCTAATCTTTACCACAAAGCCACAAAGTTTCACAAAGAGATTTACTATCTAAACAACACTGATTTTATAATTTTAAAATGTTAACTGTGCTTTTTCTTCTGTATTTAAATTCCATCCTTCAATTTGAACGGATACATTGTTCCCTTTCAGAGCTGACAACGGCACATTTACAGTAATGGTCCTTGTTTCATGTGGGGCCAATGTTATGTAATTTGCCGACCAGAATGTCGGCAGTATTTCTTCTCCATGATTCATCAGTTGAAGCCGGACAAAAAATGCTACACGGTTAGTTGGATTACTCAATCGGAATGTCCATTTGCGACTCGATTTGTCAGCACCGGTTTCTACTGTTTTTAAGTCGACCTGTGTTTTGGGCATCGAAGCCATTGATGTAAAATTCTGTTTGGATGCCAGCCAGTAACTATTGTTTGAAAGTGTTTTACCGGAAGCATCTTTCATAGTCAACAATAAAAAAGTGACACCTTTTATTTTCTTTATTTTATCAGCTAATGTAAAGACGGAATGGACACCGGCTGCATTCACCTGTAATGATTCGGATTGATGAATGATTCTTTTCGACTGAAGGTCATACCCATCGGCTTCGACAGTCACCTTTTGAAGGGCACTGTAACTTCTGTTGACTACCATTACTGTCGAATCGTCTTGGTTAAATTGTACATGAGCCGGTTCACAGGCACTTTGCATAAAATAGTATCCGGCATTCGGCTCCATGTACCAGTCGTAAATCTGCCAGATCACACTTGGAAATGCTGCATTGAGTTTCCATAGCATGATGCCACCATTGTCATTTAATTTATGCCCTGCAGCCTCAAAAATAGCCTGATACCCCATGGCATTCATCAGTTGCATTTTGATTGAAAAATCCTGAATACTTTTCGCCTTGCCAAACCTGTTTGTCATTTCCTGATAATACCAGTCGTAATGTCCTCCTCCGACACAGGCATCATGGTAACCCCAGGAATCATTCAACGGGAATGAATCTTTTTTATCCCAGACAAGATCCGGAATAATTTTGATCAATGTATTATAGGGAGGTTGCGATGGAATACCTGTTTCATCTTTGAAAACCCAGTCTTTCGCATTATCAGCTAATTTATAATAAAGGGTTGGATCTTTCCAGTAATACGGTCCGCTGCTATAAACCCCTGCAGTTCCATTATCCGGCCATGATCCTTTCCATCCATCAGGAAGTTTTGCATCCCCTGATGTACATGGCAGAAAAGTGCGTGTTCCATCCAATGAAACGACACTGTCGCGCATGGCATTATACAGGTCTTTGCGGGCAAGTCCTTCATTCCCTCCTGTCCATACCAGTAAACTGGGGTGGTTACGGATACGTAAAATGGTACTTTTCATATTCATGATAAAGACTTTCGATTCCAATGGCCATTCAGGTGAACCGTTAAATTGTCCCTGGGTATCACGGGTAATCCAGAAATCCGACCATACTAACAGTCCCAGACGGTCGGCTGCATCGAAAAATGCATCCGGAGGTGTTATTCCGCCTCCCCAGATTCGTATCAGGTTGGCATTGGCATTGCGGCAAAGAAGCAGTTCATTCGTATAACGTGCCGAATCGCGGTTCAGCATCATGTCGGGAACCCATGCTCCTCCTACTAAATTGACCCTTTTCCCGTTCACATAAAAATCACGGCGGGGATATTTACCCGGTATTTCAACAAATTTGGAAGATACTGTCCTGATCCCAAAGACAAAGGTAGTGTCATCAGATACCTGGTTACCGGCTATGTATTGAAGACGCATGCGGTACAGGTTAGGTTTCCCGTGATCAATGGACCACCAGAGATGAGGATTCTTAAACTTCAAAAGAGGTTCATTGACCGGATCAAACGATACGGTTGACTGCCCGCTTGCATTTATAACAATTGCTTTTGTAAATGAAAGGGACGATCCTGTAAAATTTTCAGGAGTAATAGTCACCACTAATTTTCCACGGGCTTCTTTTTGTTGTGAATTATTTAACTTAAGCGTCAATGAAAGATCGGCCGAAGTGGTATCGGGCAGGAGAGGCAGCGCTGTAATCAGATGCGGATAGCTGATGGTCACGTCGCCCGATGTACGCAGGTAAACCGGCAGCCAGATGCCCATGTTCCTGTCACGGACAGGTGGTACCCAATCCCATCCTACAGAACATAACTCAGTGACATTTTTACCTATATCTGCGGTTGGACCGGCATTTTCATAGAAATCCCCCATGGCTTTCAATTGTTCGGTGGCAGGCAATCCCGGACAATCGAGCGGGTAAATCTTTACTGCAAGGGCATTCTCATGACCTGCCAGTACGGCTGAGCTAATGTCCAGACTGTATTCGGCAAACATTCCTGCCATTTGGGTGGAATCGGCAAACTGGTGACCGTTGACCCATACTGCAGCCCTGTAATTAATTCCTTTAAATATCAACTGGAAATGTCTGCCTTTATCATTCGCAGGGACATTAAATGTTGTTCGGTACCAATAGGGTTTTTTCCATGGATTCGGGTCATTGGGCAGAAAACTGTATTGCTCCAGGTTGTATTTTTTATTAAACACGTCGCTGGCATCGGGGATGAGCATATTATTTAAACCTGCATACGGATCGGGATAAATGCGATTGGCCACAAGCCCGGTAAGAACGGTACAAGGCACTTTTACAGGGAACCAGTAGACCGGTGACTCGTACGAAACATTGGAAATGGTTTGACCATTCGCATCAATCAATGCTGATGATTGCAGCTGAAAATCTGTCAGTTTTGTTTGCTTTACTGTCCCTTCCTGTGCCATCATAGGCACGGTAAGAATAAAAGCAAAGAGAGTCATCGTTACTTTTGAAAAATGGAAATTCATAACTCGCATTTTTAAATAAATTTACAATAGGTTTGCAGAAACTGAAGAGCAAGAAAAAACGAACCTTTTTCCTTTTTGATTTTCTAATTCCCGTATTATTTTACTTTTATCTTCTCACCATTATTCAGTTTAGGATAATATAAAAGAGTCATTCTGTAAATAAATTACTCATTCAAAAAACATGTTTCATAACATGCAATTTCCTATTCTTTTTAGAAATATCGAAAATTAATATTGGCAATTAGCTTCTGTATGAGATTGTAATATGCATAATATTTAATTTATTGAAACGGATATCCATATTATTTAAGCTCTAGTTTAAAACTTTTACCGTTGAGTTTTTTTCAATTATTTTCTGCTGTCCACCTTCAGGTTGTGTTGCTTTGAATGCCCGTAAAGTTATATCCTGAGCATCATCAAATAAAATAGCCGGTCGATAATCAGGCTTGATCAGATAAAACTGAATGTTGTCAAGAGTTATATTTTTTACATGTCGAACATACATCCCATAAGCTGGAAGTCTATTCCCAAACATTCTGTTTTCCGGGTAGGCTTTCTCCTTCTCTGGAATTTTAAGATGACTGGCATCTCCTTTTGTTCCTCCACCCATGCAGTTTACCATCATATCGCGTATAATTACATTTTCTATATAAAAACCGGGAACACCGCTGATACAAATAGGAATTTGGCTATGTGTTGTAGCTATTATATTGCTTATCAGTACGTTTTTCAATGATCCGGTAGAGTTTTTGCGACTTCCAAGCCTTATAAAAAGTGGGGTTTGTATTCCATCCATAGTGATATTGCTGATATTTATTTGTTCCATCTTCCCTCCATCAACTACTTCCAGGGCAATTCCGGATATACCGGTAATTGAATCAAGTACCCCCGGGATGTTTTTATTCCAGAATCTAAAATTTGATTCAGAAGCCGAATGTAACACACAATTGCTTATGGTGACATTTTTAAAGCCGGTGACAGAAGATGTCCCAAACTTGATCAGACTACAGTTGGAAGCCAGATTGCAATTGGTGACAACTATATTTTCACATAGATTTTTACCCTCACTTTTAAAACATAAAGCATCATCATCGCAGTCGATAGTGCAATTCGAGATAGTCACATTTTTGCTGTCAATATCAATTCCATCATTGTTCCAGTTGCTATGGCAGTAAATGCTGATTCCTTCAATAAAAACTTTATTGCTATTAAATAAATGCAAGGTCCAGCAAGCTGAATTCAGAATGTGAATATTTTTAATTACGATATTCTTGCTTCCTATACATTGCAATAGATTTGGACGCTTGTCTGCGTTATTCCCTTTTTGGAAGACCTTATTACCACCATTCCCATCAATTGTTCCTTCCCCGGTTATTGTCACATTTGAAACAGAATCTAAACGGATAAATCCTTTCTCTCCGTTCCTTGATTCCGGGTATGCACTCTCAGAGGCAATACCTTTAATAATGGATGATTTTTCAAGATCAATCGTTACGTTGTTTTTTAAATAGATAGTTCCCGACATATAAGTTCCTGTGGGAAAAAACACTGTTCCTCCACCCAATCCTGAACATTGGTCAACAGCTTTTTGAATCACTTCTGTATTATTTGAAACTCCATCAGCTACGGCTCCAAATTGAACCATATTAATGTTATTGCTCTGACTATACATATTATCATGGCAACATACGACTGTAAAAACTAAAATGTAGAAATAACAGAATCTGATTTTCATATAGGATAGAATATAGACTTAAGATGGATTCACACCGGTATTGAATTAATGGCGGCTTCAAGGATTCATTGGTGAGATCAGGTAGGGACATAAAATAACACTATCGTAGAAATTGAATCTCTACGATAGTGTCTTCAGATTACTCTTTTACGATTTTTGTTGTATTCCCTGATATATTTACCAGGTAGATTCCTTTTGCGAAATTTGAAATATTCAGAACTGATTCCCGGGATTTCAATAGTAAACGGCCCTGATAGTCATAAACAGTCACAGCTTCTTCTAATGACTTTCCCTGAACAAGAATGCTTCCGGATTGTACATTATAATATACTTTTGTTTTAGGTGCAGAAGTTGAATTGATTCCTGTCACTACAGCCGGTAAATATGAAGGTCTTGTACCCGGTTGATTTGCCATTGACATATTTTTCAATACAGGAAAAGGATACAAGCCGTTTCCCATCGTCCATACATTGTCAAAATCCCAGGTTGAATAAGTAGCTTGAGTAGACAATTGATTACTGGTTTGGTTTAATCCGTTATTATCGGTGGCTGAACCGGAAACCACAGCATTATTTACCAGTGTGCCATCATAACCCATATTATTCGTGAAGGTAGTAGTTCCTCCCTGATTCCAGACAAATATTTTGGAAGCTGATCCGGTAGCTGTTATTGACTGCATTAAGGTGACACAATTTGATATAGTTATATTAATTCCAGATCCTGTACCGCTACTATAAAGGGCTAATTCAAAGATACCTGCGGCTCCGCCACCTGAAGCTACAACGTTGTCCTGTACATAGCAGTTTGTAATGGTGGTGACACAATTTGATCCCATAGATAATCCTATTAATCCTCCGGCATAATCATGGGCACTTGTTACGGTTCCACTTGCTGCATAACAATTAGTCAAAATGGTGGTGGCATTATTATTCCAACCAATAAAAGCACCTACCTGTGTATTGGTAGCTGTGACGTCACCCAGTACATAGCAAGAACTTATAGTCAGTGAACCGCCTGAAACGTAACCGACCATTCCCCCAACATATTGGCTTGATTTTATACTTTTTCCGGAAGCTATCACTACTCCCAGGTTTTTAATTTCAACTGTTCCTCCCACGGCAGCAAACAAACCACGCCAATAACCCGTATCATTGGTCCAGATACCGGTAATTGCATGTCCGTTTCCATCAAAATTTCCTGCAAAATACTGACCTGCTGATGTACCCCATCCGATACCAACCCATCCTACAGTAGGTGAATTAGCCGTAAGCCAGGCGGTCAAATCAATGTCTGCCATCAGTTTGTAAGAAGACAAAAGGTCATTTTTTACTTCGAGTAATTGACTTACACTTGTAATTTGATAAGGATCCACATAAGTTCCGGTACCACTGCCTGAAAAAGCACTTGCAGTAAAGGAGAAGAGATTTACACTTGCTATTACTGCTACAGCAATAAACATGCGACTAAGTAATCGTTTTTTCATAACTTTTTAAAATTAAAGAATTGAGAATTTAAATTTATACTTGTGAAATTAAAATACTACTTTACAAATAAAACCATATCCTTTCATTGGAATAATCTTTCTCTCCTAACTCTGATCAGTCTTTTCGGTTTTAAAAATCCTTCATTAGAAAACCTATGATCTGTTTTCACTTCTTCTCCGGTTCGAAAAGTCTTATTCTGAATTCACACTGTTTTACCTGAATCTCTTATCCGGTAATTCAAGGTTATATTTAAAGAGTCTATCTGAAACTGAATTACTCATTCAAAAAATATGTTCCATAACATACTACATGATCCTGTTATACTGAAAATAAAATTTTAATTATTTTCAAATATCATATAATCAATGTAATAAGTTATAAATGAACCCTGTTTTGTCGTTGAAAACAACCAAAAAAAATGGTATTAAAGTTCTGTTACAGTATAATACTTCAGTGTAATTCATCTTGCTAAATCAAAAATCAAATACAAGCAAATTTAAGTTCTGCTTGTATGAGACATCTTTTTAGTTTCAGGTGATTTTACTCTAAAATTATTGCATGAATGAATCTTTGTATCTCCCTTAAAGATTTCGAACTTTTATAAAATTCAATAATTGTTGTCTGAGCTACTTCCCTTTAATCATTCTTTACCATATTTTTATTTAATCAAATTAATTTCGTTCCTGCACATTCAGGTTCTTCCTATTCCTTGTATGAGTTGCTAATGACTTTTCAAATTCAAAGTATAAAGTTTTTATTGTCTGACAAATTTCTAATTATCCTTATTCTTATTTCCAATTCCTTAGTAACTTCGACGTAACTTCGACGTAACTTCGACGTAACTTCGACGTAGCCTCGACGTAACTTCTATTTATAAAAATTACAGAAATTTTTATAACAAATAAATAATATGCACATAAAACACATCAATATAGAGGTATTTTATATGTATTTTATCTGTATTTTACATGAGTATTAATTGAATATATACCAAGAGGTTACCAAGAGGTTACATAAAGGTTACCAAGAGGTTACATAGAGGTTACATCGAAGATACATGGTAACTGGAAAGAGGGTAAATCGGATAGAAACAGGAGCTGATTTTTGGTGTCTCTTTTCCCAAGGCGTTGATCCTTCAGTACGTTGCAATTGGGTTAAAATACGGGCCCTTTCAGAGTGAAAAAAGAGGTTCTATGGGAAGTGATAACTAAAATATGTTGTTAATCCCTTGCATTTTAAGTCTTTTTAAATAAATCAATTGATAACCTTTATGATAATTCGATCAGGATAGTTTTATAATTCACAATAATTGGAACTTTAATATTTAATTAAAATATATGTTCAAAATGTTGGGGCTGTTAAAAAGAGTTCGTACTTTTGGAGCTGGATATCGCAGTTAGGTTACAAATTTTAAGAAAAAGAACAAACTATAAATTTTAGTCTATGAAGTATTTTATTTTTTTATTTTTAATCATTAGCATGGATTGTACATGCCAGGTGAAGGCAGTAATCAAAGAAACGGGTAAAGAAGTAAACCTCTTTAACGATGGTACCTGGAAATATGTGATGGATGAACCCCTTGAAATTGTTAAAACTGACACTCTGGTGGCAAACCGTTCCAAAGAATCGGATAAATTACTCAAAAGCTCAAAGCTTAATTATGGCGTCTGGATAAATAAAAAGAAATGGACCGTTGAAAAAAATAAAGAGGGAAATGAGCAGGAATTTACATTCAATTTGATCGGACAGGATGCATATGGAATGATTGTAGCGGAAAGAATAGAATTCCCAATGGATAATTTAGTCAGTATTGCCGTTCAAAATGCTGAAAAAGCAGTACCGGATATTAAAATAATCAGTGACGAAAGTAGACGTGTAAATGGAAATCTTGTTCGTTTTCTGCAAATGGAAGGAACTGTACAAGGAATAAAATTAGTGTACCTGAATTATTATTTTTCAAATAAAAACGGAAGCATTCAATTTGTAACCTACACTGCCAGGAACCTGTTAAAACAATATAGAGATGAGATGGAAAAATTATTAAACGGATTTGTAGTAAATGAAGCAAATGATGCAGTTGTTGCAAATCCTCAAACCGATTTTGAAAAAAGAGTAACTATAAATAAAAATGCGGTTTTGCATTACAGCAAGGATATTGATGAAGCGATTCCGAACAAGATAGCTCAATTTATGACAGATAACGATTTTATTAATCCGGAGCTGTCGACAGAGATTTATCTGAACGTAGAGGACAGCGTTTATAAACTTAAATTTGTCAAAGATGAATCGGTGTTAAACTATAAGGAAACAATCCTGGGATTTAATGTCCTTGAATTAAGATTAAATGCAAATTTGAAATTAAATAAATCAATTGTAATTGAATTTACCAATGATGATTTAACCAATACATTTGCATTGCCAAGGGGAGTTGATATTATGCCCGAATCTGCGAAAGAGATATTTAAACTCAAAATTTTCCATGTTGACAAATTCCATTCCATTCAGTATAATCAAGCAATGCCCATATCCGAAGTTAAAATCATAGGGGAAGCCGTAAAACGATTGAAATTTGATTTTCCTGAGAACGAAAAAATAAACCTGATCTTCGTAAATAACGGACCTGTCTATACCATGAAATTTTTTGTCGTTAAAAAATACTGGAATACACAATCGTTGGCAGATAAAACCAAACGTATAGTAAAGTACTTTAAAGATAGTGGGATAAGAAAAAAAATAAATATAAAGTTTGTTGATTTTTTGACCTTTGAGGAAAAGTCAATTTAACAATGTGTTTTCAGTTCATTCTATTTTTTGCATAAAATCATATCTTTGCAGTGAGAGATATTTATTAACCCCAGACTAAGAAAGTGTGCATTCCATTCAGGACAAAGGAATTGCATACTACAACCAGAATAAACACACCCCATCAAAGACTAACTTTGATGGGGTGTGTTTATTTTAAATTTTATATCAGATCAGCCTGTAATAATATTTTCAGGATCGTTTTATTCTTTTATAAATATTCGGATCATGAAAGGATTGATTCCTTTGGCAGATTTGTAATGGACTTCAGCATCAGTTTTATTGCCGTTTGCTAAACTTACCAGGGCTGACAGGTATTCGTTATTGGCTTTTTCAACTTTAAGGGTACTGTAATATTCGAGTGAAGAAGTATACACTGAAGAATTTATCATTTTGTTTTGATATGTTTTCAGTAGTTCCGTCATACCGGCCAGGTATTCTTCAGCTTTCGTTTTGTTGCCGGTTTCCAGGCATGACAGATATTTAGAATACAATACATCCGGTGATAGTTCGCCTACCCATATCCCTTTTTCGGTAATACCCATAGATTTAGTAAAATATCTGTTTGCTTTCGAAGTATCTCCGGACAGCTTATAGGCAAGCCCTAAATAATAGAGGGCTATTTCCGAATTTCCATCCTGTACTATTTCCAGGTTATCGGGGAATATTAATACCTGATTGAAATCGGCAATGGCTTCGGTGTATTTTTTATGGTTTAGATACTCAATCCCCCGAAGGATGAAAACATTGGTCCATAATGTATGATAATTATTTGAAGCACTCTCGAACGCGTGGAAATGACGGTGTTTCAAAATATCAATAGCCTCATTCAGTTTTCCGGTATAGGTGAGTAATGTTACTTCACGGCTTGCCGCACCATCTGATAAACGTGTTGTGTTTTTATGAGTTGTAAAAAGCTTTAATCTCTTCTCAGCAGTCAGTTTGACATACCCGTAGTAATCGTCGGCCTCTTCCAGATACAACGGATCATTTGGATTCAGTGCAATTGCCTTGTCTATGTTTTCGATGGCATGGGCGATATCTTTGTAGTGATTGGCATATACGAATGCTATATTCCGGTATAAAACAGCTGATTTCGTATTTGTTTTCGCTGCTTTTAACCAAAGTGACAAAGCCAGTTCCGGCCGGGTATCACAATAGATACTTCCAAGCAGATAGTTGGCAGTGGCATCTGTTGGATTGATTTCCAGCACCTTGATGAGCACCAGGATGGATGCATCACCATGTGGAAAACAATTCAGGACAGGTAGAACTGATGCTTTAGCAATGTTCCGATTTGCACTGGCAATCTCGTTTTTCAGGGCATAATTATAAGCCAGGTAATAACGGATCATCGGATTATTCATCAACCTTGCACTTGTTGATTTTGTAGCCAGGGTAAGCAACGAGATAGCCTCATCATAAAAGCCTGCCTGACTGAAACGGGATGCATTTTCCAGGTAATTATCGGGCTCATCGCGCAATAAATTCATCAGTGCTGAATCGTTCCCGGAAGTTGTAAACTTCAGGAATGAAGTTATGAAGTTTAGTTTATCCAGGTCTTCGGAAGCTGCCAGTGATTTTGTTAATCCTTTTTTATCGCCGGTTTTATAATCAATCATGCATTTCAGATTCAGCGCATCTATGTTATTGTTATTCGCAGCTATGGATTTTTTTATATTGACCAGGGCCTTAATGTAGTTTCCATTCAAACAATCCATTTGTGCACAAAGATAATAAGCAGCCGATGACCATTGCAAACTCCATGCAGCCTGCTGTAACAGGTCGTAGGCTTCGGTATAACGCTCCTGCCTCATTAAACAGACCCCAAGGTAATAGACAGGCTCACTGTATTCAGGCTTCGTAAAACGGGCTGTCACTGTATTGTATGCAGTTCTCAGATATTTTTCAGCTTCTAGGTCATTGTATTGTTTCAACCAGTAAATGCCCAATTGGGTATTGTTTAAAATAGACGTGGAATCACGGTTATACACTTCCCGGTAATACACCAGGGGGTTGTATTTCGGATTGTGGAATTGTTCCAACCGCAGGCCTGTAGCGAACAAATCATCAATGGATGAAATATCCTTTGGATCCTTTGGCTCTGTAAATGTAGCCGGCTCCGGCTCATTTTTTATAACCGGCTGTTGAAATGCCAGCAATTCCTTGCCTGTATTATCAAGCAACCTGACTTTAATGTCTTCGTATTTTATACTTTTATCTACTGTTACCTCCGTTTCAAAGGGTGTTTTAGGGTCAATGGAAAAATTGATTGTCCTGAGTTCCTTGCCTCCGGCAGTAACGATTAGTTTAATATCATACTTCGAAGTGGCATTCACTTCAATTTTTAGTTTACCATCCACTAATTCTGTATTTAAAGCAATATTTTTATCGGCATTTTTTACTGACGATAAATTTTTGACCGGATAATAAAACATTTCAGACTGCCTGGTATCATAAGGATCGATCCAGCTATAATCAGGCTGATTATCGGAGTAGGAACCCATCATCAGTTCAATGTACGGACCATCTTTATCAGTCAGGATTTTATCCCACAGGCGTGAAACGTCATTTTTACCCCAGTTCCACATCTTTTTACCGGGTGAAGTATAATGATCGGCAATCAGTACAGTTCCTGATTTCTTATCATGATCAATGCCTGCATTAAAGTCCATTTTGCTACCCCAGCAAAAATACGAACTCGGTTGTGCGCTGTTTTTCCACCAACTGACATCTACCCCTTTTGTATAATCAACGCCCTGATAGACCTGATGCGAAACCGGCCAGTCGGTGAATTGTACTTTTGCATGAAATACTGCACGGTGGCAATCGGGTGGAAAGACAACCTGGTAGTTGTCGTTTACCTGTACGGCAAGATTGGCCCAAATCAATAACGATTGAATGAGGGGAGTCACATTAAAGAGTTTGATATTTGTCTGAATATACGATTTGTCCGGATAAAGGGTCAACCCAACCGACCATTTCATACCCTGGCGTTTTTCAAACTCGCCAACCCAGATTGATTTGCTACTGTCGGGATTTGCTACTAATTTATAATCCACGGGCATAAAAGTGGAAACCCTGTGATGGTGGGGTATATTCCATTCTACACCTCCTGAAATCCAGGCACCGTTCATCCCGATTAAGGAAGGTTTGATTACCTGATTATAATAAAAGAAATTATAATCGTTTGTTTTGTCGTACGCCATATAAATACGACCTCCCAATTCCGGTAGTACCACGAGTTTTACGTATTCATTTTCGAGTACCAGTGCTTTATATTTTTTATCTGCTTTTATGTCGGTAAGTTTGTCGAGCATTGGATACGGGTACACTCTTTTTTGGGCACCCTGGCTATTGGTCGGCAAATAAAACACAGGATCAGGCTCCGGATCGCCTAGCGCATAGGTAGGTATTGTTATTTCGGTTTCTGTCATTTTAACCTGGCAAACTCCCGAAAGCCAGGTTCCGAAGAACAGTGCTAAGAATAAAATTGTTTTTTTCATGTGTATGATTTGTTTTTAATGGGATAAGTGCAAATTTAAAATTCTTTTAATTATTCTAAATCCTTAGCCCTGGAATTATTCGAGATCCAGACCACCGGGAAAGGTTGAGTAAAAAGAAATACAGTTGAACTAAATTCTTACGATTTGAAAGTTAATCTACTTATTTAAATAAGCGAATAAGGTTTTGTTTGTTGGTGTACAGACTCTCTATTAAGGTTTAATACTTGAAAATAAGATTTTTAGGGGATAAAACCTTATTTTTATTTGTCAACCTACTATATAACTCTTTTCAAAGTGTTGCTAATCAGGGATTAGCAAATAACCTTTTTCAACCCCTCACAGTTATCTATCTTGATGTTCGATCTCTGAACGTGGGGGACTTAATAGAAAAAAATACTATAATGTCTAAACCTTATTTCCTTATTTCTACTTTAAGTTTCAATTTGAAAGTATTTGACTTTTTTAAATATTCTTTAACACAACCCCGCGCAAAAGGAGAATTTGAGATACCTTTGTCTCCTATCGTCTCTTAAACTTTTTCGGATAACACAGGAGACGATACGAATTAACGTCCGGCTATTTGATTGTTTGAAAAACCTCAGATGTTTTTCCATTTTTAAAAATTGTAATTAGTGTCCATCCTTCCGGTTGTTTGCCCGCAGGTATGCCAAACGAAGTAGCTGCTGTGGTTACAAATTGAATGCCATTACGGTTATTGACCAGCGGTTTATGTAAATGGGCAGAAAGAACCATTTTAACGTTGCTTTTCTTTAATAAGCCAAAAAGTCGCGCCCTGGGTTCAGGTTCCACATTCCAATAATTACCGGGTTCATCCGGTTCCTTTAAAAAAAGGGGATAGTGCATTAGCAAAATAGTGGGCTTTACAGTGGAAGTGGTCAGTTCCTTTTCAATAAATGCCCACATTTGTCTTTCCAGTTCAAAACCACTACCAAGAATCGAAGAATTGATGCAGACAATATGCACTCCTGCACAATCGGCGGAGAACCATGTGGGTCCCATATGTTTCCTGTACATTTCCATACGGGCAAGGGTAACATGTTCCCCTTTGTCCGGATTGGAGAACTTGTTTCCAATATCATGATTGCCGGGTACAACCCAAACAGGAAACCTGAACTTACTGATCTCTGTTTTGAATTGGGAGAATTCTTCAGGTTTACCTGATTGTGTCAGATCTCCGGCAATCAACACAAAATCTACCCGAGCATCATTGACCTGCTTAATGACTTTCTCAAAATGTGCCGTATAGTTTGCTTCATCTCCAGTTTTTGTCAGGTTGAGGTGGGAGTCACCCAGTAAAGCAAACTGAGCCAAAATTTCCGGATTCGTCTTCTTACGTCCATAAACCAAAGTAAGGGAAGCAAATGCCAGTACAGCTACCAGAATTACAGTTCTGTATTTAGTTGGATTCAATGAATTGAGCATACGTTTTAACAGGTTTATTCTCTTTAAACATCTCTTTAAGATACCTATAGGTAGGGGTGAAGGAGCCATCAGCCCTGCGTAGCCAAAAACCTTTATACTGTTTATTGTCGTGCACGGCTATTCCCACATTTGAACTCTTATCATTAATTTCATTGCAGTAAATCTCCCAATAAAAAATATAAACAACACCCCAATCCAGCAAATATTGTAATTGCGTTTTTACAGACAATAGCTGGACACTGGCTGTTGAATCATTAACGTTTTTATTGTCAGGTATTTGTCTTTCTTCGTAGCCAAATTCACCTATCATCAGGTTATGTTTGCCGTACATTTTACTCGGTGGGGTTTTAGATTCGATATACTTTAACCGTTGTACAATTGTGTTTAACTTGTCCAATGACCTGCTCGAATACGATGAGTAAGAATAAAGATCGTTATGGGTAAAAGGAACCACCACATCAATGGCATAGGGTGGGGGAGTCCAGCTGCCTAATACCATGCTCACTTCAAATGCATTTACCACCGTTACACCTTCCATCTTTATTTCTTTCCGTGCACGATCCACTCCATCCTGACGTGCATTTGTCCAATCAATCATTCCCTGCACGGCAATTTTAGTTTGACTTGCTGAATGATCTCTTGTAGCCAAATGTCCATCAGCCTCCCAGTTTTGGAGAATAAAGGTTTTTCCTGTATTCCTGTATGTGGTCAACAGGTATTTTGTAAAGGAATAATATTCATCGTTCACAATCTTTGACTCAGCTTTTGTAAGCCCGTCTCTCCATTCCATATTCAGGTTTCCATCTGTCATTTCGAGACTGTACACCTTGAAAGGCATGCTAAATAACTTCTTAAAATAGGGCGTTTTTGATAACTCAGTATAATTTAGTTTGTCAACATTTGAAGGCCATTTTGAATTAAAAATATATTTATGGTCCACATCATTAAACCAGACTTTAATACACTTTGAACCTAACTTCAGAATCTCGTCGGCTCCTTCAATCAGAAAGGGCTTATTTGTAAAATTGTATCTGCCATCGACATGTGCAATCCCTATTACTTCACTGACCGGTCGCATGACTGCATTGGAAGATTTGGTTGAATTTTGAGAGAAGGCTGTTGCCAGGTTCAACCAAATGAAACCTGCAAAAAATAGTATTTTGTAAACTGAATCTGAAAATTTTATTGCTTTATTCATTTATAGTTATTTTAAAAAGATCAAAACGGATTTGCCAAATTGCATTAAGAGGCTGTATAAAAAGAGAATTGAAAATTGAATAAACTTACAAGATGAAACATAAAAACATAGACGGGAATAAGGGCAAAATATTTTTTACATTATATTTCTGCTAAGGGTAAAAAACAAAAATATGGTTTTGTTTAATATCCTTATTGTTAGATATTAAACCTTGGAATAATCCTGATCACCTGATTAAAACATGATTGTCTTAATTTGAAATTATGAACCAACTTTCAATTTGTAATTTTAAATATTACCTTTTTAACACAACCTGATTAAACCTTTAAGATGAATCATTTAGGAAATATTCTATTATTTAATATATTCCCACTTCGTTATCTGATATAACTTTTTCTTATAATTCCCTTCCCGTTTAAAATGACCTTTTCCATTCGAAAAGGAAAGATCGATCCGGTTAAAGTCACCTGCTTCATAATTATACGTTACACCATCATCTTCGAATAAAACGGCATGAGCAGGAATATCTCCGTATACACGGCAAGTAATATCAAAAACGGTAGTGGCAGAGATATATTCCACCGGTTTTGCAAAAGGTAGTATCGTACCTTCTTTTACAAACAATGGCAGTTGATCAAGGTCAAAATCCAGTGTATACTTTTTGCCACCCACATATTTTTTGTTTGTATTAAAATCGTACCAGTTTCCTTTCGGAAGGTAAAGCATTCTGGATGAAGATTCTCCGATAATAGGTGCTGCCAGCAGGCTTTCGCCAATCATATATTCATCGGACAGATCGAAGACGTTTTTATCTTCAGGGTAATCCATGACAAGTGCCCTGAAAGGAGGAATCCCCTGTTGGTTATATTTTGCAAAGGCAGAATACAGGTACGGTATCAGACTCATTCTTAAATTCAGCAACTTACGGATATGACTTTCTACCTCGTCTGCATTATTCAACAAAATACCTTTGTTATTCTTTACAGAATCGAATTGTAACCAGGGTGGATTTTGCAGGTACCAGCTATTAAAAAGAGTCTGGGCCGACAGCACTGCCGTTTGGCTGCGACGAATCAGTTCGGTTACCGAGTTGGATTCCCTTACTTCAGGTGACCATAATAAACCTGAAAAACCTTCGCCTGCAATCATCCGAACATACTCCCTGTGATTATATGTGTCACTGTATAAAGATGTTGGATTGTGTGATGCAAAAGTACCTGAAGACCTGACATCGAAATAAATCCGTTGATTTCTTTTTTTATAGATATCGTAAAACGATTTAAAATACAATTCACCGAACATCTGGTGCATTTGTTCTCCATCAATCCCTGATGGAAATTGTGATATTTCAGGGAAGCTCCAATTCACATTCCCACGTGAAATATCCGAGTTGTCGCACTCATCAAGTTTGAAGCCTGAAATGCCCTGGTTAATGAATGTTTGTTCGTGATAGTTTCCAAAAATACCTCTTGTAATTGAATCGGCAAAGTCAGGCACCAATCCGTTCCAAACGGAATAATCTCCTGAACGGTCTTTTAAAAGCGGATAGAGTGGCGATACCGGTGATACAAAAGCATGTTCCCATAAGTTCAACCTGAAATGCATTGACTTCATGCTGTCAATTAAATGCTGAGGTTGCGGGAAATAATCTTTATTCCAGACATACGAGCAGGAATAAGAGGCAGTTTGCCATTTGGGTTCCAACCCGATAACATCACAAGGGATATGTTTTTCCCTGAAGTATGTTGCCATTTTAATTACCTGTTCCTGTTTAAAGTCGGCTTTAACCCGATACTTGACTCCGAGACCCCAAAGCGGAGGCAAAGCGCCTCCACCTGAAAACAGATTATACCGTTGAACGGCATTTCTCATGTCGGGGCCAAGGAAAATAAATACTTCGATTCCTTTTGCCTGAGGGACATCAACAGTTACATACAGGGATGTTTTTACCTTATTCTGGTAAAGCTCATCAGTAGCAGATCCTGTTTGAGTTGAATTTTCCGGTACCTTTTTTACTGATTTTTCACCTGGTTTGGTCAGGACTCCACAATAAAAAGTAGTGTAACGGGATGTGTTAATTAAAACTCCATACCCTTTCGTTGATACATAATATGGCACCGGGGCATGACTGTATCCCAAATCGTTTAATGGATAAGCGTTTACAACAGGTTTCTTTTTAAGGCCTTTTTGATTAAATGAATTTTGCTGCAATCCAAATCCATACAATTGTTCATTTTCTGTTAAAGGAAGTTCGATGATTGTGCCACGGTTGGTCAATTTGATTTTTATATCTTCAACTTTAAAAGGCAATGAAGCTTCGGGAAGTTTTTTTAAAGCTTCCCTTAGAGGTTTCTCAGTACAAAAGCTATAGGGTGTAAACCGGTCAACTGCACCAACCGTAATTTTGATTACACCGGGTGCTACCTCTTCAACTTTTGTTGATTGACCATAACTAAGTTGAAAACTCAGAAATAAAAACAGGATAGAAACTGCAATTCTGACTTTTATTGATTCCATTATAACTAACAATTTTTTAATTTTACGAAACAAATGTTTCATATATATCCTTATTTAACCTGATTGATTGGCTCAAATAAAAAGGATGAAAGTATACTTAAAATAATTTTCAGTATTACTTCCATCCCTGTTTTGATTTAAAATAAAATATCCGCAAGTTTATTATGAAGCATTAATTTGCCTGAATAAAAAACAACAGTTAACTAAACTATCTTATACCCTATTGATACTGAATTATTTTAAATTCAAAGCACTTACATTAATAATTACTAAAGTCTTACTATATATGTTATTCAGAACATAGTTTGTAGGACTTGATAATTGTACGGTCAATAGTGCCATTTTACCCGAATATGCTTTTAAAGCTGTCGAATTGATGGACAAATAAAATGAAGCCATATGTTTCCCTGAAGGTACAGTCACCGATGAAGGGATTGTATAGATTGAATCAGGTAAAAGTACTGCATTTGCAATGGATCCACCGGCAATAATCTGATTTGTTGTATCATTATTGGCAGTAACTTTCACTGTAAAACCGGTATTTGGTTGTTCTCCGGAAACTGTAACTCCCAGATATACATTTAACTTATGGTTGATCGAATCTATCTGAAAATTATAAGTGGCTGAATCTAACCCCGTAGGAACAGAATAATTTTGATTTAAACCCCCTGAAACGGTAGCCTGAGGCATATAAATATAATTATATCCAAAAGCTGCGGAACTATAGCCTTTATCGCAACTGTTCAAAGTCACTGCAAAAAGTGCTGTCACTGCAAAAATGAAGGCTGTTTTTATTATACTTTTTTTCATTGTATCTCTTTTTTAATTTGTAATTAATACCCTGGGTTTTGTTCTAAGGTTCCCTTTGAATTTACAATTTCCGAATAAGCAAATGGAAAATAGTAATTTGATGGTGCATTGAATATCCTGGTTGCGACGTTTACTACCTGATAATTGTAAATTCCGGCATTCTGAGTGACTTGAACTCCCTGAATGGGTTGATTCAGAACTACCTGGGCATCATTCCAACGTAAAAGATCCCAATAGCGATGATCTTCAAAAGCAAGTTCAATTCTTCTTTCATGTTTTACAACAATTCTGAAATCCGAAACATTAGTTGCAGTTATTGCAGGTAATAAAGCACTTGCCCTGTTACGAACTAACATTAAAGCTTGTCTGGCAGTATATTTATAACCTGCCGGTGCAACATCAGGTCCATACGCTTCATTCATGGCTTCAGCATAATCCAGCAGTATTTCCCCATAACGGAATACAACCCATTGGTTTTGTGAAGTAGCACCTTGCACCAGGTTCAGGTTGTCAGTTAGGAATTTCTTCAGGTAATAACCTGTCGGACTTGCATGAGTGGCAGTCATATCATCACTTCCACCCGGTGCTTCATTAATTACCCTGTTATTCCAGGTACTGCCATTTGTAACAATAGAAGCTGCCAAACGCGGGTCTCTGTTTACGTAAGGATTTGCCGGATTAGCGATTCCTGTATACTCATAATCGGAAACGAGATTTTGTGACGGGCATATTCCCGTGTTCCCCCCGGGAGTCGCAATCGGATAATTTTGTGTTTCAGGGGTGTTATTTGCCGGCATTCTTACTGCAAAGATAGTTTCAGCACTACTCAACGGGTTTGCACCGGTAAAATAAGTGGCATAATTCGATGCCATGGCTAAATTTAATCCGGGCGCAATCATCAAATCATTCGCTGCACTTGCTGCTCTTTGCCATTTAGAAACATCATTTGAAGGATTATGCAACGGACTTGCTGCATAAAGTAAAACACGGGCTTTTATGGCTAGTGCCGATCCCAATGAAAAACGTCCATCATTGTTTACATACTGTGATGTTGTTTTCCAGTTTACCTGTAAAGAACCTTTATAAGTGTCAATTTGTGAAACAATGTAATTCACGACGGAATCATAACTTGATTTCGCAACATAACCTATGTTTGTCGGTCGAAGAGTAGAGGTGATAACAGGTACACCTCCGTATCTTTTTATTAACTCCATATAATAATATGCGCTGGCAATGTGTGCTTCTGCCTGATACCAGACCAGATTCTTTTTATCTAAATGGTAATTCAGGGAATCAGTAATTGTATCCCGGTTCAATGCTAATAACGAATTCCCGTTTTTAGAAAAATCCAGAAAAAAGTTTGCAGCACGTATTCCGTCATAATATGTTTTATAAAGGCCCGATAATGGATTATTATATGCATTCAGGGTTCCATTATTAAAAATAGGAGCGTTCGATGAACTGGCTGATTGTTGCGCTTCATCGGAAGCTTCGGCAAATAAATTGTTGTCAATGACAGTAAACCCATATTGTAACTGAGTATAAAATTCATTCGCAAATGAAAAGATCAGATAACGGTTAGTAGCTATTTCCTGTGGGGTAATATTCGTATCATACTTTGTATTTAGAAATTCATTCCGACATCCAAAAGCAGTCAAAAGTAAAACTACTGAAATAACAAAGCTGTATAATTTGTTCTTTTTCATATTCAATGCTATTAGTTTTATTGATTTAAAAATTAGCCGTAATGCCCAGGTTAATACATTTAAGAGCGGGATACCCATTATAGGATTCAGGATCTATATTGTAGTTCTTTAACAAACTGCTCCATGTAATAGGATTCGTAGCACTGACAAAAAGACGCAATTTAGAAAAATTGACTTTTTTAATCAGTTCGGCAGGGATTGAATAACCAAGTTCAACATTACGTAGACGAATAAAATCGTTGTTTTTTATCCAAAAAGAATTTGTCTGGTAATTGTTTGCATTTCCTAATGTCGTTAAACGTGGGAAGGTTGCTGTCGCCCTTGTATCAATACCCTGTTCCGGATAATATGCCCAGGCTCCCAAAGCATTCGCATATGCAGTACCATTGTTTACAAACGGAATAGTTTGATTCGAAGACAATAAATTTACCGTAGCATCGCCACTTCCCTGGAAAAGGACGTTTAGATCAAATCCTTTATAGGCAACTTTTCCTCCAAAAGAATAAGTTAACTCGGGGAATAAAGGTTTCCCAAGAGCTGTAACATCAGTCTGATCAATTTTTCCATCACCATTTAAATCCTTATAGCGGATATCACCCGGTTGAACGGGTCCAAAAGCAGGTACAGCTATTCCACTTTTTAATGTGCCATTGGGATTAAAATCTGTTGTTTGATAAAATCCAGTTGCAACTAAACCGATTGGAGTACCATATGCCTGTCCGGTTTGAGCATTATATGGGAAAGCAGTAGGAGTTTCAGCCATATAATCAATTGTGTTTTGATTATACGATGCCATACCCGTTACTTTATAACTTACCTCACCAACTTTATCGGAATAGGACGCAGTGACCTCGAATCCTTTATTTGTCATTCTTCCGATATTACTATACAGAATGTTATTCCCATAATCGGCTGGTATTGCATTATCGAGGGTGACAATGCCACTTCGCTTATCCATAAATGCATCCATACTAACATCAATTTTTTTCAACAAAGTTAAATCCAATCCAACATTGTATTTTACGCTTGTTTCCGGTCCTATTTTTGTATTAGCCAAATAAAGAGGGTTAAGGGTGCTATTTGATACAGGAGTACTATTGCCGGTATAAAATGATCCTCCGCCACCATAATACTGTTGATACAGGTATCTTCCATTGTTATAAATACCCAATCCGGTAAGATTCTCTCCTGTTTTACCGTAGGAAGCTCTTAATTTAAGAAGACTAACCACGGGATTATTTTTAAGGAATGATTCGTTTGATACAATCCACGCTCCGGAAATAGCAGGATAAAGGTCCCACTGATTACCCGGTGCATAAGCATCATAGCCAAAATAAGAGAACCCGATCTCACCAACATATCGGTTATCATACGTGTAATTAAACCTGCCGCTTATGTTTTCGGACGTTTGATCAATATAGTTACTATATTCACCTCTAAAATCAGAGGCATAATAATTAACTACTGATGTCAAATGGTTCTTCCCAAACTGATTATCATATCCAAGAGTAAGATTTGATTGCTTCCAGTCTTCCTGTGAATTGGCGGCTAAAGAACTTGCAACTATTGGCGTTGTTTTATCGGTAGTGGTTGTTTGACCGTTAATATACCTGGCATATGTGGCTGTTTTGTTATAAGTACTCAATGAATTACTGAAATATGAGAATGACTCATTTAAGTATAACCCTTTAGTAACAGCATCTAAATTTTCTTTTAAACTAAAGTTAGATACTAAATACCGGGTTTCGTTTGATTGCCATCCTAACCCGTTAAGAGATCCAACCGGATTATTCGGATAGGTAGTCGTTCCTGAATAATTCTGATGTAATACATCATCATATACCGGATAAATGTTATTTGGATATGAAGCTAAATTATTCCAAATGGGAGTTGTTGAAAAATTAGATGTATAGTTAGGGGTTTGTCTGTCTTCCAGTCGTGTGTTGATATCAATTTTAGCTTCAAAAATATTCCATTTAAACGCTATATTACCTCCCAGGCTATATTTATTTAATTGCTCATTTGAAGTGCTGGCTGAATTGCCGACATTATAAAGTCCCTGTTGATTAAAATAATCAAATAAAATATTATACTGAGTATTTACATCACCTCCTGTAAATTTCAGATTTCCCTTTGAATAAGGAGATGAATTTCCCAGAACTTGTTTGTACCAGTCAACATTTGTTCCTGTTCCGTTTTGATAAGCCTGTAATTGAGTTGGTGAATAATAAGGAGACCAAACATTTCCGTGATCATTACTGATGGCTTGATTGTAAAGTGTAGCATAACCATAAGAATTCAATGGTTTATTGATATTTTCCGGACTTCCAATGCCAGACATAAAATTAAATGACATTTGAGGTTTACCGACAACTCCTTTTTTTGTAATTACCCAAATCACACCGTTAGCTCCGTTCATTCCAAAAGTGACTAATGAAGCAGCATCTTTTAGTACAGAAATGCTTTCAATCTCCGACTGTGGCATGTTGTAAAAGTAATTAGGGTCGACCTGAAACCCGTCAACATAAATTAAAGATGTGTTATAACCACCATTTCCAACATTGCCATAGGTACCGATTCCACGAATTCCCAGGTTAGCCTGATCAGAACCCGGTTCTCCGGTACCCTGGTTGACTGTTAAACCTGACAGAGTACCATATAGTGTATTAGTAATACCCGGTGTGTTTGTGTTATATAAATCCTGACTGCTAACTGTTGATACAGCTCCCGTATTGTTCACCTGCGAGGTATTAAACAAGCTGCCGGGTATCGTTATACCCTGTTTAAGTAAGCTTACATCACTGGAATCTGATTTCGTTATGAAATCCGTTTGCTGAGCCATTAAACAGGAGAAAAAAGCCGGAAATATGAGCCCAATGAAAATGCAACTTGTTATAATAAATATATTTCTCTTTATCATATTTTTTAAGTATTATAGTATTAACCAAATCAGGTAAATCAATAGCCCGGATTCTGTACGGCAATTTGTTTATTTATTTCAGACTGTAAAATAGGATCTAAAAACATCCTTGCATTCCAATACTTACTATAAGTTATAGCACTCCAATAGCTGACAAGATGACTTGCTAAGTTGTTATTGCTGGCGCCAGTCACTTTAAACTGAAATTCCATCACAGGTCCCCCTAATAATTGGGTGCCAATATTGGCCAGTTTCCAGTGTTTAATCTGAAAGAGTCGTTGTCCTTCCAGAAAAAACTCAATTGCCCATTCACGTTGAATGATAGCTCTTAGTTGAGTCTGGTCAGATACTGTGACGGAAGGAAGTCCTGCCCTGTTATGTACTACATTTAAATTTTCTAAAGCTTTACTGGTATTGCCAACTTCATTGTATGCTTCAGCCAGATTAAGATAAGTTTCCGATAACCGGAATAATGGTAATTCCATCCAAAGCCTTGAACCTGCATGGTAATAAAATTTTACTGAATAGCTACATCCTAATCCATACGATCCATTTGGAAATGAGGCACTATGATTATCTAAATCTAACCCCCAACCATTAACATTCCAGTTAGCATCACCGGGATTTGTTGAATAGGAGGGATCGAAACCGGGACCAACCTGATCATCATGAAACCGTGGTTCTAAAGCAGCAGTTCTTGAAGTATAGTCAGTTGCAGGACGAGGTGCTGCATCACCCGGATGTGGCCATGATTGCGACGGATCAGTTCCATCGGCATTATAATAATTTGTAAAAAAATTAAATAATGTACCGTTCAATGCTACATCCCAGCGTGAAGCAGTCTGGTAATTAGAATAATTAAAGTTCCTGACAATAATATTTGCAACATTTTGAAAATCCATTTTATAGGCAAGAATTACTTCCTGATTACCCGGAGTGGATGTTGCCGTTCCATAATCTGCAAAAGCATTCGGATTGGGACTATTAACACCGGCACCACCAGTGTTGATAAGTGCATACCCATTTTGAGATGCCCAGGTTAAAACAGCTTCATTGGCTGTAATTGCTGCTTGCCAACGATTTGGGTCCACATTGCCAAAGCAAATTAAATTATTGTGTGATCCATTGTCAAGATATGGAGTGGCAGAATTAAACAAAGGACGTGCAGCATATTCCAGAACCCTGGCTTTGATGGACATAACAGCTCCTTTTGTAAGACGTCCGGACTGATTAGCAGGCCATGTATCAGGTAATCCGGCAATGGAGTTATCGCATAATTGCAAGATGTAATTCAATGTCGAATCTAAACTGGCACGGGGAACAGTTGAATTATCGGTTGGGAGAAAACTTTTAGTAATAATAGGTACCCCACCGTAACGGTAAAACATACCCATATAACGATAGGCATTTAAACCTTCAACTTCAGCTTTTATATAACCCTTGCCTGTGGCACTCATATCAGGGACTCTGTCAATATTCTCTGCTACCAGCCAGTTTGCACGAATAGCTGTAAAATTTAAGCCGTAATTATCATCTGTATGGCCATTAGCGTCAAATCCCAAACTAAAGTTAGCATAATTCTGATCCCAGGAATAACCTCTGCAAAGCTCATCGGTTAATGTTCCCAGGCATCCACGACCAACATAAGTTGATGAGTTCACGGCAGGACTGCCAATTCCCTGAACCATAGAAAGATCATAGCATTGCATAACGGCCTGAAAAGCATTAACCGAATCAGAATAGACCATTGTCAGGTTCGCAGTACCTGAAACATTTGGAACCTGCAGAAAAGTATCCTCGCAAGAATAAGTTCCAATTATAAGTCCAAATATCATTAAATATATCAATTTTTTTTTCATATAGATTTCATTTTGAAGTTGTTCAATTTAAAATTGCATTTTTAATCCGAAGTTAATAACTTTCGTAAGAGGATATATAAAGCTGGATCCGTTATCTGTCTGTTCGGGATCAATTCCATATTTTGACAAAGCATTATTGAATGTAAACAGGTTACTTGCATTGAAATAAAACCGAATACTATTAATTGCAAGATGTTTTAATAATCCTGCAGGTAAAGTATAACCTACTTCCACATTTTTAATCCTAAAAAAATTATTTGATATTAACCAAAAATCACTGGCTAGAAAACTGTCGGAGGAACTGTTGGAGCCATCAATAATTGCCCGTGGAAAAGTAATCGGAGCTCCTGATGCCGCCTTAGCAGCAGTCCATTGTCCGTCATATTCCCATTGCCACAGATTCCCTGTCGATTTCCAAAAGGGGATAATATAGGATCCCGGACTCAAATTCAGGGCATATGACCCATTGGCTGTTCCAATAAAAAGAACACTGGCATCAAATCCTTTAAAGTTAAATCCAATGGTCGCATTAAAATGATATTCCGGTAAATTAGAATAACCTATTGGTACAATATCTTTATTGTCTATTTTTCCATCTCCGTTAATATCTTTGTATCTTATGTCTCCTAAAGTAGCGACATTGCTGGTATAAGTATTATAAGGCCGGTTAGCCAATTCTTGAGGTGTATTAAAAAATCCATCGCTCACCAGGCCATAATACTGACCAATTGAAAATCCTGTTAAATTCATCCATGGATATGGATTCGGAGCTTCTGCCTGATAAACAATTTTATTTTTAGCATAACTTACTCCTACATTCCCGAAATAGCCCAACTCACCGATTTTATCTTTCCAACCAAGGCTTAGTTCATAACCGCTATTGACTGTTACACCAATATTTACCGGAGCAGTGTTACTTCCCGAAACGCCTAAAGTAAGGGGGATAACACCTGAATTGGTGAGAATATTACTTCTGTCTTCATGAAAATAATCCGCGGTAAAAGAAAGACGATCGCTAAAAAATCTGGAATCTAAACCAATATCTGTTTTTTTTGATTTTTCCCATGTAATAAACGGATTCCCTAATGCACCTTCACTTGCCCCCGGATAATAGGCATTTGTAGTAGATCCATTGCTGTTACCTAAATAATATCCCTGATTATTACCGGGATTGCTTAAATTCATATTGTATGAATTCGGGAGGTAAAGATAACGACGCCCTGTACTTCCCAATAAGTCATTCCCTACTTCACCGTATGAACCACGAAATTTTAGAAAAGTAAGCCATTTATTTTCTTTATAAAAATCTTCGTTGGTTGGCACCCAACCTACAGAATATGCCGGGAAATATCCAAAACGTTGGTTTGCAGCAAATTGTTCTGTACCGTTAAATCCTAAATCATATTCAAGCATATATTTTTCTTTGTAGTTATAGGTAGCACGTCCAACCAAACCCATCAATCCGGAAGGAGTATTAAATCCATCTGATGGCATATCGTATTGAGTTGCTTTTCCTAATAACAAAGCCGTTATTTTGTGTGCTCCAAATGTTCTGTCATAATCAATCCCTGCATCAAAATATATTTTACTCCAGGTCGAATTATTTACATTACTTGCGAATGAATTAGCACCGGTGCTTCCGCCATAAAAATCCAGCTGATTAGGATTAACAAAATCTCTTTGAACAGAAAAAGTAGGAATTGAATAAATTTGTGAATCAAATTTAGTGTAGTCGCCCTGATAATCGGCAGTAGCATGAACAGATAAACCTTTCGTTAAATAATCCATTTTGTGGACTAGCTTGACATTGTTATCAATCAATGTATTTATTAATGTACCCATACCTGAATTAAAGGTATTGATAATAGCATTCCCTGTAGCATAGACATCTTGTAATCCCAAAGGATTGCCAAATCCTCCGGCACTTCCTGCTGCACCACTTATTAATTTACCATTAATAAGACCTGAAAAATTTAAGGGATTCCCTTCAATCATATATTGATTCAACATCATATACCGACCTGATAAATCGCTGGAACTAAGTATAGATCCGGTTGAAGTAGAGTGGGCACCAAAGGAATTTGTCGTTCCGAATTGGCCCGTCAGGTTCAAAAATATTTCTGTGTTTTTATTCAGATGAATATTAAAGTTCGATTTGAAATTATACCGGTCAAATGATGATTGAGTATTAGCACCACCATAACTCATGTCAAGCCCTATTCCGGTTTGTGTAAAATAACCCAGCGAAGCATAATATGTAACCCGTTCATTTCCTCCGGAAACATTAAAATTTATTTGTTGTTGAGGACCATTATTTCCAAACATTTGCTTAACAAGATCATTATTCCGATAATATAAAGCAGGGCTTGCATTCAACTGTGCCCGTTGAGCATCGGTAAGGCCTGACATATCAGCAACTTCAGCCGGGGTGAAATCCCGGTTGTTTTGCATTTTCCAGAGTTGATCAGGGCTTAATAAATAAGCATTATAACTGGTATTACCTAAATCTTTGGAAGAAATTTGAATAGCACTATTTCGCATGGAAGCCCATTCATAGGATGATGCTTGTTTGAGGAGATCAACGGCTTGAGTTGATCCGTAATTTACTGAAAGATTAAAAACCGGTTTCCCTATTTTCCCTGTTTTTGTAGTGACAATAATAACTCCATTGGCACCCCGTATTCCATATACAGCCGTAGAAGCCGCATCCTTAAGAATACTGATACCTGCAATTTCATTGGGGTCCATTCCGTTTAGTTCGGCATACGCTTGTTCCTCAGGTTGTTCAACTCCATCAATAACGATCAGTGGTTGTGAATTTCCGGAAGTTGACATCCCCCTGATATAAATCTTATCAGCGTTTTGTCCCGGTTCGCCACTTGATTGTAGTCCGGACACGCCGGTTGTACTACCAATTAATGCGTTAGTAATATTACTTACAGGCCTATTTACCAAATCTGCCCCTGAGACTGTAGATATAGCACCGGTAACGTTCAGTTTTTTCTGCGTTCCAAAACCAAGTACCACAACTTCGTTCAGACTATTCGACATATCACTTAATCCGACATTGATTTTTGACTGGTTATCCACACTAACTTCCTTGCTTTGCATACCTACAAATGAAAATACTAATGTTGCATTCGAAGGTACATTATCAATAGAATAATTCCCGTTTACATCCGCAATCGTACTGGTATTTGAACTCTTATTTATAACCGTCACACCAGGTAATACCTCCCCTTTATCATCCGTTACTTTCCCGGTAATATGAATTAATTTAGTGCTACCTTCAGCAATCGTCTGATTTGGTTTTGATTCGTTTTTTTTAAACAATAGTATCTGACCGTTTTTTAACCTGAATCCCAGTTTTTTACCTTTAAACAGTTGTTCCAAAGCTTCTTTAAGAGACTTATTCACCATATTCAATGTCACAAGCTGGTTTTCATCTGTATCATTATCACTATAGAAAAACTTGTAATTTGTCTGCCTGGTCAATTCATTCAATACTTTTGCCAAAGGCTCGTTAACCATATGCACTGTGACTTTTTTGTCCTGTGCATTGACCTTTTGAATAACCAAGAATTGTACTAAAAATAGAAGCATCAGTACACTTAACATACGTCCTCCAATGAAAAGTCTGCGTGTAAAACTTCTAATAAATTCTGTTTCCTTTACTTGTCGGTAAATGTTCATAATTCATTTAAAATTTAAGATTAATACTAAAGCTCAAAATATCATTTATAAATGAATACTTTTCTCTTTTTTCTTTTTTCATGATCGATTTTTTGATAGATTAATAACTTTAACATCAGCGCAAAAACTATTTATAATACTATATTATTTGACATAATTCTCCCTGATAACGGATTATATCATACTTGAATGATCCGTTTTACTACTTGATAATCACTGTTTTTTTCTCTGGGTTAATTGAATATTTTACTTGTGGAGTTATGAAATGGATGTCACTTAAAATTTCATCCAGGGGTTCGTTTTCAATAGTGATATTATAGGTTAAGTTTTTAAAATTAATATTCTTAACGTCAATAGTATATCCGTATTTACTTGATAAAATCTGAGCAATAGTTGTCAGTTTTTTATGTTTGATAATAATCTTACCCGGTAACCATTGTGCTATAACATTTTTATCGATTGCCTTTACAGAGTAATCACCGGTTTTCCTGTTATAAGCTAATTGAGTTCCGGGTTGAAGCTCTGATAGAATTTTGTTTCCTTTTGCATTATCTAAAATTTGTACTTTCCCTTTTTTAAGACTTGTATACGAATAAATTCTGTCCGGATAAGCATTTACATCGAATTTGGTCCCCAAATCCTTTACAGTATAATTTTGTACATGCACCATAAAAGGTTTTTTTGCATTGTGTATTACATCAAAAAATGCCTCTCCCTGTAAAGTAACGCTACGATCATCCTGATTAAAATTTGTCGGATAAATTAGTCTTGAATTCTCATTCAATGTTACTCTGGTTCCATCATTTAAAATTAAAGTAGACTGTTTTCCTGAAGCAGTTTCGATAATATTGAATTGCGGTTGTTGGTTTAGTATTAAATCATGCATTAAAAAGCCGGAGACAAGAAAAAGTAAAGCAATAGCAGCATACCGGAGTCCTAAACGTACCCATTTATTAATAGAATACTCATGCTTAGTATCAAGAGATTGTTTTAGCTCATTCCAGCCATTTTCAGTTTCGGCCTTCTCGCGCAACTCTTCCCATTGGCTAAGCATATACGCTTCTTTTAAGCCGAAAAGAAATTGCTTATTAGCCTCATTCTCCTGAAACCAACTAAGCACCAGTCGGTTTTCGGTATCACTAAGCTCGTTGCGTAAATACCTTATTAATAATAAATTTTCAATATTCGTAATCATCTTTTTTTTCTGTTAAAACAGTTTTATCATATCATTTTCAACTCACAAGGGGTAATGCATATTCTTTCATTTCTTCCCTTACAATACGTATTGCCTTATATATTTGATTTTCTACAGTCCGTACAGAAATGCCCAATTTAATTGCTATTTCAGAACTCCTCAATTCTTCCTGATTACTTAATATAAATATCTCTTTGCATTTTTCGGGCAATTTACTAATTGCTTTTTCATATAATTTCTCTACATCATGCATAAATATTGAACCCATAATGTTATTATCCGGATTATAATAAGAAATTTCAATTTCCTGCATTTTAAGTTCGGACAAATGGGAGAAATTTGTTTCAATAGCCATCATTCTCAAATGTTTAATGCATTTACTATGGAATATTTTAAACAGGTAGGCTGTTACAGAATAGTCTGTTAAAATATGATCCGTATTTTGCCAAAATGTGATAAAGGCTTCCTGTACCAAATCTTTCGTAGTATCTTCATCATTGAGAATTCCAATGCCATAAACAAACAATCGAGGTTGATATTTCCTGTAAAAGCGTTCAAACGCTTTTACATCTCCTTTACGAATGGCCTTATACATGTATTCGTCTTCGTCCTTCATCAATTATCTTTGTTTTTTTTTCGAGGTTATAATAAAAGAGTTATTCTGAAACAAAATTACTCACTCCAAAAACATGTTTCAAAACATACTCACATCTTCTTTCTTTTTATATTTCAGAAAATTAAAACAGCTAACTTTCAGATACAAAGCTGTTAAATATACTATATTTACAATTTATTACTGCAAATAAATGGTAAAAAGAACTTCTTTATTTTAAAATCTGCTGAAAAATTCATACGGTTGTAACAGATAAAAAATGACGTTTTTTGCAATTAATGCCTGAATCATTTTGAAATGTCCGAACTTATTCTTAAAGAATCATTTTTTTTCTGAAAAGAAATCTGTCAAAGAAAATGGAAGCTAATCTCATTTATAAATGTCTGTTGATGAAATAATAACTCATTCATTTCCGAACAAATACTGGATAAAAAAAGATTAAGTGTTTGTAAAGTAGAATAATGATCGGAGCAACCTTTAAATTATGATAATGAATATTCTGTAATTTCAGTAGTTTGAATCTTTGAAAGCTAAATTTTCTTTTTTTTATTACGTGTATTCAAAGGTTAGTATATATATTCAAGAATAATTACATAATTATGAAAAAGAGTTGCTTAATTCACACGTTTAATTCGTATATCATTACGGTCCTGTAATTTTGGACTCTTTTTTTCAAACAAAAAGCACATAAAAAAAGAATTAAATTCTTTTTTTATGTGCTTTAAGAAACTATTCAGAGTCACTGTAAAAGTGAGTGAGTTAAATTCTTGCTATTTAACTAAATGACAGGTGTGAATAAAATAGTTTAGGATATTCATAGATGGTTTATGAGCTTACGCTCAGGTAGTTTAGAATTAAGTTGTAGATTTTTTTTGGTATTTGGAAGGGATTTGAAATTTAGAACCTGATGCAAAAATGAGATTTCTTTATAACCCCGTTTATTTACCAGTTAATTTCTTCATTCCCTTTTTCTCTCAGGTAGCGGTTTGTCAACGAGAAATGGTTATTGCCAATAAACCCACGGTAAGCTGAAAGGGGAGAGGGGTGAACAGATTTTAGGACCAGATGTCGGTTCGGATCAATAAAAGCCCCCTTTTTTTGTGCATACGATCCCCAGAGCATAAAAACCAGGTGCTCTTTTTCGGTTGCCAGTTTATGAATTACCGCATCAGTAAAGGTTTCCCATCCCTTGCCCTGATGCGAACCAGCCATATGAGCCTGAACGGTCAACGTAGCATTGAGTAATAAAACACCTTGTTGTGCCCAACGGGTCAAATTCCCGCTTGCAGGGTCTGGTTTCCCTAAGTCACGTTCTATTTCTTTAAAAATATTGAGTAATGAAGGCGGAAGGGCAACCCCATCATTGACCGAGAAGCACAGTCCGTGAGCTTGTCCGTCACCATGATAAGGATCCTGGCCAATAATAACAACTTTCACCCTGTCAAACGGACATTGATCGAATGCATTGAAAATAAGAGGTGCAGGTGGAAATGTCAGTTTGGTTTTGTATTCATTTCGTACAAAACCTGTCAATCCTTTAAAATAATCTTTTTCAAATTCTTCGTGAAGAACTGCTTTCCATGTTTGTTCAATCCTGACGTCCATGTTTTGTTGTTTAGTTATTCCGTGTTCCGTGTTCCGTGTTCCGTGTTCCGTGTTCCGCGTTCCGCGTTCCGCGTTACAAGATCATTAATTATTGTATATATTGATTTGTTTAATTTATTGTTACTCGTTCCATGTACCTAAATCTATGAAAAGGTTATTTATTGATCAATCAGGAACACGAAACACTGAACGCGGAACGTGGAACATGGAACGTTTTTCAACCATTAACCGCATTCGACAATTGTTTCATTGCTTTTTTCAGAATCAGTCTTGAACTTGCAACATTCAGACGTAGATGATATTCTCCACCCTGGCCGAAAGTAGTTCCTTTGTTTAACCCTAATCCTGCTTTTTGAGCAAAGAAATCGAACAAATCATCGGTTTCCATCCCTAACTCTTTGCAGTCTAACCAAATTAAAAAAGATGCTTCAGGTATCATGGGTTTTATCTGCGGGATATTTGTTTTCAGAAAATCAACTATAAAATCGATATTTCCCTGTACATAACCGAGCATTTGTTTTCTCCATTCTTCCCCTTTTTCGTAAGCGGCTACCGTTGCGGCATAGGCAAAAATATTCCCTCCCGTTAATTCGGATGCTTCCATAAAATCGACAAATCTTTTATGTAACTCAGGATTCGGAATGATATATGACGAACTGATTAATCCTGGCATATTAAATGTTTTGCTTGGAGCCATAAAAGTCAGGCTTATTTGTTCTGCAGCCTCCGAAACTGTTGCAAAAGGAATATGTTTATGACCCTTTAAAACCATATCTGCATGAATTTCATCCGAAACAACAATGATATTATGTCTTGAACATATTTCAGCCAGTTGTCTCAGGGTTTCTGTGCTCCAGACACGTCCACCGGGATTATGTGGATTACAAAGAATAAACAGCTTTGTATTTGAAGTTATCTTACTTTCAAGATCTTCAAAATCCATTTCGAATTTCCCGTTGATAGTTTTTAAAGGATTGTTTACCAATACTCGTTTGTTATTTTGAACCACATGGAAAAAAGGATAATATACAGGAGGTTGTACAATTATTTCGTCACCTTCATTTGTCAACGATTGAACAGCAAATGAAAGCCCGGGAACAATACCAGGTAGGAAGCCGATCCATTGACGCTTAACCTGCCAGTTATGATGATCAATAATCCAGGTAATCAGAGAGGGATAAAATTCTTTTGGAGGCATTGAATATCCTAAGATCGGATGTTCACACCTTTCACGAATCGCTTCAAAGATAAAGTCAGGAGTACGAAAATCCATATCGGCTACCCACAGCGGCAATACATCTTCTGAACCATAGAGTGCTTTGCAACGCTCTACTTTTACAGCACCGGTATTCCGGCGGTCTATGATTTCGTCAAAATTATAAGTCATCTTATTTACTATTTAATCATTTACTATTTACAATTGAACGTAAAAACTTTTCAAACCTTCAAACCTTCAAACCTTTCAAACCTTTCAAACTTTTTAAACCTTTCAAACATAGAAATATTCTGCTTTATTTTGTTATTTCTTCAATTGGTTTTCCGATACATGCATTTGGTAAGGAAATATTCAACAAACGCGATAAAGTAGGGGCAATATCGGTTGTTCGATAGGATGTTGCAATGATTTGCGGTTTTATTTGCCAACCGCTGAAATAGAGTGGCGTATACGAAATGATGGCATTTGATTCGCCGACCGGATTATTTTTATTATCCACTTCCAACCATCCGGGCATCAAGGTGATAATGACATCTCCAACACAATTTTTATTTATGGAATTTCTTACCCGGGTCATATCTGAGTTTGCATTTTCACCCATATTCAAAACCTGTGAAGAAGTAAAAGCCGATTGAACACCTTCAAAATTAAGCAAAAAATCGGCAACTGTCTGTTGTACACTACTTAAGCTTAGTTTTTTCTCTTCTATTTTTTCTCTGTTCAGAAAGATGTTCTTTCCATAATATCCTGAAATCCATTTTTGTTGCCCATATATTGCCATTAGATAGGAGCTTAACAATGCAAGTGAACGGTCAGCATTAAAATAACCGGCAGGAATTTTATTTTCACCCAATTCGGTTGGTGAATGTATTTCTGTTTGATTTCCAAACATAAAAATTAAAGTTTTATCCAGTCCGATTTTACTGTCAATTCTATGAAGAATGTTTTGAATGTCTTTGTCAAGACGAAGGTACATATCTTCTTTTTCAGCGGACTGTAGTGCTGTTGTTCTCTCGAAAGGAGTTCTTACACTGAACTGAAGCAATAATACATCAGGGTATTTATCACTTCCCAATTGTTCTTCAGTAAAGATCTTCATTCCTAAATCGGCTACTAAACTATTTGCTGAAGGTGTATTCCTGAGAATTGAAACTGAAGAACGGTTTTTTTTTGAAGTTGGATCGTATATAAAACCAGCTTTTTTATTTTCTCTTACAGGCTTTGAAATATAGGTATTTATATTGTATAATGGTTCCCAGATACGTGTTGCATAAGCCTTAAAACCCCCGTTAACATTCATATCATCAGCCCAGTGCGACAGTCCGTCTTTATAATAACCGGTTGTTACCCACTTCATATTTACATCATCCATCCAGACTACACTGTTTGCGGTATGACCTCCCAGCATAATTGCTTCTTCTGCCCCCTGTGCAACAACATAACATTTGGATTTTCCGGGATACGTCAACATTAGTTCATCAAACACAGTACTTGAAAGCATTTTATGAGCTGATAAAGTCTGACTTGTACCGATACCTGTCTGACTGTCGTCTGCTAAGATTGATTGTGTTTCATTTTCACCTCTGTTGTAAAAAGTATTCCCGACCACACCATTGTAATAAGGAATTGAACCGGTCATAACACAGGCAATATCCGATGCATTACCTGCTGAAACGATATTGTATGAAACGTTCCGGCAGTTTGCACTTTGGCTGATGATCTTTTTAAATCCATTTGGATCAAAATAATTCCACAACATATCCAGATGTTTCTGTTGCAACCCATCGATCATTATTCCTATTACCAAACGTGGCCGTTCTGAAGTTGAAGGTTGAGCCTGAAGACACAGAAATGAAATGAGAAAAATGAAAGTTGGGAAAATGTTACGAAGAGAAAAATTCATTTAAATAGTTTATAGATAGAAGTTTATAGTTTATAGTTGGTAATAAGTAGTTAAATTGTAAATTATAAGATTCCTTTGGTACTTGGCAATTCATACCGGTAAATATCTCTTTTAACTGCCATTTTAATAGATTTTGCCAGGGCTTTAAAAATACCTTCCAGTTTATGATGTTCATTATCTCCTTCGGCTTTGATATTCAGATTCATTCTTGCTGCATCGCTGAATGACTTGAAAAAGTGGAAGATCATTTCTGTGGGTAAATCACCAATAAATTCACGTTTAAAATTCGCATCATACACTAACCAGGAGCGTCCTCCAAAATCGATTGCTACAGAACACAGACAATCATCCATGGGCAGATAAAAACCATAACGTTCAATTCCGCGTTTATTGCCCAAGGCCTTGCCAAAAGCTTCACCTAAAGCAATAGCCGTATCTTCAATAGTATGATGTTCATCGACTTCCAGATCACCTTTTACTTTGATTGACAAATCAGAACCTGAATGTTTCCCTATTTGTTCCAGCATGTGATCAAAAAACTTTATTCCGGTATCAATAGAACATTTACCTGATCCATCAAGATTGAGATGGATTAAAATATCTGTTTCTTTTGTAGTTCTTTTAATAGTAGCGGTACGTTCACCGGCAAAAAGGAACTCTGTAATTTTGTTCCAGTTCGTGGTTTGCAGTGCACAATAATCCGACAACTCATTTTCTCTGAGAATCTCACAGTCGTCACTCAAATAAATGGCTTTACAACCAAGATTTTTAGCTAATTCAATATCGGTAGACCTGTCACCAATAACAAATGAATTTTCAAGATCATAATTTACTGAAAAGTATTCGGAAAGAAGGGCAATACCCGGTTTCCGGGTTGCCAGGTTTTCTTCAGGGAATGATTTGTCAATAAATATCTTATCGAAATGTATATCTTCATTTGCAAGTGTTTGAAGAAATTTAGCCTGTACTGAGTCGAAGTTTTTCTGAGGGTATACATCTGTTCCAAGACCGTCCTGATTAGTTACCAAGGCCCATTCAAAATCGAGTTTATGACGAATAAAATACAGATTACGCAAAACACCCGGTATGAATTCCATTTGCTCCAGATTATCCACCTGAAAAGTCACAGGCGGTTCAACCAGAATTGTTCCGTCACGATCTATAAAAAGTACTTTTTTCTTTTGTTTAGTGTCTTTCTGTGGTCCGGCCATAATGAATGAGATAGATTGAAAATTATTATTGAACTTAATACAAAATTAGTTTATTTTTATGTGAATCGAAAACAGCATGAACATGTAACTAATTAATAATTAAAAATTAATAATTAAAAATTGACAAGGTGCTGAAATTAAATCTTTTGTAGTTAACAATCAGATCATTTAACTATCAATGACTACTTAACTGGTTTATAGTAATCAAAAAAGTAATTGTTTTTATTTCATTTCCAGTTCCATTTTCAAAAACTTCCCTGTCTCACTTGTAGGGTGTTTTGCAATTTCCTGAGGAGTCCCGGTACAAATGACTTTTCCACCTGCTCCACCTCCTTCAGGACCAATGTCAATGATATAATCGGCTGTTTTGATCACATCCATATTATGTTCTATGATAATCACTGTATTCCCTTTGTTCACAAGCCGGTTCAGCACTCCAAGCAACACGCGTATATCTTCGAAATGCAACCCGGTGGTTGGTTCATCCAGTATATACAATGTTTTTCCGGTGTCTCTTTTTGATAATTCGGTAGCCAGTTTTACCCGTTGGCTTTCGCCTCCTGAAAGTGTTGTGCTTGATTGACCCAGTTTAATATAACCAAGGCCCACATCCTGCAAAGTTTTGATTCTGTTCAGAATATTAGGTTGGTTTTCGAAGAATTCGACAGCCTGGTTAATAGTCATGTTCAGGACATCAGCAATTGATTTCCCTTTAAACCGTACTTCAAGTGTTTCCTTATTATACCGTTTGCCATCGCAGCTTTCGCAGGGAACATACACATCAGGTAAAAAATTCATTTCAATGGTTTTGTAACCGTTTCCCCCACATGCTTCACACCGGCCGCCGGCAGTGTTAAATGAGAAACGTCCGGGTTTATAGCCCCTTATTTTTGCTTCAGGTAATGTTACAAATACATTTCGTATATCAGAAAAGACACCGGTATAGGTAGCCGGATTTGAGCGAGGAGTACGACCAATGGGTGATTGATCTACTTCTACTACTTTATCAATATTTTCCAACCCTTCAATGCTATCGTATGGCAACGGATCCTGTAGAGAATGATAAAAACTCTGACTGAGGATAGGTTGTAAAGTCTCGTTTATAAGTGTAGATTTTCCACTACCTGATACGCCTGTAACACAAATCATTTTGCCCAATGGAAAAGTGACATTTATATTCTTCAGGTTATTGCCGCTGGCACCTTTAATTGTAATTGATTCTCCGTTCCCCTGACGTAGTTTTTTAGGTATTTCAATGCGTTTTTTACCATTCAGATAATCTGAAGTCAGTGTATTCGCCAGCAGCATTTCCTGAGGCGTACCCGAAAAGACCACTTCGCCACCAAGTCGTCCGGCCTGTGGCCCCAGATCCACTACATAATCGGCAGCCATCATCATATCCTTGTCATGTTCAACTACTATGACCGAGTTGCCTGTATCCCGTAACTGTTTCAGCGAATGTATCAGCCTTTGGTTATCCCGTTGGTGCAATCCGATACTTGGTTCATCGAGTATGTAAAGTACATTGACCAGTTGGGAACCAATTTGAGTAGCCAGTCGGATGCGTTGACTCTCACCACCTGAAAGGGATTGTGAACTCCGGTTTAGTGAGAGATAACTTAATCCTACATCCAGCAGAAATTGCAGTCGTGTCCGGATTTCTTTTAAAATTTCTACGGCAATTGCTTTTTGTTTTTCCGATAAAAATTCTTCTACATTATCAAGCCATGCTGATAATTCAGCAATATCCATTGCTGACAGTTGTGCAATATTCTTATCATGCATGCGGAAATGCAACGATTCTTTGCGCAATCTGGCTCCGTTACATTCAGGGCAAATAACGGATTTTGAATATTGATTTGCCCACTTTTGTTCTGTTGCCGATGCCCCGTTCTCAGTTTGCATTTCAATGTATTTCAGGATGCCATCGTAACTAAGAAAATAATTTGTCCCGATAGATTGATTTTTAATATGAAGCCGTTCATCCGTACCGTTCATTATTTCGTCCATAGCATCGTCGGGAATGCCGGAGATGGCAGTTCTTAACGTGCAATCGTATTTTTCGAGTATGGCTTCAATTTGCCAGAAAATAGTACTGCTTTTATGTTTTCCCAGAGGAGCAATACCTCCCGAATAGATACTTAGTTTCTTGTCGGGAACAATTTTATCCATGTCAATTTGATTCACAAACCCAAGTCCTTTGCAATTCGGGCAGGCTCCATGGGGTGAATTGAATGAAAAATTATGAGGAGCAGGTTCGTCGTATGAAATTCCGCTGGTAGGGCACATCAGCATCTTACTGAAATAACGGGCTACGTCAGTGTCTTTTTCAAGTAACATAACAATTCCGTTTCCCTGTTGCATGGCTTTTTGCATCGATTCTTTCAATCGTTTGCGGTCTTTTTCAGAAACTAACAACTTGTCAATCACCACCTCAATGTCGTGATTTTTATACCTGTCCACTTTCAGTCCATGGGTAGCTTCGCGGATTTCACCATCAATCCTGACATTCAGATAGCCTTTTTTCCGGATTTGTTCAAATAATTCTTTATAATGGCCCTTACGCCCGCGTACCAAAGGTGCCAGCAAAAAAGTTTTTTTCCCTTCGTAATCTTTCAGAATCAAATCAACAATCTGATCTTCCGAATACTTGACCATTTTTTCCCCTGTTACATACGAAAATGCTTCACCCGCCCGGGCAAAAAGCAGACGCAGGAAATCATAAATCTCTGTTGTGGTTCCTACTGTTGAGCGTGGGTTTTTATTGGTGGTTTTTTGTTCAATGGAAATTACCGGACTTAACCCTGTAATTTTATCCACATCAGGGCGTTCCATATTGCCCAGAAAACTACGCGCATAAGCTGAAAATGTTTCAATATAACGGCGTTGACCTTCAGCAAAAATGGTGTCGAAAGCAAGAGATGATTTTCCACTGCCACTAAGACCTGTAATTACAGTCAAAGAATCACGCGGAATGGAAACATCGATATTTTTTAAGTTGTGAACCCGGGCTCCGATCACTTCTACTTTCTCTGAAGTGGCGAGGGGTTGTATATTCGTTTTTGTTGTCAAGACTAATTATAATAAGTAAAAAACGGGTTTTGAATTAACTTGCAAAGATACGAATTTGTAAACGAGTTGGCAAGGTTTTTAGTTCATAGTAAAAGCTAAAATACTAACAAATGATTGAACCATAAAAAAGGCAGTAAATTTATATAATATATTATCAGACAGGTATATATGCAAATTGCGTCATTAACACAATTACTGATTAAAATAGATTTGCCCCGGATATTTACTTATTGAGAGTGATCTGGATTGTGATGAAGTGAAAAATATCCGGCAATGAACCTCATCAACAGTCCGGATTATTGGTAAATAAACAACAAGTGGGGCAATTGGGACTCTGGTGACTTTTGTGATTCGCTTTCAAAAATTGTATTGTTGACATTATAAACAAAAATAAAATATAGTCACGATTCAAAATGGTTAATATTAAATCTCTTACTCCCAAATCTAAATTAGAAATCAGGTGTGTATAAAAACAAGATAAGCGAAGCACTTACGCTTCGCTTATCTTGTTATATTTAAATCGATTAAAGTTTATTTTAACTGTTTAAATACTTTAATTGTTGAAGAAGTTCCATCTTCCCTGATTGATTTTTGAATAAACATTCCGCTTACCGGTTTAATGCTAAGTTTATCTCCAAGAATACTGTAATATTCATAGGCAACTACGGGAGAGTTGGAAACGAATACATTTTTTACAGCTGTAGGTATTGTTGCACAAGGAGCTGCATAACCCATCCAGTCGGTAAAAGATCCCGGGAAAAAATTTGAATCATCAGTGTCAGTTTTGTAAAATGCGACAGAAGTTTTTGTTCCTGTATAAGGTGCAGTTGTTAAAGTGGCCCCTGATGCACCCTGCAATGGTAATTCCCACCAATCTGCACCGGGATCAGTAGCTGTGAAAGCAAATCCGAAGATGTTACTGTTAAGATTGACTATTTCACCAATAGTAAAAGCATTGCCACCGGTTACAGCATCGCCAACATTTAATAGTTTAACCTGGTTTTGTCTGGATGTAATTAATTGTGCGAAATTTAAAGTCGCCCCATAGATATTCCCTTTAATTTTAATAAAACGGCCATCGCAACCTCCGCCGCCCCATTGGGTATTAAAATCAAAACCAATTGATCGGGTCTGACCTGTTGGAGCTGTTGCAGCAAGCCATGCTTCAAGAGGTGTACCTGTTACATCTACCGCAAAAACGATAGTTTCGTCGATTTCAAAATTGTTTGCAGTTGCAAACTGATTGCTTGCACAATCCCATTTGAAAATCTGGTTCCCATTTGCATCTTTAGGATTGTTGAGTTGTGCATTTACATTCACGGTCCACGCCATTAAAAAGACGGAAATAAATAAAGTAATCTTTTTCATAAGAATTAATTTGAATTAAGTAAATAAATGAATTAATTTGGATTATTAAATCAAAATAAAATTTATTGACAAAGATATATGGATTAAGTGTTAATAATTTTTTGTATATAATATATATAAAAATGTATAAAATAAAATAAACTCAAACATCACATATACAAATAGTTGCTTCGTTTTATACCCGAATAAATATAAGTAGAATATAAAATCTAAAAGAGAAAATAATACACGAAAACTGTGTATTTATAATATAACAAGAACAAAAAATAACATTGGACACCTGAATGTATTACATGTGAAACACACAAAAATGAATAATCGTCTATTGTATCAAGAATGAATATAAGTAAATAATTAACAATTAATAATTGACAAAACATTGAAATTAAGGTTTTGTAGATTAACAAATAGATCATTAAATATCTATGAATCCTTATTTCATCATAATCCGTTATTTAATAAGGATAATCTTGTCTTTCTACATAAGGATAAGGTATACATCAGGTTTTGTTAAGGATATTCACGAATTATTGATCCTGAAAAGGATGAAATCAACTTAATGAAGGAGATTTACCTGTTTTAAACTTTTATATGAGTGCATTTTGATAACCGATAAAATCTGATATTAAAGTATGGTTTGTTATTTTGATTATTTAATTTTAGAGTCAGAAGGGTGTATATATTTAAATTACATTTTGCAGATCAGTATAAGTGTCCAGAATCCAACTGTGTTTTTTATAAAGTAAGGTTGAATTCAGGACAGATACAACATTAGTTTTTGGACGAAGTCATTCCCTACTGTGTAATGCAAGCAGTATAAGGAAAGAAAAGAGGGATGAAAGTATTTGTTATCCGGTATGAAAATCAGGATAGAGTTGAACCAAACTGATAAGTTAACCTGTTGGATCGTTCCATTTGATACGAACTAAATTGGTTCACTATCTGACCAATACTTTTAACGCTTTGTTGAAGGTATCCAACCGGACGAGGTAAATGCCGGGTCTTAAATTTGGGAAAACAGCCTCATTGGACAGAATAGCTGTTTGACAGCATTTTTCCCCTAACATGTTAAACAGGGAAACGGATGAGTTTATAAAACCTGAAATTGTGAGTGTATCATTGTTTAAAATAATCCGGAGATCATTCATTGTGATAACCGGAACCGCTGTATCATTGCAGTTTTCAATAAATGTAAATGCCAGAGGTTTATTGTTTGTATTAACACCTGTTCCTATATTTGAGTATGAAATGTTACAAAACGAGGCGTTTCCGTTTGCCCCATTATAATATATCCCGTATTGACCTGTCGCATCAATACTGATATTATTCATGATGAGGTTGACAATCTTATAACCACTTCCACTACCAATATATACAGCATTATTTTTAGAATTATAAAGGTTGATACTATCTAGTTTAATATTTGTCAGATTGTAGTATGAACTACTGTTTAACTGAATTGCCCCTTGTTGATTTCCCCACAAATCACCACTGATTCCAGCAATACCACCTGCCACTCCACCTTTATAAACAGAGATATTACGAAATTCATTATAACCAACCGTACTAAAGCCAGTTCCTGCAAAATCACAAGTTGCTCTTAGCCCGGCTTCCATAGGGTCGATAATAACACAATTCAGGGCTTTGTTTTGTTGTCCTCCAAAAAAACCTAAGCTGGAGGCACGCCAGTTGTTCTCAGCTGTATTATATTGGAATGTATTGTTTATGCACATTTCACCTGTCGACCATGATGCCATATCATCGTCCCCATTATTTCTGAAACTACAGTTTTGTACCAGAGCATTTTCAACTCCGTAGCAAAGGTTTAATCCATCAGCATAATTATTCCGAAACCGGCAGTTTTCTACCAACAGATTGTTGGCACCTTTCCCATCGTAATTAGCAATCCATGCCCCACACTCAAAATGTTCAACCCATGTATTGCGGATAATTGAATTGGATCCAAAGCCTCCCATAAATCCTTTTCCCACTTCGTAACTGGGGTTGTTGTCATAATATCTCTTATTGTTGATTGTATTTAAATACAAACCATCGATAACAACCCGGTTATTATCTGTCTGAATCCCTCTGTAGGCATATGTAAGCCTGATATCCGATGAAGCAGAGAAATAAATTTCTGTATACCACATACCTGCACCTATGATTTTAGTATTATCATTCAGAATTTGAATTTTATTTGCTTCCGTATAGGTTCCGGCAGGAATATAAATTGTTTTGCCTCCATTCTGGTAAATAAATACATCCAATGATGTTGATGAATCATACATTACCTTATTAGTATCTGTAATCGATTCGAATGTTACGGGATCGGGTACCGGCTCAAGTTCAACAAAGTCAATGGTATAGGCTGTCGCATTATTATCTTTTTTCACTAATTTGAAAGTGGCACCCGAAGGGATTTTACTTGTTAATTTTAAATGCATTTCATCAAAACGCATTCGTGGAAATTTGGTGTCTGATGGCAGATTATCAGGATATTTATTGCCGCTTTTTAATATATATTGCCATGCCCAGTATGAATCCAGTTTAATATCCTGTATGTAAATGTCGTTTACGTACAGGGCCAGGGTACCTTTAGTCCCATTTCCATCAATATTGTCCGGCAACGAAAAGCGGATTGTCAATCCATCAGCTGCTTCGTCATTAACCCACTGAATATACGATCCGGTATCTACCAATTGAGTAGCTACCTGATTTGAAGCCTCACTTTGAATTGTGGTTTGATCAAAACCCGGTTCAAGAATAATACCATTAGTCTGGCATTTTCCTGTTTCAGCTTCATATCTTTTGTAGGGTCGGCTATAATAACCTCTTCCATTTGGATCGTCGGGAAAGGATACCTGTTGAGCATAACTATCCGACAAACAAAGCAGACAATATGCAAGTAAAAACAGTCCGGACTTTTTCATGTTACTCTTTTTTTATTTATGATAGAGCTTTTAATACTGTTCAATCAATTAATTCTGATAATTCAGTATACTAATAATGACAAATCAAATCATCGAATTTACTTAATGGACTTTATTGAACAAAGTTAGCAAATTGATGTAGAAACAGAACATCTTATAAAAAAAATATAAGCAATAAAAAACATAAACTCTAACTGATCAACAGTTTGAATAGCTTTGATGAGAAGAAAAATAAAACGGTTTTTTATATTTAAGTTTGCAATTTTAAAGATCTATTGTCAATTTTGAAGTCCTGTTCAATATACTATTGTCTAACATCATTATGTGGCTCCTAATGATTTCTGCCATTAATATTAATCAAACAATTTCCAAATCAAACGATATCCAATCACTTGTTAATAATTAACCCAATAAGTTACATTTTATACTATTACCTAATCACTTAATCTACCTACTCACCCAATTAACCAAACACTACACTCAATCATCCAAAATACCTCCATTTGCTTCTTATATTTAATTTATATTATTTTTAGTATAAATTGCTGTATAAATCTGATAATTAAATATATGTATATTTATGGTAAGATTATGTTATTATATTTTTCATGCAAGTCTTTTACAAAATATTTATGCCATGTATCTTTGTTCAACTGAGTTTGATAATCTTAACAAATTAGATTCTTTTATTACACGATAAAAAAGGTGTTTTTTACATTGTGTTTTGCTGATTAATTATTTTAGGCCCTTCATTGAATCAAAAGCGTGTAAAATAAAATGTAGAGATTCTGATTAATATAGAAACTGTTTAATCATCAAAAAACGGATAAATAAATACCCTGAACAGGGCGAATTGTTAAATTAATCAATATACTATGTATGAAAAACAAATTAAAATGTATGATTTTCTTTGTCGTGGCTATATGCTGTTTTTCAGCGTCTAACAGTTACGCACAATCTCAAAATTTAAAAAAGATAAGCGGAAAAGTAATTGATGCCAATAACGAACCAATTATTGGTGCAACTGTTATCATTGAAGGATCCACTACCGGTATAGTGACCAATGTGGCTGGTAGTTTTGAACTGACTGCTCCGGTAGGAAGCACGATCAAAGTTACATATATCGGATTTAGTCCGTATGAGGAAAAAATTACAAACTCTAAAAATGTTTATTTAATTTCATTAAGCGAATCTTCAAAATCATTGGATGAAGTAGTAGTGGTAGGTTATGGTACGCAAAAAAGATCTGAGTTGACCGGTTCTATCACTTCTGTCAATGCAAACGATATTAAAGATTACTCATCAAGCAGTTTGGCAGAATCCCTCGGTAGTATGTCTGCCGGAGTAATGGTTACCAACACCGATGGTACTCCGGGAGCAACAGCAGACATAGTCATTCGGGGAGCAGGTTCCACGAATGGAATGCAGCCGTTGTATATAGTAGATGGTGTAAAACAGGGAACGGGTTTTGATTTTAACATGCGTGATGTTGAATCAATCGAAGTTTTGAAAGATGCCGGTTCATGTGCTATCTATGGTGCGGAAGCTGCAGGTGGTGTTATTTTAATTACTACAAAACATGGAGCAAAAGGAAAAACAATTGTTACTGCGAACGCGCGTTATGGTATTCGGAATATTACAACTAATATTAAATTATTAGACAGGGACGATTTTATTAAAGCAAAAGGATATGAGGGTCAGAATATATTGAGTTACGAAGGAGTTACTGATGCTTCCACACTCCCTGATGTAAATTGGATGAATGTAATGTATGATACAGGCATAGAACAAGAATATAATGTTTCAATGTCCGGTTCTACAGAGAAAGTTAACTTTTTCATGTCAGGAGGTTACTATAGTGAAAAGGGAGTTTTTCTGGATACAAAAGCCGACCGGTTCACATTCAGAACAAACCTTGACTATAAATTTAACAAGCACATAACTATCGGTGAGAATATTTACGGTAGTTTAAGGACGAACAACCCTTCAAGACCAGACAACTCCATTTACACGAATGCTATTCCATTTCGTACTGTTCCGACGATGGAACCTGTAGATGCCCAGGGTAATTATTCACCTACTCCATCTTATCTGAATGGTCCTAATCTTTATGGGCTTGAAGAAACTTATCATTATAAAGATAATAATTACAGTTTAAATGCACTTACCTATATCAATGTGAATTTCACAAAGGGGTTGGATTTAAGGATAAATGCATCCGGTAATTTTTCAGGTTTTTCTAACAGTGCCTTTTCCGAAGCTTATAATTTTAGGGCTGTCTCCCAAAACAATGCAACTATGCAATCAAATGCCGGTACATCCCAGGAATTGACTTATAATGCGACTTTAACGTACGATAAAACATTAGGAAACCATGAAATTAAATTAATGATAGGAACAGAAGCTACAAAATATGATGCATACAATACTACAGTAAATGTAACAGGCTTTCCTATTCCTATCGCAGAGTCGCTTGATTTATCTACCAATCTGGCACCACCAACAGTAAGTGATTTTACAGGGGTTGGAAGAAGCCAGTCTTTCTTCGGCCGTTTGAATTATTCCTATCTGGGTAAATATCTTCTTACAGCTAATGTACGCCGTGATGGTTCCGACAAATTCGGTACGAGTAATCGATGGGGTACCTTCCCTTCCATTAACGGTGCCTGGAGAATCAACGAAGAATCTTTTGTAAAAGATAAATTTGATTGGCTGTCGAATGCCAAACTACGGGCCAGTTGGGGTATATTAGGGAATGATGGAATCCCTCAGTTTCTTTACCAACAATCATACATAGGAAACCAAATTTTATATAGTTACGGAGGTGCTGCTCAACAACAAGGCTGGGCGAGCTTTACAGTTCCAAATGCAAACATTAAATGGGAAGAAGTGCATCAAACCGATCTGGGTATTGATTTAGGATTTTTTAATAACAGGTTGTCATTTACGTATGATTATTATAACCGTCAAACAAAAGATATGCTTTATTGGCGTGTTGTTCCACTGGCCAGTGGTATTGGTTATTATACGGATATAAATACTGAAATGCCTATCAATATAGGGCAGGTTGAAAATATAGGTCACGAATTTACGCTAACCTGGACTGACAAGAAAGGAGACTTCCGTTATACGGTTGGCGGAAATATTTCTTTCAACGAAAATAAAGTAATTCAACTTGGAGATGAAGGTGCAGCACCTCTGCTATATGGAATAAACCGTACTGAAAATGGTCAGGCTATGGGATTCTTCTATGGCTACAAGGCCATAGGTATTTTCCAAAACCAGGCACAGGTGGATGCCTACAATGCTAAAGCAGTTGCAAAAGGCCAGCCATATTACTGGAAACAAAATACCGGTGTAGGTGACTTGATTTTTGACGATTTTGGACAAGGATATGTAAACGCAAATAGTCAAACTAATATTGGTAATCCGTGGCCTAAAGCAGTCTGTGGAATTAACATGAAATTCGAATTTAAGGGGTTTGATTTAAGTCTGCAATTTCAGGGAGCTTTTGGATTTGATATCTATAATGCTGTAAAGGGTGGAAGCTCAGTGGGCCTTGGAAGCACACAAACCTTTGCTAACGACGGTAATACGACTACAGCTATTTTCAACGATTCATACTTTGGTTCCAACGGTTTGACAAATATGCCTCGCGCCGGGATGTTTGATTCCAACAATCAATGGGTTAATGATCCAAGCCAGAACTATACAACCACTTCTTCATTTTGGGTAGAAAAAGGGGATTATATTAAATTAAAAAATCTGGTTTTAGGTTATTCTTTAACTAATAATTTTCTCAAAAATACAGGGTTCGGCAATGCAAGAATCTATTTAAGTGCACAAAATGTATTTACAATTACAAACTATACAGGCATTGACCCTGAAATAGCAGGTACAGCACTTACACAACCTGCAGTTAATGCCTCCCAGCAATCAGTTTTACAGCGTGGAGTAGATAATCCTAATCGTTATTTACCATCCCGTTTAATATCATTTGGTATTGATTTAAATTTTTAATTAACGAATTGATTAACACAGAAAATATATGTATATGAAAAATATAATTTATCATCTCATTCGTATCGTTTTTCTGACTGTGGTACTGTCAGGATGTTCGGATTTTCTTAATGTTGCAGACAAAGGATCAGTTTCTTCGGCTATATTCCCAACTACAGTGGATGAGGTGAATTTAATGCTGACTTCCAGTTATGCCGGTAGCCATACACAAGGGTTATATGCTTTTTATTGGTTCCCAATGGGAATTTATCTTTATGATCATACCTCCGATACAGATGGTACCTACGATAGCAGAGCTACTCAAATGAGTAATAATACGAATACGGATTGTCCTTATAACACCCAAACCTATTCGGATATTATGAGATGGATCCAATTATCAAATGCTGCATTGGAAGGCATTGAAAAGGTCAGGACAATTCATCCTGCAGATTCAACAGCACTTAACTATATGAAGGGACAGGCTTTGTTTAACAGGGCACTTGCTTACTGGCACGGACAAATCTTCTTTGAAATAGAAAGTAAAAACGGTGGATTAGGACTTCCCATTATAGATAAAGTTCCAACAACGATAGATCAAATGATGCCGCCACGTGCAACCACAAAAGATTCGTGGAATTTTGTTATAAGCACTCTAAACGAAGCAATTCCTTTACTTAAAGGATATAACAGCGATCTGACACGTGCTACAGAATGGGCAGCAAAAGGTCTTTTAGTAAAAGTATATATGCAGGCCCGTTATCCCGGAAAAGCAGTGCCGGTTATAGAAGACATCATAAATAACAGTGGAAAGGTTTTAGTTGCTCCCACTATATATCAAAATATGTTTTATGGAGATCCTAAGAATGAGTTCAATAAAGAAAACCTTTACGAAATTGATATGACTGAAAACCTAAAACAAAACGGCCCTTGGGCAGGATACACAACGGGTAGTGGAATGCCTATGGTATTTGCTCCATGGCCTCTAAATCTTGATTTCCGCGATAAAGCTTCTACTACATCGTACGATATTATTACAAACTCCACAGGTGGTTGGGGTAATAATTATGTTCATGATGCTAATTTACGCCGCTTCGGCTTTAAATTACCGGCTCCCGGAAACAGAATTCACAATCCGGGTTTTGTGAAAACAGGTACAAGGTCAATTACAAATATACCCTGGATTATTGATCCTGCATATACAGCCCAAAGCATTGATATCCGTACTAACCAAAAGGCCGATCCACGTTTATATGTTAGTGCCGGTCAACCTTATGTAGATACATTTATGGATGCATTAGGAAGAGTAACATTTTATGACAGGTCACCGGCATTGAACAGCATGCCTCAAATTCTGTCCTGGAATCACAAAAAATTCACAAACAGAGTGGGAACTGAAAGTGAATTGAATTTCAGCAGCCCTGCTAACTATCCGGTTGTACGATTAGCAGATATTTATTTACTTTATGCCGAAGCATTAAAAGATTCACTTCCAACTAAAGCGTTGGAATATGTGAACAAGGTGCATCGTCGTGCTTATGGTTATCCGAGTGATAGTCCCTCACCTGTTGACTACAAAAGTTTTAATGATTCAACAATGGCTTCAGGCACAATGGCTAACGGGAATCCTGATTATTTACAGACTGATGTGTTGAAGTACGAGCGTTGGGCTGAATTGTTTGCAGAGGGACAGTGGTGGTTTGATGTACGTCGTTGGGAATTAGGGCCACAGGAAGTATCCTACTATAAAACAACCCGCAGCGGGACACTTATCTATAATGGCATAGGTTATTACGTTCAACCTATTCCTCAAACAGAAATAGATCGGTATCACGGTACTATTAAACAATCCGAGGGCTATTAATACAGTTTCTTTATCTGCAACCACCTGCTTTTTTGAAGGTGGTTTCTTTCTATTCATTTCACATTGAATAATACTTCGAACATAATAATGTAATTTAAATTATCCAACACTGATTTGAAAACTAAAAGGAAATATCCAAGGCAATGGATGTTCAAAACAATAGCAATTTTACTGCCTTTTATAGTATTGATACTTGTAAATATTATTTTATATTTGTGTCATTACGGCTATGACACGAAACTTTTTGTTGAAGATAAAACAGGTATGTATTACTATTTAAACCCTGAAATTTCAAAAAAATACTTTACTATTCAGGAAAATGCAACACAGGGTAATAATGAGCTTTTCCTTAAAAAGAAAAGACCCGGTACAATCCGATTCTTTGTTCTTGGGGAATCTTCTTCTGTCGGTTTTCCGTATATGCATAACGGTGCATTTACACGCATGCTGAAATACCGGTTGCAATTTGCATATCCAACTATAAATTTTGAAATCATCAACTTATCACTTACGGCAGTTAATTCGTATACCCTGTTTGATTTTTCCAAGCAATTGATTAATTATCAGCCTGATGCCATTCTGATTTATGCTGGGCATAATGAATATTACGGAGCATTGGGAGTTGCATCTTCGAGCTTTATCGGAAGAAATCCCAACTGGGTAAGGCTAATGTTGGGAGTCAAAGAATTTAAACTGGGTCAGTTGATATCCAGGCTCGGAGCCAGATTAAAGGGAACGGATGCCAAAACAACCGATTATTCATTGACATTAATGGAAAGAATGGCACATGATCAATCCATCTCCTATAACTCCAACGAATTTAAGCAAGGGATCCATCAATTTGATTTCAATATGACTGCCCTTTTGAAATTATTCAGCAGTCGTAATATCCCGGTGTTTATCAGTAACCTGGTCTATAATCAAAAAGATATAAAACCCTTTATCAGCAGCACCGGACAATATAGTGCCGAAAACCAATTCTGTACCGGCAATATTGCATATGCCAAAGGTGACTATCTTTCAGCTAAAAAACATTATCAATTAGCGAAGGAATATGATGAACTGCCTTTCCGTGCGCCGGAAATGATGAATATCCTGATTAAAAAGTACGCAAAGGAAATAAAGAATGTTCATTTTGTGGATGCTGTAACTGAATTTGAACTCAATTCGCCTCATGGCATAATGGATTCAACTTTATTATTGGAACATGTCCATCCTAACCTGACTGGTCAGCAACTTCTCTCCGATGCTTTTTATAAGGAATTGGATCAATCGGACATATTCCCTGAAATGAAAAATAATAATCTTTCATTATCCATTTCTGCAGGAGATTATCCTTTTACTGCTTTTGATACTATTTTTGGACGAATATCCATTTGGTTATTAAAAGAACAATGGCCCTTTAATTTACCCATTCCCAAAGAAGATCCAACACATATCCGGACTTTTGAAGAACAACTGGCCGGAGGTTGTGCGGTCAGACAGATCAACTGGTATGATTCTATGCGTTCTCTTTATAATTATTATAAACAAAAACAAGATACTGGAAATGCGTTACGTATCATGGAAGGTCTTTGTCTGGAGTTCCCTTATGATCAGGAGTATTTTTTACTGGCAGGTAAATTGTGTCTAATTCAGAATAATGAGAAGAAGGCACTTTTTTATATAAATAAGGCAATTGAAATTGTACCTGATCAAGAAGCCATTTCTTTGAGGGAAATGTTCCTAAAACCCCCTATTCCGAAGAGCTTAAATAACTTTTGATTCTATTTGATTTTTATTTCAAAGTGAAGTAACATTAATTTTGCTTTATTCGGAATAAATATCTATCTTTCGCAAAAATATTTAATACTACTGTTTTGAAAAGAAATCACAAAAAAATTCTATTAATTATTTTATGTCTCAGGTTTACAACCCTGTTGCATGCCGAACGTGTTGATTCAATGTTCGTTGAATTAGATAAGTATATAGCCCGAAGCAGTTATTATATGAATTTAAAAGAAAACAAAATTCATAAAATAAAGAATGAATTGCAGGCAGCACCCGTTATCAGTTATGATCAATTGAATCATTATGCCGCTTTATTTGAAGAGTATAAATCGTATAAATACGATTCTGCATATGTTTATGCTATAAAAACGTTAAATATAGCCAATAAATTAAATAATCCGGATAAAATACTTGAAGCAAAAGTCAGGTTGGTATTTTGTTTTTTATCCTCAGGATTGTTTAAGGAAGCTTTTGATATGGTCAAAGACAGTGATATCGATGACCTGAGTCAGGGAACAAAACTGGATTATTATAAAATAATGGCCCGTTTATATTATGATATGGCTGACTATAACGGAGTTGAACCATTTAAAGCGGATTATATTGAGAAAGGCAATAAATACAGTGAAAAGGCAATCCCCCTTATACCGGTCAATACGGTTGAATATTGGTCGGCATTGGGATTGATGAAGATGAAGCAGAAAGACTATAACGGCTCGATGGATGCATTCAAAGAAGTATTAAGAACTTCAAACGATAACCATGAAGATGCTATTGCAGCTTCCAGTCTTGCCTATATCAATTCGTTGACCAATCAACATGAAGATGCGGTGATTAATCTGATTAAAGCTGCTATTTCCGATATAAAATCAGCAACAAAAGAAACTGTAGCCATGCGTAACCTGGCAACACTTTTATATCAGTCGCACGGTGATATTAACCAGGCGAATAAATATATTAAATTAGCCATGGATGACGCTAATTTCTATAATGCCCGCCATCGAAAAATTGAGATAAGTTCCATATTACCAATTATTGAGAAAGAGCGTTTCGATTCCCTTGAACGTCAACGAAATCTATTGATATGGCTTGTTTTTTCAGTCACCATTTTATTTATCCTCTTTTTGGGTGCCACATTAATTATTCGCAAACAACTTAAAAAATTAAATATTGCCAGGCGTACTATTCAGGAACAAAACCAAAAAGTATTAATGACAAATTCCGAACTGTCGGAAGCAAACAAAATTAAAGACAAGTATATAGGTCATTTTTTCTATGTAAATTACCAATACATTGATAAACTTGAACATATGTACCGTTTGATAAACCGTAAAGTTGCTTTAAGACAATTTGATGACTTCGCAAAAATGTTCAAAGAAGCTGATATGATCATTGAACGTAAAAACATGTATTCCTCCTTCGATGAGACTTTCTTAAAACTCTTCCCGGATTTTATTAATGAATATAAGCTCTTGTTTCCTCCTGAAGAAATCGTTCATATGGGTATTGAAAATGGGAACCTGACTGTTGAAATGCGTATTTTTGCATTGATCAGGTTAGGAATCTTTGAAAGTGAAAAAATCGGCAAGTTTTTGAACTATTCCATTCATACTATTAATACTTATAAAACAAAAATTAAAAACAAATCAATCATTCAAAATGAATTATTTGAACAAAAAATAATGGAAATAAAATCAGTCAAATCGGATACTTAATATTCTTCAATATTTTTAATAATTGTACATTGTCATATCGTAGGAATTAGTACAAATTCACAACTTTTACTGTATATTCTCATTATATTTATTTATGTAGGAATTATTACAAACATCTTAAAATCAAAAAGATATAATTATTTAATTCATTAAATAATTATATCTTTTTTTTGTTCAAATTGCAGCCAAAGCGATAATCTTTATATTCGCAGTGCATTTCAGGGTGAATCTTTAATTCATTTTCTTACCTTTTTATGGTTCCCGGATTCGTGATTCAGGTATCGTAACAGTTGAATTCCTGTTTTTGAAAACTGCAAAGAAGGTCATGGATTTAACGAGTTCACCAGTGTTCAATGGTGCATTTATAAAACAAAAAAAAACAGGGATGGGTCTGTTCATTTCCTCCGGATATAAATAATTCTGAAAACCCATGATGACAATTTATGGGATCACGGTAAATAACAATCTGATATTTTTTTTGCAACATTATAGCAATAAAAAGGAAATCCGGAAATACAGCTTTTATTTTGAATCAATTACGAAAGGAAGGCAAATGTATTTAACGACGAAGAATATAATTGAATAATAACGAAATATTAAATATCATGAGGAATACATGTAGTATCATTTTCTCCTTTTTTTTACTGGTTACTTTCTCGTGCGCACGTGTCGGCATAAAAGCAGTAAACTCACCTGATGGAAAGATAAAAGTAGAAGCCGGTATTGAGGAAGGAAAACCCTATTATAAGATAACAAAAGGAAATAAAACGATCATTGAAAAGTCTTTTTTAGGTTTTATTCTTAAAGGAAATGATGCTTTAAATAAAGATTTCGGAATAGAGAGTACCGAATCAACATCTTTTAGTGGAAAATGGTACCAACCCTGGGGTGAAGAAACGACAGTTGATAATACCTATAATGAATTGACGATTCATTTGGCAGAAAATAATGGCCTGAAACGTAAATTGTCTATTGTTTTCAGAGTTTTCAATGATGGAGTAGGATTCAGGTACGTGTTTCCAAAACAATCTAATCTGACTGATTTCACCATCATGGATGAACTTACTGAATTTGCATTGGTAGGTAATCCTCAAACATGGTCCATCCCAACAAACCACACCAATTATTTTGAACATCTATATAAAAAAGCACCGGTAACAAGCCTGGATACTGTTTCCACCCCTTTGACCATGCAAGTGAATGACAGTCTGTACCTGACGATACATGAAGCAAATCTGACCGATTATGCAGGTCTCAATTTAACACCTGAACAGGGATCATCCACTTTAAAAGCCGATTTAACTCCCTGGTCGACAGGTGAGAAAGTTTTTGCCAAAACCCCGTTTGTAAGTCCCTGGAGAACCATTATCATTGCCACAACCCCTGGTGATTTAATGCTTTCACGTTTGATGCTCAATTTAAACGAACCTTCCAAAATTAATGATACTTCATGGATTCAACCCGGCCGGTTTATAGGAATCTGGTGGGGCATGCATATGGGTGTCTATACATGGGCACAAGGACCAAAGCATGGGGCAACTACTGCCAATGCGATGCGATATATTGATTTTGCTGCTAAACATGGTTTTCAGGGAGTGCTGGTTGAAGGTTGGAATTACGGTTGGGATGGAGACTGGTCGTTAAACGGCGATCATTTTAATTTTACAAAACCTTATCCTGATTTCGATATTGTAAAAGTAACAGAATATGCGGCCAAAAACCATGTTCAGCTTATAGGACACAATGAAACAGGAGGAGCGACCAAAAATTACGAATCACAGATGGATAGTGCCTTTGCCATGTATTCAAGATTAGGGATCCGATGTGTAAAAACAGGATATGTCAATCCGCTGTTGGATCATAAAGAACAACATGCCAGTCAGTACGGTGTACGTCATTACCGCAAAGTAATTGAAACAGCTGCACATTATAAAATTATGATTGATAACCATGAGCCAATGATGCCTACCGGCTTACAACGGACATATCCCAATTTAATGTCACAGGAAGGCGTTCGTGGCCAGGAGTATGATGCATGGTCACCTGATGGAGGCAATCCTCCCGAACATACTACGATTATACCATTTACCAGGGGACTGGCAGGACCCATGGATTTCACTCCTGGTACCTATAAATTTGTAAATCCGGCACATCCAAAAACTCATGTCCATACCACGCTGACAAAGCAACTGGCATTGGCAGTAGTATTGTACAGTCCATTGCAAATGGCATCAGATATGATTGAAAACTATGAGGGAAATCCGGCATTCGAGTTTACTTCAACTTGTCCGACAAATTGGGCTAAAACTGTTATTCCAGCTGGAGTGATTGGCGATTATATTATTGTTGCCCGTAAAGACAGGAAATCGGATAACTGGTTTGTGGGAGGTATCACGGATGAGAATGCAAGGAAACTAAACCTTCCCCTGACTTTCCTGGATAAAAATACAAACTATAAGGCTAAAATCTTCAAAGATGGCAAACGGGCTAACTACAGAACCAATCCATATCCGTTGGATATAGTTGAAATGAATGTTACTTCCCTTTCAACTATCCGGTTGAATCTAGCACCCGGTGGAGGAGCGGCTATCATAATAAAGAAGATATAAAATTTGAAATCAGGAATCATCCTTTTTAATACATCATTTCTTTTGTCAATTGATTCAAAGTGAATTAAGATGTTTCCCTGAAAGCCTTAAAGAACAGATAATTATAAATCAATTAAAAACCATCAGTTATTTATAAACTTTTTTGTATCCTTTTATGTTTCTTAAACTGTAAATTTAATATAGAGTCGGAAAAATTATTTGTAATATTATTATGAAAGCAAAAACATTTCTTTTTATCATACTGTCATTTGCCTCCATTTTACTTTATGGACAAAATATGAAACCTGACAATTTACAAGGTTCATGGTTGGGCAGGATTACTACCAAAGATTTTTCAATGAGGGTGATTTTTAAATTCAATGTAAAAAACAATATTATTAAAGGTTACATTGATTGTCCTGATCAGGGATTTAAAGATCTGAGAATGGATAAGGTCTGGCTGACAAAGGATAGTATTTTTGTGGATGCATCAAAATCATTGAATGCCGGCATTATTTTTAAAGGGTTGATTGTACCAGGTGATTCCGTTATTGATGGGGTCTGGGGAGGAAGTCTGCCATTAAAAATGAGACCTACTAATTATGTTTTTTCACTTAAAACAAATTACAAACCCGAAAAGGAAGGATACAAAATTAATCATCTGATTAAAAGTACACCTCTTAAAGATCAGCAATTAACCGGTGCCTGTTGGAGTTTTGCCACTACTTCATTTATTGAAACCGAATCAATGAGACTAGGAAAAGAACCTGTTGTGCTTTCACCAATGTTCTTTGTTAAACCTACCTATATCGATAAAGCTGAAAAATATATCAGGATGAATGGTAAAATTGATTTTACCGAAGGTGATTTGACTTTTAGTGTTTTAAAGGCCTATAATGAATTTGGTGCCATTCCCGAAAGCGTTTATTCAGGAAAAATTGATTCAACTTTAAAATATGATCATAATGATATGAACGATTCTTTGCTTGAAAAAGTAAAATTTTATGTGAATACCGGCAGGGGTCATATGACAACGGAAATGGTTAGAAAAGATATGGAAAAGATTCTTTCCAATGCCCTGGGAATAGCCCCGGATACATTTATATACAAACAAAATAAATATACACCAAAGTCATTTGCGAAAGAAATGATTGGAATTAACACAGCCGATTATGTGGAAATTACGTCATACACTCATCATCCCTTTTATTCAAAGTTTATATTGGAGATTCCATCCAACTGGAATAATAACTATTATTTGAATCTGCCTCTTGCTGAATTTAATCAGGTTATAGATAATGCTTTGAATCATAATTATTCAGTGTGTTGGGATGGCGATATTTATGAAGGGTATAATAACGGTTTTGCAGTTCTAGGGGACAATAATAAAAACATAACACAAAATATCAGGCAGACTGCCTTTGATAATTATATGACTCAGGATGTCCATAATATGCATATTATAGGCATTGCTGAGAATGAAAAGGGAGATAAATTCTATATTATCAAAAACTCAAGTGATGCAAAAGATTGTGGTGGTTATGTTTATATGTCGAAAGAATACCTTCTTTTAAAAACAATTTCAGTGATGGTAAACAAAAATGCCATTCCATCCGAAATTCGGAAGAAGGTTGAAATTAAACTTTAATTTTTTGGATTCAATGTCTGAAATACTTTGTTTTTTTTTGCAAGCGAAACTTTTCTAAAGTTCCGAACTTTGGAAAAGTTGTTCGATTGGAAAAGTTAACTGGTTTCCATATCGTAAGTGTGATAAAATTTATCTAGGTTTTCCATATGCTTTTCAATAAACCGCTCTTTACTTCCAAAGATTTTTAAAGCTTTTTCAACCTCTATTAATTCGCTTTTCATCTCCGTTATTTCATTAAACGAAGTATATCCCCATTCGTAATAACTTGTACAAAAGCCATGATGAATAGGATTACGATGTGTATAAATAATTGTATTGATAAAATGTTCTTTGTTCAGGATAGGTTTCCTTCTAAAGTTTTTGATAAAAAGCGATCCCATACGTTTATACATTTTGTTAAACGATTGAGCATAGCTACTAAAAAGACTTGAAAACTGCCTGGATAAATATTTTTCAATTTCATCGTCAGATATAGAAACTTTTCCAAAGTCCGGAAGGTTGGAAAAGTTATTTTTAGTTCGGATCAATTCTTCAATCACTTCCCGTTTATGTATTCTAATTACCAAATGAAAATGATTTGGCAATAAACAATAAACATACGTTTCAGCAATAGGTGAAATAAACAAACGATACTTTTCAAGGAAAAAACGGAAGTTTTCATCTTCCCGAAATACATTCTCAAATCCATTTGCATGGTTGAAAATGTGATGACTGATATTCGGCTATAGTGCTTCCATAAAAGCTGTTGATAGTTTTACTTTTCCAAAGTTTCTTTTTTACTTTGGAAAAGTTCAGTTTAAAGCAACTAATTTTATATTCTTGATAATTCTTTTGGATAAACCTTTTAACATCATACTCAATCATAATCATACAAACCTTTTTTTTTTTACCAAACTTTTCCAAAGTCAAAGAAACTTTGGAAAAGTTGTACGTAAACAATATTTTTCTATTACAGATGAATTTTAGTTAGCAAAATTTATTTTTAAAACCATTTGCATGATTAAAAAATTGATAACTGATATTAAGCTGTAGTGATTCCATACAAGCTGTTATTAGTTTCAAGTAAAAGATAATTCTCTATCTAACAGGCGTTAAAATTAAAATTAATATTTCTAATAAACAAGTATTTGTTTGTCTTTTTTATTTCATGAACCCGGATGAAAAATACAGATTAATCCTTTGTAAAATATTTAAGGCGGGGAAACTTGCATATTTTACTATAACTTTTTATGGCAAAAAATAATTCATTTAATCTTTTACATACCTTCTTTCTCTCCATAAACCTTTTGCAAATTAGATTTGTTGAATATATCCTGTCTTTTAATTGATTTTCTTTCCTTATTAGCTATCTTTGCACTAACAGAAAAAACAACAACTCTAAACAATCAATATAATGGAAAAAATTTTAAACCGGATCTCCTTGCTTCGTAAAGCCATGAAACAACATGGAATCACTGCATGTATCATTCCCGGAACCGACCCTCACGCCAGTGAGTATCTTGCAGAGTATTGGAAAGACCGCCAATGGATTTCAGGTTTTGATGGTTCTGCCGGAACGGCAGTTGTTACGTTGAATGGTGCCGGATTATGGACAGATTCACGTTATTTTCTTCATGCAGCCGATCAACTGGAAGGTACAGGTATCGAATTGATGAAACAGGGATTGCCCGAAACACTTTAAATTCTTCCATGGCTTGCTACTCAACTTAAAGCAGGCGATAAAGTAGGTGTGAACTCTCAGATGTTTTCGCTTAATGCCTATTCAGCTATGAAAACAGAACTGAAAATGAATCATCTTGAACTTGTTTCCATTGATTTGCCTGCTCTGGTCTGGACTGATCGACCCGCTATTCCATTGAAACCTTTCTTTGTTTTTGATATTCAATATGCAGGGAAATCTACTATTGAAAAACTTGAATTAGTTCGTGCAGAGATGAAAAAAGCCTATGCTGATGTATTCGTTCTTTCTGCTCTGGATGATATTGCCTGGTTGTTTAATATCCGGGGCAACGATGTGGATTACAATCCTGTAGTCATTGCTTATGCATTAGTGGAGAATGAAAAGGCAACTATATGTATTGCTCCTGAAAAACTTACTCCTGAAACGGGTGCCTATCTACAAAGTCAGGGTGTGACAGTAAAACCTTATCTCGCAATATATGATCTGCTGAAAAAAACAGCTGCTTCAAAAGCTGTTTTGGTAGATGGTGGAAAACTAAACCAGGCTCTGTTCGAATCTATTCCTGCAGGTTGTGCCATAAGGAATACCATGTCGCCGGTTTTCAAGCTCAAAGGAGTGAAAAATGAAGTGGAAATGGCAGGCGTTCGTAAAGCAATGGCAAAAGATGGTGTTGCGTTGACCCGCTTCTTTATATGGCTAGAAGAAAATCTGAAATCCGGAACTTTGTCTGAAATATCAGTATCAGATAAGTTACGCAAATTTCGCAGTGAACAGGAAAATTTTGTAGGTGAAAGTTTTGGTACTATAGCAGGATACGCTGCTCATGGAGCTATTGTACATTACAGTGCTACTCCTGAAACCGATGCAAAATTAAAAACTGAAAATATCTTTTTACTTGATTCAGGTGGCCAATACCTGGACGGAACCACTGATATTACACGAACAGTGGCACTTGGAACTCCAACTGCTCAGCAAAAGACTGACAATACACTGGTATTGAAAGGACATATTACGTTGGCGAAAGCCCTGTTCCCGGTTGGTACACGTGGAACTCAGCTCGATATTCTTGCACGAAAGGCCATGTGGGACTTAGGACTGAATTACGGACACGGTACAGGTCATGGAGTAGGTCACTTCCTGTGTGTTCATGAAGGGCCCCAGAGTATCCGTATGGACGAAAATCCGACTGTTTTACAACCAGGGATGATGATCTCCAATGAGCCGGGTATGTATCGTACCAACGAATATGGCATCCGTATTGAAAATCTAATTCATGTTGTACCCGGCATGAAAACCGAATACGGACAATTTCTGAAATTCGAAACTCTCACCTTATTTCCCATTGACCAGCATTTAATCAATTTTGATTTGCTGAGTAATACTGAAATCGATTGGCTGAACGAATATCATCAACGTGTCTATAGTACTATTGCTCCGAAACTGAACGAATACGAACGCGAATGGTTGAGTAAGAAATGTAATCCGTATATACGGAAAGAATAGCGCGTTCCGAACGATTTAACCAATAAAGAATCATCAACCTTTAACCCGGAACGCGGAACAATTAAATAGTATGAAACTCTTTAATATCAACGATACTGCACTTGGTAAACCTGTTGCTACACCCGAAAAATACGACATGTCGTTGTTGTTTCGAATTCCAAGGTCGGAGAACAGGGTGCATTATGGAATTGACGATGCTCATTTGCCCTTTGTCGGGTTTGATGTCTGGAATTGTTATGAAGTCTCGTTTCTTACTGATAACGGATTACCTGTATCTCGGGTAATGAAGCTTATTTATGCTGCAGACAGTCCCTTTCTGGTTGAATCGAAATCATTAAAGCTGTATCTTAACTCGTTCAATATGGATTGTTTTGGTAGTACAGTGGCCAAAGCAGAGGAAAGTGTTGGAGTAACCATTTCGCACGATTTATGTCTCTTACTGGAAACCGAAGTCAATGTATCTCTATTCGATTCAACCTGTGAAATACGACAACCTTTTCCTTCATTTCTGAATGAAGAGTTGGACCGTATAATTCCCATCACGAAACTGGAATCTATTCTATTTACTCACTTTAACGAGTCTCCGGAACTTTTAAGCAGTAAAATAACCGATACTATCCATTCCTATCTGTTCAGGACGGACATGCTACGATCTAATTGCAGGGTAACCAATCAACCCGATTGGGGTGATTTATTTGTCCAAATGACCACAAAACATGAAATTGAATTAAGTTCTGTCATTGAGTATCTTGTATCTTTCAGGAAAGAAAACCATTTTCATGAAGAAGTGGTTGAAATGATCTATAAAAGATTTTATGATATTTTTAACCCTTCAACTTTGATGGTTGCTGCTATGTATACCCGTCGTGGCGGAATTGATATTAATCCAATGCGTGCATCACATCCAGATTTGCTGGATAAAACGCTTATGAGTTCAAAGCTAATGGCTGCCAAGACGCTGAGACAGTAGGAAGATTTTAAAGAGTTTGAAGAGTTTGAAAGGTTTGAAGGGTTTGAAAGGTTTGAAGGGTTTGAAGAGTTTGAAAGGTTTGAAGGGTTTGAAGAGTTTGAAAGGTTTGAAGGGTTTGAAGAGTTTGAAGAGTTTGAAGAGTTTGAAGAGTTTGAAGAGTTTGAAGAGTTTGAAGAGTTTGAAGAGTTTGAAGAGTTTGAAGAGTTTGAAAGGTTTGAATCTAACCCGAGGTATCAACAATCAAACCTTTCAAACATCAAACATTTAAACATCAAACTTCGAATATAGTTTGGCAGTTCCGAAAAAGGATGTATCTTTGCACCTGCAATGCACACTGTATGCGGCTGTGGCGTAATTGGTAGCCGCGCCAGACTTAGGATCTGGTTCTGAGAGGAGTGTGGGTTCGAGTCCCTTCAGCCGCACGAATAATCCCGATAATCTAACGATTGTCGGGATTTGTTTTTTTACTGAAGGATATTTTTTCATTAACAATTTACAATTGGTAGGTTCATATGGAGTTTACATTTAATCACCTAATTAACTAATCACTCAATTAACCAATTAACTATTATCCAATACGGATCAGATAAGATTTTTTGCTTTCACCCTCCCGAATCGTAAGGCTTTCAACATCCAGTCGGGGATTGGCTTTTCCGGTTTAAAGTTGTTTAAATTCAGATTTATCCCAAGCTTCTTTATCAATGGGATCTTAATTGTTTCTACAAATTCTATCAGTGTCCCATCGCAGTCTTCTATATAGGTAAAATGTCCTGAAGCTTCACCCATAGTAAATGTATTCACTTCATCCTGTTTGATAGAACTGTCAACCGTAAAAGGAAAGCCCATGCTATTGCATTTAGCCTCAAGAGAACTCATATTTTTTACATCAAAACATATCTGAATAAATCCCGGATCACCCCAATACCGTCCTTCGTATATTTTCCGTGGTACGCGTTCAAGTGCTTGTATAAGTTCAATCGTGGAGGACCCGAAAAGATGACTGAAATTACCTGTCCTTGGTTTGGAATGAGTCAACAGAATTCTTCTGAACTGTTGATCCCCTGATTTCAACCCTGCAATATCGTTGAAAACCCCTGTCACATCGGCAATAATTTTGTCATATCCCAGAATCTCCCGGTACAGAGGCAATGAACGATTAATATCAGTAACCCCGATTATTGCACCCACAGGACCACCCGATGAACGGTGTTCGTCCCTGAAAACAGATTCATCATGAACAATCTGAAAAATATTGCCAAAAAGATCTTCCATGAAGAAAGTATCGGTGCCATCAATCGATGTACTTAATCCGCCACGTATTTTGACATCCGGTTTTATTAATAATTCCTGATATGTCTGTTTTACATTCCTGCTTTTCATTTTGGCAACCAAAAAACCTAAATCACCCATCTGGATTTCGAAACCGGGTTTTTGAGGTTTCCGTTCTGAATATTGCCATATCTCAAATCCACTGCCGCCCTGCATATTGATCATTATAGCTGCATGACGTTTTTGTGGTTTATTGCCTGTATAAGGCAGCATTAATTCAGCAACAGTATCGTCTTCGAGAATCTTTACATCCATGTTGAACGTATTGATATAGTATTTCAAGGCAGTCTTAAAATCCTCAACCCCAATTCCTATTTGTTGAATGCCACTAATATTATACTTGTCCATTATCAGGTAGGTTTTATTTTACGTACAATCAATCTTGATAAACCCGGGAAGAACCTTTTGATTTTTACCATGATAAGTTCTTTGCCACCCACCAGTATCTCGGGAGTCTGTTTATAAATAGCTTTCACTATTTTTTTTGCTGCTTTTTCGGCTGATATTCCTCCGGATTGTCCTTTATCCAATTCTGCATGTTTTTTCCCATCCGCTTCAAGCGCATTCATTGAGATATTTGTATTTACACGTCCGGGGCATACCATGACTACCCGTATATTCCGGTCATAATATTCAGCTTGTAATGACTCAAAAAAACCATATAAGGCATGCTTTGAAGCACTGTAAGCCGATCGTAACGGAAACCCAAACCTGCCTGCAATGCTGGTAGTAACAGCGATAGTTCCGTATTGTTTTACGAGCATGCCCGGTAATATAAGTTTAGTAATCAAAACAGGTGCAAAAAAATTGACGTCCATAATTTTTTTATCAACCTCAAATAATGTATCTGCCGTAAGTCCACGTTGGCTGATTCCAGCATTGTTATACAAAATATCTATTCCGCCAAAGCAGTTTAATGCCGCTTCAACCAGTGATGGTATTCCTTCTGTTTCGGATAAGTCGAATGGAAGAATGATGCATTTGATTCCCATTTCCACGCATTTGTCCTGAGTCTTTCGCAACGCGTCCACTCCTGAAGCGGTAAGGATAAGGTTTGCTTTTTCTTTCGCAAACACATAGGCACATGCCTCACCAATTCCTGATGAAGCTCCCGTTATCCACACTGTTTTATTTTCAAATTTCGGCATGAATTTTTAGTCTTTAACAGCATTCCACAACTGTTTCCGGTATGAATCCATTGTTTCCGGGTGGCATTGTTCCACCTGATCCACATTTTTTGTTGTATAGATCATTTGGTCCACAAAATCAGGTGCCCGTCTTACTCCTTCACCCACATTTAACAGCACAGTTTCGCCGTTATTTAACAGACCTTTTTTCAATGCTTCAAAAAAACCTGCAATACAAACTGCCGAGGCAGGTCCAAACATTACTTTGCTTTCAAATGCAATTAACCTGGCATAATCGGCAATTTTGTTTTCGGCTATTCTTACAAAATGACCGTTGACAGCTTTAACCAGTTTTGCAATGATCGGATAGGTAGTAGGACAACCTGTTGCTAAGGTTGGTATGGTCGTTTCAGGATTATCAATGACAGGATAGTCGTTTTCAAAACCTGAAGGAAAATTTTCTTTTTCAGCTTTTTCCCATGCCTGTACCATGGGGTCGCATTTATCAGGTTGAATCAATATAAAACGAGGACTTTTTAATTCCGGAAATACAGTTTGAATTTCACGCACCCCTTTATCAATTGAAATTGGGCCGGTTCCACCGCTTACTGCCTGAATATAGACATCCGGCATCTTTCCTAATTGACGCAACCATTCAAAAACCATTGTTTTCTTTGCCTCTATCCTTATCGGATCAATGTTCCCATTCGACATGAGGATATTATTTGTTTTTGCATACCCTGAAGCAATCTCTTTCGTTTTTGTATAATCTCCGTTGACTTTGAAAACCTGTTGCCCGTAAGCACTTATAAAAGCTTCGCATGCTTTCAGCACATTACCGGGTAGAAATACGGAACAGTTAACTCCTGCAAGGGATAGGTAAGTAGCAAAAGAAGTAGCCGCATTACCTGTCGAAGCCACACAATATTGATCTATGCCATATTCTTTGAAAATACTGGCTGCCAATGAGGCAGACACGTCTTTAAATGTCCCTGTACCTCCGTTTAAGTCATTGCGGTAAACATGAACCTTTATTGTCAGATCATATTGCCTTTTTGCATAGTCTTCGAGAAATTTCCAGTGTTGAACGGGAATAGCACCTTCAGTACATGATATTATATTTTTCGGATCAGTAAGAGGCAAATAAGGAAAATACTCCCAGAAACTCTCCACCTTTCCTTTCATGATATGTTTCAATTCATGGTGGTCACCGGTATACCAAACTTCAGAATGTTTATTTCCACATTCCGGACATGCCTGGTTTTGTTTAAACCAGATTCCAAAATCAGGAGTTATATGACCACATTCTACACATTGTATGTAATATTTTTGTTCACTCATCTTATATAATTTTCATGTCCTGCATTTCTGTCTTATTATATTTCCCGGATTCCAGATTCGACTTAATCTTTTTAAAAGCAGATATTGTTTCTTTAACATCTTCGAGGGTATGAGAGGCGGTTGGTATCAAACGTAACATCAAAACACCTTTAGGTACTACCGGATAAGCAACAATCGAACAGAAGATATTAAAGTTTTCGCGTAAATCAACTACAATATTGGTTCCTTCACCAACACTGCCGTTGAAATATACAGGAGTTACCGGTGATTGGGTATGTCCGATATCAAAGCCGTCATTTCTCAATCCGTCCTGTAATGCACGGGTTATTTTCCATAAGTTCTCCTTAATCTCAGGTTGTGTCTGAATGATTTCAAGCCTTTTTAATGCACCGAATACCATAGGCATTGGAAGCGATTTTGCAAATATCTGTGAACGCATATTGAATCTCAATGAGTCGACAATTTCTTTTTCGGAAGCCACAAAAGCACCTATTCCTGCCATACTTTTAGCAAATGTCGAAAAGTAAATATCGACAAGATCCTGAACACCGAAATGCTCGCCGGTGCCTGATCCTGTTTTACCCATAGTACCAAAACCATGTGCATCGTCAATTAACAACCTGAATTTAAAATCCTTCTTTAATTTGACTATTTCATCGAGTTTCCCTAAATCACCGGCCATTCCAAAAACGCCTTCGGTAATCACAAGGATACCGCCTTCCTGCTCATTGGCTAAACGGGTGGCACGTTCCAACTGTTTTCTCAGGTTGTCAATATCGTTGTGAGGAAATACAAACCGTTTCCCGATATGAAGTCGAAGGCCATCCAGTATGCAGGCATGTGATTCAGAATCGTATACCACCACATCTTTGCGGTCCAACAGGGAATCAATCATAGACACCATACCCTGATATCCGAAATTCAATAAATAGGCTGTTGGTTTATGAACGAATTTTGCCAGCTTTTGCTCCAGTTCTTTGTGGTATTTTGTTTCTCCCGACATCATTCTCGCACCCATTGGATAGGCCATGCCGTATTTCAGTGCCGCATCGGCATCTGCCTTCCGTACTTCAGGATGATTTGCCAGGCCGAGGTAATTGTTTAAGCTCCATGTTAGTACTTCTTTGCCATTAAATCTCATTCTTGGGGCAATTTCTCCCTCTAATTCTGGAAACATAAAGTATCCGTCCGCCTTTTGTTGATATTGTTCTAAAGGACCTTTTGCCGCTTTCAGTCTGTCAAAAATGTCTACCATGATTCAAATTTATATATAGTTTTTTATTTAATAATCACCTCACCCCCGACCCCTCTCCTTAAGGAGAGGGGGAGAAGCTATTTACAATTTATTCATTTTAAAATTTAAAATTTGTCAGTAGTCTGATTACTTACCCAATCAACCAATTACCCAAATACCCTGTCAACCAATCAACATAATCATCAATCTGGAACGCGTAACGAAGCACACGGATCACGGAATAATTAACCAATTTGTTCCCTCCGTGGAATCAATTACTCTAAATAAATACTAATTTTGTCACAAATGTACTAAATTGCAAAGGTACACAAAGCTGATAAATTCACCATATTATACTTCGTGAAAATTATATTCTTAGTATAGATTTTTTTCAATTTCCATTGATTTGTATTCTTTCAATTTATAGACTTTGATGCTTTTATTTTATTCTTTAAATTTGCTGCCACTATTTCTGCTATATCCATGATTTTTGTTGTATTATTCTGGGCAAATGTCTTTTTACATAACGGACAGGCTGTTACAAGCACATCAGGACGTGACTTTGTAAGAACTTCCAGCGTGTTGTCCCTTATTTTTTGACGGGAGTCCGAATCAATGACCATATTCGACAGACTGCCGCCACAACATAACGATTTTTCCTTCTCAAAATCCACAGCTGTCAGATTCCCAATGCTTTGCAGAACGTGTCTTGGTTGGTCATATACACCGCTACCTCTTCCTAATTCGCAGGGGTCGTGGTATACCATTTCAATATCCGATTGTTCCAAATTCAATTTGTTTTCTTTCATCAACAGCCCGATATAGTCAGAATGATGCATGACAGGGATATCAAGTGAATATTCATTTTTAAATGACTGATAACAAATAGGGCAGGAGGTAACCAGCATTTTAGCTCCGGAGGAATGAATTAGTTGAGTGTTTTTACTGACCAGATCCTTCGATTGTTGCAAATATCCCTGTTGTCTCAACGGACGTCCGCAACACAGGCCTTTTTCTTCATCCATAAACCAATACGAAACACCGGCTTCTTCAAATATCTTCTTCATTGAAATAATGATCGTTGGGGTAAGTTGGCTCATACAACCGGCAAAATATACAATATCCGCTTTTTTTGTATTTTCAATAGCACCGTTATATTCAAAATAATTGTTGCCCTGGATTTCTGATTTATGTCTTACCTGTTGACGGATGACTGTAAGCTCAAGTCCCACAGGACATGCTTCCACGCATCTTCCGCAAAGTAAGCAATTGTCAGCTACTTCTTTGCTGAGATGATGATAACGTGTATCCCGAATAAAATATACAGGTTGTATATGATTGATATCAGCGGCGAAATTCATTTGACAGGCATCAATGCACAATCCGCAACGTGAACAGGTGTTTAACTGAATATCTGTAAATCCCGATTGCACTTCTCCTGCCTGTGCTCCCCACTTTCTTAAAAAAATAAGGACAATCTCAGTAGGAATATGCATATACCTTGAAAAAGGCAGAGCAATAAAAAATATACCTATGCAGATGGAATAGGCCCACCATAAAGGCAATTCAAGTTGATGAACAGGAAGAGTTGACAGCAAATGTCCAACTGTTCCGGTCAAAAAACTGCCATTGCCTGTCAACTCAGCTGTGGAACTTTCTGCCAAAAGCCTTAATGGAAATATCCACCACAACGAGGTTAATGCAATCCGGTCCAACAAGATATGGTTTGTCGTTTTTTTTATCCCTAAAAAGGTTGACCTGATTCTTTTTAAAATGGCCAGCATGACACCACTCAAGGTAACAAGAAGCAACAAATCCATGATAAATGAAAAGGGGATGATCATGAAATAATGGTGAGGCGTCCTTGCAAAGTATTTGAAGAAAATTCCAAGCCACGGTTTATCAAGAAAAGTACCGTAATAAAATGAGCTTTCAATTTTACCCACCACAATCATCAAAAACCACCCGAACGCAAGGCTCATGTGCATATACCCAAGCAATCTGTTTCTTTTGTATATTTTTCTGTGCAACAGGGATTCATGAAAAATCTCATTGATGGCTTGAACCGTTTTAAAAGTAAGTATATTTTTTTTTATGGTAGCCGACTGGTTGGCATCTAACAAGCGAATCCATTTGATGTACTTCAATGAAATCATTATAAGCAGGAAAACAGTGCCTGCCAGAAAGGGTATGACTAACGGATGGAAATTCATAAAGGAGTGTTTCTGTTATTCATATCTGAAAGAATGATTCTCATAGTACTGATGATGGCACGTGTATTGACTCCCTGAGGGCATACAATCTTACATTTACCACAAAGCATGCATTTATCTAATTCAACTGAAAGATTTACAACCTGACCGCGTCTGAACAGGAGATGACACTGACGAAAACTGAAGTCAGTATGATTTGATGCTGTACAAGTGGCAGAACATGCTCCACACATGATACATTTTTTAACCGATGGTACCTCTTCAACCAATTTAGCATACCTTGCCGTATCAGCTTTATCCAGATCGATGACCCGTGGTGTAGATATTTTATATCCCCATTCTTTCATTTTTCATCCTTTAAATAATCCATCATCTGAACGGCAGCGGCTCCAGCATCGGCTATAGTTTCCTGAAAAGAAAGCGGACGTTTACAGGTGCCTGCTAAAAATAGTCCTGCTTTTATTGTCAGGTTATCTCTGAAATTTATCCCTGATCCTGCTGCAAAGCCATATTCACCAGGGATGCCATTCTGTGCGGACAGGATTCTGGTGGATTTTGATGCTTCCATTCCTACCATAAGTACCAACATGTCCACCGCCATTTTAAGAGGGAGGCATGCCAGTGTATCTTCCGATTTCAGTTGAATCCTGTTGTCAAAAGTTGCAGCGGCTTCGGATATACGGCCACGGATATAAGTAACTCCGTATTTTTCCTGTGAAGTGCGGTATAATTCTTCATAATGTTGTCCTGTCATTCGCATGTCGATATAAAAACAATATGCTTCTGCATCCGGTACCATTTCCTTAAAGCTTATAGCAAGCTTCACGCCATTGATACAGCAAACCCTTGAACAATAAAGGTTCCCTACTTTTTCATCCCGTGACCCGACGCAATTTAAAAAAGCGATACGCTGTGGAACTCTTCCGCTGGAAGTGAGTATCTTCCCTTCTTTCAACTTTCCTTCAAATTCTACTGAAGTAATGACATTGTCGTAAATGCCATATCCCAATTCTTCTTTCCGGGTAGCATCGAATGTTTCAAATCCGGTGGCTAACAATACGGCATCGCTGATAAAGGAAGAACCGTTATCACATTTTACAACCCATTTAAGTCCTTCCTGAAATAATTCAGTGACGCAAATGCCTGTTTTTAAGTCAATGTTGGGATGCATCATTTTGTCGGAAAGTTCTTTTCGTACTTCACTTGCATCGGTAAAATCAGGAAATAGTTTCAGGTCCTTTCTGATATGCCCGCCTGTTTCAGTTTCTTTCTCTATCAGGGTGACGCTGTAATCATGCAGGGCCAGATGATAAGCCGCTTCGAGTCCGGCAGGACCTCCACCGATAATGATAATATTTTTTCCGCTCATACTTATACAACTAAATTTTTTGGCTTTTCCGGCACACCCAGATTTTTACCGGATACTCCAATATATTTATCATGAGGATCGTATTCAATCCCGATCTTATCCAGGAGTTGTTCAGTCTGAACCTGGTGAACCTGCATCCCGATATCCCATGGGTTATATCCCAACAACATGCCTGTCATTTCTTCATAAGTCAACACCGGTATTCCTTTGCCATATTCATCATAAGTGATGCCTTCCATTTCGGCTATTGTATATTGCCACCGATCCATAAACATGGTACATCCGGGACAATTGGATACAATGAAATCGGGTTTATACGGTTTCATCGATTCGAACTTTTTCTTTGAATTTGCTATTGAGTAACCCCTGTTAGCCATAACAAGGTAGTTTCTGAACCCGAAGCCGCAACAATGCCGGCGTTCGGGATAATCAACCACTTCACCACCCCATTCTTCGATCATTCCTACCAATACATGCGGAAATTCAGAGCCGCCAATTGAACTCTTTGAAAAAATCTTACTGTAATGACAACCAATGTGTTCGACCACTTTAAGTGGTTTCCCGGTTTCCCTGTTCACCAGCCGGTATTTCATTTTCCGGCTGAGTTCCTTCCGAAAATTATAAATGATATCGCTCGGATGGGCTATGTTGTCAGGGATTTCAAACTCCCTGCCCGTTGCTTTGCGCAGGTTTTCCCTTGTCTTTTCAAGTTCTTCGGGAAAATGTTTCCAGGTTTCGACAACTTCATTGAATATGCCGAACGAAGTCACGCACGAAGGGACATAGTTCTTTAAACCTGCACCATTCATCAGTGAAAACAACCGGGCACAAATGGCCATTGTCGTATCAAAAGGAACTATGTCCGAATGATAACCAATACCGGTACATGTGTGTATCCTTGGATCATCAACGATCTTTTTACCTAATTCATCTCTTAAAATCTTTAGGAATGTAGCTTCCGATCCGGGGAAAAATGTCTGCCGGATACAACTGCGTTCATAAAAATAGTCATCCTGTGCTATTTCTTTTTGATACTCATTCCAATATTGTTTTTTTATTTCCATCCCTGTTTATTTCTGATGATGATTGGAATTTTTGGTAAATACATGCATGAAATAATCGTTCCCTTCAATGGCTGAATTAAAAGGAATATCCATATCCTTGGCTTTTTCTTCCGAAAAGGTTTCTATGGTGTCGGATAGTTTTGCACCTCCGGTTACTTCAAATATTTTCTGTATCTCAAGAATGCTTTCGTGTGGTATCATCCGTAATGCCCCCGGACCATCTTTTTTGTAATTTCCACCCAGACGATCCACCACTTCTTCGGCATGTTGATAATACCAATCCCAAACAGGTCCCTGTTCGGGATGCAATTCAGGAACAATTTTTTCCACTGTGACACAATACCCTATGGTAACAATGTTCTCACCAATCGTGCGGTTGATGGCATATTGTTGACGGCCTTTTTCACTTTCAGTAAAATAACCCAGCTCCTGTGAGAGTTTTCTTAAAACCTGAATAACAAGTCCTGGCGCATTTCCCCGTGGACACCGTGTTTTGCAGGACATGCACTGCCCGCAATACCAAATGGTTTCACTCTTTAATAATGCTTCAATTTTTTCTTCATCTTTCGACTGAACCAGATTGCATATCTTTCGGGGGTCATAATTGTAAAATTCAGCGGCAGGACAAATGGCGGTACATATGCCACAATTCATGCAGGCAGTTAAACCCTCACGAAACCGTACATCTTCTAAAAGCAGATCATAGATTTTTGGCATAGTTTTTCTCTCTTAAAAAACCTTTTGTCGTACGGAGTACACAAAAGCGTTTTCTTCATTATATCAACACAAACGCTCAAAGATACTTCGTATGCTTTGAGGTTTAAATGAAGATAGTTTATTAAACCTTTAATTACATCAAAGGTGAAAAGAATAACAAAACAAACGAATATCTTGATTGTTGTTAAATTCTTCTATTTAATAAAATATACTTTTAAATATTTAATAGTCTTCAACTGCAAAGATAACTTATTAAATAATTCTCTAAAGCAAATTAATACAATAAATGCAATAAAAGTGAATGAAAACGTGCATTTTATTGTTTTAATTGATTGGAAAAATTAAATGTCTCATCCGTGTTCTTTTCTTATTTTATTTTCAGAATATGATATTATTTGTTCCAACTTACTTAAGGTTGCTGTTTTAGCTTAAAAACAAAACATGACAGAGATAAGGATACTTGTGCTATGAAAATCTTAACTTACCTTATAAAATTAGTCATCACCTTCATTTCCTTTTTCGGTTCTTCGATGGTTTTACTTGTTGCTTCTTTCATCTTTAATAACCATGCCATATTTCTCCCCAGTGTCTGCATGATTTGTACCCCTTCAGCATCATCTTCTACTTCGCCGGGACTTCTTCCGTGTATGATATTCCAGTAACTGGAAGTGGCAAGAATCATTTCGGAGTATGTGAGGTAATGGTTCATGCTGTCGAGGGTCACCGAACCTCCCGAGCGTCGTACTGCCACCAGAGCTGCACCCACTTTATGACGGAATAAATTCCCGTTCGAACCTGCAACATAGAACACCCTGTCTAAAAAGCATTTCATTGTTCCCGCAATTCCGGAATAATAGACCGGCGAACCGATCAGGATACCATCCGCTTCTTTCATCTTTTGGATACAATCATTCACGATATCCGGTATTTGTGAACATTTCTCATCCCTGTTTTTAGAACAATTGTTACACGCCATGCAACCATGTATCTCTTTATGTCCGATATGAATAATTTCAAATTCTATACCTGCTGCTTTCAGTTCTGTACCCACCATGTTCAATGCATGGAAAGTATTTCCCTCCTTATGAGGACTTCCGTTAATTGCTATTACTTTCATTTTTATTGTTCTGATTTATTTTGTTTACATTCTATAGTTCCTCATCTGCTTTGATGTCGCCCTCCCACTTGGTCTTTATTGCAGAAACAATCTGCAACATAAACCGGCCTTTTATGTAAAAACTTTGTGCAACAGATGTGGGAGTGCGACTAATGCCAACAACAGCCTTGTTGTCGCCCTCCCACTTGTTATTTCATACAGAAATAATCTGCAACATAATCAGGTCTTTTATGTAAAAACATTGTGCAACAGAAGTGGGAGTGCGACTAATTCATAAGGAGACCTTCATTAACCAGATTGTTTGGGCTGATCAAAAAAATGGGAGGGCGACTGCTTATCGAACAGATTGCACTCCCACTTTTTAAGTCAGGCACTTTAAATGGATTAAAAATAGGGAGTTCGATTTAAGCCTAATCATCACATCACCCCATCATCACATCATCACATCATCACATCAACATATCAACACATTACCCCATCATCACATCATTATTCCCATACTACCACTCCTGCAACACCCAGTTCTTTTGTGCCGAAAATTATTTTAGCGTTAGCAGGTATTTTGATAAGTACTTTATTGGAAGAATAGTTAATTGCTACCCAAAATCCATCACGCCAGTTCACCATCACACCCTCAGGTTGTTCATTTGTAGTTATTCCGGCAGAATCGTATACCTTTTTCAATACTTCTTTTTCCATTTTGCCATCTTTTGTTTCAGTACCGATATAGGTTACAGATCCTTTCCCTAATCTCCGATGGGTCACTGATGCTTTTCCTGCATAGAACTGATCGGCATAAGTAGCCCATGTTTCGACACCAAAATATGGCTCGAGGATATCTCCCCACACATTCCAGGGGTAATTTACCTCGTTAAAAGTTACATTTGCCTTTGTATCAGGACTGAGTTCATCATACATCGATATTTTTGCCCCTATAAGTGATGTGATGGCATCCGCCCACGGTGCTTCGAAGAAATGGCCGTTACGGTCTTTCAATCCGGTACGGCAGGTTAGGATCAGATTACCACCGTTTTCGGCATATTTTTTCCATTTTTCAATCAGTTCCGGGTCCACCATTTGGTAAGCAGGTGCAATCACAACCGGATAGGCTGACAGGTCACGATCCTCACCAACTATATCTACAGGTACACAAAGCGATTTTAATGTAGAATAGTATCTGTTGATATGTCCGTTTTCACTCCATTGATAGGTTTGTTTCTGGACTTCAGTTTCCCATATATTGTCTGGATTGTAAAGCAAAGCTGTTTTACGGGCAGCGTAATTAGTTGGCATTTTTACATTTGGTTTGTACAATTTGCGCAGTTCACGGATTTCCTTCATAAATTCTGCATATTGCAATCCTCCTGAAAGTTCTGTCACACCATCAGTTCCCACCATGCCGTAATGAAATTGTTCACCGCCGGATAATGGTTGTCTGAAACGGTACGAGCAAATAAAATCCAGTCCACCTGCAAAAGCATTCCAAAGCCACGCCCTGATCACTCCCGGATAAGGTTGCGGATTATAAGTTCCCCAGTTTACCTGCCCGGGTTGAAGTTCCATCACTCCGGTAACTCCCTTGAGCGGACGAAAGAAGTCGTTGGCATAAGAAATCCTCCAGGGATCACCAAGCCTGAATCCCTGATCACCGACTCCTTTTGTATAACCTGCCACCGGATACATAGTATACGAGATAAAGTCAAGGTCTTTATTCCTCCAGGGATCAACATCTGTGTGTTGGTGCATGAAATTGGAGGTTACAAACTGTTCCTTCGAAATACTTTCCCGCAGGGTGTTGTACTGCATGGAGACAAAGGAAGCACATTCATCTGCACTAAACCTTTTAAAATCCACTATCGAAATGGGACTTGCTATTCCCGAAAAAAGACGTGCCTCATTGGGAATTTCAATCTGGCTGAAATCAGAATATACACCCGACCAGAAAGAGGTACCCCAGGCAGTATTCAGGCTTGCAATGGTTTTATATTTCTTTTGCAGCCATTCCCTGAAATTTGTCTGTGCTGCCGGACTGTAATCGTAGGTGCCGTAATGCGAAGGTTCATTGTCAATTTGCCAGCCCCAGATACGTTTATCGTTGCCGTAATGTTTTGCCTGTGCCGCAACCAGTTTGGTGACCAGTTCGCGATATTTCGGACTCGACCATGAACAATGCTGACGGGTGCCATGTTGTCCTGTTTGTCCGGTAGACATTTCAACCAATACTTCCGGATATTTCCGTACCAACCATACCGGGGGAGTAGCCGAAGAGGTACACATGATTACTTTCAGATTATGTTTCGCAGCCAGTTCTACGGCTTTATCAAGCCATCTAAAATCGTACTGGCCTTCGGTAGGTTCCATTTGTGCCCAGGCAAATTCAGCCATATGCGTAAACTCAAAACCCATATCCTCCATCTTCTTAAAATCACGGTCCCACTGATCGGGATTCCATGCTTCCGGATAATAATAGACTCCTGTCTCCACCATTTTATCTGGTTGGAAAAACCCCTGTGCATTTGATAATGTGGCGAATGCCAGTATCACTCCAATAATAAAAAATTTCTTCATAAACTTAATTTCTGAATGGATAAATAATGAGTAAGTAACACAACAGGTTGAATCCTTTTTACGATTAAAACTGTTTCAACGGTCTGTTACTGAAATTGATTTACATTGAACCACAAAGATAATTGTTTTTTCAATGTTAAAGTATCCATTTTAGCAGTATTTTCTGCAAAATGTATCCTTTTGCTTTCCGTGTTCCGTGTTCAATGTTCCGCGTTCCGTGTTCCGCAGTCTTTTGTCTTTTGTCTTTTCTATGAAGTCCTGTGTACTATTTGAGTCTCGCGATTTCCATATCGCGAATAAAAACCTTAAAACGTATGAAACAAACCTCAAAACGTACGAAGTACTTTTGAGCGTTTTCCTGTTGATAAATAAAACGTTTTTATGTCTCGTACCTTGATGACAAAAAGTTAAGCGTACCCTTTAGTCGCACTCCCACAAATTCAGGAATGAGGAATGAGGAATGAGGAATGAGGAATGAGGATCAAGGGAGGGTGACATTCCATATGTCGCCCTCCCACTTATCGTTCAACCTATAAAAGATTTAATATTAAAAGTGGTAGTGCGACTAAATAGAAGTAAGAGGTAAGAGGTAAGAAAAGAAGTTCCAATACCAGATGTCGCCCTCCCCACTTATCGTTCATTCTATAAATGATTCAATATCAGAAGTGGGAGTGCGACTAAATTGACTTGTGCCCGAAACTCCTCAGTCCCTAAACACGAAACGCGGAACACGGAACAGTTTAACGGCAAAGCAGTATCTTCCCGCACCCTGCATGGTTCACCGGCATAATAGCACCTCCTAATCCCACATTTCCGAATTCAATGCCCATACTCAGAATTACAGTCACATCATCTGTAAGTAAGGGTGGAATGCTTTCATCGTATTGAACTGATAAAACATGGGGAGGGATAACGTCATTGGTCGAATACCATTCACTGATGG
>Ga0302269_1000020_pt1 | contig 80713 bp, 49 predicted proteins | sample III_Bog_E2_2_FD_194560 | JGI IMG/M metagenome (GOLD analysis project Ga0302269, IMG submission 194560) | Peat permafrost microbial communities from Stordalen Mire near Abisko, Sweden - III_Bog_E2_2 | ecosystem: Environmental > Terrestrial > Soil > Wetlands > Peat | place: Sweden: Abisko...
GGTTCACTTCCAACTGAAATAAAAAACAGAACAGATAGGATAGTGATTTGATTTTTAAATTGTTTGATTTTTAAAAAATCCTGAACTGTCATAGAAATTGATATCCACAGTTTAGATAGCTCTTTAAATTGTAAAGTGTTTTTTTTCACGATCTTGTATTTATTAAATGAATAATTAAAGATTTTAGCTCACCCAATATGTTACAATCAGCAATCAAAATTATTGATAAATTTCATTTGATTTAAATCACGGATGATATATTCTGAATGAGCCTGAAATGTAAAAGATTGTTTTATTGGTTTTGATTATTTATATTGAATACAATTTTGTATTTTATGCAACTAATAACAAATAATCAAACTAATAGTAGGTTAAGCATATCAATTTATTAAACCTTCTAAATAATAAATAAATATTTTAACGTAAATAGATTTGAATTTACTATACAAACAATAAACTGAAAAGTTTTATTAGATAGTAATTGGGAGTTAGTTTTATAAATTAAAATGCAAAAATGGGTGAAACCACTCGGTAGAAAGTAAGTTAATTAGAAAAAAAACTGTAAATTTGCATATTAATTCTACTTTGACAGTTTATATTTTTTAGACAGGATTAACAGGATTAACATGTAAATTGTGCCCTAAAAGAATGATAGATTCCAAAAAAACTACTAAATTTAGTACCTTAACTTTCAAATTCGTGTATTTTTTGGCACGATATTGTATATTTTACGGTCTTACAATTTAATCTGAGCTAGTAGATGTTTGGTTTTAAAATCAAAATACGAAGTATTTTCTTATCCGTAATTTATCCGCTTAATTAGTGTAAATTACCGACAAGTCGGAATGTCCCATCCGCGTTCTATTCTTAATTCTGGCTTGTCCAGGTTAGGTTGTTTAGAATCTTATTGAATAATGTGAAACCTCTTAAACCTCTTAATCCTGTTAATCCTGTTAATCTTGTCTCATTTTTTATTATTTTTAATCTGTCAAAGTAGAATTAATTGATCTCAACAATGCTTACTCCATTACTTTTTTTCAATACTTCAATTTGTACCGGAATACGTTCTTTTAAATTATCAACATGCGATATTATACCAATCATTTTCCCTTGCGCCTGCAACGTTTCGAGGGTAGATATAACAGTTTCGAGGGTGTTACTGTCCAAAGAGCCAAATCCTTCATCGATAAAAAGAGACCCAATACTGACGTTATGACTTGCCAGGTCGGACAAACCAAGTGCCAGCGACAAACTGATCAGAAACTTTTCACCACCGCTCGAAGTATCCACCAAACGGGTTTCGTCGGTCTGGTAATGATCCAGCAGCATAAAATTTAATTCTTCTCCTTTTAAATACGTTTTATTTAGTTCAAGGGAATAACGGCGGTTTAATTTATATAAATGGATGTTTGCCAGATTGATTAAATTGTTCAACGTAAGTCGTTGGACATACGTATTAAATGCATCTTTCGAACCGCCCAGCAGGTTTAACAACCCCTGCCACTTTCTCAGTACAAGTTCCTGAGTATTTATTTCGTCCACTACACCCTTATTCCTGGATCTGATTTCATTGTCCAGTACAAACTTACTCCTGATTTCTGCAATTCTGTTTTGTAAGATTTCTTTTTTTGCATTCAACACCTCTTTCTCTGTTTTTTGTTGTTCTTCAGTGTTGGTAAAGGTATGCTCCAGTTCCAGTTTTTCGTCATCGGCATAAAGATCGGCAGTAAGCCTTTTGATTTCAATGGACTTATTATCCAACTGTTTTTTTATTTCAATATAGTCCCTTTTAGTTTCATCGGGTAACAACATCAAGGTCACTTCTTCGCGTGATGCGAATTCACTCAGGTTCAGTTTTTCATTGAGCACTGTTTCTTCCGATACTATTTTTGCGTGGTTTTCAATTTGTTCTTTTACAATATTTTCTCTTTCACCAATGATAGTTGATTTTACAATCTGCAGCCGGTTCAGTCCTTTTAATACATCATCCAACTCCTTACGCGATTTGTCTACCGCCTGCTGAAGTTCCGCACGTTTACTTTCGGGAGTACTGTCAACCGGTAAAATACCGTTCCTTGACCCCCGGATTTGTAAAAGCAGTATTGCCTGCTTTTCAATTTCTTCTTCCGTTTTCAACCTGAGACCGTTCTTTTCCTGAAGCTGGACATCCATATTATCCATATCGGCCTGAAGTTGCTGAATTGAATGTTGAATATCTACGAACTCTCTGGCAGTTGCATTAAATAGTTTGATTCTTTGTTCCAGTTCTGCCAGAAAGCGGATTGTAGTTTCCACGGCAGGCATACTCAGTTTATAAACAGCTAACTGTTCCGACATTTCTGTTTCCATCGACACGGTAATAACAGTCAGGTTTTTCAATTCCTCGTTTTTCTTCAATACACTATCATCAAGCGACTTTATTTTCTCGTTGATTCTTGCTATGTCGACTTCTAACCCTTTTGCTCTTTCGCGTGCCAGGTTAAGCTTCAATTCATTTTCGTTTTTAAGTTTCTGACGCTTCTGATTTTCGTTTATCGATTCCGACAGTTCTGTCAGTTCTTTTTCGACTTTTTGCAGTGTGTCGGTCAGATCCTGCGGTTTAATAATCTCAAAACCGGACTTATAGGAATTAAAAGTGTTTTGTGTTTCCGCCAGTACACGTTCATTGGAATTGATTTTATCCAAACAGTTCGTTAACTTCACCTTATTTTCAGCAAGTGCAATATCTGCCCTGGCCTTACCGGATTTTAATTTTTCAAGTTTCAGGTTTCTTTCATCCACAGTTATCTTACTTTTCGAGATTTCCAGGGTGGCATATTTTTCAACATAAGGGTGTACAGTCGAGCCGCACAGACTGCAGGGTTTACCTTCTTCCAGTTTCTTACGTTCCTCCCCGAAACTGCTTATTTTATTTTCCAGTTCATAAATCAGCACCGCATCATTCCATGAATCGGTTGCCGCGGTAATATCCTCTTTAATCGTACCGGTTTCTGCTGAAAGAACTCTATCCTTTTCCCGAAGTCCTTTTATTTCGGTATTGAGTTCATTATTCGATTTGATAATATCGTTACAGTTGAACGAGAGTTGTTGAAGTTCCTTTAAATGTTCCTTTTTTGCAATAAGCAATTTGTTTCTTTCAAGCAGGTCGTCCAACTTATTTTGAGTCAACAGAGCCTCAATTTGTTCTATTTCCTGTGTCAATTGTAGAACGGTGGTTTTTTCAACAGTTAATTGAGAGTTCGTATTTTCATGTTTTGATTGATTGGCAGCCCTTTCTGTTTTATCCGATTCCAGTTCATGACTAAATCCTGCAATTTGTTCACGGTTTCTTTTACGCAAGGTAAGACTTGTATTCCATTGACTAAATTGTTTTTCTATTTCAGGAATTAATTTATTTTCCAACAGATAGTGTTCCACATTCATCAATTTCTCTTTTTCCAGTTTTTGTTTTTCCACTTTAGCTTTTGCGGAATCCGAAACCTGGCGTATCGAATTTTCAATTCCTGTAAGTTCAAGTCTTTTATCGGTTAGATTTTTGGCTACCCCATGAATTTCAGCATCTATCCTTGTGACTTCATCTAATTTTGGGGTCCAGTCTTTGAAAAGTCTGTCGCTTTCTTCCACCCTGTTCCGGATTGATTTTTCCAGTTCAACAGTTTTGGATAGATTCATTTCAATATCCTTTACCTCCGATTCTATTTTTCCCAGCCTGTCATTCTTCTTTTGAATTTCTTTTTCCAGTCGAATAATTCCATCGATTGTTTCCTTAAACGGTTCGGCTGCTTCGTGCATCTTCAGGAGGTTTAAGACATCACGGTTTTCTTCCAGTTTCAGTTCAAGGACTGTTTTTTCTTTTTCTAACAGAGCCTGCTTTTTTAGTAGTTCTGTTTTTCGTTCGAACCAGTTAAGTATATTTTCAATATGACCGAGTTCAGTTGTTAGTTGTTGAATAAGGAATATATGTTCGTCTTCTTCTTTCCGGAAGTCATTTATGGTATCCTCCGAAAGCAAATCATCGGTATTTATTTTGTTTTTAATACGGGCCAGCTCCTGCTTTTCATCACCGATTCTGTTGGACAAAGCTTCACCAAACTTCTTGTAAATTTCTTCACCGGCTATTTGTTGCAATAAGTTTCCTTTTTCTTTTGCCGGAGCGGATAAAAAAGCGGCAAATTCACCCTGAGCCAATAACACCGAACGCAGAAACTGATCATAGGTCAGTTGGGTGATTCTCACAATTTCCTCTTCGCATTTCGATATACTTTCGGCAAGTATCTTACCGGAAGTCAGATTTTTTAAATAGATTTTTTCTTTCGGATTCGTCAACACTTTACCCGAACCACTTGTAAGGCGCACTTCCCATTGCGATTCAAAACGTTCGTTTTTAGCCTCGAATGTTACCCTGCACATAGCATTACCTGCACCATAACTAATCACATCCAGTAAGCCTGCTTTACTGTATGAATTGATAAAACGCGGTACTTTCCGGTATAAAGCAATCGTTATGGCATCCAGAATAGTTGTTTTTCCGGCACCTGTGGCCCCGGTTATAGCAAACAGTCCTACGTCTTTGAAACGTTCGCTTTCAAAATCAATCACAATAGGGGTTTCGCAACGCAAAGAATTTATGTTCTGTAATTCAACTTTTACTATCTTCATAATCTATCTTTCAGGCAATGTCATTTTCTTGTACTACATGCAACATCTCAAAAAAAGCGTTTAACATTTCAGGATGACTTTCTAAATCAAATTCCTGTTCTTTACATTTTAACCTGAAAACTTCTTCGGGTGAAATTTCCTTTATGTCTTTTGCATTTTCTACCAGTCTCTCTAAACCGGCACGACGGCGTTCATTCTTAAAAGTAACTTTCAGCACTTCCAGATTCAAAGGTTCGGCAGCTTTATTTATTTCCCTGTATTCAAATGAAGTTTCACTGTCATTCTCAAGAATCACTTCAACCCAGGGTGTCAAAGGTTGTTCACAGGCATCAATAGTTTGAAGTTGCCTGATACAACTCTCAACAGTCCCCGATACCCGGCAGATATTCCTGAAACGGGGGACAACAACTTCCCGGATACTGTTTATTTTTCCTTTCAATGTATCGATCACAACAACCTTTTTATCATTGTCAATCTCGCTGAAACTCAATATATACGGTGACCCCGAATAACGGATATGTTCCGACCCTCCCACAGGTTGAGCACGATGCAAATGCCCAAGGGCAACATAATCAAAGATTTCAGGAAAATCGGCAGCTCCTATATCACCCAGATTGCCAACATAAATAGTTTGTTCGCTTTCGGATGTTTTACCTCCCAGGGCAAACAAATGTCCCATGGCAATAACAGGAGTTTCAGATGTTTTCATAGCCAGGCAACCCTGGGCAGCTTCGGTATAATGATTTATCAGCGCTGTTTTATACCTGTTGTTTATCTCTTCAAATGATTCGGTGGCAATGGCACGACGAATGTCCTGATCGCGTAAATAGGGAATGGCAGCCACTATGATTTCTTCCTCATTGATGGATAGTTTCAGCAGCTCCTGTTCAACAGGATCGGTAGCTTTGCCAACAACATGAATAGAAAGTGCAAGAAGTAATTCTTTTGGAGCGTTCAGCGTACCGGGTGCATCATGGTTTCCACCGGTAATGACCACTTCTTTACAGCCTGTATTCCGCAGGTGAATCAAAAAGTCATAATACAACTTCTGGCCTTGTGCCGAAGGTGCACCTGTATCGAAAATATCACCCGAAACTAAAAGCAAATCAATGTTGTTTTGCCGGATAAATTCCAAAAGCCAATCCAGGAATCTGCTTTGGTCTTCCTGTTGTGATTGTTCCAGCAAACGGTGCCCTAAGTGCCAATCGGAAGTGTGAAGGATTTTCATTTTTTTTATTTCTATGAGATTTTAAATCGTACCCAATAAAAAGAGATATAAATTGCTTTTTAGTATATGACAAAAAATAATATTATTACTAACAGACACATAATAAATATATTAAATCATATATTCACCACAAAAGTCACAAAAGTTAAGTTTAAATTCCACCAAAGTCAATATTAAGCACACAAAAGATTTTCGGTTTTTAATATTAGCTTTAAACGCTTTTAGTATTACTAATTTTTGTGTTCTTTATTGTAAAATTTAATTGCTTTTGTGATTCTTTTTGTTGTAAGTTATTCAATATGAATCTATTTTTTAATTATTTGTTTTTTTGTCATTTACTTAGAAAATGCTTAATAAAAAATATATGTGTTAATTTACTGAATAATAATCTGTGTAAATTAGTGTAATCTGTGGACAATCTCTTTACCTTATCGATCTTAAAATGGAATCACTCCTTCCCTTTATTTACCTGCGACAGAATGAAAGTCACAAAGTCTTCAGGCAGAAAAATATTTGGTATATCATCCGTTACGACAGGTTTAAAAAGTCCGGCTATTTCATTCACTGAAAAACCGGCTATTCCACATCCTATTCTTGTCACTAAAAACCTGTATTCAGGATGACTTTTGGCAAAATTAATAAAGTCAATAACATACGGTTTTATTTCCTCTACGGTACTGAACATGGTGGGTATGGCATAAGTCCTGCCCTGTAATCCGACGCCCCTACCCATAATGGCACCCCATTTTAGTGCAGTTCGGGCAGCACCTCCTCCATGCATGCCGGCCAGGTTACTTCCAAAAACGAAAATGTCATTTGTTTCGAGGGCTGAAATTATTTCAGGTGTTATACGAATCTGTTTTTGCATATATTTTCGGTTAATCCTTTGATATTATTATTCCTTTTAAAAATAAAAATTATTATCCTGTTTACAGACATAATTTTAAGACAAAGATAGATTTATTTCTTATCTATATTTCGAATATATAAACAAATATATTTATTTTTTAGATTCTTTCATGAAGAAGGACACAAAAGAATAATTTACAATTTATTTAGTTACAATTTAAGACCGGTTAACCACAATAGTTAGTTACAATTTTGTACATTAAAAATATTTTGCATAAATCTGTGTAATCAGTGGACAATCTACATTTACAATTTAACACCTACTTACCTCAACAGTGAGTTACAATTCATTTAATTTTAGTTTCTCACATTAAAAAAAATAATCTGTGAAAATCAGTGTAATCAGTGGACAAAATAATAAAGGTGCTTTTTATGACTGTTGTCCATGTATTCAAAACTGTTAAAAATAAGAGATTTTTTCTATACCCATTAAACTTTGGGCTCTTTTATCAGTCTTTTTAATGTATTAAGCATCCTTTTTCGCTAAAAGGAGTTAACGGTAGAAAATAATTTCTCGTTTTATCCGTTTTAAAGATCGTATTAGTTTGGACTATAAAACTAAAACAAGTTAATAGATTTGCATTCATTCGTTAAAAACAGATAATCTGTTCGTCAACGGTTCTTAATTACGCAATAATTTGCTAAAAAAAATCTATCTTTGCTACCGAAAAAAAATGAATAATTTTTTATATCCATCTGTATGAAACCTGCATTAAAAATTCGTATTCTAATCGCTTTATTAGTAGTAGTTTGTTCTGTAAATGCTCAGATCTACCGCCTGGAAGTGGGTTATAATAATCCGGTACGCACAGGAACCGGTATTAGTTCTACATTTTTTAATGGTATTCAGGTGGGAGGAACAGCCGAATTTGATCTGAAAAATCAATTCAGTTTACTGACAGGTGTCCTTTATAACTTTGTTTATTCAGATAAGATTCAATTATATCCAAATCTTACGGAAGTAACATATGTATCTTTTGGCCATTTTTTAAACATTCCACTCCATGTAACCTATACTTATCCATTTTCTAAATCATTAAAAGCTTTTGGATATGCCGGACCAAATATTAATATCGGATTGTATCAGACCGTGAATGCTACCTCGGATGTAAGTTATATTCCATCTAAATTTTCTGACCTGTATAAAGATGCCATGTTGAATCGTCTTAACTTTCAGCTTGGAGTCGGTGGAGGAGTGCAATGGAAAAAATACCAACTTAAAGCAGGGTATGATTTTGGAATTAATAATCTAAACAGATTAAGTACCGGAAACATGAACATGAACGGGTGGTCTGTAACGTTAGGAATTAATTTTTAAGAATAAAGTAAAAAACAGGAATGACTAAACTCAATGAATGGGTTTAGTCATTTTTTTTTGAACAAATAACAAATATTTGCTGAATGAGCTTAAGAATCAATCATATTATCATTATTAATTGTTCATTATTAATTATTAATTGGAAGTATGACGTTAATTTATTGGATAATGATTATTTTTGCAACTAATTCAGTTTTGTACCCTAATTTGAAAATATGCAACTCTACCCGATATTCTTACAACATCCTATAATTTGTACTGATAGTCGGGAATGTCCATTGGATTCACTTTTTTTCGCACTTAAGGGAGAGAATTTTAATGCGAATGGTTTTGCTATCACCGCATTGGAAAAAGGATGTGCCTATGCAGTGGTGGATGAAGCGGAATATGCAATTGATGACAGGTATATTCTGGTGGATAATGTACTGGAAAGTTTACAGGAATTAGCCACCTTTCACCGCAGACAAACAGGAACAAAGATTATTGGAATTACCGGAACAAATGGTAAAACCACGACAAAGGAATTGATGGCAGCTGTATTAAAAGAAAAATACAACATACTTTATACTCAGGGAAATCTGAATAATCATATTGGTGTTCCGTTGACTTTACTTCAGCTCAACCCCGGACATCAGTTGGCGATTATTGAAATGGGAGCTAATCATCCGGGAGAAATTGAGCAGCTATGTAGAATTGCCCAACCCGACTACGGGATAATAACGAATGTCGGGAAAGCGCATCTTGAGGGCTTTGGTTCACTGGAAGGAGTAATGAAGACAAAAGCGGAACTATATGATTTTATTTCAGCTTTTGGTAAACTGATTTTCATAAATTCAGGCAATACTTTGTTAGAAAAAATGGCAAAAGGGTCAGGGTTTATTTCCTCGGATAAGAAACTGGGATACAGCCTGAATGAAAACGATAACACAGCAGAGTATTTTGCTGAGATAACCGGTTGCAGTCCTTTTTTACACATGAAATGGAATAGAAAAGGAAATGAACCGGTTGAAATAAAAACGAACCTGATAGGTACTTATAATGCCGAGAATGTACTGGCAGCTGTAACCATTGGGAGTTATTTTGGACTTACCAACGAACAGATTAAAGAAGGACTGGAAAATTATATTCCACAAAATAACCGTTCACAATTAACAGTAACGGAACATAATAAATTAGTGGTTGACACTTATAATGCTAATCCAACCAGTATGCGGGCAGCTATCTTAAATTTTGCTCAAATGAATGTGGATAGAAAAACACTCATTTTGGGAGACATGCTTGAACTGGGTGATCAAAGTAATGCTGAGCATCAAAACATTGTCAATTTATTACAACAAAACAGTTTTGAAAACGTTTTGTTAGTCGGCAAAGATTTTAAAAAAACGCGGAATTCATTTCATAGTTTTGAGAATGTGACAGATTTAATAGATTATATAAATGAAAATCCACTTAAAAATAATTATATACTGATCAAGGGATCAAGAGGAATTAAGCTCGAGAAAGTGTTAACTTCTCTCTAAAACAGATAAGACTAAAACTCAGAAAGTATACGAAAATGGATTCGGACAAAAAAAAGATTTTTACAATCATCAGCGTGGCAACTGTCATTATTATTATTCTGGCATTTGCAGTATTTTATTTCGTGAGAAAAGCGAAGCTGAAAGAAGCGGAAGTGGCAGAAATAGTTGAGCAGATGAATTTTGAGAAAGAACAGGTTCAAAAGGAATACTCCGGCCTAAATCAGGAATTTGGAGGATATACCTCAAATATAAGGAATGATTCTATTGTCAAATTACTTCAAAATCAGAAAATAAAAGTTGACCAATTGTTGAATGAGTTACGAATTACAAAATCGACTAATGCACGACGGATATCACAATTAAAACATGAACTGGCAACTGTACGCCAGGTAATGATTTTATATGTGAATCAGATTGATTCATTAAATGCAGCAAACAGGACCCTTAAAACGGAGAATGTCGAAGTACACAGAAAATACAGGGCAGCCAATGATTCTGTCGTAAAATTGTCAAAGGACAAAGAATCATTAAATCAGGTTGTCACACGGGCATCCATTTTGGAAGTTTACAATTTTAGCATGACCCCACTCAACAGCAAAGGGAAAAAAACAGGTTGGTACTCTCAAACAACTAATCTGGAATTCAGATTTACTATAGGAAAGAATATAACAGCACAGCCCGGTGAAAAGACAATTTATCTGCGAATTACACGTCCGGATGAAGAGGTACTTACTAAAAGTCCTAACAATGTATTTCCATTCGAAAATAAAAATATAGCCTATTCAGCCAGTAAAAGTATAGAATATACCGGAGAGACAAAGAGTGATGTCATTTTTTGGAAAGTGAATGAAATTTTACCAAAAGGCAAGTATCGTGCAGAGTTTTTTGGAGATGGATATAGAATTGGAAGTTTTACTTTTACATTTGAAAAATAGACTTTTAGTAGGTAGTAGGTAGTAGGTAGTAGGTAGTAGGTAGTAGGTAGTAGGTAGTTTATAGTTTATAGTTTATAGTTTATAGTGAGTAATAAGAGGTAAGAGGTAAGGGAAAAAACATTTCACTCTTCAAACCTCAAACTTTTCAAACCTCAAACTTTTCAAACCTCAAACTTTTCAAACTTCAAACTCTTCAAACTCTTCAAACTTCAAACCTCAAACTTTTCAAACTCATTTCATTAAATTGTAAATCAATACGTGTCGCAGGCTCATAAATTTATACAGGATGCAGAAGCAATCGCTTTCGATGAGAAACACCGGAATACGATAAAATTCAACATTTCACGCTATGATACAGCAGTGGTCCATGGAATGGCACGTTATAAAAATGTGGAAACTGCAAAAACACAAGCGGCAGCCATCAAGCGGGATGTGCTTCGAAATTGGGATAAATATTTAATTCAGTTTGAAGAAAAAATAAGTGCCCGGGGCGTTCAGGTACTTTGGGCATCAGATGCAGCCGAAGCGACTACTTATATCGAACAAATACTTCGTGAAAACGATGCACATTTGTTGGTAAAAAGCAAATCGATGACTACTGAAGAAATAGAATTTAATGAAACTCCAGCGAAAATCGGTTGTGAATCGGTTGAAACAGATTTAGGTGAATTTATTGTACAGCTTGCAGGTGAAAAGCCATACCATATCGTAACACCTGCTATGCACAAATCGAAAGGGGACATAGCTAAACTTTTCAATGAAAAATTTGGCACACCTATTGATAGTACTCCTGAAGAGATGACAGAATATGTGAGACAGGTACTGCGAAAAAAATATACAACTGCACAGGTTGGAGTAACAGGTGCCAACTTTTTAATTGCTGACATCGGAGGCATTTCAGTGACAGAGAATGAAGGGAACGGAGTGATGACGACTTCTTTTCCGAAAGTACATATAGTAATCGCCGGTATTGAAAAAATTATTCCTGAGATGAAGCAACTGGGTCTTTTTTATCCTTTGCTGGCAGCTCACGGAACAGGTCAGCAAATGACGGCTTATAACACTGTTTTCACAGGACCCCGGCTGGCAAACGAAGTGGATGGCCCTGAAAAAATGATAGTCATATTACTGGATAACGGACGTACAACGGTATATGCCGACGATGAAGGATATGAATCACTGGCCTGTATACGATGTGGAGCTTGTCTGAATGGCTGTCCGGTTTACAAGACTATTGGCGGTTATACCTATGATACGACTTACAGTGGCCCGATAGGATCGGTATTGACTCCCTTTTTACGGGGATTCAAAGACTTTTCGCATCTTAGTTTTGCTTCAACACTTTGTGGAAAGTGCATTGAAGTTTGTCCTGTAAAAATTCCTTTAACGGATATTTTATTATCTAACAGACGAAAAGCAGTAGAACAGAATTTGCGTCCTTTAGCTGAAAAATGGGCAATGAAAGGATTCCGACTGATTAGTTCGAAAAGAATTGGATTTGATATTTTCCCCGGAAATTTTAAAACCCTGGTTACGTATCCATTCAATTTCGTAGGCTGGGGTCCGAAACGGACTATGCCAACATTTGCAACTAAGTCGTTTTCACAACAATATAAGAAAAAACAAAAATAAACATCTCTATACAATAACGGTAACAAATATGAAACGAACATCAATTATCTTTTTTATCACTTTTCTGTTTTTAATTATACTATCAGCATGTAAAGAAAATGAGTATATGGACTGGAAGATCATGAATGACAACTGGTACTCTATTCACAAGTCTGATTCGGGGTTTGTTATTACTCCAAGCGGACTTTGCTATAAAGTTATTCACCAGGGTTACCAACGCAAGCCAAATATCAATAGTATCATCATTGTAAACTATAAAGGAACACTTATCGATGGTTCTGTTTTCGATTCAATTGCGACAGGAACCACTACTCAGATTCAATTATCGACTTCAATAAAAGGATGGCAGGAAGGGATTCCCAAAATGAATGGCGGAGGCAGTTACATATTTTATATTCCAAGTAATTTAGGATATGATACTATATCTACTAACTCCCAGATTCCACCGCATTCTGTATTAAGGTTTGATGTAAATCTGGTTGATTCATATAATTAAATCACATTCCACTAATAGTGGAGATTTAACCATCTAAAATGAAAAAAATACTTATCCTGGTTTTATGCACAGTTGCCGGTTTTGCCTATTCAGCTGAATATACCATTCAGACGATTCCAAATCCAAAGACTTCAAATGCACATGCATTTGTGAGTAATCCGGATGGAATACTGAAACCTGAAACCGTACAACAAATGAACGTGTATCTGGATTCTCTTCAGGGTCAGACCAAAGCGGAAGTGGCAGTTGTTGCAGTCAACTCAATAGGTGACAACGAAATAAAACCATTTGCAACCGATCTTTTCAAATTGTGGGGAGTTGGAAGAGCCAAAATAGATAATGGTTTGCTGGTTCTTTTTGTCCTCGACCAAAAAAAAGTAACATTTGAAACCGGATTCGGCCTTGAAGGTGTTTTCCCCGATGCCATATGCAAAAGGATACAGATCCAAAAAATGATTCCCGAATTCAGGAAAGGGGATTATGATGCCGGTATGATGGCAGGCCTTGTCAGTATAGCAGCAGTTATCAAGAAAGAACCGATTCCTGAAGATGTTAAAACAGTCATTCAATGGAATGAAATTTTACCCATTGCCGGGGCTGTGTATTTGATTCTGGCAGTTTTCACCTTGCTTTGGCTTGGAAATTCAGTACAAAAGATTAAACAGAATAAAAAATTAACCAGTAATATTGCCCGGTATAAAGTACTGAAAAGCGAGAAATCGGGCATCATCAGTCTGGTTTCTATCCTGATTCCGATCATCGGATTCGTTTGTATCCTTTTCTTTTCTAATCCTGTTTACTTATTGTTACTTATTCCAGTTCCTCTTTCAACCATCCCTGCCAATATTTACGGAAGACTAATGATGCTAAAAATGAGACGTGCACCTATCCCTTGCAATGTTTGTGATGGAACTATGCATATTTTGTCGGAGAAAGAAGAAGATACGCATCTGAAACTTGCCCAACAATTTGAAGAGAAATTACATGCCATAGATTATGATGTCTTTGTGTGCAACAAATGTGCAAATGAAGCTATTTTTACTCTTGACAAACCAAGTGCTTACACAGAGTGCCCTAAATGTAAAACAAAAGCATTTATTCTGACAGAAAAGCGGACGCTTGTTTCACCTACTTATATCAGTTCAGGAACCGAAAGAACAACCTATGTCTGCAAATTCTGCGGATATGAAGAAAATGATAATCATAATATTCCCCGGATTAACAGGGATAACGGTGCCATCATCGGTGGTGCAGTCCTTGGCGGCTTATTTAGTGGCGGAGGTGGTTTTGGCGGCGGCTCCGACGGAGGTGGAGGTGGAAGCTTCGGTGGAGGAATGTCCGGTGGCGGCGGTGCCACAAGTGGATGGTGAGAAGTTTATAGTTTATAGTTTATAGTTTATAGCATAGAGTGTTGAGCATTGAGTATTGAGATTGGAGTTTAACAGGAAGGATTTAGTATTATTATAAAATTAAAACAATGAAAAAAAGTACAACTATTTTGATTTCAATTGTTGCTGTTGTGGCAGTTATATTTTTATGGGGAATGTCAGGATATAATAGCCTGGTAACTTCAAGAGAAGAAGTGAATAGTCAATGGGGCAATGTTCAGAGTCAATATCAACGCCGTTCTGACCTGATTCCGAATTTAGTTTCAACAGTAAAAGGGTATGCCACACATGAAAGTTCAACATTGGAAGGTGTGGTAGCTGCAAGGGCTAAAGCAACGCAGGTTACGATTGATCCAAAGAATCTTACACCTCAGAAACTGCAGGAATACCAGGCAGCTCAGGGTCAGGTAAGTTCGGCATTAGGTAAATTATTAATGATTACTGAAAACTATCCGGATTTGAAGGCCAATCAGAATTTCCTTGAACTTCAGGCTCAACTGGAAGGTACGGAAAACCGGATTTCGGTAGAACGTGACAGGTATAATGAAACCGCTAAAAGTTATGATATATCCATTAAAAGGGTTCCAAAATCTATTCTGGCGTCCATCTTTGGATTTGAAGATAAACCTTATTTTGAATCAGAAAAAGGGAGTGAAAAAGCTCCATCAGTAAAATTTTAAATAATCAAATAATGTCCAATAGTGTATATACTCCGGCTGCTGACCGGTACACGAATTCAGTAGGGTATCAGTTCTGTGGAAAAAGCGGATTAAAACTACCTTTAATATCCCTTGGCCTGTGGCATAATTTCGGGGATGTGGATAATGCCGAAGAAGCGTTGAAAATGATTCATTTTGCATTTGATCACGGTATTACACATTTCGATCTGGCCAATAATTACGGGACACCTTATGGGAGCGCTGAGAAAAACTTTGGTAAGATATTGAAAGATCATTTTTCCGCTTACCGTGATGAAATTGTTATCAGTACCAAGGCCGGTCATGATATGTGGCCCGGACCTTACGGAGATGGCAGTTCACGAAAATATTTAATATCGAGTCTGGATCAAAGCCTTCAACGGTTGAATCTGAATTATGTAGACATTTTTTATTCACATCGTTATGATGCGACTACCCCGTTGGAAGAAACGATGGGAGCACTTTCGGATATGGTAAAACAAGGAAAAGCTTTATATATCGGAATATCTAAATATCCCGAAGACAAAGCACATGAAGCTTATCAGATTTTACGGAACAACGGTACTCCCTGCCTGATCAATCAGGACCGGTATAATATCTTTACCCGTCAGATAGAACAAAATGTTTTACCATTGGCAAAAGAGAACGGAGTGGGTTTTATTGCCTTTTCACCATTAGCCCAGGGTCTGTTGAGTGACAAATATATTAACGGCATTCCTGAAAATTCACGCGCTGCTCACAGTTATGGTTTTTTGCAGAAAAATCAGATAACACATGAAGTACTCACTAAAATTTCAAAACTGAATGAAATAGCTGCCAAACGTGGTCAATCATTGGCACAAATGGCATTAGCATGGTGTTTACGTACTTCGGATGTAAACTCAGTGATCGTCGGCACCAGCTCGGTGAAACAGTTGCAGGAGAATATTGATGCCATTAAAAACACATCATTTTCAAATGATGAATTATGGAGAATCGGAGAATTAGGATAACTCAGGTTGTAATTCTCCATTGGGCTACTAAGATACAATTCAAATGATTTTTTCTAAAGTAAAATATTATCTGATTATTTCAATTCTTGCCATCTCATTTGCAGGTTGTAATGATAATGAAATTTCATCAATTCCTGATTATCCCGTTTCTCTTAATCTTAACCTGACTACCACTTATCCGACATTCATGAATTCGTATAACAAGTTTCTCCTTTTTGAGAAACCTGTGTTTGCAACTGACATGATCGGGTACGGCGGGATATTAGTCAATACCGGTTTTGATGGAAATTATTATGCTTTTGATATGAGTTGTCCTTATGAGGCAAAGCAAACTATCCGGGTTATCCCGAACGGTCTGGGACAAGCTGTTTGTCAGGGTTGTGGATCGGTTTTCAACATTGGGTATGGTATAGGAGATCCGTCTTCAGGACCGGCAAAACAAGCGCTTAAAAGATACAAAGCAACTTTATTCGGAGACGTATTGGAAATTACAGCCCGATAAGAACAATAAAAAAATGAAGCTGAAATATAGTCAATAGTATTTCTGCTGACAAGACAACTACTTTCGCCATCAAAAAACAGAAAATTTTGGTCTATGGTAATAAAAGTAGAGAATGTTGTCAAGAAAAGGTTGTTCTGCGCTGAATTACCGTATTTTTATTTGCACCACTACAATTCTTCACTCTGTTTTATTTAGCGGATAAGTTACCTACTTATTTTGATTTATAGGTTGTCCATATTTCGATGGAGAACATTTAAAATGCATTTTAAAGCATTTACTGAAATAGAACGGATCGTCGAACCCAACTTTATAGGATATTTCAGAAACTGTAAACTCTTTTTGTAGAAGCAATTCCGCAGCTCGTTTTAACCTTTTTATTTTTATTAGCTCATTAGGTGGAAATCCGGTAATGCCTTTAACTTTTTTGTAAAAGATTGTACGTCTCTGTTTTGCCAACTCTGCAAATTTATCAATAGAAAACTGCGAATCGGCAATATGTTCTTCAAGAATTTTGTCAATCAGATTAAAGAATTCTTTGTCCTGATCTGTCGATGTAATTAGATTACCGTCAAGGACATATTCATTCGAAAAACGTTTTTTTAATTGCTCACGTTGTTCAATAAGTTTAAATACTCTCGCAACCAGATATTTTAAACTGAATGGCTTCATTATATAGGCATCTGCTCCACTTTGGATACCTTCCAACTGATGTTCTAAAGAAGAGTGTGCAGTTAGTAGAATAATAGGGATGTGACAAGTCTGGAAATCCCCTTTTAGCAGCCGTATTACTTCAAATCCATCCATAACAGGCATCATAACATCACAAATAATAAGGTCGGGGTTTATTTCGATGGCTTTTTCTAATCCTTTTTGTCCGTCTTCGGCCATTTCTACCATAAGATATTTGCTGAATTCGTCGAAAAGAAAGTTTCTGATATCATCATTATCATCTATTATCAACATCCTGTAATTAGATAAAATGACACTATCCAATTCAGGCAATTGTACATTTTCAGTACTATCCGATGGATATAATATCTTACTTTCACCTTCTGTAGAGATAGCCTCAGAATCAGATGATGCTATGAAATTTTCACCTTTGTAAGTATCCGGATTTGTTGAAAGTTCAACATAAAAAACAGAACCTCGTCCAGCATTCTCTTCGAACCATACCTTACCCTTATGAACATTCACAAATTCTTTTACCAGAGATAAACCTATGCCAGTTCCGGAAAATGAAAAATTAGTTTGCATAAATCTTTTGAAAAGCAGTGACTGCTTTTCCTTTTCTATACCTACACCATTGTCTTTTATATTGATAGTACACGTTTGTTTTTGACTGTCAATCAGGATTGCCAGTTCTATTTTTCCGCCAACAGGTGTAAACTTAAATGCATTGGATAATAGATTGTAAAGTATTTTATCCAACTTGCGACGATCAATGAGCATATTAAAGAATTCTGTATCACTTACAAATAAGTATTCTATCTTCTTTTTTCTGGCAGCTTCCTGAAAACTAATATATATATCTTTTGAAAAATCAATAATGTTTATTTCTTCCAGGTCAAGTCTCAATACATTATTTTGTATTTTACGGAATTCCAGTAGTTGATCAATCAACCGTGTGAGTATAGCTGAGTTTCTTCCTAATGTATTTATTTGTTTTATAGATTCAGGCGGTATTCCGGTCTGTTCATTGAGATTTTCTATAGCTCCGCGAATTAATGTGAGCGGAGTCCTGAACTCATGCGAAATATTTGTAAAAAAGCGAAGTTTGTGATTTGTCAGTTCTTTTTCTAACTTTATATTATGATTCAGGACATCAAACTTACGAACAATTTTGAATGCAGTATATAAGAGAAATGCCAGCAGTAAACTGTAAAACATATAAGCATACCACGATTTCCAGAAAGGAGGAGTTATTATTATTTCGATTTGTGTAGCTTTATTATTCCATATGCCATCACTGTTTGCCCCTTTTACTTTAAATATGTATTTTCCCGGAGAAAGATTTTTATATGTAGCTTTATTGTAATTGCTTACTGAACTCCATTGGTTGTCATAATCTTCGAGTATATACACATACTTATTTTTTTGGGGATATTTCAATGCTAAAGATGAAAATTCAATAGTGAATGTATTTTGTTTATAATTCAACTCAATTTTGTCAGAATAGCTTATAGAACGTTTTAATGGAGAATCTTTTTTTCCGGTTTGTACTTTCATGTCATAAATGGAAAAATCTGTCAATGTAACCGGAGGTGTGTTTTGATCGGGAACAAACGATTCAGGATTAAATGCGAGTAATCCGTCAAGGCTTCCCAACAGTATATTAGAATTATTATAATAGATAATTGCATTTTCATTGAACTGATTTCCATATATTTTTTCTGAGAATTGGTATACTGTAAATGTAGTTCGGTTTTTATTAAATTTAGTAATGCCACTTTCAGTACTTATCCACAAATTACGTTCTTTGTCTTCGAGAATCCCTATTACAAAGTCGCCTGATAAGCCATTTATAATTGTGTATGCAACAAAATGTTCCTTTTTATTGGCTGTAGCCGGCACATATTTATTTAATCCTCCTCCTGCTGTCCCTATCCAGATAATACCTTCTTTGTCTTCGAATATTGTTTTTATGTCATTACAGTTGATACTGTTTTCTTTATGAAAATCCATTCGGTAGGTTTTATAAGCCTTTGGATTTTTTATAAGCTCTTCAGGATCGAAGAAAATAATTCCATCGCTGCTGGCAGCCCATATTTTTCCGTTTCTATCCTGATAGATATAACGGATATAGCTTCGATTTCCATCATCTAAGAAAAAATGTCTGAATCTAAATCCTTTGTCGGTCTCTTCTGTCAGATTTATTCCTCCACCAAAAGTACCTACCCAAACCCGATTTTTTGTATCTTTATAAATACTAAATATGGTGTTGTTACTTAGTGAATTGATATCGGACTCAACATTTGTATAATGTGCTGTTTCCTTATAGGTTGCCATATCAATGATATACAATCCTTTCCCTTTTGTGCCTACCCACATTCTTTTTTTTGCATCCTGCATGAACGCATAGGGATTTATATTTTTATATATGCATTTGCCTGTTGATAACGTATTATCATATACATATAAGCTGCCGTTTTTCGTGCCTACCCAGATTTTATTGAATGCATCGCTTTGTATTGTACGAACATTATTATTCTTTCCTATAGATGTTTCATCCTCCGGGTGAATAACCTGTATATTATAATTTGATTTAATGACTTTTATTATACCGGCATATTCGCTGCCAATCCACATATTACCATACTTGTCTTCGGTAATCGATAACAGATAATCAGATGCAGGACTATTTTTATTTGCACTATATTTGTAATTTTGGAGTAATCCGGTTTTGGAATTGTAACAAAACAGCCCATTACCATAGGTGGTAATCCAAATAATGCCTTTAGAATCTATGAAAACATTATATCTTTCCAAATCTATTATTTGAGCAATAGATGCAGGAATAAGCTCCATCTTTTTTACTTTTTGCGTTTTTTGATTATAATACCATACTATTCCAGAATGATTATAGATCCAAATACCTTGATTTTTATCGATTATATACTCTATATCACCTTTAAGTTGCGGATCTTTTGTCCAACCCGGTTTCTCGAAAAGTTTACTATTGAGATTATAGGAGATAAGCCCGGAGGACTTTGTCACAATTAGTAACTCGTGATTTGAAAGTCTCGCTACATTGGTAAAGATATTTTTGTGCTGATAGTTAACCGTTTCAATAAACGATTTTCGTTTAGTATCATATTCTACAACACTAGCTTTTTCTGTTATAAAAAATATTTTATCATTTATTTCAATAGCGTTAATAAAAGAATGTTTGTTGAAGAAGACATTTCGTATTTTATCACCAGTTATCGTAAAAAGGCCGGATTCTCCTCCAACCCAAATCACAGATTTGGAATCCTCAATCAGAAATTTGCAATTTTTTTTGTTAGCTGTTTCTCTTTCTGTTAGAAAAGATTTTGAAATGAATTTTTCTCCGTTTTTATTTATTCGAAGTATATATCCATTCTCATTTCCCCACAACCATATTTCTCCGTTAGAGGCTTCAAAATAATTCACAAAATAGATATTACCGTTAAGTATGCTGGTTGGGTGATAATCGATAAATGAATCGAGAACAGGATTATAACAACTAAATTCATTTTTATATGTTTTTATCCACAAATATCCGTCTTTATCCTGAAATACATTTTTTATGCGGTGGTCTATGAGTGAATTTGGATTATTTAATTGAGGTTTGTAAGTAATAATACTATATCCGTCATATCTGTTCAGACCGTCTAAAGTCCCTGCCCAAATAAAACCCTTCTTATCTTCGAGTATCGTTCTTACTGTATTTTGAGATAATCCATCTTTTGTGCTGATCTGGCTGAACTGTAAATTGCTATTTATTTTTGCACCTGATTTTGCAGGTAAAATAATGAAAAAAAATGCAAAAATCAGGGACTTTAATAGATTCATAGGGTTAATAGTTTCAAGTTTAATCGTATGAAATAGTTGCGAATTTACGTTAAAAAATAAATAGTAACTGATAGTTACTACCCGGCACCCGGATATTATAATCTGCAATTATTTGCCACAGCAAGAACTCCTTAGAAGAAATTTGATTATTCTTTTAGTAAGTTAATCATTAAAATATAAAAGTAAGTATCCTTTTCATCAGGATATATAAATCTTCAGGATTCCAATCCATGTTCAACTGCAAACTAACTTTATTGAGCCGGTGCAATAACCCACCCCTTTACCTTCTATGGTTTAAGTTCGTTTTTTTTATAATCTCTATCAACTACATAAGAAATAGAATCAATGTATTTGAATTCAATCGTTTTGTCTGCAAATCAGGCAAAGATCATTTTGAAAAACCTTTTGGCTGCTCACAACAAACTATATTGCTTCAAAACATTCATCTGTTATTTTTATATGTTTGAGTGGAGTGGCGACGCTCTAATGTACTCTCAAATCCTTCCTTTAGACAATTCTTTTTTTTTATTCGGTCAATAGTCCTTGCACCTACTTTTAAAAAATTGCATATCTCTTCATATATTATTTTCGTGTTTTCCGAAAAATACACCCTTATCACTGTTTAATTTAATGCAGGTTGCTCTAAAAGTTTAAGAGTTGTGCGACTTTTTTATTAATAATCCAACTTATGTTTACAAAGCCTAATGGAATATCGGAAAATCATAAAATCGTTATTGCTGTAAATATAATAAATATATGTCATGTCATAGCCACATAACAACAGTGAATGTTATGAAAATCTATGTAATTGAACAATTTTATAGGTTTGTGAAATTAAAATTTTCTAATATGTGTATGATTGAAAGAAAATATTCCTTGAATATAAAAGCTTTTTGATATGTAAACATAGAAAATATATTTGTAATCATTTAGCTAAATGCAAAAAAGAAGATAAGTTCAAAATTCCATTAGAATGAACAAAAATACATTCTCGAAAAAAGAGTTTAGATTAACTTTGTCCCACGTTTTAAAGTGTAAGATAAGAATTTTTAATTCCGCCCGCGGAAGCAAAAATGAGAAGTAACAAATTGGTTGATTGGTTAATTAAATGATAAAATAGTGGACTTCAGGCAAATTGTAAATGTATAGTTTATATCCCGACCTCCCCCAGCCCCTCCAAAGGAGGAGCGTAAGAGTCGGTTGAAGGATATTTTCGCAATTAGATCCGGATTTATAAATTGAGAATTTCTGTAAATTGTAAATGAATAAATTGTACATGTATTCCGGTTTGTTTTATGAGAGTATAAAACGAAAAGAGTAAAATCCATAACCGGTTTTAATCTGATATTTATGAGTAATAACAAAAAAGCTTTTAATTGCCAGGAGTAAGTTGAAATTTTCGAGCAGCAAAAGCCAAAACCGGTAGAGTCGTAGTTGAGAATGGTGAAACCATAATTGGATCCGCAATTACAATGAATCAATTCATTTCATTTAATTAATCTACAAAAAGTCAAAAGAGTTGATTCCACACATTTTCCAATAGTTGCTATATTTGGTTGAGCTACCATGTTAAGGACAGTGTTCTGAATACATATGATGCAAATGAAACTATAATACATTTCTATGTTTACACATCAATGAATTTATTTTACTATTCATATAAAAATCAACAAGAAAACATTTTAAATTAAATTATAATCTTATGAAAAAAAAACTATTCCGGTTACACAGATGGAAGATCAGATCACTAATAAATCACCAGTTTTTCTGTCTTATTTAGTCGTATCCTTTATTTCGAAAGTGTATATGTAGCCTGTTTTGGCTACCACAAAAGCTGCACAACAACAAATTAATAATTTTTTCAATATGATCCTCCGGCAAAAAATGCAGGGGAATCTGCAAGAAAAAGTTCGTATTTACAAACTCCAATTATATCAACATGAGATTCTTCTTACAATTATCTTTTAATAATAAGTCTCTTTTGTTTTTTTAAATTTAACAATCAAATTTCTAATTATATGAAAATCGAAATTGCAGATTACTGAAAAAGAGACAGATATCTTTTACAAAAGTTGTTTTGGACAGTTATTTTTAAATTAGTTACACAACTAACATTTGTGCATGCCCTTACTGTTAAAGGCAGAGTCAATGACTCAGAAGGACAAACTTTGCCTGAAGTTTCAATTTTAGATCAAGGAACTTCAAAAGGAACTCTTACAGACATTGATGGAAATTCCGCTAATTAAAAGTAATATTTATAAGATGGCTTTCAGTAGTCAAAAACAATGTAGAAAATCATAAACCCAATTAATCTAATATTTATGAGTAATTACCAAAAAAGAAGACTTTTAATAACCAAAAGCATTTTGACATTTATTCTTTTATTTATGTCGACATTCATTTTTGCCCAGACAAATACTATAAATGGTAAAGTCGTAGATGAGAAGGGAGTAACTATAATTGGAGCCACAATTACAGTTAAGGGCACTTCCAGAGGAACAATAACTAATCTTGATGGTGGCTTTTCAATCGAAGCAGGACCAAATGAAGTGTTGATTTTTTCGTTTATAGGATATTTAAAACAGAATATCACTGCTGGTTCACAAACTTTCATGAAAGTAGTCATGAAAGAAAATGCCATAGCAATTGAAGAAGTGGTTGTAGTGGGGTATGGTGTACAAAAGAAGTCAGATGTAACCGGTGCCATGGCACGAGTAGGTGAAAAAGAATTGAATGCTATGCCGGTAAAAGATGCTTTACAAGGCATGCAAGGAAAAGTCGCCGGTATTGATATTACTACTAACCAACGTCCGGGAGAGGTAGGAGCTATTAATATTCGAGGAGTCCGTTCAATAAATGCAAGCAATAATCCTTTGTATGTTGTAGACGGAATGGTACTTCAAGCAAGTGGAATTGATAATATCAACCCAAGTGATATTGAATCAATTGACATTTTAAAAGATGCTTCGGCAACTGCTATTTATGGATCACGTGGAGCCAATGGTGTCATTTTGGTTACAACCAAACATGGGAAAAGCGGGAAATTGTCAGTAAACTATAGTGGATCAGTTACACTTGAAAAAATGTATAATGTAACAGAGAACATGAATGCCGGAGAATGGATTGACTATTCCCGTTTAGCAAAAATAAATGCAGGGACTTATGGGGCAACTACAGCTTCACGTGCGGCTGATTATGCAAAATGGGGATCTGTGCCTGATTCATGGGCGAATATAGAAGCTGGTTGGTCTAAAGATGCTAATGGCAATGATGTCTGGAATCCCAGTAATGTTAAAAGCTACGATTGGGAAAAATATGGCATGCAAACAGGCGTAACTACTGAACATACTTTAAGTGTTTCCGGTGGCGGTCAGAATAGCCAGGGATACGGCTCATTCGGTTATTTCAAACAAGACGGAACTCAACCCGGACAAAAATATGAAAGATATACAGCAAAGGTCAGTTTCGATGCTTCCCCTACAAAATGGTTTAAAATGGGGACATCAATTAACGGATCTTTAGCAAATCAGGACTATGGTTATAGTTTTGCAAAATCAGTAACTGGAGCCGGAGATTATTATAGTGCATTGAGAGGAATGTTGGCATGGACTGTCCCTTATACTGCCAGCGGTGATTATATCCGAAATCCTGCAGCAGGAGATGTAAACATAATCAATCCGATAAATGAATTGAATTATACTGTAAATAATCGTCAGGGATTTATTGTTAACAGTAGCTTTTATGGCCAATTGGATTTTGGTGAAATGTTTAGCCCTTTAAAAGGATTAAAATACAGGATTCAATTCGGTCCGGAATTAAGATATAATCGGAATGGTACATTTTATGATGCAAATGGTATTAATGGAGATGGTACCAATCAAGCTTCGTATAATACAAGTCAAGTGATGTCCTGGACATTAGACAACCTGATTTATTACGATCGGAATTTTGGTCCCGATCATAAAATTGGTATTACTTTAATGCAATCAGCTTCAGGCTATCATGCTGAATCAGGGAGTATGAAATCAAATACATTGGCTACCGACACTGAGTTGTGGTATAACATTGGATCAGGGGGGAGTCTTAATGGTTTTGGTACAAGTTTATCCGAAAGTCAGATGGCTTCATATATGGCGCGCTTAAACTATGGATTTAAAGATAAGTATTTGTTGACAGCTTCTGCACGTTTAGATGGATCGTCTGTGCTGGCAGATGGACATAAATGGGCCCCTTTTTATTCATCAGCATTAGGTTGGCGAATCGATCAGGAAGAATTTATGCAAAATGTAAAATTTGTTGATGCTTTAAAGCTCCGTCTTGGTGCCGGGGTAACAGGTAATGCTGCTATTGGAGCTTACGGAACCAAAGGGGGAATCACTCAGACATATTATAACTGGGGAACTACGTCTTCTACAACAGGATATATTTTGTCTGATTTGTCAGCTGCTTCACCTGTACTATTGGCTAATTCTAATTTGGGTTGGGAAAGAACAACCCAATATAATCTTGGTTTAGATTATACTCTCTTAAAAAGCCGTATTAATGGAAGTGTAGATGTTTATCAGACAAAAACTAATGACTTGTTGATGAGAATGTCAATACCAAGTACTACCGGTTATGTTCAGACCTGGAGCAATATAGGTTCAACTGAAGGTTGGGGTGTTGATTTTCAATTAAACTCCCTAAATATTAAGACAATAGATTTTGCTTGGTCAACTACATTGACATGGTCTTTAGATAGATGTAAAGTAACAGAATTATCTAACGGGAGAACACAGGATTTAAGTAGCTTATTATTTGTTGGTAAAGATTTAGGAGTATTTTATGACTATGTTTATGATGGAATATGGAAAACTTCAGAAGCTACAGAAGCCGCAAAATATGGTCGCAAACCAGGACAAATCAGAGTAAAGGATTTGAATAATGATGGTGTAATTGATGCCAATAACGATAAACAAATTGTCGGGAAATCACGTCCTGACTGGTCGGGAGGTATATCTAACACTTTTAACTATAAAAATTTTGAACTTTCGTTCTTTATCTATTCCCGGTGGGGATTTAAAGTTAATACCGGGGGTGTCAACCTTGGTGGACTTTACCAAATGCGTAAACTGGATTATTGGATAGCTGGTGTTAACGAAAATGCTGAATATTATTCACCAGGGTCGAATGGCGTTAATGCTGATCTCTATGCAACATCACAGGGCTATCTAGATGGTTCATTTGTAAAGATGAGAAATATCAGTTTAGGGTATAATTTTAATTCAAAACAACTTAATAAATTAGGAGTTAGTAATCTTAAAATCTATGCCCAGGTTATGAATCCATTTACCATCTATTCTAAATGTAAGATACTGGATACAGATCTTACCAACTATGACAATAATACAACTACCACAGGAACAGATACTACAATCAAAGGGTTAGTATTTGGCATTAACGTTGGGTTTTAAAATCTTAAAAATAGTACAAAATGAAAATATATAAGACATTATTAATAGTGACTATTGTAAGTATATCAGGGGCTTTAATGCCTTCTTGCAGTGAAAGTTTCTTAAATGAGGAATTAACTACCAGCCGTAATACTGAATATTTCAAAACACAGGCAGGTCTTGATGATTTGTCAACAGGTCTATACGGAGTATTGAAGTTTAAATTTAACTATATTTGGGGCATCGAAATGTACAACTTAGGGGTTGATGAGTTTACAGATGCTAATAACTCTGTTCCAAGTTTCAACTGTTATAGTTCTGACCTGAACTCTACTGAAACAGGTGCTGTATCTCCATTGTGGGATAATATGTATGGCTATATAGAATCTGCAAATACCCTTATTCAAAATATGCCGCTTTATTACGATTCTAAGAATTCAAACTATAATACCAGATTAGGAGAAGGCTATTTTCTTCGTGCATACTGTTATCTGCAGTTATTTACTCAATTCGGGGGCATTCCGTTAAAATTAATACCTTCGAATGGTAAAGTTGAAACATATTTTACACGGAATACACAAGAAGAATGTCTAAATCAAATTATTGCAGATTTTGAAAAAGCTTATAGTCTGTTACCTGCTATTCCTGCTGCAACAGGGCGTCTTACAATATCGGCTGCAGCACACTTTGCAGCAAAAGCCCATCTGACTCGTGCAAGCGAATTGTATGCTTCGTGGAATTCTTCCTATGTATCTGCTGACTTAGATGCTGTCATCAAATATGGTTCTGAAGTTGTAACCGCTCATCCACTGGCAAATGATTATGTTGACCTTTGGAATTATACAAAAGCAAACAGTGCAAATGAAAATTCTACGGAGGTAGTTTTAGCTGCACAATTTTCAGACGATCAAACTACCTGGGGACGCTATGGTAATCAAATGCACCTTTATTATCCATCTGTTTATCAAGATTTAGCTGGAACAACTAGAGATATATCCGGTGATCGTGAATTTTCCTATGCACGTGCGACAAATTATACATTGGATATATTTGACCGGGTTAATGATTCTCGTTTCTGGAAATCATTTATTACAACGTATGGCTGTGACAATACAAAAGGTGCTCCTACTTGGACTGCAACTAATGCTTCATTTGGCCCTTCAGGAACCGTTGCAGGGACTAAACGTTTTGTCGGCGGAAATCTGGCAATCAAATATATTGTAAATAACGCCGGTGATAACCGTTATGATGCTGTACCTAACGATGTAACAGGCGTTTTGAAGGACGGAGTCATGCAGAATACCCATACTTTTGTTCGCTACTTTAATGGTGAGGCTCAGGCATGGGTTGGCAAGCATGGAAATAATGGATACTATGGAGTACAACTAAGGTCAGTAGCTTTGTCTAAATATCGTGACGGCTATCGTGTTGCCATTGCTTCTCAATTTGGGACACGCGATGCTATTATAGCTCGTTCTGCCGATGATGTATTAATGGTAGCTGAGGCTTATATTCGTAAGGGTGAATCCAGCTATTCGGATGCAATTACCTGGATTAACAAACTGCGCGATCGTGCAGCTTATAAAACCGGAGAAGATAGAACGAAAAATGTTGATGGAGGTCAGGCTTACAAAAACAATTCATATTGCACAGGTAAAGGTGGTGGTTATTCAGCCGATGGAGCTATTTATTGGGAAAACAATACCTATTATGAGTCCAATAATGATATGGTTGTAACTACAGCTTCATCTGATTCCTCCATGCATATTAATGATGTAAATGAAATATACAATTCAACAGTTGATGCCACAATATATACTAAATTGGGATGTTCTACTAATGCAGATAAGATGATGTGTTTCTTGTTGAATGAACGTACCCGGGAGCTTTGTGGTGAAACCTATCGTTGGGAAGATTTAGCCAGAACCAAGACGTTGGAAAGTCGTTGGAAAGCATTTAACGATGGTTATGTGAGAGGAAATACAGCCTTTAGCGCATCGACTCACTATTACCGTCCTATACCACAATCATTCCTTGATGGAATTAGCAATGCAAGTGGAGCATCGTTGACAGCCGATGAGAAAAAACAGCTTCAAAACCCCGGATACTAATCGATTAGAATAATAAATAGAAAAACTCTTACTTGACTTTTCTTTACACCAATGTGGAAATGCTTAAGTCGTGTTGAAATGTTAAGTTTGAATTCTATTTTATATCACTGAAAAAATTCCCTGTATTTAATAAGGTGTTAGTCTGTTGCATAAATTTACATGTCAGGCAATAAACAAATAACCAATATTTATATATTTGCAAATAGATCTTTACTCATTAATGCTGACAGGTTATAATCCATAATAGTTATTATGCAAATATTAGTACTTTTATCAACTATTAAATCAGATAATTCACAAATGAAACAACCTAATTTCATTATTTTTATTGTCGTTGCCCTGATACTTTTCTCAACAGGTTTGTCAGCCCAACCAATAATTCAAACCGGTGGGCAAAAAATGCCTTCAACATGGATAGACAAAAATACACACCACAAAGTAATACGACTTACACAACGTAAAGGAAACAGTGCCAGCTTTTATTTTCATAACAATCCTTTTATCACAGAACAAGATGGCAAAACAGTAAGCATGGTTTTTTACGGGAATGATGCTTATAAAGCTGATGCCGAAGGCATGCAATTGTTCACAGTCAATCTTTCAAATCTTAAAATTACCCAACTTACAGATATGAAATTTCGTAAAACCGGAGAAATAGTTGGAAAGAAAAATCATAATATCTATTATCAGGTTAAGGATTCAGTCTTCGCTATTAATACCGACACCCGAAAATCAGTTTTGATATATGTCTTTCCTCCCGGTTTTAAAGGTGGAATTTCAACTTTAAATGCTAACGAAACACTATTGGGTGGAGTATGGTCAACAGAAGCTGAAAAATCTATCTCCCGTGCTAACCCGTTAAAACGGGATTATTTTAATAAGATTTATAATAGCAAACTCCCACGAACGTTATTTACTATTAACCTGAAGACAAAAGAACTGACAAAACTTTTTACTGATACAGCCTGGTTGAATCATGTGCAATTTTCGCCCACTGATCCTGAATTGATGATGTTTTGTCACGAAGGCCCGTGGCAAAAAGTAAACCGAATATGGACCATCAATATTGACTCGAAACAAGTAAAACTTATACATAAACGAACCATGGATATGGAGATTGCTGGTCATGAATGGTTCAGCCCGGATGGAGAAACAATTTGGTATGACCTGCAACAACCCCGTGGAAAAACCTTTTTTGTTGGAGGAACAGATATAAATACAGGAAAAGAAATAAAATATCAAATTGACAGAAACCAGTGGAGTGTACATTATACTATTTCACCGGATGAAAAATTATTCGCCGGCGATGGTGGTGATTCAACATCAGTTGCCAGGGCAAAAGACGGAAAATGGATTAATCTGTTCATACCTGAAGGCGATCATTTTAAATTCGAACGTCTTGTCAATATGAAATTTCAAAAATATCACCTGGAACCAAATGTACATTTCTCCCCTGACGGAAAATGGATCATATTCAGGGCTGATTTTGAAGGTTTCGAAAGTGTTTATGCTGTAGAAATTAAGAAAAGCAACATCTGACTGTTTTGATGATTATGGCAGTTTGATTAGTCTAAAAAATTACAATTAATAATACCGTATATATAATGAGAACAATAAAATTTAGTTTTACAATTATTTTGGTACTTGTTTTTTCCTTTTCGCTCTCAGCACAACATGTTGGTAAAAATAAAACCAACCAAACTACAAAAATAACAGGCGAAGATCTTTTGGGTATAAAATCCGGTGCTGATCCGGCAAAAGCACTTCGGGGCAATGCTCCCGGCAGTAGTAGAAAAAAAGGCCGGCCGGTTGTATTCCTGATTGGTGACTCTACGATGAAAAACGGAAAAGATGATGGCAGCAACGGACAATGGGGTTGGGGACATTTTTTTTGGGAAAATGTAGATACTACAAAAGTTTCAGTTGAAAACCATGCATTAGGTGGACGAAGCAGTCGTACGTATATTACCGAAGGACTATGGGCAAAAGTTCTCTCAGCGGTTCAACCGGGTGATTATGTGATTGCTCAATTTGGACATAATGATGCCGGTTCATTCAATATCGGACGTGCCCGTGCTTCAATAAGGGGTAATGGTGATAACGATACCACCGTTATTATGGAACTTACCGGAAAGTCTGAAACTGTTCAAAGTTATGGTTGGTACATGCGGAAATACGCACAGGATGCGAAAGCTAAAAAAGCTACCATCATTTTATTATCACATACTCCGCGTAATATGTTTACAACTAAAGATAGTGTAGCTGTTATCAGAAACACAGATTCTTATGGCGCATGGACAAAAGATGCTGCACAAATGGAAAATGTGTTTTATCTGGATCTTAATAAATTGGTAGCTGACAAATTAGACAGAATGGGGAAAGATTCTATCCAATTATTATATCATGGCGATCATACCCATTCGTCAAGGGCAGGAGCAATATTAAACGCAAAAACTGTAGCCGAAGGCATTGTGGAATTAAAAAATTGTAAACTTGGTAAATACATAAAAATCCGCTAACGATGAAAAGGCTAAAAACTAACTTCAGATTTATATTCGATTATCAAATTGGTTTTCTCTTTTTAAGTTTGTTTATTTCAACGGCTCTTTATGCTGAAGTAAAACCATCTACTTTATTTACCGACCATATGGTGTTGCAACGTAATATTGCCATTCCTGTATGGGGAACTGCTGATGCAGGTGAAAAAATAACTGTAACTTTGAACAACTCGTCAATTACTACCACTACAGATACCTTCGGTAAATGGATGCTTAAACTACCTAAACAGAAAGCCGGTGGTCCATATAAACTGGAAATCAAAGGGTTTAACGCACTTACAATTAGTGATGTTTATATAGGAGAGGTATGGCTTTGTAGTGGTCAGTCCAACATGGACATGACTGTGGCAAAAGAAGACCGTTATTGGTGTGGAGTGCAAAATGAAGCCGAAGAAGTGGCAAATGCCAATTATCCTCAAATTCGTGTTTTTGATGTGGATTTTACTCCAACAAACATTGTTCAATCCAATGCTATAGGTAAATGGGAGATTTGTTCACCACAAACTGTTGGACATCTTTCTGCAGTTGCTTACTTCTTTGCCCGTGAAATGTACAGGAAATACAAGGTTCCTGTAGGTTTGCTCACTTCGGCTTACGGTGCCAGCACTGCTGAAACCTGGATTAGCAAACAAGCACTTGAAGCACATCCTGATTTAAAATCATTATTAGAAAAATATACCAAAAAATGGGATAAATTTACTGCCGATAGTACAGTTTCAATGGCTGAATATCGTGAACAATTGGCAAAATATAATGGTGATTTAGCTGCTGCTCAGGCTGCATCGAGTGATGTAAATGCCAAAAAAACAAAAGTTCCACGTAATCTCAACCCTGAACTAGACCAACACAACCCATATGTGTGCTATAATGGTATGATTGCGCCATTGATTCCCTATGCAATAAAAGGAGCGCTTTGGTACCAGGGTGAATCAAACGGACCCACTGCAAATCAGTATCGTGAAATAATGGAAACTTTGGTTGCAGACTGGCGGACACGCTGGAGACAGGGAAATTTTCCATTCCTTTATGTTCAGTTGGCAAATTATGGAAAACCAATGACCGAACCTGTAAAAGATGAAGCATTGATGACAGTTCGTGAAGCTCAGGTACAAAATTTATCCATTCCAAATACCGGTATGGCTGTGGCCATAGAAAATGCCGGCGATAATCCAACAAACATTCACCCAAAAAACAAACAGGCAATCGGTTACCGTTTGGGTTTGATTGCCCGGGCTAAAGTTTATGGTGAAAAAGTTGAATATTCAGGCCCGATGTTTAAAAATTACAAGATTGAGGGGAATAAAATCAGGTTGTATTTTACGCATACGGGCAAAGGTCTTGTTGCAAAAGATGGCAAACTGACAGGATTTGCAATATGTGGAGAAGATAAAAAATGGGTTTGGGCTGATGCCAGAATTGATGGCAAAACAATCATTGTTTTAAGTCCTGAAATTACGAAACCTATAGCTGTTCGTTATTGCTGGGGAACAAATCCGCCTGCCAGCCTTTCGAATAAAGAAGGTTTATGGACACCGAATTTCAGAACGGATAATTTTTAAATTTATTTCTTATGAAATTCACAACGATTTGTTGTGAATTTCAGGTCGGCATACTTTTAGGTGCAACAATTTCTGTAAAAGTTCAAAGTGCTAAAGTACCAATTACGACAATCTGATTACACGAAACCTCTATATAGATGCATATAAATCACTTGCTGTTCTATTTACTATAAAGATAAAAATGGAATCGGTGCAGGTATTTAAGGACATATAGATCAAGATTTAAGCTTTATTTTAAAAGGATGGGGATTTGATTTTCTGAAAGTTATGGGCGTGGTGACGGGAAAGATGAATTTATTTATGTTCCGATGGTGGTAGATGATGATGGGAAAGAGCTGTTTACTATGGGTCTTCGTCCTGGTGGTAAAATCCATATACCTGATCTTGATCAAGGTCATCACTATACCGTTTAACAATTTCGATTCAGAATGTTGGTTATAATCAACCTGTTCATACAAGTTTTTTCCTTTGAACAGGTATGAAAAAGCTCCAAAGCTATAGATTGTAATGGTAAGAAAAAAAACCTAATCAATAAAACATATATTTATGCTAAAAACATATTTTAAACTTTCAATTTTGCTACTGTTTTTTCTGTCCGTCTTATCATTACAAGCTCAAAATGTAAATGAAAATTCAAGGATTATACGGAATTTTGATAACAATTGGCGTTTCTTAAAAGAGGATGTAAAAGGTGCAGAAGTTCCCTCCTTTGATGATTTGAATTGGAGAAAAATCGATGTTCCTCATGATTGGAGCATAGAAGGTCCGTACTCCAAAGACAATCTGACCGGTCGTGGAGGAGGATATTTACCAGCAGGAATTGGCTGGTATCGTAAAAATTTCATAGTAAATGAGGCTGTTGCCAAACAAAAATTCTTTATCGAATTTGATGGTATAATGGCAAATAGTGATGTTTGGATAAATGGATTTCATTTAGGGAAAAGACCTAATGGATATATTAGTTTTGCATATGAGTTAACCGGACATTTGAAATTTGGCAAGGGTAAATCTAATGTCCTGGCTGTAAGAGTAGATAACTCATTGCAACCAGCTTCCAGATATTATACAGGAGCAGGCATTTATCGTCATGTACGATTCGTCGTGACAAATCCGGTTCACATTGATCAATGGGGAGTCTATGTTTCAACTTCACAAGTAAATGGTAAAGAAGCAAACCTTAAATTGCAAACAAAAATCATCAATGAGTCTACTTCTTTAAATTCAATCTTAGTAGAAAGCACTATACTTGACCCTTCCGGCAAGAAAATAATGTCAGTTGAATCAAAACAATCTATTCCGGCAGGCAAATCTGAAACAATAAATCAAACGTTGAAAATTCTCAATCCGATGCTTTGGGATCTGGAAAAACCTGATATTTACAAAGTAATTACGAAAATAAAATCCGCAAAAAAAACGATTGATGAACAAACCACCAGTTTTGGTATCCGCGATAGTAAATTTGAAGCATCTACAGGCTATTGGTTAAATGGTAAAAATATTAAGATTAAAGGTGTTTGCCTTCATTATGATTGTGGAGCATTAGGTTCTGCTGTTCCATTAAGTGCATGGAAACGTCGTCTGGAATTACTGAAAGATTTGGGTGTCAATGCAATTCGTACGTCTCATAATCCTGTCGCTCCGGAATTCCTTGATTTATGCGATCGTATGGGATTTCTGGTCATGGACGAAACATTTGATACATGGACAGCTGCAAAACCGGGAGGAGAAAATGGTTATAATCTGTATTTTAATAAATGGTGGAGAATAGATACTCGGGATATGGTACTCAGGGATAGAAACCATCCTTCAATTATTATTTATAGTGTTGGTAATGAAATTCATGATAATTTGAATGACTCAATTGGTTTCAAGAAATATAAAGAACAACAGGATCTGGTTCATCAGTCAGATCCGCAAAGACCTGTAACCATGGCTTTATTCCGTCCTGCTTCTTCAAAAGTTTATTTAAACGGCTTTGCCGATCAAATGGACATTGTAGGTCAGAATTATCGTGAAAAAGAACTGGTTGAAGCACATATGGCTAAACCGGAACGAATTGTTATAGGTACCGAAAATGGACATGATCTTGCTGAATGGCTTGTTTTACGTGATAACCCTTTTATGTCCGGACAGTTTTTATGGGTTGGTTTTGATTATTTAGGTGAAGCCCAATGGCCGGCCATTTCTTATAATCAGGGATTATTCGATCGCACAGGAGGCTGGAAACAACTTAGTTATCAACGTCAAAGTTGGTGGTCGGACAAACCGGTTGTTCATATTGTAAGGAAAGATGATAATGCAGGTGTAGGTAATTGGGTAGCAAACTGGACACCTATTGATCCTGGAACATACGATGATGCAAGCATCCAGGTTTATAGTAATTGCGATGAAGTAGAACTTTTTTTAAACGGAAAATCACTGGGTGAGAAATCAAAACCGGCTGATGATTCACCCAGGTCCTGGGATGTTTCATTTGAAAAGGGCTATCTGAAAGCAGTAGCGAAAAATGATGGAAAAGTGGTAGCTACTGACGAACTAAAAACTGCCGGAAAACCTGAAAGAATTATTCTCACTGTTGATAAATCCATGATTGCAAAAGATTGGGATGATGTAGCTTATATTACAGCTAAAGTGGTTGATGCAAATGGAATTGTTTGTCCAAATGCAAATAAACTAATTTCTTTTTCTGTTTCGGAATCGGGTCAAATTATTGCTGTCGACAATGGAAATGTGAATAGTCATGAAGCTTATCAGGGTGTGGATCGTCAAACTTACAATGGTCAATGTATTGCAATTATTAGTGCAAAATCAACAACGGGTCAGATTACAGTTACTGCAAATTCTCCTGATTTAAAATCAGGATCAGTAGTAATTGATATAAAATAAGATAAAGAAAAAACAGTTATAAAAGTAAAAGGATAAAATAATTTACTTTAATTTCAATAAGTGTTCTTTTGTTTTCAGTTACCAGTCTGGCAAAAGATAATCAGGTAATTTCCAGATTTGATTTTTGTGTATGTATAATCAAAAAAGGATGGAGGCGAGTGAATACAACATCATTTACTATAAACAAGATAGGTTTTGTAATATTCCTTCGGGTAAAAAAATAGAAAATTAAAGTGAATCAAACACACATTTTATAAAATAGCAAAAAACCGTTATATTCCTCTGTAATTCTTCCTGAAGGTCATTACCTTGTGATGTCAGCTTTTGATGGCTCACTATAAGGTTCTTATACCACTGTAAAGGCAGAATCACGTCGATTTATGGTTTGTTTTAATAACTGATTAAAGAACCGATAAGCTTTTAAAAAACCAGATTGAAAAACATGAGAAAAATATATTTACTAGTAATTCTGTCTGCATTTTCTTTTCTTCTTAAAGCTCAAACAACCTCCTGGCCACAAATAGACACAGAAATGCGTCCCGGAACGCGATGGTGGTGGCTGGGAAATGCCGTAGATAAAGCAAATCTGACATTTGATCTGGATGAATATGCAAAAGCAGGAATTGGAACTGTGGAAATAACCCCGATTTATGGGGTTCAAAATAACGAAGCCAATGATATTGAGTTTCTTTCCGATAAGTGGATGGATATGCTCCGTTATACCAGTACCGAAACAAAGCGACTGGACATGCAAACGGACATGAATACAGGAACGGGCTGGCCCTTTGGAGGACCATTGGTGACCATTGAAGATGCAGCTTCAAAACTCCTTATCCGGGAATATCCGGTCAAAAGCAATCAGCTATTTAAAGAACAAATTATTCCATTGGAAAAAGGGCAACAGTCAGTTGCAAAACTTCAAAGAGTAATGGCTTTCAATACAAAGAATCATTGCATTAATCTGACCGGTAAGATTCAACCGGGTAACAAAATAACATGGAAAGCTCCAGGCAACGGTGACTGGAAAGTAATAGTTGTATTTTGCGGAAAGACTTTTCAAAAAGTTAAGCGTTCCGCTCCGGGTGGTGAGGGCTACGTGATGGATCATCTCTCACGGAAGGCAGTGGCACACTATCTGAATCGCTTTGAAAAGGCATTTTCCAGGACAAATACGCTTTATCCTCACAATTTCTTTAATGATTCATACGAAGTCTATGATGCTGACTGGACTGAAGATTTTTTGGAGCAGTTTTATCATAGACGATGTTACAAGCTGGAAGAACATTTGCCTGCTTTTTTAGCAAAAGACAGGACAGACGAAACAGCACGGCTTGTATCGGATTATCGCAAAACAATGGCTGAATTACTCCTTGAAAATTTCACGCGTCAGTGGACGGATTGGGCACATTTACTCGGAAGTAAAACCCGGAATCAGGCACATGGTTCACCGGGAAATCTGATCGATTTATATGCAACAGTGGATGTACCGGAATGTGAAAGCTTCGGAATCTCTGATTTCGGAATTAAAGGGTTGCGTAAAGATTCACTTACTATAAAAAACTTTTCTGATATATCCATGCTCAAATATGCTTCATCAGCGGCTCATATTTCAGGTAAAACTTATACTTCATCCGAAACTTTTACATGGTTAACCGAGCATTTCCGCGCTTCGCTGTCGCAGTGCAAACCTGATCTGGATTTAATATTCGTTTCAGGTGTGAACCATTGTTACTTTCAGGGAACTCCTTATTCGCCAAAAGAAGCCGCATGGCCGGGATGGCAATTCTATGCATCCATTAATATGTCACCAACAAACAGTATCTGGCATGATGCTCCGGCAATGTTTTCATATATAACCCTTTGTCAGTCCTTTTTACAAATGGGTAAACCGGATAATGACTTCCTTATTTATTTACCGGTTTCTGATGTCTGGAACGATCAGGACGGAAGATTACTTCAGTTCGATATTCATACGATGGGTAAACTTATGCCCGATTTTATCCACACAGTTCAATCGATTTACGAAAGTGGATACGACGTGGATTATATTTCCGATCAATTTATCTTATCTGCTAAATGTGTAAATGGCAAATTGGTTACTACGGGAGGAAGCAGCTACAAAGCTCTGATACTTCCATCTGTTAAGAAGATACCTGTCGATGTATTGAAGCATATTCTTGAACTGACGGAGCAGGGAGCAACAATTGTTTTTATGGGGAATTTTCCCAATGATGTTCCCGGATATTACAAACTGAAAAGTCGTCGTTCAGCTTTTACACATTTGATTAAAGAGATGGATGTCAATACTTATTTTAACAAAACCAGTGTTAAACCACTAAAAAAAGGACAAATTATTACAGGGACGGATTTATGGAAAACACTTCAGGCTGTTGGTACAGAGCCGGAAGAAATGAAGACTAAATTTGGATTACATGCCATACGTCGATCTAATCCGGAAGGATACCATTACTTTATAAGCGACTTGCAATCTAAAAATGTAAGCGATTGGATAACGCTAGCCGTTTCTGCAAAATCGGCCATAATTTTTGATCCATTGACCGGTGAAAGAGGTAAAGCCAAAATTCGGGAGCAAAACGGACGTACACAGGTCTATCTACAATTAAAATCAGGGGTTTCGCAAATTCTGAAAACTTTCACACAACAAGATGTAACCATTCCGACATGGGAATACCTGCAGGCACCTAAACAAATTATTGAATTAAAAAATAACTGGAAACTGCATTTCGAACTAAGTGAACCAAAAATTGATAGTAGTTTTATTTTGAAGTCACTTGGTTCCTGGACTGAATTAAAAATTCCTGAAGCCAAAATAAATCGTGGTACCGGTATTTACCAAACAACTTTTACAATTAACAACCTCAGCTCAGACGAATATGTACTTGATTTGGGAGATGTTCGTGAAAGTGCCCGGATAATCGTAAATGGACAAGCTGTAGCAACACTTTGGTCCGTTCCGTTCGAATGCAATATTGGTAAATACATAAAGAAAGGAGAGAATACTCTTCAAGTGGAAGTAACCAATCTACCTGCAAATGCCATTGCCGATTTAGATCGCCGGAAAGTGAAATGGAGGATTTTTAAAGAAATAAATTTTGTAGATATCAATTACAGAAAATCAGATTATGGCAATTGGCAACCAATGCCCAGCGGTTTGCTCGGGCCTGTAATAATTAAAATCCAATCAAAGTTTTAAACGGTTTTCACACCGTCAGTATGTTAAAAAACTTATCCGTTAATGTCAAATTACATATCATGAAGAATAATCTAATTATTTTTTTATTAATTGCAGGTGCTTTTTCCACACGTATAAATGCAGAGGGTAAAGTCTTCGATAATACAAACCCGAACACATTTCAGGTTCCTGCTTCGCCACGTGCGACTTACAACTTTAATTCCGGTTGGAAATTTGTATTTGGCGATTCAACCGGAGCTGATCAACCGGGATATAATGACTCTAAATGGTCCGATGTAAGTCTTCCGCATACATGGAATGAAATTGACACCTATCAATCATTCATCAGCCATAGTGGTGGCGACAAAGGCGAAAGAATGTTTGGCATCGGTTGGTATCGTAAACATTTCAAACTACCGGCAAGTGCAAATGGTCAGAAGGTATTTCTTCAATTCGACGGTATGAGGCAGGCCGGTCATTTTTTTCTCAACGGAAAGTCGATCGGCATTTATGAAAACGGCATCACAGCTGTTGGCTTAGACATCACAAAGTCCGTCAGGTTTGGAGGTCAGGACAATATCCTTGCCGTACAGGTGGATAACAATCCAAACTATAAAGAACAGGCCACTGGTACGCCGTTTGAGTGGAACGTAAAGGATTTTAATCCGGTTTTCGGAGGACTTAACCGTGATGCAAGGCTGATTGTAACAAGTAAGATTTATCAGACTCTGCCGCTCTATGAAAATCTGAAGACGACAGGCATCTACATTTATCCGTCGAATTTTGATTTCAAAAATAAAACCTGCGAGGTAAATATCGAATCACAAGTGCGCAACGAATCGGGCGACCAGCAGTCCATCACTTTGACGACTATAGTCGTGGATAACAACGGACATGTTTGTTCAAAATTACAAGGCAGCACCTCTGATTTAGTAGATGGTGAAACCGAAACTTTTACGGCCAATGGTGCATTGACAAATACACAGTTTTGGAGTCCTGAAAAACCATACCTCTACGATGTTTATTGCATTCTCACTGCGGACAACAAAGTAGTGGATATACAGAAAATCAAAACAGGGTTTCGTCAAGCCGAATTCAAAGGCGGCTTAGGCACCGGTGGGGTTTATCTCAACGGGAAATTTATTTGGCTCACCGGTTACGCACAACGCTCGGCTAATGGCTGGCCAGGATTGGGAGGAGCTTATCCCGATTGGATGCATGATTTCACCGCGGCGCTCGTCCGTGAAAGCAATGGTAACTTTATTCGTTGGATGCACGTCGCACCTCAACGGGCAGATGTTGCGGCATGCGACAAATACGGCATAGTTGAAGTCTGCCCGGCAGGCGATAAGGAAAGAGACGTTCAAGGTCGTCAATGGGATCAACGGGTAGAAGTCATGCGCGCTACAATGATTTTTTACCGTAATAATCCAAGTATACTTTTTTGGGAAGCTGGCAACACCATCGTATCACCCGGGCAGATGGAACAGATGGTGTCACTCCGAAAGCAATGGGATTCCCGGGGTGGACGTGTTATAGGCACCCGCGACAATGACCTCGCGGAGGCTAACAAAGCCCTGACTCCTGTTTGTGAATGGTACGGAGTCATGATAGGTCAGGCACCGCAGACCGACAAGATCACAGGCAATGAAATTTTCAGGGGCTACAGCATTGCACGTCGCAACAAGGCGCCTCTGCTCGAAATGGAAGATTTTCGTGATGAAGCCGGGCGTAATGTCTGGGACGCTTATTCACCGCCGCACTTCGGCTTCAAACCCCGTGAAGGAGACACCTACCATTGGAATTCCGAGACTTTCTGTCTCGCTGCCGCCACACGTTATGAAAGTTATATGCTCAACAGGATTGATAACCCTGACTCTGCTCATTCAAAATGGTCCGGCTACGCTTCCATTTATTTTACGGATGCGAATGCCGATGGACGTCAGGATAGCAGTTATGTACTGCGCGTTAGCGGTAAAGTAGACGGAGTCCGGTTGCCGAAACAGTTATTTTATGTTTCACGGGTTATGCAGAATGAACAGCCTGACATGCACATCGTCGGGCATTGGAATTACCCGGCAAATACAGAGAAAACTGTTTATGTAGCCGCGAACCATTGTAAATCAGTGGAATTGTTTGTGAACGGAAAATCAGTGGGCGTGGCAAATAAACCATACGATTTTGTGGACACCTTCAACGGCAACAAGAAGGATCTCGGCAATACTGGCTACATTTACGCCTTTCCGTCCGTCAAATTTGCACCGGGTACCATCAATGCAGTAGGCAAAGCTGACGGTAAAATAGACGCAAGGGATGAAATTGAAACTGCTGGCGAACCAATGTCCATCAAGCTCACAGTTCACACAGGACAGAAAGGGTTGCAAGCTGATGGAAGTGATGTTGCTCTGATCGATCTGGAAGTAGTGGACGCACAAGGACACCGCTGCCCTACAGATGAGGCGAAAGTTGATTTTAAAGTAAACGGACCGGTTATCTGGCGTGGAGGATTCAATGCTGCGAAGCTCAACTCCACAAACAAACTCTATCTCAACACCGAGTGTGGAATCAACCGTGTTGCTGTTCGTTCAACATACACTCCCGGCACAATTACCATTACCGCTACACGAAAGGGGTTGACAAGTGCTACTGTGAAAATAGAATCTGTGGCTGTTGATATTGTTGGAGGCCTGACCCTTTCAATGCCGCAGACTTTTACTGTTTTATCAGATACCATACAGAAAGCAACAAAATTAAACCATAATAAATCAAAATCTGCCAATTAAAATCCGGAAAGTAAAATCGAGGATTTTTAAAGAAATAAATTTTGTATTTATCAATTACAAAAAATAAGCTTATGACAATTGGTAACCAATGCATTGCGGTTTGCACGAACCTGTAAAATAAATATCTAAAATCCTCTTTTTTTAGTTTTAGTAAAAATCAGGATTCTTCTTTAAGGAAAAAATTTCCTTACAATACATTTTATACAGAAAATAGATAATTCCTAAATCTGTATGTTAAAGTAGGAAATAATAAATTCAGAAATAAAAAGATGATTAACAATAAAAAACAATAATATGAATTCAGGTGGAAAGTACAACATTAGGAAACAACTGAAAAATGAACATATATGGATCATGATTTTAGTGTCCTTATTTATTTCATATCCCCAGTCTTCGCTTGCAATCGACGATAATCAGAAAGTTCCTGTTTTTAATGTGCTCAGCTACGGAGCTGCAGGTGATGGTAAAACCCTGGATACAAAATCTATTCAAAATGCAATAGACGAAGCTTCTAAAATAGGGAATCAAGCAATGGTATTGATTCCATCAGGTCATAAATTCTTAATTGGAACGGTGTATTTAAAAAGTAATATCGATTTTTGTCTGGAAGGTAATTCGGAAATACTGGTAAGTACAAATCGTGACGACTATTCGGGCGAAGCAGCTGTGATGGCTCAGGGAGCAAATCATCTAAAAATATCAGGTACCGGTAGCATCAATGGTCGCGCATTAGAGTTTATGTCTCACTATGAAGCTGAGAATGGCTGGTGGATTCCCAAAGACTGGCGTCCCAAACTATTTATATTGACTTCATGCAATAATCTGGACATCTGTGATATTACAATAGAAAAAGCACCACTTTGGAGTTTACATATGCTGGGTTGTGAGCATGTTTTGATAGATAATATTAAAATAAAAAACAATCTGGATGTACCAAACTGCGATGGTATTGATCCGGATCATTGCCGGGAAGTTGAAATCCGCAATTGTTCTATTCTTAGCGGAGATGATGCAATTGTAGTTAAAACGACCCGACAAGACAAGGATTATGGACCTTCTGCCAATATCTGGGTTCATAATTGTACCCTTGAAACTCAGGATTCAGGATTGAAAATTGGTACTGAAACTACTCAGGATATTTTCAATATAGTTTTTGAAAAATGCAATGTCAAAACAAGTTCCAGGGGATTAACCATTCAGTTGCGTGACGAAGGAAATGTTTTTAATGTAATGTTTAAGGATATTACGTTTATTTCTAAATATTATTCAGATCCTTGGTGGGGTCGGGGAGAGGCAATTTCGTTTACTTCGATTCCAAGAAATCCCGAAACTAAAATCGGAACGATTCATGATATTCAGGTTCAAAATATTCAGGGTTTATCCGAAAATAGTGTCCGCATTAACGGCACAAAAGAAAGCAGGATAAATAATGTAAGCTTTAATAAAGTAGATATAACCATGACTCGTTCAACTTCTTTTACCGGTGGGCTTTTTGATAATCGCCCGACAAAAGCCTACGAAGGAATTGAAATTCATGGCAATCCCGGTTATTACGTTTGTTTTGCCGACAACATAAATTTGACCGGTTGCAGTATTCATTGGGGTAAAAACGTACCTGAATATTACACACATGCTATAGAGGCTCATGATGTTTCCGGATTGAAGATTGAGAAATTTACCGGAGAAGCAGCTCATCCGGAAAGAGATAAAGCAATAGTTACTCCTTGATTTTTTACCCGGTTTTAATCATATTATTTTGATTAAAAAATATAAAATGATATTAATCCGAAATAATTATATCCAATGAAATCAATTAGATTTATTTCATACTCCCTTTTATTTGTCTTTATGGTTCATATGCAAGTATGGTCCCAGGATAAACGGCACTTTAAAATCTTTCAGTTTCCTGCCAACATGATTCCCCGAATTGATGGCGATACTACCGACTGGAATATGGTGCCTGCAGATTATGCTGTGGGAATGGATCAGTTACATGATGATACCGGAAAACACGATAAAGCCGATCCCAAAGACTTGGATGTCCATATTAAAATCGGTTGGGTGAAAGGACTGAACCGGCTTTATTTTTTATATGTTGCTTATGATAATTACTGGGATTTCTCAATGGCCGATTTACATAACGATACTTTTGAACTGATTGTAGATGGAGATCAGTCTGGCGGGCCATTTATAGACCGTTTTCATCCCAATAAAGATCTGTCACCAATGGATGCTTATTTTTCTTTTCACGGTGTCCATGCTCAAAACTACCATATTTTCACACCGGCCAGGGGAAAAGACTGGGCAATGGAATGGGGAAGCCAACCATGGATAAAGGATCTGCCTTATGCCAATGCAGCATATCATTATAATTTCAATCCGGGTGAATCCGGTAAGCTGATACTGGAATTCTGGATTACACCTTTTGATTATGCAGGAAGCGAAGGACCTGTGCGTGCTGTAGAATCGGTACTGACAGAAAATAAAAATGTTGGCTTGTCCTGGGCTATTATTGATTATGATGATGTTAATAACAAGGATAACAACGGTTTCTGGAATCTTTCCAAAGAACATACCATGTATGGAAATGCTTCATTCTGCCTGCCTTTTAAATTAATGCCACTCGAGGATAGGTTCAAAAAGTCTATAGATGCGCACTGGACTTTTAAAATTATTGACATGAACAGGAGATTAGTGGCCTTTATTGATCAATCAACAGGCCAGATTGATTCTTGGAAATGGGACTTTGGAGATGGTACCACGTCGACCGAGCTATATCCAATTCATCAATATCATAATTCCGGGAAATATATTATTGTTTTATGGGTTGAAGGTCCGAAAGGAAAAGCCCGTTTTTCAAGGGTTTGGGATGTAGCTGTAAAATAAGAATTTATTTATTTCTCATTAAAATTGACAAAATATTGAGGACTTAATGTCAAATTTAATAATAAAGATAAACAATCAAAATATTATTTGTAAAATTAAAATTTATACTTGATGAAAAAAATATCTTTTTTTCTAATTATACTATTCATAGCTGCTATACAATCTGTTAAGGCTAAAAAAACTGATGTTCCTAATTTCAAATGGATGAAAGATGTGGGGGCACAAACTTCACCCAAACCTAATAAAACATATTATGCGAACGATTTTGGTGCGGTTGGAGATGCTGTATTAAATTGTACTGAATCTATTCAGAAGGTTATAGATCAATGTGCTGCCAATGGAGGTGGTACAGTTACTTTCCATCCCGGTATTTATCTGACCGGCTCCGTTTTTATAAAAAGCAATGTAATCTTTAATATTCCAAGAGGAACTATGTTATTAGGTAGCCAGAACATTTTGGATTATAAGCAAATTCCTACTCGTGTGGCCGGAATTGAGATGAACTGGCCGGCTGCTTTAGTCAATATAGTTGACCAACAAAATGCCGTTATTTCAGGTGAAGGTGTTATCAACGGGGAAGGAAAAATCTTTTGGGACAAATACCGGAGTATGAGAAAAGAATATGATCCCAAAGGCTTACGTTGGATTGTTGATTACGACTGCGAACGCCCACGGGGGATTTTAATTTCTAATTGTAAAAATGTTACCATAAAAGATATTGTGTTAAATCAACCGGGATTTTGGTCGCTACATATTCTTTATTCGAATCATGTTACTGTCGACAATATTATAATCAGCAATAATATAGAAGCTAAAGGACCTAGCACTGATGGGATCGATATTGATTCTTCGGGTAAAATATTAGTTCAGAATTGCAATATCAATTGCAACGATGATAATTTTTGTCTGAAAGCAGGACGCGATGCTGATGGATTACGTGTCAACCGGCCTTGTGAATTCGTGGTAATCAGAAATTGTATTGCCGGATATGGAGATGGTCTTTTCACTTGTGGAAGTGAAACTTCAGGTGGAATCCATGATATTGTTGCATATAACCTGAAAGGTATTGGAACTAAAACCGGATTACGCTTTAAATCGACTATTCAACGTGGTGGAACAATCGAAAATATATATTTGACAAATATTGAAATGATAGGTGTCAATTATCCCTTTATCGTAGATTTGAACTGGAATCCTGCTTATAGTTCCTCCAAACTGTCTAAAGATTATAATCCGGACAGTATACCTGCATATTGGAAAAAAATGCTCTTACCTGTCGACCCTAAAATAGGCACCCCTAAATTTCGCAATGTTTACATGAATAATATAAATGCAACACAAGCACTTACTTGCATAAAAGTAACAGGTATAGAAACAGGAACTATCGATAATTTTCAATTCAAAAATTCACATTTTGAAGGAAAACAAGCAGGGAGCATTTCTTGGGCAAATGATTGGGTTTTTGATAATTTCAGTGTAAAAGCCGCTAATAAGGAACAACTTGTATTGGAAAACTGTAAAAACGTAAAATTGAACAAATAGATCATATAGAAAGTATTTTATAACATTAAATTTATTAAACCTATGAAAATCAACAAAATAATATTATATTCTATTATTTTTTTGAGTATTAATCCTATAATTGCTCAAAATAAAATGACTCCTGAAGAAGCAGCTCAAAAAATTGCTGATAGAATTGTTAATTCGACAACGTATCTGTTTGAGAATAAAAAAACAGGTGAAACCTATAAAACTGTAAAGGGTATTCCACTTTCAAAGGATATCCGGATTAATTCAATATACAACAATTGGCATTATACCAATGGGTTAACCAATATAGCCTTAATGGAACTTGGCGATAAGTTGAAAGATAAAAAATACGAAAAATATGTCCTGAAAAACATGAATTTTGTGTTTAATGACGGAAATTACGATTATTTCAAAAAACTTTATGACCAGACTCTCGCTGAAGGAGGTTGGAGAGCAGTTCGGGATGTAAACTGGTGCATGCTTTACCGTGGAAAAAGGCTTGACGACAATGGACCGATGGGTGCCGGTTTAATTGAGTTGCAAGAACGTTATCCGAATAATACCTTTCTAACTTATATAAATAAAACTGCTGAACATATAAATTCATCAGAACCCCGTTTATCTGACGGAACTATTGCCCGCATTTGGCCACACGAAAACACAATTTGGGCTGATGATTCTTTTATGGCAGTTTCATTTCTCTGCAGAATGGGGCAATTTACGGGTGATCAGAAATATTTTACTGATGCTGCCAATCAAATTTTAAATTATCATAAATATTTGTGGTGCCCTGAAAAACAACTTTATTATCATTGTTATCATACTGATGATAAAGAACATGGCGTGGCATACTGGAGCAGAGCTAATGGCTGGTTATTTATGGCTCAAGCCGATTTGCTTTCAATGATGCCAAAAAATCATCCACTTCGGGACTCAGTAATCAAAAATTTTCAACAACAGGCTAGTGGAATTGCCCGCTATCAAGGGAAAAATGGACTCTGGCACCAATTGTTAGATAAAGAAGATTCTTATGAAGAAATTACAGGAACAGCCATGTTTGTATTTGGTATTGCACGTGGAGTAAAAGAAGGATGGCTACATCCGGATTTTATTTATGTAGCTGAACAGGGATTAAAAGGAATGATGCAGAAAATATCAACCGAAGGTGATGTGTCGGCAATTTGTGTCGGAACAGGCATTATGCCATCATTACAATACTACTACAATCGGCCGACACAAGAAAATGGTCCGATGGGTGAAGGTCCAGTCCTACGGGCACTTGTAGCGATGATAGAAGCACCAGAGTACACTGAAATTAATGCAGATCAGCAATACGACAAAATTGGAAAGAAAAAATAATTCATTATACTATTAACGTTGCAGTACTCTATTCTATTATTTCCATTTTACAGGTTTAACTAGAAAGGAAGATGTAGCGATAAATACAATATAGAAAGGATAAACAAGGGATAAAAGGAATGAATATATCCAAAGATTATTAAATTGAAAAAACGGATTTACAGAAGACAAGAAGAGAGTATCCACTCCATACTTTAACAGGAAAAGAGTCAAAAACAAAAACAGTGAAACCTGAGAAATAAATGACAGGGACAATAAAATCAGCAATCCCAGATTAACAAAGAACACCAAACACGCAGTGATTATTACTTGCCAGTCGGTATAAGCAGAAGATTTGGAAGCCCATCTCCGACGTTGATGTATAAATTCAGCCAACGTTTTTGATGGTTTTGTGATAACAAATGCAGATTCGGATTTTAAAAACCGGATACGACCTCCACTTTTCTTTATGCTTTCCAACAAAAACATATCGTCGCCTGACATTTCCTTATTATGCAAATCGGCCTGGCTATTAAGCCAGCTTTTTTTTGTAAATGCCAGATTAGCCCCATTACATAAAACCGGCATTCCTGCTCCGCAAGCCCCCGCTCCTGAAGCAATTAAACTTGTAAATTCAAGTGCCTGTGAATTTGAGAACAAATTATCTTTACCCGAAAGCTTAACAGGACAAATAATTAAATCACTCTGATATTTCATATAAAAACAGGCAATTGATTCCAGCCAATGGTATGATGGTAAACAATCAGCATCTGTTGTAATAATTAATTCACCTGTGGCTTTAAGAATTCCTTCTTTTAATCCGTTTTTCTTTCCAAAACCAGTTGCTTCTACAAGCTGAATCTTTTGGAAAGCCTGTTGTGCAGATTTAATATAATTCCTTGTTGCATCATCCGAATGATCATTCACAAATATGAGTTCGAAATTTTGATAACTTTGTTGAGCCAGACATGAAATTAATTGCCGGACATGATCCTCTTCATTTCTACAAGCCACAATTACACTTATCCTGGTCAGGATTAACTCATTCCCTTTAGAAACAAATACCGGGATCTGTTTCCATCCAATAAAAAAAACTGAAACAAGACCAAAATATAAAATACAAATCATCACAATAACAGAATAAATCCAACACATATAAGGCCTGTTTTATTAAAAATGAATAATGGGTTGAAAGTCTAGAATAAATAATTGAGACCGAAATAAAAGCCTGTGTTTCCATCCTGTTTGTCAAATGCTTTTCCAAAGTCAGCAGATATTACAAAGTTTTCATTCCAACCAATTTTTAACCCCGTACCCGCTGAAGAATGAAATTTTCCGGATGAGTAATCATTAAAATAGGTTGATTTATCACTGGCTGATACATTTGCGAAATTAATATCAATAGGTTTAAGAATTATTCCTGTATCGAAGAATACATTTGTTCCTATATAAAAGTTTTGACTAAACATTTTAAACCGCAGGAATTTATACCTGAATTCAAAATTACCAAAACCTACATTATCGCCAATAACGCGATTGCGTAAAATTCCCCTCATTGAACTCTTTCCACCCAATCCCTGATTTGTTGCAGCAATCAAATAACTGGTGATCAGCAAAGGCTGGGCATAAAAAGGTACATGATTATCGCCAAGTGACATTTGGTAATCAAGTCGGTAAGCGAATGATAAATCTTTTAAAAGTGTGAAATACTGACGATGTATTATTGCCAGTTTAGTATGAGGAAATGTTCCGTTCACGAACTTTGGTGCCGTTTGAATAACAGCTTCTGTAAAAATGCCCTTCATTGGGCATGCCAGCTGGTCACGTGAATCGTATTTCAACCCGATTTTAAAATAATTAATGCTGCCTCCGGCTGCTTCGGCAGGATTGATTAAACCCCAGTCTTTGTATTTCTCAAATAAAGTTTCACCTGTCTTAGTGATGCCTAACCGGGTATTATTTACTGTATCCAGTTTAAAATGATAGAAAGTATACCCTGCTTCCCACCCAATTTTAGAATCACCAAAGGTTCCTTGAAAATCTGCTTTTGCTCTAAACATATCCTTTTCATATTTATAGAATAGATTGTTCGAATTAGTGACCTGAGCAGGATCATAAACACTTTGATATCCGTTAAATCCATAGAAATCGGACATCTGATCTGTAACATAACTAATATCGACAGTAGTTCTGACAGTAGGAATCAATTGTTCAGAGTCGTATCTGAACCTTGCAATACTAGTCCCTTTAGTGTATGTGGATAATTCCATATAGATCGAATGATCGTATTTTGGAAAGTGTGAGCCATCACCATACAGATATAAATTCACCAATGCTCCATATTGGAACCCCAAATCAGAATCATAGGAAATGGCAGGTAAAGCACCAAAACCAAATCCCTGTTTTATTTGTTGTTCTGCCTGGACAGATGTCAGAACCATAAATATGTAAAAAAAAAGTATAGATCTTTTCATCCAACTAAAATTACAATTTTAATGTTTATGAGAGCTCTTAATTAAACCGGGGAACAAATTGGTTGATTAGTTGATTGGTTGATTGGTTGATTGGTTAATTGGTTGAAATGGTTGAAAGTTCCGTGTTCCGCGTTTCGGGTTGATTAGTTAATTGGTTAATCCCGTAAACGGGACGTCTCTTCATTTCGTTGGTTGATTAAATATAGATTTCTTTAGTAACTGATAATTGTAGATTGTAAATGAATAAATTGTACCTGCTTTTCGCTTTGTTTCTTTAGATTCATTACACTCAAATATACAACGAGTATATAAATCTTACATAATTATTTGTAAAACTTTAATTCCCTGTATAATCTGTTATTGTTCTTTGTTCTTTTTAATATTCAAAAAACAGTTACATGTAATTCTACCGGTTTTGTTGCCTGGGTCAAAGATATAAAAAATAAGGAATAAAAAATAAGCACACTTAATAAAAGTGTGCTTATTTTAAAAGTCTTTTTCCGAATATCAATTACCAATGCATTTTTCACATATTCCAAAATAAGATATCTCTACAGAATCTATTTTAAATTTACCACTTACAGGAATTTCATACATTACCGGTTTCAAGTCGAAAATATCACTGACAGAACCGCAACTTCTACATAACAAATGGGCATGTGCTGAAATATCCACATCATAACGTGCATTTTTTTCGTCAATGGCTAAAGCACGCACGGCTCCCCTTTCAACAAATAAGTCCAGGGTATTGTAAACAGTTGTTTTTGACAAAGTAGGCATTGTAGGACTTAATGCCAGATATATTTCTTCAATAGTAGGATGGATTCTGTTTTTCAACAAGAAGTTCATTACTGCAGAACGTTGTACTGAAGGTTTGATGGAAAATTGACGTAAATACTGATGAGATTCCAGCATAATAATCGAGGATTAATAAATTTTGTAAGTTTTATTTATTTGAAACAATTACAAAGATAAAAAAGTTTTAGAAAAGATAGTTGTAATTATTTGAATATTACAATAAATTACATTAACGAGAGCATTTGAAACTTATATTAACATTGTATATAAGTCAAGAGTCTGTAAAATTGATATTTAATCCATTTATATTCAATCAGAATTTAGTATTGTTAATGGTTGTTGGTTGTAGGGGAGAATTAAACCGTAATGTCCATACAAACCATAATTTATTTAACAACTCTTTTTTCATGACAGTACATTAAAAAGAAAGGATACAAGAAATTTAGTTGTCAGGGGAAATACGTAATTTTGACGTTGTCACAATATAAAGGGGTTTAAAGAATATACTGAAGATTGTGTGACAAAAAAACAATTCCATTTGAGGAATTCCTTTTCAGTTTGTTTTCATTTTTAACGATCTGATAATTTCATGTTCTGGAGGATATTTTAACAACGACTGAATCAAATTAGAAGAGTGCACTCCGTTATGCAAACTTATTATTCGTACTGGTCATCGATCAATGCGAATTCAGCTATGTATTCTAACCGGACATTTTACCAACAATTTATAAATAGCAGGAGCTTCTGATCCATAGAAATCGTTGGTTTATGCAAAAAAGTCGCAATAAATAAATTATTACGACTTTTTTAAGTAGTTAACTATAAAACTATAATGCTTTAATTTCTTTCAACACATCATTAGTTGCACGTACTGCTGCAGCACTTTTTGCAAACAATGCTTTTTCATCAGCATTCAGGTTATAATCAATAATTTCTTCGACCCCGTTTCTTCCAATTAAAACCGGAACACCGATACAAATATCTTTTTGTCCATATTCACCATCCAGGTAAACACAGCAAGGAATAATTTTCTTTTGATCGTGAATAATTGATTTTACAAGATATGCAACAGAAGCTCCGGGGGCAAACCAGGCAGATGTTCCCAATAAACCTGTCAATGTAGCACCGCCAACCATTGTTTCGGATACAACTTTATCTAATACCTCTTTATCCAGAATTGTATTTACCTGGCGACCTTTGTAAGATGCAAACCGAACTAAAGGAATCATGGTCGTATCGCCATGTCCACCGATAACCATACAATGTACTTCATTCTGATTAGCATTCAATGCTTTGCTTAAATAACATTTAAAACGAGCAGTATCCAAAGTTCCGCCCATACCGATAACCTGATTTTTAGGAAGTCCCAATGACTTCAATGCCAGATAAGTCATGGTATCCATTGGATTACTAACCACAACTATAATTGCTTTAGGTGAAAATTTAAGGATGTTTTGAGCAACGCTTTTTACAATACCTGCATTCACTCCAATCAACTCTTCGCGAGTCATACCTGGTTTACGGGGGATACCAGAAGTGATGACAACAACATCAGAATTTGCAGTTTGAGCATAATCATTGGTACAACCTACAATTTTTGAGTCGAAACCTAAAATAGCTGCTGTTTGAAACATATCCAAAGCCTTTCCCTCGGATACGCCTTCTTTCACATCGAGCATTACAACTTCATCTGATACTTCGTTAAATGCAAGAATATTTGCACATGTGGCACCAACATTTCCGGCACCTACTACGGTTACTTTTGACATAATAAATTTATTTTTAATTGTTCAATTTGATTTTTTGAGTTTAAGTGACAAAGATACAATTATAAATCCATTAAAGAAAAATTTCTTTAATTTTTTTGCATATTAAAAGCAGTTTTTCAGAACCAATTTGCGTTAGAACAATTTGCTTGAAATTATAAGTTTATTTGTATCTTTGTGGTCGAAAGACTTTAGCAAAAAATAAAAACTAATTATCAATCATTCAAAAAAATAACAAGATGCAAACTATTGACAAATTTAATTTTGCAGGTAAAAAAGCATTCGTACGCGTAGATTTCAACGTGCCATTAGACGAAAATTCTGAAATTACAGATGACACACGAATTCGTGCAGCAATGCCAACCTTGAAAAAGATTCTATCTGATGGAGGAAGTGTAATCATCGCATCGCATATGGGTCGGCCAAAGAAAAATCCAGACTTAAAGTATTCATTGAAATCCATTTTACCTCACGTTTCCGAATTGTTAGGAGTTGATGTTAAATTTGCTCCTGATTGTGCCAATGAAGAAGCAGCAAAAATGGCTGCCGCCTTAAAGCCAGGTGAAGCATTGATGCTTGAAAACCTTCGGTTTTATGAAGAAGAAGAAGGTAAACCCCGGTTACCTGAAACAGCTACAGATGATGAAAAAGCAGCAGCAAAGAAAGTAACAAAAGAAAATCAAAAGAAATTCACAGCCAAATTGGCTTCATATGCCGATTGCTACGTAAACGATGCTTTTGGAACAGCTCACCGTGCCCATGCATCCACTGCACTTATTGCAAAGTATTTCGACGAAAACAATAAAATGTTCGGCTATTTGATGGAAAAAGAAGTCCTTGCAGTCCAAAAAATCATGACTGATACTGCACGTCCTTTTACAGCTATTATGGGAGGTTCGAAAGTATCTTCAAAAATTGATATTATTGAAAACCTGTTGAGTAAAGTTGATAATTTGATTATTGCCGGCGGGATGACTTATACTTTTACAAAAGCATTAGGAGGCAAAATAGGGAATTCAATATGTGAAGACGATAAACTCGATCTGGCTCTTGAATTATTGAATAAAGCAAAGGCGAATAATGTAAAAATTGTTTTAGCTGTTGATGCAAAAATTGCAGATGCATTCAGTAATGACGCGAATACTAAATTTGTTCCTGTAGATGAAATACCTGACGGATGGCAAGGGCTGGATATTGGTCCAAAAACCGAAAAGATTTTCGCGGATGTCATTGAAGCTTCTAAAACTATTCTTTGGAATGGTCCTACAGGAGTCTTTGAATTTGATAATTTTACCCATGGTTCCCTTTCAGTAGGTGAAGCTATTGTTGAAGCTACAAAAAAAGGAGCATTTTCACTTGTCGGAGGTGGGGATTCAGTTGCTTGTGTTAATAAATTCGGCATTGCTGATAAAGTATCATATGTTTCAACCGGTGGTGGTGCTTTACTTGAAGCTATTGAAGGGCGGGTTTTGCCTGGTATTGAAGCTATTCGGGGCTATTAATTGAATATAAATACAATAATATTAATCAGGGTGTAACTGAATGTTGCACCCTGATTTTTTTGTATAAAATGAATAGAAAAAAATAACAACAACTTAACTATGCGAGAAGTCAGGAAGTTTGAAATTAGTTTAGTAATTGCCAGCAGAAAGAAATTGGTCAATTCTCAATCTGGTATCAAAAAGGCTTAACTGCTATCATTATGTCATTAAGGCTTCCCTTGGAGTTCCCTTGGAGTATCCTTCCAGACACACTGCAAAAGCAAATTAAGCAAAATGAAAGAGATACAATGATTTTAGCATTAATTTGATAATTACGGCTTGCAATGTGAAGAAAATTCCTGAAGGATTAGATTGCATTCGCAGATGGATTTGGAAATAACGAATGCCTGTTTAAGAATACAAAGATAAGGTATTCTATTTAATTGACAAATTTCTCAACTATCTCTGCAAGAACTTTAAACATACTTCGCTTATTCAATACATGATTCAACAATAAACATATATTTAATTCTGAAAATGTATTTTAATGAATATACAAGTATCAGTTATTAAGCAGTATAGCATAAACACCTAATTTTGTGATTAACATTCCATATTGAACTGTAAAGTTATATATGTATAAACAAAGTGAGTTAAAAGACAATATACTATAATTACAATGTCTGTTAAGTTCTTAATAATTAGCGACATTTAGCTTAGTCAACTGTGTAGAATATAGTAATAAAGAAAATATTACTTCATAGAAGTTAAACTTCCGCTTTGCTTTTTACTTTCATTCTTATTTATAGTGCTCAATATCTTTATTTTAAATAATTAATCCAAATAAATGTTTAGCTTAAATTATACTTTCAAAAATTGAAATACGAGTTGCGTTTTGTCAAAAAACAATGGATATATTCTTAATCTGATAATTCCTTTAATTCCCGGCCTGTCAACGTATTAAAAATATTGATATATTTGACAATTAATTGTATTAATGAATGAAGTGATTTAACTGAACCTGTGATTATAAACATTGAAAACATACTAAAAGTGGAACAAAAATACTCATTCTCATGTTGACTCTTAATCCTTCTATTTCCCAAAGAACATATGACTGCTTCAATCTAAATTGAATGCTTTACTATGTTCCTGCATGTTGATTTCGTGAGTATCGCCCTTTCATCACTTCCTGTTTTATTTAAGGTAAATTTAGAAAAGGAACTATATTATCTCTGAAATCAAGATGAAAACAAGATCAATAATTCAGCAACTCCCTGCAAAGGGACTCTCAGCAATAGTCTTTATTGTAGTGCTCAGTATTTTTCCTATTCTTAGTTCTGCCCAGACACTCACTTTTACTTCATCTAACCCTGCAATTCCTGCTTCAGGTATGAATCTGGGGATAACAAAACAAATAATTTACCAGTGCTCTTTTGCAGAAAATGTAAATAATGGTGTAAACATAACTAATATCAGTTTTACGCCTACCGGCACATTTGTTATTGCAGATCTTACTAATTACGCATTCTATTGTAGTACTACAAATCTTTTTTCAGGAGCTACTTTATGCAGTAATGTAGTAACACCACTGGCTTCGGGGAATATGGTGTCAATTACTGCTTTGAATCCATGGGTAGGGGTTGGGCAAACCGGTTATTGCTGGATTACTGCCGATATTAGTCCAACAGCAACCCCCGGTCATACGCTCACTGTAGGAGCTCTCACTGCAGGTAATTTCGTGTTTTCACCGATAGTTGCTACTTCGGGTACGATGTATGCCGGAGGGACACAAACAATTATAAATCCTTCTACAGAACAATTTCGATCAATAAACTCCGGCAACTGGAATGTCAATTCAACATGGCAACAATCGGCAGATGGAGGTACGACCTGGGTACCTGCTACCTCGACTCCAACAAGTTTAAATGGATTGGTGACCATTCAGAGTGGAAATACGGTTTCACTTACAGCAGTTGCTAACGCAAGCAGCTTAACAATTAATGGATCTTTAGATGTAAGCACTTTTGCATTAAACGGTACCAACACATTGACTGTCTCATCCACAGGCACACTTTTAATTGGCGGAACTTCAGATTTTCCAACAGGGTTTACTACAATTACATTGAGTTCGGGTAGCACTGTGAATTATTACTTAACAGGCGCACAAACTGTTTCCGGGCGAACGTATAGTAATCTTACCCTTTCAGGTTCAGGAGTAAAAACAACAACAACGGTCACAGTGAGTGGAATTTTATCCATGGAAGGAACTGCTACCGTTTCAGCGGTTCCAACATATGGCGCTGCCGCAACTTTACATTATAATACTGCAACTTCAAAAGCTGCTGGTGCCGAATGGCTGACTCCTTTTGTGGCCACCGGAGGTGTATATGTTACCAATACAGGTACTATCAGCCTGAATGCTGCTAAAGTATTCAATGCATCTGTTCCACTCACAATTAATTCAGGAGCATCATTAAGTACATCAGGCAGCAACTACCAGCTCACGTTTGGTGGTAATTTTGTGAATGGAGGTACATTTACAGCCGGAAGTTCCAATATTGTTATTGCAAATACCATGGCAACACAAAGTATCGCAGGATTCACTTCCACCGGGACTGTGTCAATGACTAAAACTGCCGGAACTGCAACTTTTACAGGGAATGTAAACGGAGGTCCATTAACAATAAATGGCAATGGTGGTACATTAAATTTAGGGGCAGGACTTACACATACCTTTACAGGTATCTGGACAAGAACAAATGGAACCCTAAATGGAGGTTCGAGTACATTCAGACTTGGAAGCGGTGTCAGTGGCACAGTCGGAACTTTTACTGCTGCTACAGGAACAGTAGAATATTACGCCTTAGGGACACAAACAGTAGCACCACTCACCTATAATAACCTGACTCTATCCGGAACCAGTGCAAAAACGACTACCGGTATAACCGTTAATGGAATACTTTCAATGGAAGGGACAGCCACTGCCAATGCTCTTCCAACGTATGGCGCTTCAGCGACTCTTCAGTATAAAGGAAGTTCAACACAAACTACAGGAGTCGAGTTTCCTGCAACCTGGACGGGAAGCGGAGGTATTAAAATTGAGAATGCCAATGGAGTTACCCTGAATGCAGTAAAAAATACAGGCACTTACCCCTTCACAATTGGGAGTATAATAACAGGCAGCATTTTTAATGATGGCGGATACCAACTTACCGGAACAGGGACGCTGAATCTTACTTCAGGTACTTTCAAATTAGGCAGCACAACTGCTACCGCTTTCCCCGCATTTGGAACGAATAATATAGCTGCAGGAACTACTGTGGAATACGCTGCTACTGCCACACAGACAGTGAGAGGAATACCATACAGCAATCTGACCATAAGCGGTACAGGCACAAATTCAAAAACAGCCGGTGCAAATATTACAGTGAATGGAATACTGAATTTAAACAGCTCGAATGCTTCCGCGACACAAGGGAGCCTGGAAATGAGTACGTTTACCTTATTGATGGGAGCAACCGCCACAACTGCAGGAACCGGCGATGTTACCGGAATCGTTAATCGGACTTCATTTGTAGTAAATACGCCTTATAGTTTTGGAAATCAATTTACCACATTAAATCTCCAGGCAGGTGGGGCATTGCCAACTTCAGTTAGTTTTAAAGTGATTTTATCACATTCAACATTTTTTGATTCTAAAACGACTACAATTAACCGGTATTATGACATCATTCAAACAGGTGGAAATTCTGCCACTTTAGTAACCCTGAATCTCCATTACCTGAGCAGTGAACTTAACGGAACTACCGAAGGAAACCTGGATTTATTCGATTATCATGTGAGTCAGGGACTCGATAAAGATGACCATGGACATTCAAACTACAACACCACCAACAAATGGGTGGGATTAACAAATATAGCGCTGACATATATTGCCCCTCAAACAGTTTTTCCAAGTAAATACTGGACACTGGGCACTCCCACAACTCCGGGCTTTACCTGGTTAGGAGCCAATAGTACAAACTGGAATGATGCTGCTAATTGGGTAGGTGGAATTCCCGGGGCATCAGATGCAGCGATAATTCCGGATGCAGCAACTACAATTCATTCTCCGACATTACCTGCAATAACAACTATTGGTTCAATAAGCATACAATCAGGGGGTATCCTGAATGATGGAGGTGGAAGTACACTAACCATTTCGGGAGCTGCCGGGGCATGGAATAATCTTGGTACGTTTAATCCGGGCACCAGCACCATTATTTTTACCAATGCAGCAGCATCCATATCAAATACAACCAATTTCTATAATGTAACTGTTGCAAATGGTGCAAACCTGACACCGGGTACAAATAATATAATGAGAATAGCCGGTACTTTTTCCCTTTCATCAACAGGTATTTTAAATGCTGCCAACAACCTCAACACCATAGAGTACAATGGAAGTGCCCAACCGGTTATTAATCCTAATGGTTCAACAACAGGGTATTCAAATTTAATATTGAGTGGCAGCGGGACTAAAACAATGCCGGCTTCCCCATTAACTGTAAATGGTGATTTCACTCTAAACGGGACAACAAGTGCTACTGCAGCAAACGCTTTAACTATAATTGGAAATGTTATATTAAATTCAGGTACTTTCAATGCATCAACCTTTACACATTCAATTACAGGAAACTGGACGAATAACGGCGTAACATTTACCCCGTCCACAGGTACCATAAACTTCAATAATACATCGTCCAGCCAAAGTATAAACGGAACTGCTACCAACCAAACATTTAATACTCTAACATTGAATAAAACAGCACAAACGCTCAATGTGGGCGGGAGCACAACAACTTTAACCCTTAACGGCGGTCTTACTATTACTACAGGAACATTTAATCCCGGAACTGCTTTAACGGTTAATATTGCCGGTAACTGGGCTAATAGCGGAACCTTTACTTCAGGATCAGGCACTGTGGATTTTAATGGATCTTCAGCACAAACGATAAGTGGTTCAAATGTGTTTAATAATTTGACTGTCAACAATTCAGCAGGTGTTGCAGCAACTACCAATCAGACTGTAAATGGCACTTTATATTTACAAAGTGCCAATGCTTCGTCTACTGTCGGGGGACTGAATATGGTTGCTGATACTTTATTCATGAATGCAAATGCCACTAACACAGGAACGGGTGATATAACAGGTATTATAAAAAGAAAACACACATTTATCGGGAATACTATTTACACTTTTGGAAATCCGTTTACTTCGATATCTTTTACTAATGTTGCAAATTCTGTCAAACCAGTGTGGATAAGTTGTAAAGTCACTATCGGTACTGCCCCCGGTTGGATGAGTTCACAGGGAGTAAATAGAATTTATAGTTTCGCTACCGATGGAACCGGAACAGACCGAACGATTACCCATTTACACTATCTGGATTCCGAATTAAACGGATCAGATGAAACAAAACTTGATTTTTGGGATGCATATGCAGGACCTGGTTATCCGAATACTTTTCCAAGGGGTAAAACAAATTATGATGTAACAAACAATTGGATTGGATTAGGCGGAATGGCCATTAATTTTATCGCACCCAGCAGTACCATCGATTATAAACAATGGGGGTTAGCATACACAAACGTTCCTGTAATTACATGGACCGGGAATGGATCACCCACCTATGCCGGAGACTGGAGTTTACCGGGGAACTGGAATGGTGGCGTTCCCACGGCAAATGATGATGTACTTATTCCATCAACACTTCCCGGTGACACCCATGGATATCCAACCTGTAATCTGAATTCATCAACAATCCCTTCTGTAGTCAAAACCCTTCAAATTGGTTCCGGAGCTTCGGTAACAGTCGATAATTACGATATAACAATTTACGGTTCCACAGGTGCCTGGATAAACAACGGTACATTTACACCCGGAACAGGTAACGTGATATTTAACCACGGTATTATTTCAGATGTTGTTACCATGAGTGGCACAACTAATTTTAATAATGTAATAGTGTCCGATGGAACAGATTTAGCATTGGGAACAAATAATATCATGAGGATTGCCGGAACTCTTTCACTCTCTACAACCGGTGTGTTAGATGCTGCATTAGTTCATAATACAATTGAATATAATGGTGTAAATCAAACCTTAATTATTCCAAATGGTTCTACTCCAGGTTTTTCGGACTTAATACTCAGTAATAGCGGAATTAAAACTTTGCCGGCATTTACCATGCCTGTGAATGGTAATTTCTATATGAGCGGAACAGCTTCTGTTACTGCATTGGAAGATATAAATTTTATTGGAAATGTAACCATCGGATCAGGTAATACTTTCAATGCTTCCGCCTTTACACTCAATGTAGGGGGAAACTGGACTAATAGCGGTACTTTCAATGCTAATACAAGTACTTTAGCTCTTAATGGAACCGCCCTGCAAACAATGAGTGGTACAAACATCTTCAATAACCTGACCATCAATAATACAGCAGGAGTTGGTGCGGTAAATAATCAAACAGTAAACGGCGTACTTAATTTACAAAGTGACAATGCATCTTCCACTTTAGGGACTTTGGATATGGGTACGTATATACTTGATATGGGTGGAAATGCAACTACCATTGGAACTGGCGATGTAACAGGGATTGTGAGAAGATTATTATTTACTACAAATGTTGTTTACACCTTTGGTAACCAGTTTACCTCTTTTAAATTCCCTGTTGTTTCCGGACAAACATTACCCACTATGCTGAGCATGAAAATAAGAATCGGCACTGCACCAACCTGGACAACCGGAATTTCACCAACGTATGGCAAACCCGCTATAAAACGTATTTATGAGGTTTCTCAAACTGGTGGAACAGGAACAAAGGCAACCTTTAGTGTTCATTATCTCGAAAGCGAATTAAACGGGAATCAGGAAAATTTGTTGACAGGATGGACCCATAGCACTCAAAACGGAACCGGAGAACAAGGACGTGCCAATATCGATATAGTGAATGACTGGGCTTCTGTAGCCGATGCGAATATAGCTCCATTCAACAACGTCCCATTTGGATATATTGAGATTTCACTTGCCGAAGCATCCGGAATTTCGACATTTACCTGGAATGGATCAAGTAGTATAGAATGGGTTCTTGCTCAAAACTGGACTCCAAATTCAGTACCATCTTTGACAGATGGTACAGCAAATATAATTATCCCTGACGCGGCAGGCACTCCAAACATATTAACAGTCCCTTTAGGTGGAACTATAATTAAAACCCTTTCTATTGAGAATGGAGGAGTCCTGAATTCCGGAAATAATTCACTGACAATAACCGGGACAGATGGGGCCTGGCTTAATCAGGGCACATTTAATGCGGGAATCGATACTGTAACTTTTACCGGAAATGGTGCAACATACTCAGGCACCTCAAATTTTTATAACCTGGTTATAAATTCAGGTGCAGATCTTGAAAATCGGTCTAATTCAATTCTACGAATTGGAAATACCGTCACAAATAACGGAATCTGGGATACTGCCCTGTTACCAAATACCGTTGAATTTAATGGAACAGATCAAACTGTCTACAATACAAATGGTTCGAATCAAGGGTTTTACAATCTGATTCTTAGCGGAAGCGGAACTAAAACTATGCCTGAATCAGTATTTTCAATTGCAGGCGATTTCACAGTAACAGGAGCAGCCATTGCCATTGCCGATTCAACGTTTACTATTGGAGGAAATCTGACTATTGACAATGGAGCTACTTTTAATGCCCAGGAATATACTCATTCTGTTAGCGGCAACTGGACAAATAATGGAACTTTTACTTCAATTGGCACAATAAACCTGAACGGTAATACAAACACAACAATTAGTGGCAGCAATTTCAACCATCTCACAATAAGCGGATCAGGAACTAAATCGGCTCTTACTGCTGTTACAGTGAATGGCAATTTTAACATCATTTCCGGTCAGTTTATCTTAAACAATGCCACAAGCAATGATATTACCATTGCGGGTGATTTTTCACAAACAGGAGGCGTTTTTGACTTTAATTCAGGCACATCAGGCTCTTGTAATATGTGGCTTGGAGGGAACTTTACTCAGACAACAGGTGATGGTTCAATGACAACCAGTGGAGCAGGGGCTTTTAATGCAACTATTAATTTTAACGGTTCCGGAACTCAGACATTGAATGTCTCAGATCCATTTGGTCCTATTTGGGTAGGATTCTCAATACCTTCCGGGAAAAATGTTCAATGTCTATCGGACATCGCTTTAGTCAGTGCGGATGGAGTTTCTCAGGTTGGATTCCAGGGAGAAGTATTGGTGAATGGCACGTTGGACATGGGTACTCATGCCGTTTATCAGGCAGGTGGAGTTGCCGGTACTGCATTATTCACGTTATACCCCGGAGCTACACTTATTACCTCCAATGCAGGAGGTATTTCAGGAGCGATTTCATCGTCCAATATGACGAATATATTTAGCAGCAGCGCAAATTATGAATTCCGTGGTGCTTCAACAGGGACATTTACAACAACTCCGACTTCCGGTACGGTAAACAATCTGACTATCAACAACTCTTCCGGTGTTGCTTTGACCAATTCAATCAATGTAGCCGGGTTGTTGTCATTAACGAATGGGACATTGAATGTCGGAGGAAACACGTTGACAATTTCAGGAGGTTCACCTTCCATAACAAGTGGGATTATTGATGCTTCAGCCACTAATTCTACTGTCAGTTTTGCCGGATCAACTTCACAAATTATACCCTTTGATGTGTTTTACAGTAATAATGTTTATAATCTGGACGTGAACAATTCAAATAATGTGGTTTTGAATGGATCGTTAAATTTGTTGAATACATTAACTGTAACTTCCGGAAGACTTGATGCCAATACGAATTCTCCAACAGTAAGTTATTCCGGTATTGCAGCACAGACAATTGAAGCAAATCAATTTCTGAACGGGCAAATATATAACCTAACGATAGATAATGCCGCAGGGGTTACCTTAAATGACAGCGCATCTGTAGACGGAACACTTTTAATTAATAACGGGAAAAATATGGTAATAAGTTCCGGAGCTAAAATGACTGCTCAACTAATTACAAATAATGCAGACGTATCAGGTTTAACAATAAAAACCGATTCTTTAACACCAAACGGCACGCTCATTTTCCATAATACTTCCGGCAATCCCGTTTTAGCCACCGTTGAAATGTATAGCAAAGCTTCGTGGGACTTGACGAATCAGACACCAGAAAATAAATATAAATGGCAATTTTTTGGTATTCCGTTGAGTTCGGTGGTTACGAGTCCAACGTTCGATGGTGCTTATGTCAGGCAATACAATGAAACCGGAAATGGAAGCGGTTATGCTTCAACAAATCGTTGGATACAATTGATAAATTCTTCAACATTAACGCCTTTTTCAGGTTACGAGATAGTTCAGTCTTCAGCTAAAACCTATACTTTTCAAGGTCAATTGATTAATAGTGATTTCTCTCAAACACTTTCTTACACTCCGGGTGCAAATTCACCGGGGCAACATATTTTAAGCAATCCTTATACCGCAGCGATTGACATCAGACAATTATCTTTTGGAAATGACTTTGATAAAACTGTTTACATTTATAACACAGGGAGTCTGGCTGATTGGACCGGTGAAACAGGCTCAGGCTCAGGCGAAAGTCCGGGACAATACGTTTCAGCCCCGCAAAACACTGCAGGTATAGGTGGTATTCCGGGTCAGATACCTTCTATGCAAGGTTTTTTGATCATGATAAATACAGCAACACCAACTTCAACCACATTTGGCATTCCATACAGTTCAGTTGCGACAAGAAATAAAGACATACAACGGGTCCGTGCTTTATCAAATACAACTGAAATTTTTACGCGGATAGATGTTAGTGGTACCCGTTATTCGGATAAAATGTGGATTATAACAAATCCAACCTGTACCAGAGGTTATGATAACGGATGGGATGGGTATAAGTTATTTGGTTCAACACTTGCCCCACAAATTTGGGCAATAGAAGCTGCCGGTGACTTTCAGGTAGATGCTCTAGATGATATTAATAATACATATCTTGGCTTCATGAAAGGCGAAGACACAAATTACAAAATGACTTTTACAAACGAAAGTCTTTACTCAAATTATCCAAGTCTTTATTTAGTCGATTCACTGGAAAATACACTTACAGATATAACTGAAAGTGGCACTACTTATTCATTCACGGCAGATCAAACACCCAAACCCTACAGACGCTTTAAAATTGTAACCAGTCCTGGTAATGTAACAAATACTGCAACCATTAAAAATAGCGATTTAACAATTTTCAGTTCACAACAAACAATCTTTGTTCAAAATCAAAGTGATTTAACAGGAAGCTTTATGCTCTATTCCATTTCGGGTCAGTTAATCCTGGAAATGCCCGTTAATGCAAATGCTTTAACTACGATTCCAACAAATCTACCGGCCGGGACTTATATTGCCAGAGTGAAAACAAACCAGAAAGAACTAATAGAACATGTCCTTATCCGGTAAAAAGAAAAATTACTCATTCCAGATATTCCTGAGTGTATAAGGGCCTCCGGGTATTACACAGAATAAACCTTTGGCAATTCTGAGATTACATTCCAAAGAGTTGATTTGTTTGATGTCTTCATCGCTTAATTGTATATTCAAAGATTCGAAGTTCTCCTGAATTCTAATCGGATGAACTGATTTAGGAATTACTGCAATTCCTCTCGCCATTCCCCAGGCCAATAAAACCTGTGCCGGCGAACAGGAATATTTTAAAGAAATCTCAACAATATTTTTTTCACGTGTTAAACCGGCTTCACTTTGAACTAAATGACGACTACCTAAAGGAGAATAAGCCGTAACAAGGATTTCGTTTATATGGCAAAAATCAATTAATTCAGGTTGTTGAAAATAAGGATGCAGTTCAACCTGATTCAATTCGGGTTTTATACCTGCCTCATTGATCAGTTTCTGGAGCTTATGGATATTAAAATTCGAGACTCCGATATGTTTTGTTAATCCGCTATTCTTAGTCTTTTCCATAGCCTGCCAGGTAGTAAGTATTGGAATTTCATCAGGTGTTAATAGATCAGAGACATCTTTTGCCTGTTCATGCCCTGTTTTAAAAGCTACCGGCCAGTGAATCAAATACAGATCCAGATAATCCAGTTGCAGGTCCTTCAACGATCTGCGTATTGCAACATTAACACGCTCCGGAGAATGATCACTATTCCAGAGTTTGGAAGTGATAAAAAGGTCTTCTCTTTTGACCCACCCTGATTTAATTGAGAATTGAATTGCCTGACCTATTTCTTTTTCATTCTGATAGATATAAGCACAATCAATATGCCGGTATCCAACACGAATTGCTTCCACAACTGCATCATATACTTCATTTTTCTTTGACAACCAGGTTCCTAAACCAATAGAAGGTAGTTTATCACCATTCATGAATAAAAGATTTTTCATATTGCTTTTAATTTAGTTAATAGAAGAATGAAATGAATGATTTACAACTATATACAACGAGTAAATTAATCTGACATACTGATTTTCAAAACATTAATCTACCGTATATTCTGTCTTGGCTCCTGGTTCTATTTAGTATAATTGGATGAATCAATTCCGTTTTAAAGCTAAAAAAAAACAAGGCGCAAAATATGAATTCAACGCCTTGTTTAAATCTAAAGAGTAAATTATTTTAGCTTTGCTAATGTCTCTTTTATCCAACCAAATGCTTTAACCAGATTTTCATCAGAAGTGGCATACGAAAAGCGGACACAATCTGGAGCACCAAAAGCTCCTCCTCCTACACAGGCAACGTGACCTTCTTCCAGTAAATACATGGCTAAATCACCTGAATCTTTAATGGTTTTGCCATTAAATGATTTACCAAAATAGCTGCTGCAATCAGGGAAAATATAAAATGCGCCCTGAGGATCATTTACTTTAAAACCCGGAATCTGATGAGCTAAATCGACCACCAGTTTTTTGCGCCGTTCGAAAGCGACACGCATCGTTTCCACACAACTTTGGTCACCGGTATATGCCGCTTCAGCTGCTTTCTGGGCTACTGAGCACGGGCCGGATGTATATTGGCCCTGCAATGTATTACAAGCCGATGCAATCCATTTTGGAGCTGCCATCCAGCCAATACGCCAACCTGTCATTGCATATGCTTTTGAAACACCATTTATCAAAACTACCCGTTCACGAACATTTTCGAATTGAGAAATACTTTCGTGTTTTCCCAGATAAATTATATGTTCATAAATTTCGTCGGAGAGTATAATGATATTGGGATATTTTGCCAACACATCTGCCAACAATTTCAATTCGGATTTTGAGTAAACACTTCCGGTTGGATTTGAAGGAGAACAAAGAATAAATGCTTTCGTTTTTGTTGTAATGGCAGCTTCTAATTGTGCAGCCGTAATTTTGAAATCCTGATCGATGCCGGCAGATACAAATACAGAAGTTCCATCTGCTATTTTCACCATTTCAGGATAACTAACCCAATAAGGAGCAGGAATAATGACTTCGTCACCCTTACTGATAATAGATAAAATGACATTACAGATTGATTGTTTTGCTCCGTCTGAACAAACAATTTGTTCCGGTTTATAATCAAGGCCGTTTTCAGCTTTTAACTTTGCACAAATGGCATTTCTTAAACCCGGAAAACCCGGAACCGGAGAATAGAATGAAAAATTATTATCTACAGCTTGTTTAGCAGCTTCTTTAATGTGATCAGGGGTATTGAAATCGGGTTCACCAACACTCAAATTTATTACATCAAACCCCTGAGCTTTAAGCTCGTTACTTTTTTGTGACATAGCAAGTGTCTCAGATGGAGACAGAGATGCCAAACGATCAGATACAGGATACATAGTATGATTGTTTTTGTTATTATTTCGCCGCAAAAGTAATAAAAAAAAAACTATTTCCGTACTTTACACAGCTTATTGATTTATATTTGTCAGTATTAAACTAATTTAGGATCCAGTTTAACAGATAACATTTGCTTGGCACTTCGATACCCTAATTCAAAAATCTCACGTTCTTTGTCAACATCAAAAGTATCGTAATTGCCCATATCTAACGGTTCAATCAGCAGATCGCAAAGTTCTTTGTCATGAAGTATGTTGGCTTTAAACATGAAATTATATGATCGCATAGCTACATTTATAATACTTTGTTTGTATTCGTCGACCACCAAAGGGCTAGCGTTTATGCCAATCACTTTTTCGCAATCTCTACGGATTATTGAAACAGGAAAGTTCTTAAGTACTCCACCATCAACATAATGAATTCCGTTTATTATCTTAGGGCTAAATAATACAGGGAAACTGCAAGAAGCAACTATCGGATCAATCAACTGACCACTCTTAAACGTAACACTTTTCCCGTTATCCAGATCAGTTGCTACCACTCTGAGAGGAATGGAAAGTTCTTCAAAGGTTCTCGCCCGTAATTTCTTAGTTAAAAACTTTTGAAAGATATCAGTTTTAAAGAATCCCCCATCAGGCAACCTGATTTTCGTCATTTTTCTAAAATTGATTTCTTCAAAACAAACAGCTATTTCATCCGGAGAATAACCATCTGCATATAATGCCCCAACCAATGCTCCGGAGCTTACTCCTGAGATTATGTCCGGTTTAATCCCAACTTCATTAAGAGCCTTCAATACACCTGCATGGCATAAACCTTTTACTCCACCGCCGCTAAGTGCTAATCCGATTTTGTAAGTTTTCCTGTCAAATAAATTTATTAGATCCATGACAATTGAATGATTTAAATGATATTATAGAATAATAAAACGCTCTTTTATTTTTAGTTTGAAATGATAAAAGTTTAGGGCTCTATAATTAATCGGGTGGGTAACCCTTTTTTCTTTATTAATTTGTTAGTTTATATGAAATATTGATCACCTTATTCGAAACTCTGTAAGAGTTTTCTGTGTATAACAAACGGATTTATCCGCGGAATAATAAATAACAGAAGACTAAACTCTGTAAGAGTTTACCAATTACATACAAGTATTTTATTTATTATAAGTTATCAAAGATAGTTAAATGATCTGTTTGTTAATCTACAAAAGATTAAATTTCAGGATCCTTGCAATTATTAATTACTCAATACTTGCAGAATTTTTATTTCGAATAATGTGAAAATTTAGACATTACGCGATCATAATAGGTATTGGAAACCGGAATATCAGGAGTATTAACAATATCCAACTCCATGATGATACCTCCTTTATCTTTACGGATCACTTTTACTTTATCCAGATTAACGATAAAACTTCTGTGACAACGTACTAACTGACTGTCATTAGTTAAATTTTCATCCATCCATTTCAACGTATTTCGTATCAGAAAATGTGACAATTTTGATTTATTCAGATAATGGATGGTTATATAATTATCAGAGGAATCAATGTATAAAAGATTTTCGAGCATGATTGTGATTCGAAGTTCTCCTTTTTCATCCGGGAATGCTATTAGGTTTTTCCGCTGAGCTCCATGACTTTGATCATCAGTGACCATTTTTTGCAACAAATTATTTTTGTCACGCCAGGAAAAATACAACCAAAGAATGGAATAAGGCAACAAAAGGACCAGACTTGTATTCACTGTTGACTTATGGAATATCTCCATAAAATCCCTCTTCATTCCTTCTTCCGGAATAAACTTTGTGATTAATGAATAGAAAAGTGACATGGATAAAATTTCTGCCAACACCCAAAATGCATATATCAAATAAGTAACTGAATGCTTTTTTACGAATTGAAGCATTGTGTAACGACTGATAACAACTACCAGCATGCCTATTAAAATAATTAAACTTGAAAAAAAGAAATATTTAAAATCAGATATATTCGGATACCATTCACGGGATCCGAAAGGTTGAAAGATATTTACGAAAAGCAAGGCGAAAATTGCAGTGAAAAATATCAATCTGTTGATATTGGCTTTGTCGTATAAATATGAAGGAATCTTTGTATTCATATTTCATTTTAAATAAAAAGTATAATTACAAAAGTATATTATTCTACTCAAAGTAGAACAATTCCCGGCAACTATGGTTTAATTTTATCCCTGTATTTCATTTTCCATCCCAATATGAGCATTTTAGTCCCATATAAACAACAGACTCCCCATTAAATTGCAAAATATATTTCTGAGCATTAACTTTGTAATCTAATCATTTTATTTATTCAAAATGAAATACACTCAGCGATATCATGAACTGGCTTCTCAATTCCGGTTTGGAGTTGATACTCATCTTAATCCATCCGATATTGATATTCGTTATTTTTCATTTAAAAGTATTCCTGAAACAGAAGATTCCGAATTTATACATCAGGATACAATCGATGAAAAAATACAGGAAAATCAAACATTTGAATATCTTGTTTTTATGCCTTCAAGGTTGATAAAATCAGATAAAGCCATTTTATTATTACATGGGTTGAATGAACGCAACTGGAACAAATACCTTACCTGGGCTGAGTATTTATGTTCCAAAACAGGGAAACCGGTTATTCTATTCCCAATTGCCTTTCACATGAATCGCTCTCCGGCAGGATGGTCTAATCCGAGAAGTTTACAAGACATTATGAATTTACGAAAGCAACAAAACGGAGCAGACAGGTCACTCAGTTTCGCCAATGTTGCTCTGAGTGAACGAATAACTGAAAAACCTTATCGTTTCTACAGTTCAGGACGTCAAAGTATTCATGATCTGAGTATCCTTTTTGAAGAAATAAAAGGAGGGAATCATGTTTTGTTCAAAGAAAATGCTCAGATAGATATTTTTGCTTATTCAATAGGCGCATTTCTGGCCGAAATCACCATGATGACTAATCACCATTCATTATTTTTAGATTCTAAATTATTTCTGTTTTGTGGAGGTGGCATTTTCAGTTCTATGGTTGGCCAATCGCGATTTATCATGGACAAAAAGGCTTTCGACGTTCTCTATGAATACTATTTACAACATTTTACTAAAACCTTTGAATCGACTTCAGCAACTGATAATATTTTTAAATCGTTTAACAGTATGATTTCTTCCGAAAGAAATCAACCGGAAAGAGAACATTTTTTTAGTCAGTTTGGCAATAAATTGAAAGGCATTTCACTTGAGAATGATAAAGTTATGCCATATCATGGAATTACTGAAGCATTCGGACAAAATCTTGCAATGAATCATTTTAAACGAATGGATTTCTCATTTCCTTATACGCACGAAAATCCTTTTCCGGTTGGTGGTCTGATTGAATCGACCGAAGTTGATAAAGGTTTTAATACGGTCTTCTCTGAAATCGCAGACTTTTTGAGTTGATAAGATTGGATAATCTTAAACACATAAGGATAACTTTACATTAAGATCTGAAATTATATCTATAAAAGGTGTGTCAATTGTTTTTTTGAATTATATTTGCATGTGCTAACTTATTTTCAAGATTAAATAAGGCATCATTTATAAAAATCATGGATACTTTCCTCATCGTTTTAGCGGGAATCTTTTTGATAATTGGACTTATAGGTAGTGTAATATCAAAATTACCCGGTGCACCACTTTGTTATTTGGGGATTATAATACTCCATTACAGTAGCATTGCGGAATTCTCAGTACATTTTTTCATAAAATGGGGTATATTGGTTATTGCAGTTCAAGGACTCGATTATTTGATTCCTGAATGGGGAAATAAAAAGTTCGGAGGGAGTAAAAGGGGAGTATGGGGTAGCTTTCTTGGAATGGTTGCAGGAATGTATTTCGGTCCGCTTGGGATAATCACAGGAGCTATAGCTGGTGCATTTCTGGGTGAGTTCTTTGCCGGAAAGGAAAGTAATATCGCAATACATCACGCAATAAGTTCTTTTTCATTTTTTATTCTTGGAACAATATCTCAACTCATTGTAGCCGGAATTTTGATTTATTATTATATTGATAATCTGGTTTACGTCTTGTAAGAATATCCAACTAATAAGCCATGAATATCAAACGATATTCATGGCTTATTAGTTGATTAATATCTTTTAAATCATAATCTTTCCGATCAGTTCCTCCAATGAAGCCAGTCCTTGTTCACCTGTTTTCATATTTTTCAACATTACTTTCCCTTCATTCATTTCCGTTTCGCCTATAATTGCCACAAAAGGAATTTTCTTATTGTCGGCATAGCTCATTTGCTTTTTCATTTTGGCCGGTTCCGGATAAATTTCAGCATTCACTCCTTTTGCTCTCAAACTGCTAAGCCATGGCAGGGAATACATCAATTCTTTTTCCCCAAAACTGACGAACAGAATTTTAGTCTGTTCTATTGAAGTTTCCGGATATAAATTCAACTGGTTCAATACATCATAAATGCGATCTGCACCAAAAGATATTCCCACACCTGATACACCTTCCATTCCGAAAACACCTGTCAGGTTATCATAGCGTCCGCCACCGGTAATACTTCCCATTTCCACATCGAGGGCTTTTACTTCGAAAATGGCTCCTGTATAATAATTTAGTCCGCGGGCTAAGGTTAAATCAAGTTCAATGGGAGTTTCGACCTTCAAAGCATCACAAAGGTTGAATATGATTTCAAGTTCTGAAACGCCTTTCATTCCAACTTCAGAATCTGCTAATACCATTTTCAGCTGTTCCAGCTTTTCAGTATTTGTTCCGCTAAGTTTTAATATCGGTTGCAGTCTGGCAATGGCTTCTTCCGGAATCCCTTTCGAGGCAATCTCTTCATTCACCTTTTCCAACCCTATTTTGTCCATTTTATCAATCGCAACGGTTATATCGGTTATCTTTTCCGATTCACCAATAATTTCGGCAATTCCGGATAGGATTTTACGATTATTCAATTTAATGCAAACATTTATTTTCAGACGGCGATATATATCATCAACTATTTGAATCAGTTCCAGCTCGTTGATCAATGAATCACTCCCTACGACGTCCACATCGCACTGGTAAAACTCCCGGTATCTGCCACGTTGAGGTCTGTCGGCACGCCAGACAGGTTGAATCTGATAGCGTTTAAAAGGAAAGCTTATTTCATTCTGGTGTTGCACCACAAAACGGGCAAAAGGGACAGTAAGGTCATAGCGTAATCCCTTTTCAGATATTTTGTTTGTAAATTTCAGGCTGTTTCGTTCCACCAATTCTTCCTGGCTCAACCCTGAGAGATAATCGCCCGAATTTAGAATTTTAAAAAGCAATTTATCCCCTTCTTCACCGTATTTTCCCATCAGGGTGGACAGGTTTTCCATGGCAGGTGTTTCAATCTGCTGAAAGCCGTACAGGCGGAAAACATCTTTTATAGTGTTGAATATATAATTCCGGTTCGACATTTCCTGTGGTGTAAAATCGCGTGTTCCTTTTGGAATGGAAGGTTTCTGCATAATAAATTTATTTTTCTCTGTTAGTATCAAAACTTTCAATCATTCGTTGAGCAACTGATCGCTGAACAATTGATTGAACACTCATATTCATATTCTTTAATTTAAAAACATTATTAAATGCGTAAAAGCCAAACTCTGCAACCAGTTTGCCAATTAATTCATCTGCAAACGACGATGAGACAATATTTAAATCTTTAAAATCCAACGTTATATTTTTTCCGGATTGTTTCTGAATATTAACAAGCTCATTTCTAATTTTTTCGCCCGACTTTCGTGTACCAACACCAGATTCTTTATTTTTAAGATCAATAATAATATTCCCAAAATCATCTTCCAATGACTCAATTTTCATATTGACAGGTTCATAACCACCCAATGCTTTCGAAATGGAAATTTCTTTATTATAATCAAGCTGAAAATCGACAATACAACCATTGTTAGTTGGCAACTGTGGAATATTCTCAAATATACGGTATTCTTTGTTGGTTAAACTGTAGCTTGCTGAACCCGAACTGATATTTAGAATTCCCGTATTTTCGCATACTATTTGATGTAAACCCCACAAACCATTACCTTGACCGATTTTTTTATCACGCGTTATACCCTCTTTCACGGCAAGAGTTAATGCTTCGCCTGGATTTTTTGGTTTATGAACTGAATTTAAAAGTGATTGATAAATTCCTTTTCCTGAGTCGTAAGTACAAAATGCAAAATGTTTTGTACGTTTATGAACCTGCCCCATAACATAGCCATAAGTATTACCGGAATGCTGTAAAACATTATCCAGTACCTCATTTATAGACCATTCAAAACCATCTAAAACTCCTTTTTCACAAATGATTACTTGTGATAATTCTTCTACAAATGAATTAATTAAAAAATATATTTCATCCGCACTATCGAAACGCCAGACTTTATCCAACGCATTTTTTGTAGCATTTTTATTTTCATTTACTTTCAAAGGCTTACTTAAAGAAAGTTTTTGAAGATATTTAGATAAGTTTATAAATTCGAAACTAAACCCCTGAGTTGTCAAAGTCTCAATAATTCCGGAAATTGGAGCACATACATTTGGGAAAGATGCTTTTGTTCCTTCAAAATTGAGCACTAAATGTTTGTTGGCTGAATCATGAAACTCGTTAATAATATTAATAAAATCAGATACGACTTTCGGATTTGTCAAATCATTAAAGTGAATATCAGTATCATTTCTTGTTATCAAGTTATCAGGAATCTCAGTCTTTGCCATTTTGATGAAAAAATTATCAATTAATTATCTTTGATTAAAACTCTGCATATTTTCGCTGTAGAACCTGTATTTTCTTTCACATATTTACCTGCCATTTTCCCAGCCTGTTGATCTTTCAGAAGTCTGTCAAACTGAGCTTCAAGTACAACATAATTTGATATTGAAAAAGCTCCACCTACAGCAATCAGTTCTCGGGCTTCACGGAATTTCAGGTAATTAGGGCCAAAGACTACCGGTATGCCATACACTGCCGCTTCAAGCGTATTGTGAATTCCAACTCCAAAACCACCACCGATATAGGCTATATGAGCATAACGATAAATAGAAGAAAGTACACCTATTATATCCACCACCAGGCAATTTGTCATTTTTACATTTTCAGGTGTAGCGTCCGAATAACGCACAAACCTGCCATCCAACAACTTAGATATTTCTAAAATATGTGAACTATGTACTTCGTGAGGGACGATAATCAATTTTATATTCGGATGTAGTTTTAAATAACGTACCAGTATCTCTTCATCCTTAGGCCAAGTACTGCCTGCAACGATTACATCAGTTGCGTTCTTTACAAATTTTTCAATTACCGGAAGTTCTTTTGCCTGGGAGAACAAATCATACACCCTGTCGAAACGGGTATCACCACAAACAGAAACATTTCTGATCTGATGATTTTCAAGCAGATCAAGCGATACATTGTCCTGCACAAAAATATGGTTGAATGTGCGTAACAAATTCAGGTACCATTTTCCGTATGCTTTGAAAAATACCTGTTCAGGACGAAAGATAGCCGAAATGCTGAAAACAGGAACTTTAGCTTCCTTTAATGCCAACAGATAATTCGGCCAGAATTCATATTTTATAAAAATGGCTTGTGAGGGTTTTACAAGCTTCACAAAATGCCGTGCATTTGCGGGAGTATCGAATGGTAAATAGGATACAATGGCAGCACCTGCATAATTTTTTCTGACTTCATATCCCGAAGGTGAAAAGAAAGTCAATAATATTTTGATGTCAGGTTGTTCACGCTTCAGTTTTTCGATGACAGGCCGACCCTGTTCAAATTCGCCCAGTGAGGCAGCATGGAACCAAACATATCCGCCATTCGGATCCACTTTTTCTTTTAATAATTTAAAAGCATTGTGTTGTCCTTTGCGAAGCAATCCTGCTTTTTCATTGAAAAGCGAAGCCAGGAAAATAAATGCTCCGTAAATGTATATACTTATCGAATAGAGTACTTTCATACGATTAAAATTGGATTAGAAAAAAGAAAAGGCATTTCAAAACTAGTTTTGAAACGCCTTTTAAAGGTTTGAAAGCCAGAATTACTTTCTGATACCCAACTCTTTGATAACTGCACGGTAGCGTGAAATATCGGTATCTTTCAAATAATTGAGAAGACGACGACGTTTTCCTACCAAAATGACAAGAGAGCGTTCTGTACTATAATCTTTTTTGTTTGACTTCAAATGTTCAGTCAAATGGTTGATACGGTATGAAAACAATGCTATCTGACCTTCAGATGAGCCAGTATCAGTGTTAGACTTTCCGTGTTTACCGAAGATTTCTTGCTTAATTTCAGCTGTTAAATACATGATATTTAATTAAAAATGAATAATAATAATTAACAATGAGCTTGCTTTATGTAAAGCAATCATCCTTAATTTTGAGCTTGCAAAGATAGGTTTTTTATTTTAATAATTCAACCTTATCCTCCTTTTTTCTCAAAAAAACATCTCGTAATGAGCCATCTGCCCATTTTACAGGACTTTTATCGAGATAATATTTACATAGAACAGTAACTGAAACTCCAATCAATGAACCGACAAGCACATCGATGGCAAAATGTTGGGATAAATAAATCCTGGAATATCCAACAAGGAGTGCCAACAAAAAATAAAGAAATTGGATAGCAGGCCGTTTGGTGAAAAAGGACAATGCCAGGAAGAAAGAAAATGCTGTAATCGTATGTCCTGAAGGAAAACTATGGACATAATGCAAATGTTCTCCTGCAATTTGATGCAATTGAATGGTCGGAAAATGTTCTTTAAAATACAAAACAGGCCGTGGTTCATTCCATGTTTGCTTTATGATGATGGATACCAAACCAGTGGCAAGTTGCGATACAAGAATAAAAAGAGCAATCCTGTAGCGGTAAAAGAGCAATCCTGCTACAAACACATATGGGACCCAATCACCAACGAATGTGTAATAATGAAAGAACACATCGGCTACAGGCGAATTAAAAGAGGTGATCCAAAGATGTAAATCACCCTTTTGATTGAATAAAATCAACCCAACCAGTGTCACGACAAACAAAAAGTACGGAATAAAAAATGCAGGATATTTTTTCATATTGAACAAATTTTAAAACTCTATAAACACAAAACGCGGAACACAAAACGCGGAACACGGAACACGGAACTTCAAACCCTTCAACTTTTCAAACCCTTCAAACTTTCAAACTCTTCACCCCACGAAGCATTTCTCTTTTTCCGGGAGGTCCGGGTATCCGTTCTACTTCAAATCCTGCTGATTGCATGGTGCGACGGACTATTCCTTTAGCACAATAGGTAGTCAGAATTGCTCCCGGATTGCAGTGGGCGTAAATCTTTTCAAACTGCTTATTACTCCACATTTCAGGTTGTTTATCAGGTGAAAAAGCATCAAAAAAAACAACATCAAAGTTATTTTTAAAAACGAATTCCAAGAAATCTGTTTTTATTTTATTTAACCCGAAAAATGGAGTCACTTGTATTTCTTCATTCCATGCACAAGTATGCATTTGCCTAAAAACCTTACGATTGTCAGGAGCAAGTATGTCAGGATAATTTAATTGTAACGCTTTATTGATTTCAACAGGAAATAATTCAAGGGAAATATAGTTGATTTTCTTTTCGCTCCTCTCTGCTTCCAATAAAGCCAGAAAGGCATTTAAACCGGTACCGAAGCCTATTTCTAAAACGTAGATTTCAGTTTTGTGGCATTGCCTCAGCCCTGCATCAATAAAAATATGTCGTGATTCCTGAACAGCTCCATACGTAGAGTGGTAACATTCATCTATTTCAGGCACAAAGAGTGAGTGTGAACCATCAGAAGTTATTAATAATTCGGTATTCATTATTCATAATTAAGAATATACAAAAGTACTGAAAAGCAATAAACAAAACAACCGTTGTTTCAAATGAGACAACGGTTGTTTTGAAATTGTTTAATTCTTACTAATCCGAATTAGTAGTTTTCTTTCTCCACTTCAAAATAAGCCTGTGGATGTGCACATGTTGGACAAGCTTTTGGGGCCTCTTTCCCAATATAAATGGCGCCACATTCCCTGCATTGCCACATAGTTTCTTCTTCGCGTATAAAAACAGTACCTGCTACTACACGTGCCAGTAACCGGCGATACCTTTTTTCGTGTTGAACTTCAACGGCAGCAATTTTGCGAAAAGTAGCCGCTATATTCAAAAATCCTTCAGCTTCGGCCACATCCCCAAAATGTGGATACAAATCGGACCACTCTTCATATTCTCCATTGGCAGCAGCCAATAAGTTTTCGGCAGTAGTTCCGATTTTACCGGCAGGATAAGTAGCTGTAATTTCAACATCGCCTCCTTCCAGGTGGTTAAAGAATTTTTTACCATGAGTTTTTTCCTGTTCCGCAGTTTCAAGGAAAATAGCAGCTATTTGTTCATAACCTTCTGTCTTGGCTACTTTAGCAAAAAATGTGTAACGATTACGTGCCTGACTTTCGCCTGCAAATGATTTAAGTAAATTCTTTTCGGTTTCTGTACCTTTAATACTTTTCATTTTTGTAGAGTTTTAATAACCTAATACTATATGATTTTAAAGAAAATACGAAGTGATACTGCAAAGATAGGAAAAAATAAAAACAGATAGAACTAATAAGTAATAGGAAATAAATAATGTCCTATAATTTTAATAAAACTTTTGCAATTCACAGCTCTATCACACTCTCCTTTGGAGAGGGCAGGGGGAGAGGTCGGATTTCTGGAATAAATAAAACACGATATTATATTGTTCCAATTAATTAGTCTTCTTTCTTCTGTGTAATTTTCACTAAAAATTTACCGAGTGCCGGGTAATTTGTAAGCATTAAATAACACACCGTAAGATTTAGAAAATTAATTGCCCAACGATAAAAACATAGCTGACCAAAGGTAACTACATCACTTGAATTCATAACATGTAATTTGAAAACAAAAAATGCCTGACTTAGAAAATTCGGTATGTTAAAACTGATTAGCATTCCTCCGATAATAATGAGTCCTAACTTCAGAATAATCTCTATTCCGAAATTTTGAAATTCTATTCTATCTTCATCAAATTTTTGTCTAGTTTTAACCATGATATTATTAAATCCGGCTTGAAAACTATAAATATAAAAATCAGAATTACAACAACAGCAGAAATTGAAACTCCAATTAGTTGCATTGCATCTACATTCATCATGATCATTGAAACATAACCCGGGAAAGTGGTGAAAAGGGTTGAAATCAGCCAATACAATCCAAACAATTTAATGCTGATTCGAAAGAAGTCTTTTTTAGTCATAGCGTTTTAAAATCAAGTTATGTTATTGCTTCTCAAAATTAAGAATTATTCTTTAACAAACAAATAAATCATTATGAGTATCCGCTTTAGTGTCTAAATAAATGTTATCTTAGTTTTTGAACAATATTTGTTAAAGACAATTCAAATTCTTATCACAAATTTAAAGTGTTGGATGTTGACCACAGAGGCAATATAATACGATTAAATAAAGTAAATGAGATGCTCTCATAGGTACATTTAGCAATTGTCAGTGCAAAGAGATTATTATTAGATATACATCATGATATACATCATGATATTAAACCCTAGGTATTTACATACCTACTTTAATGAATTTTGCTATAAATACAATAGGAAGTACTTTGAAGATTAATTATTCGATAGGCTGCTAATAACAGGTATAAGTTATAAAAACCTTAAATGCCGATCGGCTTTTGCTCTTAACTTTCATTTATTACACCGTAGGTGTTACCTTTAAATATGGTACATTCCGACTTGTCGGAAACCCCCAGTGGAGCCTGCGGAACTGGGGGTAAATACTATAACATACAACCCAACTCCAGAGGAGTTGACCACAAGGAGAAGTTCTTAAACTCTTGATTCTGTTGGTGAACTCTTACAGAGTTCTGTTTTTTATTTTATTCAAAACCCCCAGTTTCGCAGGCTCAACCGGGGGTTATGTACAGAATACTCCTACGGAGTAATTATCGATAAAATGTCTAATTAAATGAAGATCCAATGATCTAATAATTACAAAAAGACAAAAAAGCGAACTATTGGTGCAAAAGCCCATAGTCATTAATCATTATTTAATACATTAAAGCGGATACTCATAAAATGTTTTATACGTCCAAACGGATAAAATAGGAGAGGGATATATTGAGTTTTTAAAGAAAGAAGGAAAAATTGAAACTGACCAAGAAGTAAAGATTTGGACAGATCTTTCAGGTGAAATCAGCTTTGACTTCAATCTTGATAACATAATTTTTCCACTTGGTTTTGCTAAAATTGCAGCAGGATTTGCAACACTAAATGGAATTGATAGAAGTAATCTTAAACGCATTATAGACTTGAAAAAGAATAAATTTAGAGATGATATAATGTTATTGCCTTTTTACCCAGTTACACCACAAGAAGTATTATTTGAAAAGGACACTCATAAATCAATTCACTATCCATTGCATTCAATTGTGTTAAAAGGGTCAAAAATTGACAAAATTCTATATTGTTACATTGAATTATTTAGTACATTCCAATATATTGTAATTGTTGATGATGACTACGAAGGAGAAGATATTTACCATAACTACATTTATGACTTATTAAATTCAAAAGAAATTAACTATGAAAAATATCTTGATTCAGTAATTAACAATTCAATTTTCAGAAATATACTTTTAGACTATAAGCACTTTAATAAAAAAGATTTGGACTATATTGCCTATATACGAATTGCCCAACACGATAGCTTAAAACTTTATTGTTATAATAAATTTAACCAACTTGAGTCATTTGTTGCATTCGCTTCATTAACAGAGAAATTAGACATTCTCGATAAAACAATAACCAACAACTAATAATATAAGCCACGTTCTTTGAGCATATTACAAAAAATGACCTAACTATAATTCAAACAAAGATGTATATTGCAAAACTAAGTATTACAAATTTCAGAGGCATAAGTCGAGCTGACTTAAAGCTATCGCAGCATATTATTTTACTTGGGAATAACAACTCAGGTAAGAGTACAATAATAGATGCAATTGGATTAGTTTTGGGTAAGGAATCACTTGTTAGAAATATAGGAGATTGGGACTTTTTTGGTGGAAATCCGAAACCTGATGACAGGATAAAAATTGTCGGACTATTAACTGATTTTGAATTTAACGATGAAGACAGAGAAAAGGAATGGTTTAACAATAAAAATGGCGGAATACCCCAATGGTATAATGAAGAAACCGGTAAAATATTTAATTCGCAAAACGCTCAAAACACCTTGAAACTTTCGATTGAAATTGGATTTGCGGCTCGCTTCAATAAAGAAGACTTAGAATTTGAAACTATAAGATATTTTGCTTCTGGTATTTCAGATCCATTTGAAGAGGATGGACTAAATACACTTAGTAGAGAATTAAACAGACAAATTGGTTTTTTTCTAATACCGTCAAAAAGAAACTGGGAAAAGATCATATCTTTTAACTCTGAAATATTTAGAAAAGTAGTTGATTTACAAGAAGCTATTCCATCAGAAAGTTTATTTCAACTTAGAGATGATTTACGAAACAACCCGCATGGGATTGAAAAAGAAACACCTTTTAAAGAAATAATTGACAGAATTAATTTAGAAATAAAGGGGTTTTCAGGAAAAGAAATGAATTTAAAATTTCTACCCACAAATGCTGATATTGAAAGTGCTAAGAACAGCATAACACCATTCTTATTGGGTAGAGGAAATACTAATATACCTTTAGGTTCTCACGGTTCGGGGCTAGTTTCATTACAGACACTTTTGTTGCTACTAGAATTTGGGAGATTCAGGAAAGAAAATAAGCAGAATTTCATTTTAGCAGCTGAAGAACCAGAACTTCACATGCATCCAGGTATGCATAGACGGTTAATAGGAAGAATAAGAGGGTTAAGCACACAAACAATTATTTCTACACACTCTCCTGATATTGCAGCATATTACAAACCCAATGAAATAAATATTGTTCAAACACAGGAAGATGGTAAAATGAGTATATTTGAATATTCTGACGAAAGTGTACAACCGTTCTGGACGAAAGTGTACAACTGTGGAGTGGAAAAATTAAGTCTCAAAAGTAATGATTTTTTATTTCTTTTTTCTCATAGATTCG
>Ga0302269_1000021_pt1 | contig 78982 bp, 73 predicted proteins | sample III_Bog_E2_2_FD_194560 | JGI IMG/M metagenome (GOLD analysis project Ga0302269, IMG submission 194560) | Peat permafrost microbial communities from Stordalen Mire near Abisko, Sweden - III_Bog_E2_2 | ecosystem: Environmental > Terrestrial > Soil > Wetlands > Peat | place: Sweden: Abisko...
CGCCGGTGCGGGCTGCGGTGATGGAGGCCGCGGCGGGGCTGGCGGAGGTGGACTTTACGCTGGAGATTCCGTTTGTGCGGCTGCGCGCGGTGGAGGGACTGCCGACGATGATTGCGAAGTTTACGACCGACATTCCGCAGCTTTCAAACTGGGGCGAGCCGCTGTTGCTGGGGCCGGGGTCAATTCATGTGGCGCACACGCCGTACGAGAAGCTGGCGAAGAAGGAACTGTTTGAGGCGGTGGAACTTTATATCAAGGTGGGGAGGCAGTTGCTGGCGTGACGCCCAGCTGACCCATGGCTAACTTTGTATTGCATCTTTGTTGTTAGAAAATGCAGTCAGGATTTTGGCCACGAAATATACCAGTACTTTATAAAACGTAAATACGATGATTGCGGTTAGTACCCAAATGAGGCAGACATTTATCGCAGAATCGGGGACCGCAAGGTGTCTGTCGAAGTACTGGGATTCCCATGCAAGGAATGCCTCCCGACCAAGCCTGTGCCATTTCTCATGCGTTCTGTTGGTGAATAGGCTCCACAAGGCTCCAATGGTGACCACGGAAATCAGCTCGGAAGATATGTTCCTTTTCATGCGGTCAGCTTATCGCATACGTGGGTATTCGCCATTATATGACACTCGCTCCCCTGAATTGCCGGTTTGGTCGAGCTTATATGATGAGAATGGTGTGAGGAGACATCATCATGAGCGCATCGATTTATGACATTCCGGTAAAGAGACTTTCCGGGGAAGACAGTTCGCTGGGGGCATTCAAGGGCGAGGTGGTTCTGGTGGTCAACGTGGCATCGAAGTGCGGGCTGACGCCGCAGTATGCGGGCCTGGAGAAGCTGTACGAGGCGTACAAAGCCAAGGGCCTGGTGATTGCCGGCTTTCCGGCCAACGACTTCAAGGCGCAGGAGCCGGGTACGAATGAAGAGATTCAGAGCTTCTGCACGCTGAACTACGGCGTGACGTTTCCGCTGTTCGACAAGATCACGGTGGTGGGCGAGCACAAGCATCCGCTGTACGCGGCGCTGATTGCGGCCAAGCCGGCGGCGGTGAACGTGTCAGACGTGTCATGGAGAGAGAAGCTGAAGGGCTACGGGATTGAGCCCAATCCGGAGCCGGAGCTGCTTTGGAACTTTGAGAAGTTCCTGGTGAACCGCAAGGGAGAAGTGGTGGCGCGGTTTGCGCCGGATACCACGCCGGACGCGCCGAAGCTGGTGGCAGCGATTGAGGCGGAGCTCGAGAAAAGCTAGGGGATTTGTGGAGGTTGGCGAGTAGAGAATTCCGGGGCTGAAGCCCGAGTCTTTCTTGCTGGATTTATACGGGGGTTGAAACCCCCGCCTCCTTCCGGAAAACCTGCAGGTGCTGAAGCCCTTCTCTCTTTTGTTGCGCCTTTCGGCACGACTGAACAGGCTGCGGAACAAGACGCTGTTTCGGGTTGAATTTGGGGGAGATAGCGTGGGGGCTGAAGCCCCTTCTCTCATTTTAAACAGCTTATGGCACGACTGAACAGGCTGCGGAAAAAGGCCTGGTTTTGGGCGAAACTCGGCAAAAGCATACCTCAGGGGCTGAAGCCCTTGTTGATTTAATTGGCTTTATACCGGGGATAAATCCCCGGCCTACCGCCCGAACGAGTTTTTCCGCAAGCTGTAAAGCCGTGCCCTGTTACAGTGCGCATCCAAGGCGAACTGCCGAATAGTGCTAGCGTAGTGGGTCCAAGGTTCGTACCATAAAATCCAAAGGACAAATGCAGATCGTTCGACTCACCACCCCCAGGCTGAAGAACGCCTGGGGCCCCGTTCGCTCAGGATGACACGCCTCCTTCTTTTTGCGAGGCTGGAGGGCGGTTATTCGTAGCGCAGGGCTTCGGCGGGGAGGACTCTGGCGGCGGCGGACGAGGGGTAGAGCGTGGCGAGCAGCGAGATTCCGATTGAGACTGCCGACACGATTACGCCGTCGAGGGGGCGCGGGGCGAAGGGCAGCGTGTCGATCGAATACACCTCGGCGGAGAGATGGATGAAGTGGTAATGGCCGCCGGCCCACGCGGCCAGGTAGCCCAGCGCGAGGCCGAGCGCGGTGCCGAGCAGGCTGATGAGAAACCCTTGCAGCAGGAAGATGCGGCGGATCTGGCCGGGCTCGACGCCGAAGCTCATCATGACGGCGATGTCGCGGGTCTTCTCCATGACCATCATGGTGAGCGCGATGAGGATATTGAGCGCGGCCACGATGACGATGAGCGCGATCACGATGAAGGTGACGATGCGCTCCTCTTCGAGGGCGCGAAAGAGCTCGCGATTCTGCTCCTTCCAATTGGTGGTCTGGAAGCCGGGGCCGGCGGCTTGCTCGATGGCGCGGCCGATCTCCGGCGCGTTGTCGAGGTTGTCGACTTTGAAGCTGATGACGGAGAGCAGGTCGGGCTCGTCAAAGAGGGTTTGCGCGTCGGCGAGGCGGAGGAAGCCCATCTGCGCGTCGTATTGATAGAAGCCGGTGTGGAAGACGCCGGCGAGGCGGAAGCGAACGACTTTGGGAAAGATGCCGACGGGGGTCATTTCGCCCTGCGGACTGATGACGGTGACCGAGTCGCCGGGCGCTGCGCCGATGGTCTCGGCAAGATCTTTTCCGAGGACGATGGGGGGAAATTCGCCGTTGGTCGCCGAGACTGGAGCGGGCTGCGGCTCGAGGGCCTGGATGGAGCCGGGGGTGGATGTGGAGAGCAGATCGCTGACGGATTTTTCGTCGCTGGGGATCACGCCCTCAACCATGGCGCCGCCATCGCGTGCGCCGCGCGAGACGAGCACCTGTTCATAGAGGCCGGGGGCGGCGGCGGTGACGTGGGGCACGGTGCGGAGGCGGTTGATGAGAGGACGCCAGTCACGGATGCCGTCGCCTTTGATGCGCATGAGTTGGACGTGGGCGCTGTTGCCGAGCAGGCGGTCCTGCAGGTCTCGGCGCATGCCGTTGGTGATGGCTAAAGCGATGATGAGCGCGGCGACGCCCGCGGCTACGCCGGCGACGGAGATGGCGGTGACCACGCCGACGACGGCCTGTCGCCGCTTGGCCTTGAGATAGCGCGCCGCTAGGAAGAGCTCAAATCGCATGGGGATTACGAGGGCTCCTTGGTTGGGGTTGGGCGTGGGGCTGAAGCCCCATTTCTCTCATTCAGGCAGGCATATGGCACGACTGAAGTCGTGCCCCTTCGCACATCTACGTCAAAATTGGAGTTCTTCCGCAAGCTGGGGGCACGACGAATGGAGTGCCTTTTCACTGCAGCCGAATTGCTGTTGCGCATGGTCACTACTTTGCCGGGGTGGTGAAGACGGTCTTGGCCACTCCTACGTTGTCGTGGCGATCGTAGACGCGGACGGTGATGAGATGCTCGCTGAGTTTGCTGTCCTGCAATGACGCCGGCAGACGGATGGCATAGTGCTCGGTCTTCGAGTCGGAGAGGCCGCCGAGCGGCGCGAGGAACTGCCAGGGGCCTGCGTCGAGCGAGTACTCCGCATGGGCGATGGTCGAGAAGGCGTCTTCGGCTTCAAAGGTGATGAGAACCGTTGGATCGCAGGGATGGTCCTTCGCGCAGAGGCCTTCACGGACCGCGGTGAGGGTGTGGACGACGGGCGGCGTGGTGTCCACTTCAAAACGTTCGCTCTCTTTGGCGCCGGTAAGAATGTCGCTCGGGGTGTGCGAGGGTGCGTCGGATGCGACCACTTTGACCTGGTAGCCGCCGTCGGGAATGAGCGTGGCGTCGAAGGTGTCGATCTTTTCTGTGATGTTGTCTTTGAGCAGGCGCCAGAGTTTTTCGCCGTCGCCGCGCAGGTAGAGGGAATAGACCAGGTCGTCGCCATCGTCGTCGTGCGCGGCCCAGCGTACGGTGATGGCGGTGCGGTCCCTGGTGGCCGACACGGGCGAGTTGGAATTGCCGTCGAAGTTTGTGGTGCTGGCGCCGCCGGAGGTTGCGAAGGCGATCTGCACGGATTGTTGCCCCGGCTGCTGACTTTGCGGGCTGACGCGCGCGCCGGGTACGACGATGAGATCGTCCACCACCGGCGCGGAGTTGACGGGCAGGTAATTCACGCCCACGCTGCCCAGGGATGCGCCGGCGCTGAGCACGGCCTTCCATTGCAGGAAACGGCCGGCGGGCGAAGCGACTGCGCTGTCCTTCAACGGAAGCCATTCAGACCAGCCGCGGACTGGCTGCTCCACGTTGCCGGTGCGGGTGAAGAGCTCATAGCCGGTTGAGCCGGGCTCGACTTCGATGCGTCCGAAGCGGGCGAGTGCGCCGGCGTCGAGCACATCGCTGGCGTACTCATGTTTTTCGGTGGCTGCGCCGAAGCGGAAGAGCTTGCCGGTGTTGCCGGTGCCGATGAAGAGGGCGTTTTCAGTGGCGGCGAAACTCAGGCCCTGCTGCGCGTCGAGATGAGCGACGTCGGAGTAGCTACCGTCATCGGCGATTTTGAAGACGCGGCCGCGATTGCCGGTGAGCGCGAGCAGTCCGTCAGGCCGTGCGGCGAGTGCATAGACGATTTCATCCTTGCCGGACCACAGCTTGCGTGGCGCTTGCGGCGCGGCTTCAGGGTTGGCGGCGAGGGCATAGATCTCGGTTCCATCGGGCAGCGCGGTGCTGGTATTGGCGGCCTGCAGTGACTGCGGCTGCACCACGGTGATGCTTACGGTGCCCACTCCCTGCACGGGTAGAGGCGGCAGGGGATTGCGGCTCTTGTCGCCGACGTTGGCCGCGTAGATGGTTCCGTTGACGCCTACAGCGATGGCTGTGATTTCGCGGCGAGGGGCTTCAAAGAGCACGTAGCCCTTGCCGTCGGGACTGATGCGGTAGACGAGGCCGGAGCCGTCGGAGCCGGCGATGAGATTGGCCTTCGCGTCCCAGGCCAGGCAGCGGATATGCTCCTCATCGCTTTTGAAAAAGAGCTCGGGCGGGGCGGCGGGTTTGGTGACATCTACGCGATAGACGGCGCCGGGGCCACCGGCGGCGATGTAGAGCCGGCCCTGCGCGTCGAAGGTCATGTCCCAGATGTAGGGGGCGGGCGGGTCGGGTTTGTCGTCGGGGTTGGTTGTCTTTCCGTCGGCGGGCTTGGAGTGGGTTTCGAGTTTGGTAATTTCAAAGACCGCGGTGGCGCTTGAGTCGTCCTGTTTGGTGGTCGCGCCGGGATTGAGGCGGTAAATTTTGCCGCTGGGCAGGGTGGCGGCGTAGAGCGCGCCATCGGGGCCGATCCTGACCGACTGCACGCTGAGGTCTTTGGTCTCGAAGAGTGTGAAGGGTTTGGCGTCCGGGCCGATGCGAATCACTGCGCCGGGTGCGCCGGTGCCTAAATAGGCTGTGCCGCTTTTGTCGACGGCGACGGACCACACAAACGTTGAAGGCGTGGTGAGGAGGTCGGTGAGGGCTGGCGCCTGGCGCAGATGGCCGTCGCTGCCGATGGCGGCGCCTTGCGGCGTGCCTTTCTCCAACTCCTCAATGCGCGACTGGGTCCAGAGGTGGGTGCCCTGGGCCGACAGAGGCGCGGAGGCAAGCGCGAGGGCGGTGAGCGCGAGAAGAAGCGATGCGGCGGGGAGGCGGCTTGGAATGCGGGTAGAGACAAACATGCTGCCGTTGAGTCTACTAAAGTTGACCATTGCATGGAGCAGACGCTCGGCACTTGCAGTGCGGCAGACGCTCGGCACTTGCAGTGCGGCAGACGCTCGCGGGAGGCTCGCACGGGCCTGGCTGGCTCCGATGGGAGGGTGAGGATGAGGTTGGTGGTCGGAATGCTGCTGCTGTGGGCTTCGGCGGCATGCGCGCAGGCTCCGGTGGCGGCCGCAACCCCGCCGACGGAGTTGCGATTGCAGTCGACGGTGGTGCTGGTTCCGGCGCTGGTGCGGACTGCGGACGGCAAGGTGGTTTTCACGCTGAAGGCGGATGACTTCAAAGTGACGGACGATGGGGTTCGGCAACAGGTGACGCTCGATGAGGATACGGGCGGCGAGCCGCTGGCGCTGGTGGTTGCGGTGGAGACGGGCGGCGCGGGAGCGCGCAAACTGGACAGCTATCGCGATCTGGACGCGGCGATCGGCGCCGTGGTGGGCGCGGTGCCGCACCGGGTTGCGGTGGTTTCGTTCGACAGCGCGCCGACGCTAGTGCGCGACTTTACGCCAGATATGGATGCGGCGGCGGCTACGCTCGGTCATCTCGATGCGGGCGATAAGGGCGCGGCGATTCTGGACGGCATCCGCTTTTCCGTGGACCTGCTGCGGAAACAGCCGCCTGTGTATCGACGCGCGATTCTGCTGATCTCCGAGACCATCGACCGCGACAGCCAGACAAAGATGGATGATGCGCTGCGCGCGATCAGCGACACCAATACGGCCATTTATAGCCTGGCGTTTTCCAGCGGGAAGGCGGATGCCGCGCATTATGCAGACAGGGAACTGCCCATCCACGCCGGCGGGAGCGCGGGCGGCATCTCGTTTGAGAATGCGCACCCCGGGCCTCCGCATGGATGCATGGGCAAGGACCCCGATCCCGATGCGACGCAGAATAAGGCGGTGCAGGCATTCGACTGCCTGGGGCTGCTGGCTCCGCCACTGGCGCTGGCGAAGCTGGCGGCTATTCGCGCCGCGGACAGCTTGCAGCGGAATGTGCCTGAGACTGTGGCACAGCTTACGGGCGGGGAGTATTTCAAATTTGAAAACGGCAAGAGCCTGGAGCGGGATCTATTCACGATTTCAAATCATGTGCCCAACCGGTACGTTCTCAGCTTTCATCCGGTGGCGCCGCACGCGGGGTTTCATGCGATTGAGCTGAAGCTGAAGGATTATCCGGGGCTGCGGGTTGAGGCGAGGAGCGGGTATTGGGTGGATGGGGTTGCCACGCCTTGAATGGCTGCATCCTTTCCCATGTCCCAGAATGGGGCCCCCGGGCGGGATTGCCGGCAAAGCCTAAATCCGTGTGAACCCGATGGGATATTGCATGGGGCTAAAGCCCCATTCCTCTCATTTAAGGCGGCTTGCGGCACGACTGAAGTCGTGCCCTTTCGCACATCTACGTCAAAGTGGGGTTTTTCCGCAGGCTGATGGGGCTAAAGCCACTGATTTTCAGGGCCATTGGCTCAACAGGGCTGTTCCCCATGGCCCCCGGTACAGCTCACTGGCGCTCGCGGATCTTCTTCGGTGTTGCGGGCAAGCTCAAGCAGGCGAATGAGCTCCGTCAGTTCCTGAGCTTTCAGGTGCCCCAGCAACTCTTTCGGAACCTTCAGGATGACCGGATCCATCTCACTCAACAGGGCAAGACCGGCAGGGGAGATGAGCGTCCAGACGGCGCGGCGGTCCTGCTTGTCGCGCTGCTGGCGGATGAGCTTGAGCGCTTTCAACCGCGCCAGCAGGCGGGTAATGTCGGGTTCGGCGGTGATCATGCGGTCGCCGATGGCCGAACAGGTGAGCCCGTTCGGCTGCGCGCCGCGCAGGATGCGCAGCACGTTGTATTGCGTGGACGTGATGCCCCATTTACGCGTCTTCTGGTGGAAGGCGCGATGCAGCGTGTCGGAGGTGCGCATCAGGTTGAGCAGCGCCTCCTCCTCCACGCTCGCAAAGGGAGGGTCCTGCACGATTTCGAGTTTCAGGCCAGTCATCGGCAGTTCCCTCCGTTTGGCGTAGGTTGTCACAAGCTGGATGAAGGCAGGCCGTGCTGTTCTCATCCCAGCAATGCCCGAAAATTTAGGAATCTCTGAACAAGGTTGGTCGTGGGGCCCAAATCCCGTCAGGGGCTAAAGCCCGCATACATTTTGCTGGCCTTGCGGCACGACTAAAGTCGTGTCCTTTCAAAACATGAACTTATCCAGCCTTGCGTCCCGACCAAACAGCTTGGTGAAAAAGGCAAATGGTGCGCGAAAATTCGACAAATTCCCGCAGGGGTTAAAGCCCATTCTCTCAATCTAAACGGCTTGCGGCACGACTAAAGTCATGCCCTAGAAAGAAACAAGACTGTAAGTTGAACAAAAAAGGATCGCCGCAGAACAGTATGCCCGCCCCACTCATCGAGCAAAGGGCCGCTCGATGAATGGGGCACAGTTTCATCTCTCGTGGGTCGGCTTCTCCGGTGGGTGACTGTTACAAAGCGCATCCAAGGCTGAGTTTTTCACAAAGCTGTAAAGTCGTGCCCTTTCAAAACATGAACTTATTCGGAGGCTCCCCAAATCTACTGTTTCACCACGTCGAGATCCAGGGTGAGCTGCACTTCATCGCCCACCGCGGCCGCGGGGAAGTTGGGTCCGATGCCGAAGGCCGAGCGGCTGATGGTGGTGGAGGCGGAAAAGCCGGCGTGCGGCTTTTTATCCATGCCCTGCACCGGGCCGGCGGGGCCTTCCACTTCAAGAACCACGGGCTGGGTGACGCCATGCAGGGTGAGCGTGCCGGAGACCTTCAGCTTGCCGCCGTCCTTGGCCACGCTGGTGGAGGAGAAGGTGGCAGTGGGGAACTTGGCAACGTCGAAGAACGCATCGGTCTTGAGATGGCTGTCGCGCGCCGATTGGCCGGTCGCCACGGTGGAGACGTCGATGGTGGCCGAGACCACTGACTTGGTGACGTCCGCCTCGTTGTAGGCAATGGTGGCTGCGACCTTGCCGAAGCTGCCATGGACCTTGGAGATGCCCAGGTGGGTGATGCTGAAGTTGACGTCGCTGTGGGCCTGGTCGGAGACCCAGGTGGAGGCTTGTGCCAGTGCCAGGGGTGCGGCGAGCGCCACAATGCCGGTAATGAATGCCAAACGCTTCATAGATGAATTTCCTTTCGATGCCGGGCCGGTGGGCCGGATTGGGGTTGGGAAAGAGGGAATAACTCTTCCTGGATATGCACGGACGGCGAGAGAAGCCAGTCTCGCTCCGCGCGGAATCTTCTTTGCATATTAGGATGGCGCAGACAAGGTATTCGTTGCAACAAATATTTTTAGAGAAGGCTGCAGAAGGCTGGCTCCTTCACGATTTCCAGTTTCATGCCGGCCATCGGGAGTCTTTCCATCCGGGCCTGCGGTTGCAAATCGGTGAAGGGCACGGCGGGCAAGCGCGTGCCCTTCAAGGCTAGCGATCTAGCTGGCCGGAGGCGTCGCGGGGGTGGAGTTCGCCGGCAGCGCTTCCTGCTTGACGATCTCGACTTCAATGGTCAACTTGACCTCGTCGCCAACCAGGGCAGGCGGGACACTGGTTCCGATGCCGTAGGCCGTGCGGCTCAGGGTGGTGGTGGCGGTAAACCCGGAGTGAGTCTTATGGTCCATTCCGTTCTCGACCGGTGTGCTGGGACCGTCCACATCCAGCACGATGGGCTTGGTGACTCCGTGGAGGGTGAAATTGCCGGAGACGGTCAGCTTGTTGCCATTCTTCACCACGCTGGTGCTGGTGAATGTGGCCGTGGGGAACTTGGCGACATCGAAGAAAGAGCCGGTCCTGAGGTCGTTGTCGCGCGGCGACACGCCGGTGTCCACGGTGTTGACGTCGATGGTGGCCGTAACGGTGGATTTGGTCACATCGGCCGCGTTGTAGACCAGGGTGGCGGCAACATTGCCGATTCGGCCATGTACGTTCGAGACTCCGCCGTGCCGGATGGTGAAGTCGACTTCGCTATGGGCCGGATCGGAAGTCCAGGAAGAGTATTGCGCAAGCGCCATGGGAGCCGCGAGCGCCAGAATGCCGGTGATCAATGCCAAACGCTTCATAGGTTGAATTCCTTTCGATGCCGGCCCGGTAGGCCGGTTTGGGGTTGGGAAAGAGCGGATCTCTCTTGCCGGATGTGCGCGGGCGGCGGGAGAAGCCGGGATCGATCCGCGCGATATACCCTAGGATGGCGCAGGCACGGTATTCGTTGTCACACAGATTTTTGATTTCCGGGCCGGACGCCCGCGGAGCGAAGAAAATCAGCCACGGTTTTGCCCGGCTCACCGGAAAAAGAAGCCCCGGTGCGTTCGCAGGCCCGGATGCGGTCCAGCCGAAAGCTGCGAAAATCCACGCGCAGCTCGCACCACGCGGCCAGAGTCCACACCTGCCCCCAGAAATAAAGAGCCAGCGGCCTCACGTTGCGCCTGGTCTGCCTGTTGCTGTCGTCCGCATAGGTAAGGCGAAGAACGGCATGGTCGTTGATGGCCGCATTGAGCGCCTCGCGCATCGGGTCCACTTCGCGGTGCCTGCCGACCTTAGGGACGTAAATCTGCGAGCGCTCCACCTCGGCGCGGCGGCTCTTGGGCAGAGCCAGGATGACCTTGTCGAGCGCGGTCACTGACGCATCGCTGAGCCTGTGGCCGGCGAAGGCCTGCGCCATGCGCAGGCCAACGACAACCGCCTCGACTTCATCGGGAGTAAACATGAGGGCAGTCAATTCATAGGAGCGGTCAAGCCGGTAGCCGACGCCCGCCTCGCCCTGGATGGGAATCGAGGACAGCGAGAGATCGCGAATGTCCCGGTAGATGGTTCGCTCCGAGACCGAAAGCAGACGAGCGAGCTCGGCGGCGGTGGTGAGCCGCCGGGCCCGCAGGTGCTGCACGATCTGGAAGAGCCGGTCGGCGCGGCGCATGGAGACACCATACCAGCCGCGGCCTGATCCGGTGTGGCCAGCTCAGGCGTAGGCGTGCAGCCCCACCCGGTTGCCTTCCGTATCCAGGATCTGCGCAAAGGCGCCCATGCCTGGAGGCAGCTCCGTGCGAGGGAGGGCGATTGAGCCGCCGGCGGGAACGATGCGCGCGAGTACGGCATCGAGCGACTGGCCTGCGTTGAGGTAAACGACCGCGCCGTCGGCGGAGGGTTTGAGCCCGGAGCCGGTGATGAGACAGCCGCCTGTAGCGTGATCGCGATCGTAGGGGAACACGGCGTGGGAGGCAGAGCCCATATCGCCGCGGTTGAGGGTGACTGCGAGGATCTTCTCGTAGAACGCGCTTGCACGATTGAGGTCAAGCGCAGGAATTTCGAACCAGTTGATCGGTTTGTTCATGAACCGAGAATGGCAGGGTGCTGCTGACAGCGTTCTGTCAGGAGTGTTGGCTCTGATATGCTCCGGCCTATGTCTGTTCTTGCGCCATTTCGCCAACTCACCAGCGCGCAGCGGCACACCTTTGTGGCCGCATTTCTGGGCTGGACGCTCGACGCACTCGACTTCTTCCTGCTGATCTTCTGCGTCAACGCGATTGCGCTGGAGTTTCACAGCAAGCCATCGGCGGTCTTGGGCGCGGTGTTCATGACCCAGGCCTTCCGCCCGGTGGGGGCTCTGCTGTTCGGCATGCTGGCCGATCGCTACGGACGGCGGCCGGTGCTGATGTTCAACATCCTCAGCTTCTCGGTCATCGAGCTGGCCTGCGCCTTTGCGCCGTCGCTGGGCGTGCTGCTGGTGCTGCGCGCACTGTTTGGCATTGCCATGGGCGGGGAGTGGGGCGTAGGCGCGGCGCTGGCCTTTGAGACGCTGCCCAAGGAGGGGCGTGGGATGTTCTCAGGCATCCTGCAGGAGGGCTACGCGGCGGGATCGATTCTGGCTTCCGCGGCCTTTGCACTGCTGTTTCACTGGATCGGCTGGCGCGGCTTGTTCATGCTGGGCGCCGCGCCGTCGCTGCTGGTCTTCTATGTCCAGGCGCGTGTCGCTGAGTCGCCGGTGTGGGTTGAGACTGCGAAGAAGCGGGTTGCACGCAAGGCAGGCATGCACATGCCGGCGGAGATCGGCGCTCTGGCGCAATTGTTGAAGTTCCTCCCCACGTTTCTCTACCTGGTGCTACTGATGACAGCCTTCATGAGCTTCTCGCACGGCACGCAGGATGTGTATCCGACTTTTCTCACCGTGTTTGCCAAGCTGAAGCCAGGCACGGTGGGGCTGATCGGCGTGCTCTATGGATTCGGTTCCATCGCCGGCGGCATCTGTTTTGGCTCGCTGTCAGAAAAATGGGGACGCAAGCGGACCATTGTGACTGCGGCGCTCTTGGCGATTCCGATGATTCCGCTCTACGCCTATGGACATTCCGCGTGGACGCTGGGAGCGGGTGCGGTGCTGATGCAGTTCATGGTGCAGGGCGCGTGGGGCGTGGTGCCGGCGTACCTCACGGAGCTTTCGCCTTTGCCAGTGCGGGCCACAGCGCCGGGCCTGGCGTATCAACTGGGCGGATTGGTGACCTCGTGGAACGGGCAGGCGCAGGCGCTGGCCGCGGAGCGATGGGGAAGCTATCCCGCGGTGCTGGCGATTACCGTGGTGGTGGTGGCGCTGATCCTGGCGGGGCTGGCGCTGGCAGGGCACGAGGCGCGCGGGCGGGAGATGGGAGCGACGTGAGAGCCGGCCATCACCGAACCCCAGAGTTCAAGCCGGCTAGAGCGGCAACTTGTCTTCAAAAAGTGTCCGAATTCGGTCAGTCAAACGCATGACTGAACACTCAATCGGCGACCGAAACGATCGGATATGGCCACATAAGTCGCGAGTTATAGGCCAGTTATCAAATCACATCGAATGGTCATTGAGATGCTCTATTCTTATTGCTTAAGCCAATAGAGGCGATAAGTCTGGAGGAGTCATTATGACTGCAAGTCTCCGTGACGTACGGTTCGCATTGCGGCACCTTCGCAAGAGCCCATGGTTCACCATGGCAGCTGTGTCGATGCTGGCTCTCGGCATCTGCGCCAATGGCACCGTCTTCAGTTGGATCAACGCCACGCTGCTTCATCCCGTTCCCGGTGCACAGCGAACCGGCGAGCTGGTTACCGTGATGCGTGGGGCATGGAATACAGCGCCATCGCCGCCGCTTTCCTACCCGGACTATCGCGATCTGCGCGCGTTGAATCACAGCTTCAGCGGCATCCTGGCTTATCACGATGATTGGGCGACGCTGACCGGCGGCGAATCGCCGCAGCGCATCTATGCGGCCAACACGTCGGCCAATTACTTCGATGTGCTTGGCGTGAAGCCCTACATGGGTCGCTTCTTCCTGGCCAATGAAGAGGCCAGCGCGGGCGGCTCTCCGTTCCTGGTACTCGGCTATACCTTGTGGCAGACCCGCTTCGGCGCGGACCCGGCGATCATTGGGAAGCCGGTCGAGATCAACCAGAGACCGCTCACCGTGATCGGCGTTGCGCCGGAGGGATTCATCGGCTGCAAAACCGGGATTCGCACGGATGCGTGGCTGCCGCTTGTGCCAATTCGCGAGAGCGGCCCGAACTGGCAGATTGTTGAGCGCGGCAGCCCGTGGCTCAACGTGATGGGCCGTCTGCGAACCGGCGTGCGGCGAGAAAAAGCGGCGCAGGATCTGGAAGTGCTGATGCGGCAGTTGGTGGCTCAGTATCCTGAGGACCATCCCGGCGTGAACACCATTTTCCTCGATCCGCTGTGGCGTTCACCTTTTGGCGCGAACATATACCTTGCTTCTTCTCTGCCGATTCTTCTGGCCATCGCCGGGGTGGTGCTGCTGCTGACCTGCGCCAACATTGCCACGCTGATGCTGGTCCGGTTTGTTTCAAGGCGTCGCGAGATTGCGATCCGCCAATCGCTGGGCGGCAACAGGATTCAGCTTATGAGGGAGATGGTTGTTGAAGGCCTGCTGCTTTCGCTGGCAGGCGGCGCGCTGGCCGTTTTGTTGACGGCATGGTCGTCCAAGACCATGGCGCGCTTTATTCCGCCGAACAGCAGCCCGATTGCGATCAACGGATACCTGGATTGGAATGTGATTGGCGCCATCCTGCTGCTTGCGATTTTTTCCAGCGCGCTGTGCGGGGCCATGCCGGCATGGCGGTCGTCAGGGGTTTCTCCCGCGGAGGTTCTCAAGGAAGAAGCAGGCAGCGTGTCGTCCGGCAGGCATAACCAGTTTCTGCTGAGCGGACTGGTGGTGGCGCAGATCGCTCTGTCGTTGACGCTGCTGATCACGGCGGGCCTGTTTATGCGCACACTTAGAAATGCCAGCGAAGGCGATCCTGGGTTCGAGCGTGGCCACGTGCTGCTTGCCTCAGTGGAATTTCAATCGGCGGGATACTCGGACGCCGACACAAAGATCTTCCTGCGAAAGCTGCTGTCGAATCTGCGGAACCTGCCGGGAGTCACAAACGCGGCGCTGTCCGACTGGGTGCCGCTGAGTCTGACGCGCGCGTCGATGGACGCGTTCCCGGAAGGCTATGTGCCGAAGCCGCATGAGTCAATGGAAGTGCGCCGCGCGTCGGTGAGTCCCAACTACTTTCAGACCATGAAGATCGCTGTTCAAGAGGGAAGGGATTTCACTCTTCAGGATAGCGACGATGCTCCAATGGTCGCTATCGTGGACCAGACCCTGGCCAACCATTTCTGGCCGGACCAATTCCCGCTTGGCAAGAGAATGCGTATCTACGACAAGTGGTACACGGTTGTTGGAGTGGCGAAGAACACGCGGCATCAGCGGATGAACGAAGATCCGGAACCCCTTGTGTACCTGTCTATTTTTCAGACTCCTCATGCGGGAGCGATCATGCAGCTCCGAACGCAGGGCGATCCGCAGTTGCTGGCGGCTTCAGTGGAACAGGCGGTTCATCGGCTTGATACGAAGCTTCCCGTATTCGATGTGCGGACTCTCGACCAGAGTGCGCAGATGGGAACGATGTTCGAGATGATCGAAACCGCCTTTGCCGGCGCGTTTGGCATTCTTGCGCTGATCCTGGCGGCATCGGGAATCTATGGCGTGATGGCTTACCGGACGCAGTTGCGGACCCACGAGATCGGGATTCGCGTTGCGCTCGGCGCCTCGCACGTGGATGTAATGGGGCTGGTTTTGAAACAGGGATTGCGACTCACTGCTTACGGCGTATTCCTGGGCCTTGGCATGTCGCTGGTGCTCACACGATTCCTGCGCGGAGCGCTGTTTGGGGTTTCTGCGATGGACCCGTTAACCGTCCTGGTCGTGACCGGGCTGTTATTGCTGATTGGCCTTGCGGCAAGCTATTTCCCGGCCATCAAAGCGATGCACACCGATCCCGTGGCCGCAATTCGAGCGCATTAGATTCCGGTTGCCCCTCGCAATCGTGTTGCCGAGTGCGCGGGCGCAGGCGTTGCCGGCCATGCGGACCAGAGCGTCAAGGCCGGCGGGTCGAAGTGAAACCACGATGCCGGCGAGCAGCTTGTCAATTTATTCCGCTCGATCATTCTGCTTGCTCCTTAGTGTCGGCAGTCGGCTGGGTTGAGCGTGCGCATTGGCCCGTTTGTGGGATGGAAAGAAGCGAGATCGGCGCTCATACTGATACCCTGAATCAACTACACCCATGCGTGGCCTCTAAACCGAATCGGGACGGGTCTCCGAGGGGCGTGACAAACGTGATTCCGGTCACGATATTTGCACAACCGTAACATGCAATGATGCACAATCAGGGATACGGGAGAAACCGCTGTGCCGCGCATTCACTTTCAACTGCAACTCGCCGAGCTCAAGGACAAGCTCCTTGCCATGGCTGCGCTCGCGCAGCAGTCGGTGGAGTCCGCGGTGGACGCGTATCTGCAGCGCGACAAGGGCCTTTGCAAGTATGTGAAGCAGAATGAAACGGCCATCAACACCGCGCAGCGCGAGCTGGACGAGATGGCGTACGAGCTGCTTGCCAAGGAGCAGCCGATGGCCATCGATCTGCGCTTCATCCTCGCGGTGATCAAGATCAACGGCGACCTGGAGCGGATCGGCGACCAGTCAATGGGCGTGGTGCGGCGGACCAAGGAAGTGCTGGGCACGGACGAGGTCGATCTGCCGGTGGATTTTGCGGCGATGGGCGAGTTTGCCGGGCGCATGATCCGCTCGGCGGTGCAGGCGCTGCTGGATGGCGACGCGCGGCTGGCCGATACAGTCCGCGAGATGGACGACGAGATCGACCGCATGAACCGTCGCGCGCACTCCGATCTGCTCAAGTTGATCCAGGAAAGGCCGCGCTACACGCAGCAGGCGATGAATGGAATCCTGGTTTCGCGCAACCTGGAGCGAATTGCGGATCACGCCTCGAACATCGCGACGGACGTGATCTTCTGGATTCGCGGCGCGGACGTGCGCCATCAGCTCAGCATGTCAATGGATTGACCACCCGCGGTGCGGCCATTGCATGGAGCAGACGCTCGGCACCTGCGGTGCGGCAGACGCTCGCGGGGGGCTCGCACAGGGTTTTCTCGCTTCCCACCCTCGGCACAAAACCAAAAGCGTACCAAGGATGGATTGACCACCCGCGGTGCGGCCATTGCATGGAGCAGACGCTCGGCACCTGCGGTGCGGCAGACGCTCGGCACCTGCGGTGCGGCAGACGCTCGGCACCTGCGGTGCGGCAGACGCTCGCGGGGGGCTCGCACAGGCGTACTGCTTCCCACCCATTCCGCGGGACGAAACGGAATGGATGGGGCACGTGGCTTGTTGATTGGTCGCTTACCGCGTGGCTTCGAACAAGAACCAGGCGCGGCGCTCGGCTTCATCGATCCAGACTTCAATCAGGCTGGTAGTGGCGTATTCATTGGCTTTGCTGGTGACTTCATGGGCGGCGCGCAGGCTGTCCACCAGGGACTTGTTGTCTCCGTGCAGCTCAAGCAGCATGTCGCGGGCGGGCACAAACTCCTGGTCGTTGTCGGTGATGCGCTGCAGGCGCGCGATGTGCCCGATGGAGTGGATGGTCGAGCCGCCGACTTTGCGCACGCGCTCCGCAATGGCATCGGTGATTTCGAAGATCTGGCCGGCTTGTTCGTCGAGCATCAGGTGATAGTCGCGGAAGTGCGGGCCGCTCATGTGCCAGTGGAAGTTCTTGGTCTTGAGGTAGAGGGCGAAGGCATCGGCCAGCAGGGCGTTGAGCACGCTGGAAAGATTCTTGACCTGTTCCGGATCGAAACCGTCTGGAACGTTGACTTTGGCTGCTTTCGAATCCTCATGGGTGTGTGTCGACATAGGAAAAACTCCTTTGCTGAGGGGTGAGCATCGGGATGTCCGAAATGGATCGTCCGCGCCTGTTCCCCACGCAGAGGCTTGGATGCCAACGCGGAGAGAAGGGTGCCCCGGTGGCGTCCCATTTGAGCAGAATCAAAACGGGCGCCCATCGTTCCACTCCAGCAACAACTGCTTGTCGCTAGTGGAAGATTGGGCGCCCGCTGTATTCCCAGGGAGATGGGAGCTTTTGTTGCGAATTTCTAAACCTTTACCGCGGGATGCGTGGCGTAGTGCAGCAGAACGGCCACCGCGCAACTGGTGAGCCGGGTCTCCGCCGAGTCCGCGCGGCTGGTGAGGATGGTGGGCACGCGCGCGCCGAGCACAATGCCGGCAAGCTGCGCGCCGCCGAGGTATTCAAGCTGTTTGGCGAGCATGTTGCCGCTTTCGAGATCGGGGACAACCAGGATGTCGGCCTGGCCGGTGACCGGCGAAACCAGGCCCTTGATGGCCGCGGCCTTGGTGCTGACCGCGGTGTCAAAGGCCAGCGGGCCGTCGAGGATGCCGCCCGTGATCTGGCCGCGGTCGGCCATCTTGCACAGGGCCGCTGCGTCCAGCGTGGACTTGATCTTGGGGTTCACCGTCTCAACCGCGGAGAGCAGCGCGACCTTGGGCTCGGGAATGCCGAGCGCGTGGGCCAGGTCGATGGCGTTCTGCACGATGTGGACCTTGTCTTCCAGCTCGGGGGTGATGTTGATGGCCGCGTCGGTGATGAGCAGGGTGCGCGCGTAGGCCGGCGTGTCCATGATAAAAACATGCGAAATGCGCTTGGCGGTGCGAAGGCCGGTGTCGGCCTTCATGGCGGCCTTCATCAACTCGTCGGTGTGCAGGCTGCCCTTCATCATGGCCTGGGCGGTGCCGGCGCGGCAACTGGCGACGCCGAGTTCGGCGGCCTTGCGCTCGGTGTCGGCCTGAAGAATGGGATAGGCGCCGATGTCCAGGCCGATCTTTGCGGCCAGAGCCTTCATTTCGGCTTCGTCGCCGATGAGCGTGGGCTCGATGAGGCCTTCAACGGCGGCTTCGACGGTGCCCCGCAAAGCAACGTCAGACAGCGGCCAGACCACGGCGGTGGTGATGGCCGGAAGTCCTTTGCAGCGGTCAAGAAACTTGTGGAATACGTGATAGTCGGCAGGATGGCCGACCAAAGGGTCAAGGGCAACGCCTTCAGCCAGCGTGGCGAGATCGCTCATGGTTTTCTCCTGGGCACGCAGCGAATGGCTGGCGGGCCTTACGCATTCATTCTCACCCGGAGAAGCAGGTGCGACTGTGCTAAAGATCACACTTCGGGGCAGAGTCCCGCATTTCGGTAAGGCGATGCGGGCGCTGCCAGTTTGAAACGTAGTGAAGGTTTAGAAGTCCGCGTACAAACGCTCATCATGATGGGTCGCGATGAGCGATGCAAAGAAGTTCGCGAGTTGTGTGAGCAGTTGTTTCATGCCGCGATCATGCGCCAAGACTCGCGAATGCACGATGAACGCAGGAGAAATTTGTTGTGAAAGGAATCAACAGGCGCGGAGCTCTGAATGAAGGCGGATCAGGCATTCTGTTCCAGGGCGATCCGCCCCCCGCACTTACTTCACCAGCTCGGCGACGACGGAAATTTCCTGCTTGCGCGTTGTGCCCAGAACGTCGATCGAACCGATCATCACGGGCTTGCCCAGCGTGACGGTCGTCGTGGTTTCATGAACCGATTGACGCAGCACCGGATCCTGCGGACCCACGCCGGACTTCTCATCCACAAGGCTGGACTTCTCGACCTTGGAACGCAAGCTCAGCACATCTCCGTGGCCCGCCACGGTAGCTTCGATAGACAGGCCCACGTCCTGATACTGCACCTGCGTGTTTGCCTTGGAGTTGTCGCTGTCATAGCTTCCGGTGACGATGGGGACCCTGCTGCCCTGTTTCAAGGTTGTCTTTTCGCCGGATGCCGCCACCAGGGCGATGGTCTGCGTGCCGGCCTGCTTATCGCTGTCTTTGTCGGTGAAGGTGTAGGTGATGCGATACACCATTCTAGGATGATCGAACTCCGCGATGATTTTCCGCGCCAACGCAACATCCTCGGGCGAGCCGTGGATCGAGATGGAGTTCTTCGAGGGAATTGCGTAGATTCTCGCATGGCTGAGCATATTGCGCAGGAGTGTCTGCACGTCGTTGATGTCGTTCTGCTGGGTCAGATTGGTTAGAAAAAACGTCTGGTAAATCTCTGTGCCGGGTTTCGCATCGTCCGCCTTGGCTTCGTCCGATGCGGTTTGCGCATACGCGGCTGTTGCAGCAAGCGCGGCGGTCAACAGGAGGGCAACAACAATTTGGGCAGGGCGGAATCCGCGTCGCGCGGCCGCGTCAAAATGGCTTTTCATCTCTCGCCTCTCAAAAGGTATGCATGGAAGAACACCGGTTTGTGCGCGCGGTGGATTCGGGTGTTTCTTCTATCCCAAAGACGCTCGCGCAAGATTTCCGCTCAGAAAATTTCCCGGAACGATTTTGAGCGTGCGTGCTGAAGAGGCTGCCCGGCGCCGGGCTTCGCATGATTGGCTGTCGCCACAACGGTGCGGGGTGATATGCTCTGTGCGCCGGGAAAAGCGATTTAGCAAGGGAGAGAACGGATATGTTGTTCCTTGGAATGGATGTGGGCACGGGCGGGACGCGGGCGGTGGTGGTGGATGCGGCAGGCAAGCTGATTGCCGGCGCATCCTGTGAGCACGAAGCGTTCAAGACGGCGCATCCGGGCTGGGCCGAGCAGGATCCGGAGGACTGGTGGCGTGCGGCGCGGCAGGCGATTCGACTGGCGTTGGCAGCCGTCCCGGAGCCGCATGAACCCATTGCGGCCATCGGGCTCACCGGCCAGATGCACGGCGCGGTGATGCTGGACGAGAACGGCGCGGTGCTGCGGCCGGCGCTCATCTGGTGCGACACCCGCACGCAGCCTCAGTGCGACTGGCTCACGGAAAAGATCGGCTACGAGCGGCTGATCGAGCTCACCTGCAACCCTGCGCTGCCCAACTTTACCCTGACCAAGCTGCTGTGGGTGAAGCAGCATGAGCCGGAGATCTTCGCAAAGATCCGGCACATTCTCTGCCCCAAGGACTACGTGCGCTACCGGCTTACCGGCGAGTTTGCCATTGACGTGCAAGAGGCGTCGGGCACACTGCTGCTGGATGTGACCCATCGCCGCTGGTCGCGCGAAGTGGCGGAGGCGGCGGGGATTCCCGAGAGCTGGCTGCCGAAGGTCTACGAGTCGCCTGAAGTATGCGCGCGCATCAGTGAAACCGCGGCAGGCCTGACGGGATTGAAGGCGGGAACACCAGTGGTGGCCGGCGCAGGCGATCAAGGCGCGGGCGCGGTGGGCATGGGGATATTGCAGCCAGGTTCGGTGTCGGCGACCATCGGGACCTCCGGCGTGGTGTTTGCCGCGACGGCGGCGCCCACGCGTGACCCCAAAGGCCGGCTGCATACCTTCTGTCACGCGGTGCCAGGCCTTTGGCACGTGATGGGCGTGACGCAATCGGCGGGGTTGAGCTTCCGCTGGCTCAAGGAGACTTTTTTTGCGGGCCAGAACTACGACGAGTTGACCGCGGCGGCAGAGAAGATTCCCGCCGGCAGCGAGGGCCTCGAATGGGCGCCTTATCTGCTCGGCGAGCGCACGCCGCATCTCGATCCCGAAGTGCGCGCCGCGTTCGCGGGCATTTCAACTGTGCATACGGCGGCGCATTTTGTGCGCGCGGTGCTGGAGGGCGTGGCGTATTCGCTTGAGGACACGTTCACGCTGTTCGCTGAACTGGGAATTCCGGTGAGCGGAATCAGGCTTGGCGGCGGCGGCGCGCGCGGACCGCTGTGGCGCAAGATTCAAGCAGGCATCTACGGCCACACAGTTGAAGTGCTCACCGCCGAAGAAGGCGGCGCCTTCGGCTCGGCGCTGATGGCCGGAGTGGGCGCGGGACACTGGGCCAACCTGGATGAGGCCTGCGCGCAGGCGATTGAAGTGGCGCAGCGCATCGAGCCGGACCAGGCAGATCTGGCCGTCTACAAAGCCGGATACGCGAATTGGCGCAAACTGTATCCGGCGCTGAAAACCTTGAAGTAGGGAAACACGAGCCGGTCTACGGAACCTGTTCGTGCTGTCGTCTCAACGCGTGACCGCAGAACAGCTTCGCTTGATGTAGTTACATAATGTATGTATATTTTGTAATGAGGTGCTGTAACGTGGCCGTTGCGAATCTGCATGTTCATCAAAAAGAATCGACCATGAACCTCCGAATCGACCCTGTGCTGAAGGGGGAGTTTATGGCGGCGGTTGCGGAAGAGGCCCGGCCCGCCGCTGAGATTCTGCGAAATCTCATGCAAAACTACGTCGAAGAAGCACGTCGGCGCCGATTTGCAGCGGAGGCGCGCCGCCAGTCTCAGCTCGTCGCCGCTTCAGAGGAAGAAGCGGAAGTGATGCGCTGGATTCAGGATGTGAGCGCTTTGGAAGGGGTCCAGTGAGACGCGGCGACCTGGTGACAATTGCCGTTTCTGGAGATTACGGTAAGCCTCGCCCGGCGCTGGTCGTGCAATCAGACGCGTTCGACCGCCATCCCTCAGTCATTGTGCTGCCACTGACAAGCGAAATCCACGACGCGCCGCTCTTCCGGGTGACGGTGGCTGCAGGCGATGCGACGGGGCTGGGGGCGCCTTCCCAGATCATGGTGGACAAGGCAACAACCGTACCGCGCAGCAAGCTGGGATCACGGATTGGGGAGGTGGATACGACCACGATGCAAGCCGTGAATGAGGCATTGCTTGGTTTTCTCGGGCTATAGTTCGCCTATCGAAAATCGGCAAAGACGAAGCCGTCGCGCTCCACCACTTCGCCTGCCTCCAGATGCAGCGGCGCGGTAAACATGGGGCCGTCGTAGACGCAGGTGTGAAACTCGCCGCGCTCGCCGCAGGGATCAACTCCTGGCGGCAGATCATGCAGCAGGGCAGCGTCGAAGTCGCAGCCAGCGAAGGACGCGGGAAGCTGCTTGGGATCGACGCATGTCAGCTTTGCGCGCAGGCCGCCGGCAATCATGGTGCGCGCCAGCTCATCGGTTGGAATCTCCCATAGAGGAAACAGGGGCTCAAGGCCGGTTGGCTTGAGTTTTTCTTCGCGATAGGCGCGGATGTCGGGGAGAAACAGGTCTCCAAAGGCGACGGCGTCGATGTGTTCGTTAACCGCTCGCCGGCAGGCCTCCGCCATGCGTGCCTCATAGATTTCGTTCGAGCACGGCCAGGGCAGCGGCACAATCCACAGCGGCAAATGCGCGGCCTCCGCCTGCGCTTCCAGCACCGAGCGGCGTGTGCTGTGCATGGCCACGCGGTCGAATTCACTATTGAGAGTGGTGAGCATTCCGACCACTTCAACGTCTGGTTGTTGACGCAAAACGTGGAGGGTCCATGCGCTGTCTTTCCCGCTGCTCCACGACAAGAGAACGCGCTTCATAGGTTGATCATAAAGGCGGGAATGGACAAGAGGAGGATGTTTTAATCATAATGACCATATTGATCGTTATGATTGGAGAGTCCGATGATCTCTGAAGTGAGCGCGGTGAATTTTCGGCAGAATCTCGGCGAGATGCTCAACCAGGTGCAGTACCGGAACGACAGCATCGTAATCCTGAAAGACGGCAAGCCGGTGGCCGCTCTGGTGGATGCGGAGCTGTTTGCGCGGATTCGGCGGATGCGGGAGCAATTCGATGCATTGAGCAGCAAGCTGGCCGAGGACTGGGCGGATGTGCCGGCCGATGAGGGCATGGCGGAGATCGACGCTGCCGTGGCGCTCGAACGGCGGCGGTAATGGCCGGACTGCGCGTGGTGCTGGACACCAATGTATTGGTGTCGGGGCTGGCCTATCCAGCCAGCGTGCCGGGGCGCATTGTGGGTGTTTGGCAGTTGGGCGGCCTGGGTGTTGTGCTTTCCAAGTACATTCTGGACGAGATGGTTCGTGTGCTGCCGCGGCTCTCGTGCAACAAGCGGAGTCCGGCGGAGATTCGCGACCTGGCCAACAGATTTCTGCTCCTGGCGGAGATTGTCGAGCCAAGTGTGGAAGTGGATGAGGCGCTGCGCGACAAGGCTGACGGGCCGGTGCTGGGAACGCTACTTGCCGCGCAAGCAGACTACCTGATTACTGGAGACAAGGATTTGCTGGCGCTGGCCGGGAAATACCCCATTGTGACGCGGGCGGCGTTTTGGGAGCGGCATGGAGCGTGAGCGGTCTACCTTGTCTTTGCAGCTATCTGCCGGCTGGATTCCATGGCGTGCCGGAGAAGCAGGTTGGCCTTGGTTTGGTAGCCGCGGCCATAACTTTTCAGCCAGTCGATCACATCGTCGTCGAGCCGTATGGTCACTGGGCGTTTGGCCGGCCGGAAGAAGCGGCCAATCTCCGCGCCGCTCCAATCCACGACCTCCGGCATGTCGGAGAAGTCGATCGTAGCGTCGGTCTTGGCGGCGAGGTTGGCGATGTCCCGCTTGCGCGCGGCTTCGAGCTTCTTCATAGAACCTCCGTTCCTGGGCAGATGCGGCTCGTGCGGAGATCAGGCGAATGGTCTCCGCTTCATTCTGTTGCCGCACGGTGAAAACGGCAAAGAGGACTGTGCCTGGCGCAATTTCTCCAAGAGCGTTATAGCGTTCTTCGGCTTCGTCGTGGGACAGATCCTTACGGGAAATAATCCAAGGATCCTCGAAAACCAGTTTGGCTGTCTCAAAGCGGACGCCGTGATTGCGAAGGTTCTCCCGGTTTTTGGCGGGGTCCCAGTCGAACTGGCACATCTTGCTGACCCATTTCCATTATGCTGAATGTACGTACAATTGTCAATACTATCCCTTTGGACCCGCGCAAACGAACGGCCTGCCGCATAGAAGCGGCAGGCCGTCTTGTGCTTGTTGTGATGCGCGGGTTAGTTGATGGTCAAATCGGCATGCAGCGGCGTGTTCTCGCTCGAGTCGCCGACGTGGATCACAAACTTGCCGGGGTCGATGGTCCACTTGTGCGCCGCCCCGTCCCAGTAGCTGAAGGCGCGTGCGTCCAGGTTGAGCGTCACGTGCTTTGTTTCGCCGGGAGCGAGCCGCACTTTTTCAAAGCCCTTCAGTTCGCGCTCGGGACGGGTGGCTTTTGCTGACGGGTCGGAGACGTAAAGCTGGGCAACCTCCGCTCCGGCTACGCTGCCGGTGTTGGTGACGTCGAAGCTGACCGCAACCTCCGTGCCCGAGATGGCTGTTGCCGGCGCCTGCAGGTTTGCGAAGCTGAAGGTGGTGTAGCTGAGCCCGTATCCAAAGGGATAGAGCGGGTGCTTGCCGGTGGTGGTCCAGTAGCGATAGCCGACCATGAGCTTGTCGCCATACTGCACATGGGGAATGTCGTAATCGACGGCCGGATGGTTGGGCTCCAGCACATGCAACTTGGTGTCTGCGCCGGGCGTGGGGTAGTAGTACTTGGCCGAAGCGCTGTCTTCCCAACTGCGGTCAAACGTAACCGGCAGCTTGCCCTCGGGGTTGTGCTTGCCGAAGAGGATATCGGCGACGGCGGTGCCGCCCTCCTGCCCGGGATAGTAGATTTGCAGCAGCGCGGGCACGTTACCCAGCCAGCGGTGCGTGTCCGATCCGACGCCGCCGGTGACGGTGACAATGGTGTGCTTGTTGGCTGCGGCGACAGCTTCAATCAGCGCGTCCTGGCCCCAGGGCAGTTCGAACGTTCGGTCGAATCCCTCGCTCTCGGTTGAGCCCGTGAAGCCCACGGCAACCACGGCCACATCGGCGATGGCGGCAATCTTTTTTGCTTCTTCCGAGATCAATCCCGGCTCATAAGCAATGGCCAGGCCGAAGTGCGGGTTGGCGACGGGGTGGTAATCGGCGACCACGTGGATCACCTGCCCCGCGGCGAGGTCGAGTGTGAAGGACTGCGGCGCCTGTCCCTCGGCATGCGGCGGAATCGGCAGCGGTTTGCGATCCACTGCAACCGTAAACTGCGCGCTGTTCCAACCACCGGTTGCGGCGATGATCAGATACTTTCCTGCTTTGTCCGCCTTGTAGGTTGCGGTATAGCGAACGCTGCGCGGCTGCTTGGCATCCGGCTCCCACCCATTGAAGTTCCAGTCGGAAAGGTTCTTCGCCGTCGAAACCTCAGGCGTTCCGGTGAAGTCCGCACTGGGATAATTGGCCACTTGAACCGGCCCATCCCAGGAACTCTTCCAGAACAGCTCGTTCATCTCCGGCAACCCTGCAGCATAGAGGACATGCACATTGGGTCCCAGCAAATTGGCGATGCCGGTAAGCGTGCTGACCGGTTCAAAGGCCTGCGCTGTGGAAGAGCCGCCGCCGCCAGTGACTGCCGGCCAGGCGTTGGGTCCGACGATGGCGATGGTCTTGATTTTGGCCGGGTCCAGTGGAAGCAGTGCGCCGTCGTTCTTGAGCAGCGTGATGCTCTCAAGCGCGCCGTCGAGGGCAATGGCGCGATCGGCAACGGAATAGGTCGAGTCGGCCGGATCGAACTGCGGATGGTCGAGGAAGCCGTAGCGCAGCGCGGTGCGCAAGAGGCGCAACACCTTGTCGTCGATGGTAGCTTCTTTCACCGAGCCACTCTTGACGGCGGCCACCAGGCCCGCGGCGTTCATGAACCGGGGGTTGGGCATTTCCAGGTCAAGGCCGTTGTTGGCCGCGCCTGCCGAGTCGTAGGTCGCGTCCCAGTCCGACATGAGAATGCCCTGGAATCCCCACTCGCCCTTGAGCACCTTCAGGTTGAGGAACTCATTCTGGGTGGCGTGGACGCCGTTGATCAGGTTGTAGGAGTTCATGACCGCATCGACGTGGCCCTTGGTGACCGCGGCCTCGAAGGCGGGCAGGTAGATCTCGCGCATGGTGCGCTCGTCCAGGTCGGAGCTGACATTGTGCCGGCTATATTCCTGGCTGTTGACGGCGTAGTGCTTGACGGTGGCGATGACGCCCTGGGACTGAACGCCCTCGATAAAGGGCACGTCGAGACCGGCGTTGAGGAAAGGATCTTCAGAGAGGTATTCGAAGTTGCGGCCGGCGATGGGCGAACGGGCGATGTTGACGCCGGGGCCGAGCAGGAAGTTCACACTGCGTGCGCGCGCGTCCTTGCCCAGGCCCTCGCCGATGCGGCGGGCCAGCTCGGGGTCCCATGAGGCGGCGAGCCCGACACCGCCGGCATAGGCCGTGGTCGGCCCCCAGGTACGCACGCCGACCGAGGCGTCGGACATCTTCAGGCTGGGCAGGCCGATGGCTTCAATGCCGTGGGTGTACATGTCGTTGACGCCGCCGATGAGCTCGATTTTTTGTTCGAGGCTCAGCTTGCCGAGCATTGCGTGGGCTTTCGCTTCGATCGCGGGCGAGTCTGGCGCTGGGGCCTGCGCCTGTGCGGCGGAGGAAGCAGCGAATGCAAGCAGAAGAGAAGAGAGGCAGACAATGGCGCGATGGGCAATCGATTGCGTAGAGGGGTCGATCGAGGTTTTCATGACGCAAGAAGGCTATCGCATTTCCCTGGGCAATGTATAGCAATTCCGCCGGCTGCGGCTTCGAAATTATGGCGCCGGCAGCCCGCTTACTTCATTCAAACCAACAACATGTGATGCGGGTCACAGCGCGGGGTGAATGGTGTCACTGCTTCATATGGAATGGGGGCGCAGACTCTGAGTCCAACAGGCAGGATATGAGATGGGCGGAGTTTGACGTCCGGAGGCACAGATGAGCTTTGCGGCAGGCTTGAAGACGATTGTGGTGGCCACGGATCTGAACGGCCAATCGGAGGCAGCGCTGGAGTATGCGCGCAAGCTTGCCAGCGGCTACGGCGCGCGGATTGTGCTGGCGCACGGTCTTGATCCTGCCGAATATGCCGCGGTGGATGCAGTGCCCGGCCGCGTTCTGAGCGGGATGACGGAGCAGGCCCGCGGCGCATTGGGCAAGATGGCCGGCGACCTGCTGCGGGAAGGCATTCACAGCCACTCGGAGATTCGCCAGGGTGCGGTGGCGCAGATGCTGGTGGACGTGGCCCGGCAATACAAGGCCGGTCTGATTGTGATTGGCACCAAGGGCATGGAGGGCGCGGGACCGGTGGTTGTTGGCGCGATTGCGGAGCAACTGGTCCGGCTGGCGCCGTGTCCTGTGCTGGCGGTTGCGGCGGACTGGAATGCGGGCGAGTTCCGTCCCACGCCTGGCGGTCCGGTGCTGCTGGCCATGGAGCGGAACGAGGCAACGGCGTCCGCGGTGGCAACGGCATGTTCGCTGGCCGAAATATTTCATCGCACGCTGCTTGTGCTGCATGCCCGCAGTTCGGCTGAGGCTTCAGCGTTTCTCAACACCAGCGCAGCCACGTTGGGCGAGTTCGGCATTGAACCGAGCGGGCGTTTTCCGGTGCGTCTTGTGGTCAAGGACGGCAGTCCCGCGGATGCAATGGTTGAGGCAATCGCCACGTACAACCCCAGCATATTGGTGGCTGGGGTGAAGCGTACCAGCGAGACGCCAGGGCCGCACGGGACCGTCTTCCTGCTGCTGGCCCGGTCTCGTGTGCCTGTGCTGTGCGTACCGCCGGAAGCGACGGCCGCCGCAGAGGAGCCGGAGGCTTGTATCCCGGCAACAACCAAGTAAAAGAGGAAACACGCAGCAATCGACTGTTCAATGTTTGACTCGGGACGGTCCGGTGGAACTCAAGAACACTCCACCTTCCTTTCCCATTGATTCATTTCTCTGGACTTGTTCCATTTGGAGCGATTTTCCGCTTATGGCGTCCGATTCAGAGCCAACTCGCAGAGCGTAAGCAGCCGCGAGGAAACGGCAGGCTGGCGGGTTGGGTGGTTCAACCGCTGCCGAACCGCAGATGGAGCAGGGACAAAGGAAGAAGGAGTCATGCAAGCTGAAGCAAATTTCGGGCGTAACCATGGAATGGCGCCGCGTCCGCTGGCAGAGTTGCTGCAATGCCCTCCGGCGACCGTGAGTTTGCTCAATGGCTTGACGCAGTGCATCGATCTCGAACCAGGGACGGTTGTTTTCCGTCAGTCCGAAATCTGCCAGGGGCTCTACGTATTGGTCTCCGGGCAGTATCTTCGCAGGACGGAGCGGCTGGAGACGCGGCTGACGCTGGGGACATCGCGCGCCGGCGAACTGGTGGAACTCGCGGCGGCGCTGGGAGACAAGCGCCATACCTACACTTTGAGCGCGCAAACTCCAGGATCGGTGCTGCTGGTGCCCATGGAGGCACTCAATCAGGCGTTCAAGGACTATCCGCCGCTGCGGATGCATTTGCTGGAGGAGCTGGCGCGCGAAGTATCGAGGGGCTACATCGCCAGTTGCCAGAACCGCATTTTGAGGACCAGGCAACGCAGCGCCGGCGCGGCTTTGCCCTAGATTGAATTTTCTTGGCCGCGCAAGCGTCCGGTACGGCGCCCGATCGAGCACAGCACCGGGAGATCGAGCAAAATCCCTGTCTTCTTCGCTGAGAATTCCTTATGCCGGATGAAAGTGCGCTATACTTCGTAGAGAACTGCTAAAAACCGTATGGCTACGTTCCACCCTCATCACCCCCCGGAAGATTGTGTTAATTGTGAGCATCGCCATCTGCGAATGTTCTGCAATCTCACAGCAGAAGCCTTGAGGGACTACGACAGCATCGGAATCATGATGAGCCATGCCCGCGGCGCCAAGCTGTTTACCGAAGGCGATCCGGCGCGCAACGTGTTTGTCATCTGTTATGGCCAGGTGAAAATCTCCTCCACCTCACGCGACGGCAAGACCATGATTCTAAAGATCGCCGGCCCCGGCGATGTGATGGGTCTGAGCGCGGTTCTGGCCAACGTTCCCCATGAAGTGACGGCGGAAGCCATTGAGCCCTGCCAGGTGAAGACGGTGCGCAAGCAGGAGTTTGTAGACTTCCTGGGACGCCACGGAATTGCCAGCATGCACGCGGCGCAATCGCTTTCCGGCGAATACCTGACGGTGTTTCACGACGCCAAGCGGCTGGCGCTCTCAGGTTCGGCGGCGGGAAGGCTGGCGAGGTTGCTTCTGGACTGGGGACGCTCGGCGGCCAACGGCAAGCCCGAGATGCGCTTTACCATGGCGCTCACGCATGAGGAGATCGCCAACATGGCCGGCACCTCCCGCGAGACCGTGACCAGGCTGTTGAACCAGTTCCGCCGCGACCAGTGGATCACCATCAAGGGCTCCAGCATGACCATCGTCAAGCCTGACCAGTTGGAACGGCTCACCGCGTAGGAGATTGCTGGCTAAGCCTAAGTTTGGTTAAACCCCGCCAGGCTTCATGGGGCTAAAGCCCCATTTCTCTCATCTAGAACGTCTTGCGGCACGACTGAAGTCGTGCCCTTTCGCACATTTGCCTGAGGCCAGTGTTTTTCCGCAGCCTGCTTAGCTTGCGCCGGCCCGCGCTGGTTCCACTCGAATCAAACTTTTTCCCTGGGCGTTTTAGTCCTGTCGCACGCTCTGTCCGCCCGTCTCCCAATTCACAGATGCATTGTACTCAACTGCTCTTTGATCGGGGCCGGCGTGGCGATCGGTTCGCGCAGCGTCAGCACCGGGCAGCGCGCGTGGGCCAGAACCCGGTAGATGGTGCGATCGCGGGCGAGGGTTTGAAAGATGGAGCGCTCGGTGGCGGCCAGAACAATGAGGCTCGCGCGGCACTCAACCGCGGCGGCCAGAATCTCGATGGACGCATTGCCATGCACCACCCTGGGCTCAATGGCAGAGCAGCAACTGGCCCCGGCCTGTGCGGCAAGCACGCTGAGCTCATGCAGGGCCGCGGAGTCCAGGCTGGCCGGCTGACCGCTTCGTCCGGTTTTTCCGGTGAAGGACTTGAACCCGCCCGGCTCTTCCTCCGGCGGCAGCACATGGAGAACAACCAGTTTGGCGCCCTGATTGGCCGCGATTTGACACGCAAGCGCCGCGCTCGGGATGGAGGCCTCTCTGAGAGTGGTGGCGTGCAAAACAACGCGTTGCTTTGCGTCCACCGCGAGATGAGCCTCGGGACCCACGGTAATGACCGGGAGATTCACCGAGCGCAGCACTTGTTCCGCCACGGAACCGAGCAGCAGCTTCCCTAGCTTGCTGCGGCTTCGGGTTCCGAGGAGAACTCGATCTGCTTGAAACTGCCTGAGGGCGGCCGCGATCTGTTTTGCGGCATGGCCCTCGCGAACCAGTGCATCGCACTGAATGCCCTTGTGTTGCGCCACCGCGCACCACGGTTCCAGCGTCTTGGTGGCAAATTCCAGAGCCGCCGCGGGATCGTAATAAGGCAGGCCGGCTGCGTCGATCGCCATGCCCATGCCGGAGGCCAGCACGTGGAGCAGAAGCAGCCGCGCCCCTGTCTCGGCAGCCTGTTCCAGCGCAAACGGCATCAGCCGGTCCAGGTCATTGAGATCGGTGGCGACGAGGATGGCCGCGGAAGGTGACCAGGAGTTTCTGACGGCATCGGGGACTGCGTCCGTCATGGAATCACCTCGTACTGGACAGCGTGGCACCGCGGCATGCCGCGAGATGTGTCAGCGCGCACCCCGCCGTGTGATTTGGCTCACCTTGCGCCGCCGCTGTCTTGCTCACGATTCACGCTTGCTGAGATTCCCCCGATAAAGTGAGGGGAAGCAAAGAATCTGAAGGGTTTCCTGGATGAGCAGGCGGCGTATGTGGGCTCAACTTAATGAAGAATGTGTCATGAAGGCGAACGCCCACTTCTGGGAGCAGATGCTTTCAATGAAACTCGAGCGCACGCTGTTTCCTGAGCAATTCTGCGTAGCCGCTGGACACATGGTGGGGCGGGTCACGCTTTCCGGCGAGTGGCAGGGGCGAATCGAGGTGCGGATGGCAGGTGGCCTGGCGTATGAAGCCACGGCGGCCATGATGATGCAGCCGCTCGACACGGTGCTCGAGGCCGACGCGCTGGATGCGACCAAGGAAATCGCCAACATGATTGCCGGAGCCATCAAGTCCTCTTTGCCGCGGCCCTGTTCGATGACCGTGCCGGAGTCCGCCGTGGAGAACGAGTGCTTTTGCGGCGAAGCGCGCCGGCAAGACACGCTGGTGGTGGCATTTCGCCACCCGGCCGGCGATCTGATGGTGCGCGTCTGGGAGCGGGAATGCAACGCGCAATAGCGCGGTGATTCGCGCCATCCGGAGCCCGCAACCTGCGCGATAAAGGACCCCGAAACGGGCCACAGTGCAGGGATTTCGCCGTTTTCTTCATTGAATCTTTATGAGAGTTCCACGTATGGTTGGATATGGAAGTACATATTCAAACATTCCATCCTTGTAGACACCCCAAGAAAAAATAGGACCTTGTGCGTTCATGCGCGCCCGCGCATCTTCATTTATTTTCAAACCCTCTCCGGGCGCATGACAGTACAACTCTACCTGCATCATCTGGAGGATAGGCGCTATGAAATATCGAATGAATCTAAGTGGATTGACGGCCTGGTTGCTGGCGTTCGCCGTGCTGATTGTGCTGCCGGTTGCCAGTTTTAGCCAGACCTTTCGCGGCGGAATCAACGGAACCGTGACGGATCAATCGGGCGCCGCTGTACCGGGTGCCACAGTGGAAGCGACCGACACGGCGACCAACACCTCGCACAAGACGATCAGCTCAAGCGCCGGCGAGTACAGCTTTCAGGACCTGCCGCTGGGTGGCTACACAGTGACCGTAATCGCGGCAGGATTCAAGAGCGAGAAGGTCTCCGCGGTTCCGGTCACAGCGGGTGTGATCTATACGCTGCAGATCAAGCTGGGCGTGGCGGCCGCGGGCGAAACGGTTGAAGTGTCCGCGTCGGGCCTTGCGCTGGATACCACTTCGACCACCCAGACCACGGATATTCCCGAAATCACGGTGCAGGATATTCCGCTGAACGGTCGTGACTTTACCCAGTTGATTGGACTGGCGCCAGGATTCGCCGGCTACTCCCTGGGCGGCTTTGGATCAGTGAACGGAACGCGTGGAAACCAGGTGAACTGGCAGATTGACGGCGCCGACAACAATGACTGGTGGCACAATATCCCGGCCGTGAACCAGGGCGGCGTCGAAAACATTGCCGGTGTTACGCTGCCAATTGACTCCATTGCCGAGTTCAGCCTTCAGACGCAATCGTCGGCTGAAGTGGGCCGCAATCCAGGCGGGAGCGTGAACCTGGTGACCAAGTCGGGAACCAACCAGCTCCACGGCTCCATCTACTACTACGAGCGCAACCAGGCGCTGGCGGCGCAGAACCCTTTCAACACGCTAGGCGAACTGCCGCTTGAAAACGTGCAGTGGGGCGCTTCACTGGGCGGCCCGGTCTGGAAGGACCACACCTTCTGGTTCACCAACTTTGAAAAGCAGAAGTTCAACATCGCCACGGGCGATACGGGATACGAACCGAACCAGTACTACCAGGGAGCGGCAATAGGCTATCTCAACAATAAGAACCCCGCGACCGGTGAGCCTTACGGAAACTATCCGGCTGTTCCCGTCAATTCCGCGACCTCGCAACTGCTGAAAATCCTCTGGCCGGCGAGTCTGCTGACTGGAACGCAATCTGGAGGAATTCAGAATGCGGCGCCGGAGTTCGGCTACAGCTACAACGGCGTAATCAAGGTGGATCACACCTTCAACGACAAGCAGAGCATCTATGGCCGCGCGTTTCTGGGCCAGGGCAACCAGACCGCGCCGGTGGGCACGACGGACATCAACCCGTACTTCTTTGAAATCGGCCCGATCCATGTGTATAACTACTCGGCCGGCCATAACTGGTCCATCACTCCTGCGATCAGCAATAGCATCACAGCGGGCGTGAACTACTTTCACCAGACATTCTCCGACGCCAAGACCGACTTCAGCGACGTGGCCACGGCGGGCTTCGTGACCGGCTCTCCGTTTGCCAATGCACCGAACATCAACATTGGCACCGACTTTGAGCCGACCGGTAACACGCCTCCGGAGGGGCGTCAGGACGTTACCGGCGTCCTTGACGACGCGCTGAACTGGACCATCGGCAAGCAGCAGCTTCGCATGGGCGGCGAATTCAGGCGCGCGCAGGTGGATGAGTTCTACCACCGGCATGCGATCGGCAGCTATAACTTCATGGGAGGGCAGGGGCCGTATGGTGACGGATCGGTGCCATGGAATAAAGTTGACCCGAATATCGATCCCGACGTGGCTGCGCTGGCAGATTACCTTGCCGGCTTCCTGACCAAGGGATCGATTGCGGTCGGCAATCCGGAACGACTGGTGTTTTCGAGTGGCTTCGATCTCTTTGCGCAGGACAGCTATCAGCTGACTCCATCGTTCAATGTCAACTTCGGCCTTCGCTTGGACTACATGCAGCCGATGCACGACGCGAAGAAGGATTTATCCGTGTTCCGTCCGGGGCTCACTCCGACGGGCATCGCCTTCCAGGGGCAGGACATCGGCCAGATCTTTGCCAGCGACTGGAACAGCTTCAGCCCGCGCCTTGGATTCAGCTATCAGCCCACGACGCTGAGAGGATTCGTGATTCGCGGCGGAGGCGGGCTGTTCTTTGACACGCCCAACGCCAACCCGTTCCTCGACAACCGTCCGGGCAACAGCGCTCCGAACGGCCTTGAAGGCAACCCCGGCGGTTCCAGCCCGGTGTTCACCCTCACGACGGGCGCCACCACGATCGTGCCGGGCGTAGAGATCATTCCCACCGCGACGCTCGGTTGCCCCGCGGCCACCCCCTGCGGCGTATTCAGCGTCGATCCCAACTTCCGGTCGCCTTACAATTTCAACTACAACCTCCAGATTGAGCAGTCGCTGGGCACCAAGGCCTTCATGCAGATTGGGTACGTAGGCAGCCAGGGCCGCAAGCTGCTGAGCCTTCTCAACATCAACCAGCCTCACCTGGGCGGTGCGCTGGGTGCGTATAGCGGTGTGCCTGCCAACAGCGGCGATCCATGCACGTTTGGCGGCTACTGCTACTCCGACATCAACCAGGTGGAGAGCATCGGTGTATCCAACTACAACTCACTTCAGGCGGTTTTCCGCACCACCAACTGGCACGGTTTGACCTCGCAGGCTGCTTATACATGGGGTCATAACCTGGATCAAGTGACGGCCTACCGCGGCGCCCTGCCGCAGGATAGCTACGACTTCAGCAAGGACCTCCCAGGCGATAAGGGCGAGTACGGCAACTCCGACTTCGATACGCGCAACTCGTTTGTGGGCTACCTCAACTACGATGTGCCCTCATTCGGCGGGCCGAAGCTGCTGACCAGCGGATGGTCACTGAACTCGGCGTTTGCATTCAAAGGCGGCCAGCCGATTACCATCTACGACAACAACGACACGAGTGGCACCAACGAATACACGCAGCGGGTCAATCAGGTAGGCAATCCATTTGCCGGCGTCAACAGCTCAATCCTGACCAACCAGAACGGCGGAAAGTACGTGCAGTGGCTCAATCCGGCGGCATTCGCCGATCCGGCACCCAACACCTGGGGTTCGATCGCCCGCAACGGCATCTACGGGCCGGGATACGAGGATTTCGACCTGTCGGTGTTCAAGAACACCAAGTTCGACATTCACGATTTTCCGGTGAACGTTCAATTCCGCGCCGAGATGTATAACCTGTTCAACCGCATCAACCTGGCCAGTCCGGCTTGCACGCAACTGTGCAACGACTATTGGTCGACTAACAAGGAAACCGGTTCCGGATTCGGCACCAGCGGATCGACGATCGGCTCCGGCAACTACTCCCCGGGCATCGGGCCTGGCGAACCCTTCAACGTGCAGCTCGCGCTGAAGATCCTGTTCTAAGGCAGATGACAGGTTACAGATGACAGATGGCAGGTTAAAGTTTCGACCTGCCATCTTCATCGGCACATGAAGCAATAAGAAAACCCCCACCATCTGGCGGGGGTTTTCTTATTGCTGACTGAGTAAATCAGGTTAGAGTTGACCGGACGTAACTGTCATCTGTCATCTGTAACCTGTCATCTGCCCTTACGACAGATGCGTGAACGGCCGGTCGGCGAGCCGTCCGGGCCGCGCCGGCGCACTAAGGCCGGCGGTCTTGCTGGCCATTACCTCAGTGAATGCGCCGCGGAAGGCGGCCATCTCGTCCGCGGTGCCGACCGTGATGCGCACCTGGGTGGGCCACGCCGGCCAGATGCGGCCGATGTAGATGTCCTTGGCCGCCATGGCTGCAAGCACTTCCTGGCCGGGCCGCCGCACGTCGAGCATGAAGCAGTTGCTTTCCGAGGGCGTGGTCGCGTAGCCGGCCGACTTGAGCCACGCAAGGTTCTCATTGCGAATGTTGGCGATGATCCTCTTGCGGGTGGGCACCAGATCCTTGTCGATCAGGCTGGCCTTGGCCGCGGCCAGCGCCGTGATGGGCAGCGAGTTCTGACCGAAGGCCTGGTATTTCTTCAGCAGGTCCGGTCGCCCGATGGCGAATCCCATGCGGATGCCGGCCATGCCGTAGAGCTTTGAGAAGGTGCGCAGTACGATCACGTCCTTGCCGTCCTTCACAAAGTCCAGCGAGGGTTGGGCGTCGGAGAGATGGATGTACGCCTCGTCAATCAGGATGATGGCGCCCTTGGGGGCGTTGGCCACCGCGTATTCAATGTCCGCGCGCGGGGTGATGGTGCCGGTTGGGTTGTTGGGGTTGCAGATGTAGATCACGCCGGGTGTGGACGCGGCGGCGACCATGGCCTTGATGTCGTGTGTGGCAGCGCCCTTGGGATCGGCCAGCGGCACCTTGATGACCTGCGCGCCGGAGGCCTGCGCGGCCCACGTGGGCGCTTCGTAACCGGGATCGGCGACAACCAGCGGCTTGTTCTTGTCGGTAAACGCCAGCACCGTGTAGTGCAGAGGATCGCTGGAGCCGGCAAACGGCATTACCGATTCAGGATTGAGTCCTTCGATCTTGGCGAAGGTCTCGGCCAGATCCGACTCCATGGTGAACTCGTAGCGGCCGCCTTTGGGAATGATGTCGGCGATGGCCTGGCGAGCCGCTTCGGAGGGCCCCAGCGGGTTCTCGTTGGCGTCGATATGAATGCCTTTGTTGGGGTCGGCGAACTTGGGGCGGGCGGCGTAGGCAAGGCTGGATTCAGTCAGGATGGGCATGCTGGCCACGGCGGAGACGCCGGCAGCGAAGCGGAAGAAACCGCGGCGTGAGAGGCCGCTACAACCAATGGGGTCAACAGGCGAACGCATGGTCAAGACTCCTTAAGGCAAGGGTGGAATAAACAGAGCGCGACGCGCGCGCGGAAACTGCGAGGCGGGAGAAAGCTAGGTAATTGAAGGAGGGAAAAGAGGGTCCCATGTCTCAAAATACCCTTCCAGGCATAAGGAACACAATAAAGAAATTTCGAAAGTGCGAACCGGGGCTATGGATATGGTACACTTCGTCGAGTAAACGTTTGCTGAGTTTCAAATGCGTTCTGACCTTCCCCTTGTTCTGCAATTTTGAGCAAGGCGCAAGACCGGTGGCGGGGATTATTGCAGCGGAGAAGATTCTCGCTTGACAACTCTTGGAGTAAACCCATTTACTTAGGGCGAACGTCCGGCAACTGCATGGGCGTCACACCCTGTTCAGGTGACAAGAATGTTGGATCTGTTCGCACACTCCATCCCCGCTGGCTGTTCCCCGCTGGCCGCCGCGCGGTCACTCGCGCTCGGGGCGCCTTCCCTTGCGCATTTGAGCCCGCTCGACATCGCCGTCATCGCCATTTATTTCGTGATGGTGATCTGGATCGGCTTCTACCTGAAGTCGAAGGCCAACACCAGCGAAGAGTTTTTCATGGCCGGTCGCGAGATGACGGCCTGGATCGCCGGCTTGAGCTTTGTCTCCGCCAACCTCGGCTCGCTCGAACTGATGGGCTGGGCCGGCTCGGCCTATCAGTACGGCATTCTGGCCGCGCACTGGTACTGGATCGGCGCCATCCCCGCCATGCTCTTTCTGGGCATGGTGATGATGCCCTTCTACTACGTGTGCAAGACGCACTCCGTCCCCGGCTATTTGAAACTCCGCTACGGACAGGGCTCCAGCACCGTGGCGGCGGTTTCTTTCGCCTTCATGACCGTGCTGATGAGCGGCGTGAATATGTTCGCGATGGCGGAAGTGATGAAAATCGTTCTCGGCTGGGATCTGAACTTCTCCATCATCGTCAGCTCCCTCGCGGTTGCCGCGTATGTCGCGCTCGGCGGATTGCGCTCCGCCATCTTCAATGAAGTCCTTCAGTTCGTGCTCATCTGGGGCGGCGCGCTGCTCGTACCGATCCTGGGCCTCATCGAAACCGGCGGCTGGGGCGGATTCAAAGCGCGTCTCGCCCACAACATCGCCACTGGCGCAGTTCCCGCGGGCGACTACACGCACATGTGGCGCAGCATGGGCCACTTTGCCGATAACCCGATGGGCATCCATTGGACCGGCATCGTCTTCGGCCTCGGCTTCGCCATCAGCTTCGGCTACTGGACCACGGACTTCCTCGTCGTCCAGCGGGTTCTGGCCGCCAACTCTCTGCGCTCTGCGCGTCTGGCGCCGGTCATCGGCTCCTTCTTCAAGATGGCCGTGCCCTTCATCGTGATCCTCCCCGGCCTGCTCGGTCTTGTCGTCCTCACCAACGCGGATGGCAGCCTGATGCACCTGGTTGGCGAAAACGTGGTCGCCGCGAACCCCGGCGCGGGTTTGCATAGCTATAACGAAGTGCTGCCGCTGATGATGGTCCGCTACCTGGGACCAGGCTTGCTCGGCCTCGGCATCACCGCGCTCATCGCTGGATTCATGAGCGGCATGGCCGGCAACGTCAGCGCTTTCACCGCCATCTTCACCTACGACATCTACCAGCCGCACATCGTCAAGCATGCTCGCGACGAGCACTATGTTCTTGTCGGCCGCATCGTGACCATTGTCGGCGTCGTGATCTCCATTGGCGCAGCCTACATGGTAATGAACGCTGCCGGCATCATGGACTACGTGCAGGCGCTCTTCAGCTTCTTCATCTCCCCGCTGCTCGGTGTTGTGCTCCTCGGCATGTTCTGGAAGCGCGCCACCAAGGCCGGCGGCTTCTGGGGCCTGCTCATCGGCACGCTCACCTCCATCGGCCTCTGGGCCTGGGTCTATTTTTATCCCCCCGCGCTGCGCTATGTGGCGCTTTCGCCCGACGCCAAAGGCATGGCCGAGAACATGTATCGCGCCCTCTGGTCCGTCAGCACAGCGGTCGGCGTCAACGTGATTGTCAGCCTCTTTACCAAGCCGAAGCCGCTCTCTGAGCTCACGAGCGTGGTCTATGGCGTAACCCCGCTGCCCACCGAAGAGCCCGTTCCGTTGTACAAGAACGAATGGTTCTGGACGGCGATCGCCATCGTTATCTTTTTCGCCCTCAACATCTACTTCTGGTAAGGAGCACCCATGCACTCTTCCGGCATCCCGATCTGGTTCTTCATCGGCGTTCTGCTCACCGCTTACGGCGCCCTGGTTCTCGGCTACGGCATCTACGAGCTCGGTACTGGAACCATGGCTGTTCAGAACTACCACGCCTCTGTCTGGTGGGGAGCCACGTTGTTACTCGTCGGTCTCTTCTACCTCATTCGTTTCCGTCCCAGCCGCACAAGTTAATGGATTTGCAGCAAACAAGGAGCATGCAAGAAATGACAGCACAAAGAACCATGACGTTTGGAGTTGTAGTTGGCAACCGCGGCTTTTTTCCCGATCATCTGGCCAAGACCGGCCACGAAGAAATCATCGCGGTGCTTGAAGCAGCCGGCGCGAAAGTGATCGTCCTCGGGCCCGAGGATTCGAAGCACGGCGCGGTAGAAACCTACACCGAGTCGCAGCATTGCGCCGCGCTCTTCAAGAAACACGCGGACCAGATTGACGGCATCATCGTCACGCTCCCAAACTTCGGCGAAGAGCGCGGCATTGTGGACGCCATCCGCCTCTCGGGCCTCAAGGTGCCGGTGCTGGTGCAGGCCACTCCGGATCGCTCGGAAGCCATGACCATCGCCACGCGCCGCGACAGTTTCTGCGGCAAGATGAGCGCCTGTAACAACCTGATGCAGTACGGCATTCCGTATTCATTGACGACATTACATACTGAGAGCCTCAGCTCCGCCGAGTTCAAGGCCGACCTCGAGTGGTTCTCCGCCGTTTGCCGCGTCGTGAAGGGCCTCAAGAATCTGCGCATCGGCGCCATCGGTGCGCGTCCCACCGCCTTCAACACCGTGCGCTACTCGGAGCGCATCTTTGAAACCAGCGGCATCACCATCGAGACGCTCGATCTCTCCGAGGTCTTCGGGCGCATCGGTCGCTTGAAGGATACCGACGACGCGGCGCAGGCCAAGCTGGCCGCAATCAAGAGCTACGTGACCACATCCGGAATTCCAGACGCGGCGCTCTTGAAAATGGCCAAGCTCGGTGCGGTGCTCGATGGCTGGATGAAGCAGGCTCATGTGACCATCAGCGCCGTGCAGTGCTGGACATCGTTCGAAGAGTTCTTCGGCGTGGTGCCCTGCACCATCATGAGCATGATGAGCGACAACCTGATTCCCTCGGCCTGCGAGACGGATGTCCCCGGCACGCTGAGCATGTATATGCTGGCGCTGGCCTCGGGCACTCCCTCGGCGCTGCTCGATTGGAACAATAACTACGGCAATCATCCTGACAAGTGCGTGTGCTTCCATTGTTCCAACCTGCCCAAGCATTTCTTCAACAACGATGTGAAGATGGACTACCAGGCAATCATTGCCGGCACGGTGGGCAAGGAGAATACGTTTGGCACCTGTGTGGGCCGCGTGAAGGCCGGCGCCATGACCTATGCGCGTTACTCCACCGACGATCGCAATGGCGTGGTCCGCGGCTACACGGGACCCGGCAAATTCACCAATGATCCGCTTGAAACGTTTGGCGGCGCGGGCGTGGCGGAGATTCCGCAACTGCAGAAGCTGTTGAAGTTCATCTGCCGCGAGGGCTTCGAGCATCACGTAGCGGCCAACTTCAGTGACGTATCGAAGGCCGTCCACGAAGCCGCGCGCTACATGGGCTGGCAAAGCCACTACCACCCTGCGCTGGAAGACTAGAAGCAGGGAACAGGGAACAGGGAACATGGAATAGGGACTAGGGACTAGGGACTGAGGGACTAAGGACTAGGGACTGAGGGACTAAGGACTAGGGACTGAGGGACTAGATGGCGCTCCGGTCTTCAAAGAACCCGCCTCACGGCCCGCTGAAGAACGCCGCTTTGGATGCGCTTTGTAACAAGGGCACGGCTTTAGCCGGGCCGAAACAGGCTCAAAATATGAGTGGGCTTCAGCCCCTGCATCCACACGGTGCCCCATCGATTCGACGCCTTTTCGTCAAGTCGATGGGGCGCCACAAACCGCGCCCTTGAACATTCACTGGGAGCAATCATGACCACCAGAATCACCAGGAACCTGACCGTTAACGGTGTCACTCTCATTCAGCAAGCCGCATGGAATGCGGAACTCGAGGCGAAGCACGAAAAGCTGGTGGAATGGATGCGCGCGCAAAAACTCAGCGGCGTGCTCATTCGCCGCAATGAGAATGTTGCCTGGCTGACAGGCGGAGCTGTCGAGTTGCGCGTGCTCACGCCCTGCGAAACCGGCGTGGCTTCGCTGCTGGTGACTGCCGAAGGCAAGCGCTACTACTTCACCACCGAGAATGAAGCGCCGCGCCTGCATGACGAAGAATTTGGCGCGCTGGACTTTGAGCCAGTGCTGTTTCCCTGGTGGGCGGACGACACCAATGCTGCTGCTGCAAGACTCGCAGGTGGGCCGCTCGGTTCTGACACGCCCGGCGCGGGACTGACACTAGTGAATCTTGCCCCATTGCGCGCCGCATTGAGCGAGACCGAAATCGCGCGCTATCGCTGGCTGGGCGCGGAGACGGCCGCGGCAACGGTGGAAGCACTGAACCAGGTCGAGCCCGGCCTGAGCGAGTACGACCTTGAAGCCATCACCGCGTCGGGCCTGTTGCGCCGCGGCATTCTGCCCTCGGTGTATCTCTTCGCGGTGGACGATCGCATCTTCAAATACAAGCACGCCGCGGCGCGTGGCAAACGGCTCAAGCAGTACGGCATGTTGAACCTGTGTTCGCGCAAATGGGGCCTGGCGATCTCCATCACGCGCTTCGTACATTTCGGCGCACTGCCTGCGGAGCTTGCTCAACGCTTTGAAGCGTCAGCGCAGGTGAATGCCGCGCTCTTGAATGCGACGCACGTGGGCGCGACTTCGGCGGAGCTTTTCAAAGTGGCGCAGGATGCGTACGCAGCCCAGGGATTTCCCGGTGAGGAGCGCTTCCATCACCAGGGCGGAGCGACCGGATATGGAGAACGCGAGTGGGTCGCGACGCCTGAGGGAACCGAAGTTGTGGTCAACAACCAGGCCTTCGCATGGAACCCCAGCATACGCGGCGGCAAGGTGGAAGACACCGTGCTGCTCAGCGGCGGCGCGATCGAGAACCTCACCGCAACGCCGGAACTGCCGGTGCTTGCCGATGCGATTGTGGAAGGCAGTTCGTATGCAGCGGCGGGAGTGCTGGTGAAGTAAGCGCAGAGATCAGTTGTCAGAGATCAGGGCCAGTCGACTGAACAGCCTGCAAACATGCGCCATGGACTCGGCTCGCACCCGGTAAACTTTCCTGCGTTGAGATTGCTGCTAACTGGGCGAGGCAATTGATCTCTGACCCCTGATCTCCGATCCCTGCTCTACCGGCGCCAGCGTCAGCCTCGCCGTCAGCACCACCAGCGCGGCCCACAGGCTGTCGGCGGCCAGCAGGTGCGCCACCTGCACCCACAGCGGAGCCAGCAGCACCACATCCAGCACACCCAGCGTATACACCGTGGCCAGCAGCCCAAGCACCAGCGCGGAGAGGCTGCGATTGTCCCACACGGTCGTTCGTCGCGCTGCGCGGACCAGCAGCCACAGCAGAAATGCGCTTGCCAACAAAGCTACTGTCGGATGCGTCCAGCGCCATCTCACCAGCCATCCGCTCGTCGAGGTGAAGTCCTGCGCCAGCGCATTGGCCAGCGAGGACGCGGGGAAGAGCGTGTCGCCCAGCGCGGCCAGCGAGCCGGTCACACCGACAATCATCACCACCACAATGGTGGCGACGGCGCCGAAGGGCGCAGTCAAGCGGACGGTGCTGCGCAAGTAACCCTTGTTGCGGCTGAGCAGATGCGCGGTGAGCGTGAGAGCGGCCAGCAGCAGCAGCGTATTGGTGAGGTGCAGCGCAAGATACGCCGGCCGAAGCGGCGACTGGCTCTGCGCCGTGAGACCGAGCTTGACGAGAAACGCGCCCAGGATGGCCTCAATCAGCGTGAAGGCGACTGAAGCGACCGCAGCAGCGCGCGCCAGGTGTCCGCGCACAGTTCCGGCAAACGTACCCCAAAGCAAGCCGACGACGGCGAAGGCGGAGATGCCGCTGGTGATGCGATGGGTGAACTCGATCATCGTCTGCACGCCCGCCGAGTGTTGCACCACTGTCCCGTTGCACAGCGGCCAGTGGTTGCCGCAGCCGTCGCCCGAGCCGGTGGCGCGCACCAGTGTTCCCCATAAAATGACGGCGATGAAGTATGCAAGCACGCCCCACGCAAAGCGGCGCAGCGCCGGCGAAGGGAGCACATTTGCTTTCACGGAAATGGAAGGTACAGGCATGAAGGAAGACTCCGGATGGAACCCACCAGTGTAGAACAACCGGCGACCGGGGATAGTCAGCCGCTTGAATCCTTCATTAGGCGGAGCGTACAATTCGTCTTACACAGAGGTAAGACGGAATGGGACAGATGGCGACAGTTAGCTCGAAGGGGCAGGTGGTGATCCCGGCGAGCTTGCGGAAGAAATACGGCTTGAAAGCTGGGAGCAAGGTCTCCATCAACGACCAGAACGGTCATTTCACGGTAACGCCTAACCCATTCGATGCGCTCCTGGCTCTTCGGGGCAGCTTGAGTCACATTAAGGAAGACATGGAGGGTTGGTGGGTGGAAGAGAAGCGTAGGGAACGTGAACGCGAAGACGCCAAGTTTGCGGAATGCCTGTGAAGGAGTACGTACTGGACGCCAATGCTCTCGTGCGCCTTTATCGCAATGCCCCAGGAGCTAACACTGTCGAACGTCTAGTGCGGGAGGCAAAAGCCGGGAAGGCGCGCTTGTCCATTTCAGTAGCGAATCTCGGCGAGGTTCTGTATGTGCTCTCGCGTTACATCCTCCCAGATGAGGCTACCCGCTTTGTCGAGGAAACGCGGGACGCCGTTCAAGCGCACTCCATTGATCAGCAGGCGTCGCTTGCCGCGGCAATGCTCAGGATCCGATACAAGCTCGGCTTTGCAGATTGTTTTGCGGCGGAGCTGGCTCTCCGCATTGGCGCCACGCTCGTAACAGCTGATCCTGATTTTGAAAGGCTTGGCAAGCAATTGAAGGTTCTCAGCTTGCCGAGGCATGTTCAATGACTCTGGAAGATGTGGACGAAGAGCTGCCGAATGGCTTGCATGACGCGCGGATCAAATCGTTGACGCACGACTATCAAGAGGCGACCGTCAAACTAAAGGGTGAGGAGATCCCCCGGCTCTGCCGGGGGTATTGACAAAGAAACTGCATGGGAATTGTCAGACGGTAGGCCTTCATCGACTCCCACTCATCGAGCAAAAAACGCTCCGACCCAGAGGGTACCCCGATGGGGCACAGTTTCATCTCTCGTGGGCCGGCTTCTCCGGTGGGTGACTGATAGAAAGCCCATCCACAGCAGAGTTTTTCACCAAGCTGTGAAGTCGGGGCCTGTTACAAAGCTCGCTTCGACGGAGTCTGTGCGACAGCCTCGGACATTTCTTGACCTGAAAGTTCAAATGCGATTGTCCTGGGATGATGGGGGAGAATATGCGGGCCTGTTGGCGGCGCGGGGTACACTTTGCGATCTGGTGCGTCTATAGCCTCAGAAACTTTCTGGCACGGTGGACGGGTCGGTTTTGTTTTGAGGGCGCTCCACGGCCTTTGAAGGCGTTGAAGATGGGCCTTTGCGGCACAGACCGGCCCCGGCCATTTACAATGCTGAGAGCGGGGCCCGGACAAGAACCGGCGCGCCGGAATTGACAAGCTCGTTGCCAGCCGGACGGTTGCGCAGTGGTGAGGTTCAGGACCGAATGAAGAAGATCGCATTACTTGCATTCCTGCTGGCTGTTTCTGTGGCCGCAGGCCGCGCTCAGGAAAGCCGCCAGGACTTCAGCCTCAGCGGAATTGGGCTTATCGAGCCGTTTATTGCCGCCCCAACCGACGTTCAGGTGAGCTCAAACTACGCTTTGGGCGCGCTGGCCAGCTACCGCTTCATGCTGACGCCTTCAAGCGCACTGGAAGCCAACTACGGGATCACCTACAAGAACACCATCCGCTTTCATGCCCCGAACATTGCCGCGAAGGGCATTGCGGTTCCGGTGCGCACCCAGGAAATTTCGGGCGCCTACGTACACATGTTCAATTACAAGAAGTACAACCCTTTTGTGGAGGCAGGCCCGGGCGCGCTGATCTTTCTTCCGATTGTGAACAGCAGCCTGGGAGTTCTGGGTCCGAAGCAGCAGACCGAGATCGGAGCGATCTACGGAGCGGGCATCGCCTATGAGATCAGCCCCAGCTTCGACATCCGGGCTGAGTATCGCGGGTACGTGGTGAAGGTGCCGAATTTCGGCCAGACGTCGACGACCTCGGGCTACAATTTTTCCACCAACAAGTGGTACAACATCTACGTTCCCACGGTGGGCGTGGCGTATCACTTCTAAAGAAATTTGAGCATGAAATAAAAGAGGACCGGCTGCGGCTGGTCCTTTTTATTGGGTGGTCTGGGTATGATTGCCGGCTTTGTTTTTCTATGAAGTCTTGAGAAAAGCGCAGGCAGATCTTTCGACTCTCCGGCCCCGAGCTCCACCTCTGAGCTGAAAAGCGCTCGGGCCCCTTTCGCTCCTGATGAGCGGTATGGGGCTAAGCAGGCTGCGGGAAAACTCCTGTTTCTATCCCGATTTTCGGAAAAGCAATGCCGCAGGGGCTAAAGCCCGACTCATCTTGATGGCTTTATCGGCACGACTAAAGTCATGCCCTGTTACAAAACCTACCCATTCGTTCCGTCGGCTTTTCAGGGGGTCAAAAGCCCCTGCTCCCTCCGCAATTTTCGATCTGCAACTCAAGTACTAAGAAGCGGCGGGGAGATCGTGGGGGGCTTCGACGTAGCGGCCGAGTTCCTTGACCATGGCGCAACGGCGCTTGAGCGCGTCGAAGGCTTGCGAGCCTTCATCGGAGGAGTGGATCTGGCAATCCACGTAGAAAATATATTCCCAGGGTTTTCCGTGCACGGGGCGGGACTCGATTTTGGTGAGGTTGGTGCCGAGAGCGGAAAGATCGTTGAGCGCGGCCACCAGCGATCCGGGGCGGTTTTCAACCGAAAAGGCAAAGCTGATCTTGTTGGATTGGGGATCGAGAACTGCGTCCCTGGTGCGGCGAACCAGAAAAAAACGGGTGTAGTTTTCCGGATTGTCTTCAATGCCGGCCTGAAGGATCTGCGCGCCGTAGTAGTGGGCGGCGGCCTCGCTGGCGATGGCCGCGGCATGGCGGTCGCGGAGTTCGACGAGTTGCTTGACGCTGCCGGCGGTGTCGTAGAAGGCGAACGACTCCATGCGGGGGTGGTTGGCGAGGAAGCGGCGGCACTGGGCCAGGGCGACGGGGTGAGAAAAGACGCGATCGATTTCGCCGACGGAAGTGCCGGAGATGGCGATGAGGTTGTGGCGGATGCGCAGCAGGGTTTCGCGCTCGACCGTCACATCGTGCGCGAGCAGCAGGTCAAAATGCTCGGAGACTGAGCCGGCGAGAGAGTTCTCAATGGGAATGACCGCGGCATCGACGGAGCCATTCACGAGAGCGGAGAATGCGTCGGCGGAAAGGGAGCAGGGAACGATGGTGGCGCCGGCGACAAGCTTCATTGCAGCTTCATGGCTGAATGAGCCGGGTTCTCCCTGGATCGCGATTCTCATAGCGGCGCCTGGATCTCCATTTTCCGATTGGGTTGCGGGGGTTGCAGGTACTTCTTGCGGAGAGTGCTTTCTGGCACCATACCATAGCTCGATCGGAATTTCGTCAGGGAATGATGAGGATTGCATCGATTTTACCTATTGAACCAGAGATCGGCGGCCACGAAGGCAAAAAAGACCATGGCGATGACGCCGTTCATGGTGAAAAAGGCCGCATTGAGACGGCGCAGGTCGCGCGGGGAAACGATGGAGTGTTCATACCCCAGCAGCAGCGCGACGGCGGCGATGCCGATCCATCCCCAGACGAGAAAGTGGAAGAGCACTGCGAACCAGGCGAGCAGGCAGAGCATGGCCAGGTGCATGAGGCGCGCGGCCCAGAAGGCGGCGGGGATGCCGATGGACTGGGGCAGGCTGTGCAGGCCGGCGATGCGGTCGTGCTCGAAGTCCTGGCAGGCGTAGAGGACGTCAAAGCCGCCCACCCAAAGCGTGACGGCAAGGGTGAGGACGACGATGCGCGGGTCTAGAGAGCCGCGGACGGCGATCCATGCGGCGGAGGGCGCGAGGCCGAGGGCGAGGCCGAGAACCAGGTGCGACCAGCGGGTGACGCGCTTCATGTAGCTGTAGCCGAGCAGGACCGCGAGCGCGACCGGCGAGAGATAGAGCGTGAGCGGGTTGAGCTGGGATGCGGCGAGGACAAAGATGATGGCGGCGACGAGGGTGAATCCGAAGACGAAGCCGCGGGAGAGCTGGCCGGCGGGAATGGCGCGGGTGCTGGTGCGGGGATTGGCGGCGTCGAGTTCAGCGTCGGCCCAGCGATTGAAGGCCATGGCGCAGGAGCGAGCGGCGATCATGGCTACGAGAATCCAGCCGAGGATGCGCAGAGTGGGAAGGCCGTTGGCGGCGAGGATGGCGGCGGTAAGCGCGAAGGGGAGCGCAAAGATGGAGTGCTCCCACTTGATCATTTCGAGGGTTGTGCGGGTTTTGGACCAGATGCCGGGCATGGGCTACCAGGGATTAGTTTACTTGAGGGGAGGCGCAGCGAGTCAGCTAGTCAGCGGGTCGGCAGGTCGGCAAGTCCGCTTGGTTCTGCACGAGTTATTTCTTCGGGGCTTTCATCTCGTGGTCGCCTTGGTGCAGGATGAGCGCAGTGACTTTGCCGTCTGCGTCTTTCACGAATTCGATCTCGGCGGGGATGACGGTGGGGAAGAACTTTGTTTCGGATTCGGCGAAGAGCGGAATCTTTCCCTGGCCGGTGGCCTGGGTGATGAGTTGGCCATTCTCTACGGTGACGACCAGGTCGAAGTTGGGCGCGAGGGCGTAGGTTCCGGCGTACTGCGGAAGAATCTTCGGATCGAGCGTGACCGCGGTACGGACGGTGGGACGCCAGTCTGGCCAGTTGTACTCCGCGGCGACGGCGTGCATGATCTCGTCGCCGATCTGGCCGCCGTTGTCTGAGTTGGTCATGACGACCGCGCCGTCGCCGGATTTTTCATAGGCGGCAAAGATACCGATGAAGCCCTCGTTGACGCCGCCGTGGGAGAAGTACGGGTTGTCTTTGGCGCCGCCGATTTCAAGGCCGAGACCCCAACTGCCCATAGCGGCGGTGAGCATCTGGCTGTTCATGTCGGCGGAGAGTACGTGGTTGGCCCCGTCGCCGATCGAGTCGCGCACCTCGATGGCGTAGCGTGCGATGTCGGTTGGGGTGGTCCACAGGCCGGCCGCGGCCATTTCGGGATAGGTGTGCGCGCCGCCTTCCACCGGCTTGCCGTCGCCGTGGTAGGGAGTGGCGGCGAAGGCCGCGAACTCGGCGCCGAGCGGCTGCTCATAGGTGCTGTGGGTCATGCCGATGGGCGCAAGCACCGTGTCATGAAGCAGCTTGGGAAACGGCTCGCCGGACGCGTCGATCACCGCCTGCTGCATGATGGTGAATCCGCCGCCGGAGTAGTTCCACTTGGAACCCGGCGGGCCTTCACTGCGGATGGCGGGGGTATTGGCGGGCTTTTCACCATTGAGCACCTGAATGAGCGTGGGTACCGGTTCGTTTTGCGCGTAGCCGGGGAACCCGTGCACGGTTGTGCCGCCGGTGTGGGTGAGCAACTGGCGTAGAGTGACGAGCCTGCCGGCCTGGACCGGATCGACAGGCAGCTTCCACGATTTCAGTTCGGTGTTGATGTCGGTGTCGAGGGCGAGCTTGCCTTGTTCAACCAGGCGCAGAGCGGCCAAGGTCGCGACCGGCTTGCTGATGGAGCCGGCCTGGAACATGGTGTCTGGCGTGACCACCGGGCCGCCGATGCGGGCGAAGCCGTAGCCGCGCGCCCACTCGATTTGGCCGTTGTGGATGACGGCTACGCTGACGCCGGGAATGTTGAGCTCCTTCATGCGGTCGGCCAGGCTGTGCGTGGCCTTGGCGTCGCCTTTGATGACGATGGGGCCTACGAGGCCGCTTTCAATGCGCTGGATGCGCAGGGCGACTTCGGGCTTCACTGCGGGCTCCGGATAGCGAGCGGGCGCAGGCTGGACCGGAGTGACCTGGGCGGCAACGATTGAAACAGTGAGACACGCTAATGCGATTCCTGCAAGATGTCGTGGTGTGAGCATTTCCCTGGAGCCCTCCACGCCTTCACAGTAACACGAGCGGTGAGACGCGCCCCGATTCGGCCAGGCCCCCGAGAAGTTGAATGGGATTTGCCTGATGAGTATTGAAAGCGCGATTAGGATAGCGGTATGAGGCTACCTGAAGCATTTAGCGGTCATCCCGCGTACCTGGCCGTCTGGATTGTTACGTATTGGCTTTGCTTCGGGCCCGAGATTGTTCTCTCCGTGCTGCTGCGTTCGGCAAGAACCGCGCAGAAATTCGATAAGGGTTCGAAGCTGATGGTGATCCTGGCGGCAAATCTGGCGGTGCTGATCGGATTCAGCGTGGCCGCCGCGTTTCCAGCACTCTCTATCGACGCCGGCTGGAAGATCCTGTTCGACGCGGGAATCGTGGTATGGCTGAGCGGTTCACTCTTCCGTTTCTATTCGATGCGAGTGCTGGGACGGTTCTTCACCTATGACGTGGCCATCTCGACAGGGCAGCAGGTTATAGAAAAGGGCCCGTATCGCTGGCTTCGCCACCCATCTTATTTGGGCTCCCTGCTTGCTGAGGTCGGTTTTGGTATGACAATGACGAACTGGCTGGCAATGTTGCTGCCCGCACTTTGCATTGGGGCTGCATATGCGTACCGTATCCCGATTGAGGAACGAGCACTGCTGCAAGGACTGGGTACTCCATATCGCGAGTACATGCGGCGCACATGGCGGCTGATTCCGTTTGTTTATTGAGAGATCGCACCCTCGATGCGGGATATTGGGAGAGTCCACAAGATTTCTGCTTTGCAGTGAGGGCACGGCGCGCTACTCTTTAGAACAACATTAGCTCGACTTCAGGTTGCGGCCCCGACCGATTGCCGCAGGGGCTGAAGCCCAGAACTCCTTCTGGTCCTTTTCGGCACGACTGAACAGCTTGGTGAAAAAGGCCCAACTCAAGGGGGAATTGGAGCGGGAAGGCGCAGGGGCGAAAGCCCTTTCTCTCATTTTAGAGAGCTTACGGCGCGACTGAAGTCGCACCCTGATACAAGGCACGTCTTCGGCGGAGTTTTTCACCAAGCTGTGAAGTCGTACCCTGATACAAGGCGCTTCCAAGGCTGAGTATCTCGACAGGTCTTCAAGCCGGGCCCAGGCGCAATACGGAAGTCGTGTTCTGACATAAAGTACTTTTCAAGATCGAGGAGAGTCGATGCGTTTCTCAAAGCTGATGCAGTATTTTTTTCTTGGTTGGTTTCTAGCCGTCACTGGATTGTTGGCCAGCGCGCAGGTTCCTACGCCGGTGTCTGTTCTGGGGCATAACCCTGGCGACGATTTTTACCTGGCGGACTACGAAGACACGATCAAATACTTCCACGCGCTGGCGGCTTCTTCAGATCGCATCAAGATGTTTACGGTGGGCAAGAGCACGGAGGGGAAGGACATTGAAGTGGCGGTGATCTCCTCGCCAGAGAACCTGGCCAGGCTGGACGAGTACAAGAAGACGGCCGGGCGGCTGGCGCGCGCGGAGGACCTGAACGACGACCAGGCGAAGGAACTGGCGCGCAGCACGAAAGTGATTGTGCACATCGACGGCGGGCTGCACTCCGATGAGGTGGCTGGCACGCAGCACACCATGGTGCTGGCGTACAAGCTGGTGAACTCGAAGGGCGACGCGGAGGTGGACCACATTCTTGACCAGGTGATCCTGGTGCTGTGGCCTACGCTCAATCCCGACGGGCAGGACATGGTGGTGCACTGGTACCGGCAGAACCTGGGCACCAAGTACGAGGTGAGCCCGCTGCCGTATCTCTACCAGGATTATGTGGGCCACGATAACAATCGCGATGGCTACATGATGAACATGAAGGAAGAGCAGGTGGTGACCAGGTCCGAGATTGAATACAGCCCGGTCATCTTCTACTGCCAGCACCAAACGGCGCCATTCCCGGCGCGCATCTGGATTCCGCCGTTCTCCGATCCGATTTCGACCAACATCAGCCCCTATGTGCGGAGCTGGCTGAACGTGGTGGGCACCAACATGTCGGCGTACCTGGATGCGCACAACATGCCGGGGTCGATTTCCGAGTCGCGCTTCGACAACTGGTACGCCGGGTTTACGGATTGGGCGGGCGTGTTCCGCAACGAGATTTCGTTCTTCACCGAGACGGCGCTTTATCGCTATGCGACGCCGCGGTTTTATACCGCCGATGAGTTTCCCAAGAGCGACCAGGACCTGCGCGCGCTGACCATGTACACCACGCCCTGGGAGGGTGGTTGGTGGCACCTGAAGGACGCGGTGGACTACATGGTGGGCGGATCGATGTCGGTGCTGGACCTGGCGGCGAAGAATCGCGAGACGCTGCTCTTCAATCGCTACCAGGCGGCGCGCGACAACATTGCGCACTACCGCAGGGAACCGCCGTTTGCGTACGTGATCAGCGACAAGCAGACCGACACGCCGGAGGCCGGATTGCTGGCGCAGAAGATGATCGACAACGGCGTTGATGTGTACGCGAGCAAGAGCGGATTCAAGGCCAACGGCATCAGCTATCCGGCGGGTTCGTGGGTGATTCCCATGGACCAGCCGTATTCCGCGATGGCCAAGGAGTTGTTTGAGAGGCAGCGCTATCCGGACGCGCTGGAGAACGGAACGTCGAAGTCAATTGATTTGCCTTACGACGTGACTGGTTGGACGCTTCCGCTGCAAATGGGCGTGGATGTGGATATGGTTTCCGATCCACTGACGGCGGACCAGCGCGCGGAGCTGACCAAGGTCAATGCGGTCACGCTGCCGGAGGCTTCGGTGGATGGTGCGGGCGCGGTATTTGCGATCAGCCACAAGGTCAACGCGAGCTTTGAACTGGTGAATGCGGCGTTGCAGCAGGGTGGGACGGTTTCACTGGCGCAGGATGCGGTGAAGACCGCGCAGGGAACGGAGACGGGCGCGTTCCTGATTGGCGGGCTGAGCAAGGCGGCGCTGGATGGACTGAGCAAGAAGTACGATGTGTCCGCCGTGGGCATTTCGGCGCCGGCACACACGCTGGCCATCAAGAAGGCGCGCGTGGGGCTCTACCGGCCGTGGGCGCCTTCGATTGACGAGGGATGGACGCGGTGGATTCTGGAGAACTACGGGTTCGAGCCGAAGAGCATTTACAACGCGGATATTCGGTCGGCCAATTTGAAGAGCCGTTACGACGTGATCGTGCTGCCGGATATGTCGTCGCGGCAGCTCATTCAAGGCTACGGTCCGGGCATTGTGCCGGGGCAGTATGCGGGCGGCGTAACCGAGGACGGGCTGGAACACCTGCGCGAGTTTGTGCGCGACGGCGGGACGCTGATTGCGTTGAACCGGACAGCTTCGGCGCTGATTCCGCTGATGTCTCTGCCAGTGCAGAATGTGATTGAGGGCGCGAAGAGCGACAAGTTCTTCTGCTCAGGCGCGCTGCTGCGCGTGGAGACCGAACACGCGGACCTGCCGGTGAACTTTGGTGTTCCCGAGTCGCCGGTGGTGATGTTCCAGGCGGGGCCTGCGTTCCAGACGCTGCCGGGATTTCACGGCGCGATTCTGGCCAGGTATCCCAAGCAGACCAACCCGCTGGAGAGCGGATTGCTTCTGCATCCGGAGGCCATCGAGGGCAAGGCCGCGGCGGTGGAGCTTGCGTATGGGCGCGGGCGCATTCTGCTGTTTGGATTCAAGCCGCAGTTCCGCGGGCAGTCGCACGCTACCTATAAATACTTGTTCAACGAGCTCTACCTGTTCGATCATCCGGCGCTGCCGGTGGAGACGCCTGCCGCCGCGCCCAAGCCGGCGGAAACCGCGACGGCAAAGGCCGCCGCTCCTAAACCGGCCGAGGACGATGAGGACGACTGGGAATGAGAAAACAGCTTCTAGCTTCCAGCTCTTAACTTCTAGCTTCTCGGGTCCCAAAATCGGGACCTGAGGCACCCGGTCAGTTTGGGGCGTCGAGGACGCCGCTTGCGCCGCAAAAAATGAAGTCATCCGCGAAGGTAAAGCTAGAGGCTAGGAGCTAGAGGCTAGAAGCTAGAAGCTAGAAGCTAAAGGCTGTTCTCCGCGTCTTCCACCGTTGGGGCCTGGGTGATGACTGTGTCTACGCGGGTCATCTTGAACAACTCGAGGATGCGGGGGCTGACGCCGGTGATGATGAGCTTTGCGCCCTTGCCCTGGCAATGGACGTGGTGGTTGATGACCGCGCCCATGCCGGCTGAATCCATGTAGGGGACGCCGGTGAGGTCGAGGATGGTGACCGGCGGGGTGGGCTGGAGGTCGCGGAGTTGCGCCTGGAAGTCGAACAGGTTGCGGAGGGTAATGGGGCCGGTGAGACGAAGGATCAGCGTGCCCGGCGCTTTGCCTTCCTGACGTTCGAGGATGAGAGGATCGTCGATGGCCATATGGGGATAAGTGTAAGGAATAAAACGCACAGTGTCGTTACAATCGCGTGAATGTCGCGGCGAAGCGGAAGCCGATGCGGGTTGCAGAGTGTGTTTTGCGGAAAAAATACGGCCCCGGAGGGATTACCTCCGAGGCCGGTTGAATTTGAGGGTGCGCTTTTAGCCGAGTTGCGCTCTTAGTTATTGGATGAGCGGCGCGGTTCAGGCGTCTGGTTGGCGACCTGCAGGTTGTTGGTGACGCTGAAGACGCCACCGACGCTGTTGGCGCGGATATTGGCTGTGTCCTTGTCGGCCTGGCTATCCACGATGCCGTTCAGTTCGACATGGCCATTTTGCACCGAGATGCGGATGGTCTTGGCGGGATCGATCGCATATCGGTTCAGAGAGGGGAATCCGTAGATGGCGCGGTATTCCGCCATGCGGATGCCATTATCCATGGGGGATACGGGATCGACCTCAATGTCGTCGACGACTTCTTTCACACCGGGATAGGTGCTGACCAGGCCCACTGCGGAGTCTTTGGACGGGTAGTCCAGGGCATGACCGCCGAGGGTGACGACGCCGTTTTGCACTTCGATGCCGATGGCGTCAAAGACGTTTCCATAGCCTACGCGGTCATAGGTGAGCTTTTCCGCCAGCTTGGCCTTCAGTTCGTTGTCGGGAACGGTGGGGCCGGCGACCTGGATGTCATTGCGGACGGCGGTGACGCCCTTGGCCTTGTGAACGCGCTTGTCTGCGTCGAGCTTGTATTCGTACAGGTCCACGGTGCCGGTGAGGGTGGCAATGCCGCCGGAGTCCACGTCCACCTTCACATTGTTGAACTGCTTTTTGTTCAAACGGCCTGCGGCGTCTGCGGCAGCCGGGGTGCCCTGGGCGGCCTGTGGCGCGGGCGAGGCCACGGAAATCTGGGGAAGGCTCACGAGGGCCACAGCAACTGTCGCCGCAAGCAAAGTTTTGCGAGTTGTACGAATTGTCTTGTTCATTGGGGGAACCTCCACTTGCTCCTGATCAATCGGATGGCAGGGCCGCGTGGCGGGTTGGCCATCCATCAGGTACTAACACGGATTCGATGGAAAGGTTCCGGTTGCATGAGATAGAAAACTTGAGTTATCTGAAGTAATGAAAAGACTTGGATCGGGGCGGATTTGCGACGATTTATGTAACCTTTTGGTTTGTTCCTGCGTCTAAGTAGACCACGCGCAAACGAAAGGGCCGCTCGTGGGCGGCCCTTTCTGGCGATGTAGAGGATGCGCGGGAGAGTTATTGCTTGACTAACTCCACACGGCGGTTGAGCGCGCGGCCATCTTCGGTGTCGTTGGATGAGACCGGAGCGCTTGGACCATCGCCGATGGCGTCCAATTGGGCGGCGGGAACGGCGTACTTGGTGGTGAGCGCCTGCACCACGGAGGCGGCGCGGCGCTTGGAGAGGTCCATGTTGGCGGCAAGGGCGCCCACATTGTCCGTATGGCCGACGACGTAGACCTTGAGCCTGGGATTGGCCTTGAGCATTTTGGCGATTTCCGTGAGGGCCGCGGCGGATTCCGGCTTGACGTCGGTCTTGCCGGTGTCAAACAGAATGCCGTTGACCACCACGTGGCCGTTGCCGGTGAGGCCGCCGGAGAGCGCGGCTGCATTGGCGACGACCTCCTGGGTCATACCTTTCTCTACCACGATAGTCTGCTTATACCAGCCGCCGCCGCTGACCTCTTCCATGATCCAGGTTTTGCCCATATGCACAGTGAAGTCGCCGTATTCGCCGGAGTCGTAATCGAATGTGTATCCCGCGGCTTTGAAAGCGTTGTTCAGGTTATGGACGACCTGCGTTTTACTTGCGATATCGTGTGGCCAGTTGTATTGGTTCTGGTGCATGACGCCTTCAATGCGCTTGGACTTTTGCTGCTTGTCGACCGTGATGGTGAAGTCATATGCATCAAAGTCCTTGTCACGGCAACTGTCGATGATGCTGCCGGTGTAGCGGCTGATCAGAGGGGAGTCCTTGCAGCCCTTGGCATCTTTCGGATTTGAAGTGGAGGCGGCTGCCGTTTGACCACCGGCGCCGGCGGCCGTATCGGAAGCCGGTTTGGCCGTGATCGACTGCGGCAACTGCTTATCGACCACAATCGTTTGCGAGTATCCACCGCCGCCGCTGACCTCTTCCATAATCCAGGTCTTGCCCGAATGCGCGGTGAAATCGCCGTAGTCTCCGGAGTCGTAGTCGAAGGTGTAACCCGCTTTGCGTAGCGCGGAATTGAGCAGATGGACTACCTGGGTTTTGGTTGCGGTCGTCTTCGGCCAGTTGTAGCTGATGCGCAGAAAGTTACCTTCAATCCTCTTGGTCACGTTCTGCTTGTTGACCGTGAGGGTGAAGTCGTAACCATCAAAGGCTCTTTCGTGGCACTCGGTGATGACGCTGCCGGGATAGCGGGGGACCAGCGGCGAGTCCTTGCAGCCGGCTGCATCCTGGCCTTGCGCGGAGCGGACCTGTGCCACGAAGGGCAGAACAAGGCATAGAAGCAGAATTCGGAATGTTTTCATCTGTGCTCCGTTCAAACGAATTTGTGTCTTGTGCCTCCAGGGGCTGGCCGCAGACTGATCTTTTGCTATTGCTCAACAAGTTCAACGCGGCGATTCAACGCGCGTCCATCCTCGGAACGATTGGAGGCGACGGGCGAGTAAGGGCCTGCTCCGAACGACTGCAACTGCGCAGCGGGGACCCCGAACTGCGTGGTTAGCGACTGAACGACGGAGGCTGCGCGCCGTTTGGAAAGGTCGATGTTGGAGGGCAGGACGCCAACGTTGTCAGTGTGCCCAACCACGTAGACCTTGAGGCGCGGATTCGCTTTGAGCAGCTTCGCGACTTCCGTTAGGGCGGCGGCTGATTCGGGCTTGACGTCGGCCTTGCCGGTATCAAAAAGGATTCCGTTTACGACAACGTGGCCAGTGCTGGTAATGCCGGAGGAGAGCGCGGCGGCGTTGGCAACGACATCCTGCGTCAGCGCGGTTTCGGTGACGAAGGTCTCGTGGTACGTATTGTCGCTGTCAATGCCCAAGAAAATCCAAAGCTTACCCATGTGCAAGGTAAAGTCGCCATAAGGGCCTGAATCATAGTCGAACGTATAGCCCGCGGTGTGCAGGGCGGTTGTCATGTTGCGCACCACCTGGGCCTTGCTGGCGGTTTTGGGGTAGGTGTAGTCGATATGGAGAAACTTGCCTTCGACGTGTTTTTTGGTTTGGGCGTCCTTTATTGAGAAGTCATAGGCATCGTCATCCATTTGTTTACAGCCGGTGAGAATGCTGCCGGGAAAACGGCTGATGAGGGGTGAGTCTTTGCAGCCTGGTGCGTCCTTCGCCTGTGCGGCGCAGAAGTGGGGTACGAGCGGCAGGGAAAGGCATAGAAGCAGAATTCGGACTGTTTTCATCTTGTCTCCGTTCAAGCGGATTTGTATATGCGCCGTATGGGCAACGGCGGTTACATGGCGATTCCTCGATCGGGCGGGTTCGAATAGAAATTACTGCGGCGGCGGGGGCACATTGTGGTTTCTCAAATTCATGTCGGCATTGGGGTCGCAGGTGGGGCCCTTCCAGCGGAAGTCGGCCGAGGAGTTCATCGTGTTTGTTTTCCCGTTGAAAGAAATTGTCATCGTGCCGCTTGAGGTCATGTGGGTCATACCATCGAACACCACTTTGAAGTCGCCGGTCATCTGCATGCTCTTGCTGCTACAGGCCAGCGAATAGGTGCCTCCCGTGGAGTTCATGTTGAATTGCTTGATCGAGCATGTGGGGTTGGCGGCCAGGGCCTTTGCCCAGGTATCGTCGTTCATGCACATGAGCATGGTGATGGGCTTGGCAGTTGAATTGGCAGCGAGTGCGGTGGTGGAGGTCCACTCGCCGGGGCGGAGGGGGAATTTCTGCTGGGAAAAAGCGGAGGCGGTTGTCATGAGGGCAAATAAGGCTAGCGTCGCGAATTTGGGGAAAGTCATCTGAGCCCGTCCTTTTTGGTAAGGTCTGGGCTTTAGGCTGCTGGTTCGAAGGCTTTCCTGTCAACGACAAAATGACAACCGCCGCGGCGGAGTTTGTTTATTTTTAAGGGTCCTACACGCCAATGACGGCGCAAAGCTCCTTGACTGCCTCGGCGCTCTTCTTGAGAGCCGCGTCTTCCTCGGGGGTGAGCTTGATCTCGATGATCTTTTCCAGGCCCGCCGCGCCCAGTTTGCAGGGAACGCCGATGTAAAAGCCGTCGATGCCGTACTCGCCTTGCAGATACGCGGCGCAGGGCAGGATCTTCTTCTTGTCCTTGAGGATGGCTTCCACCATCTCAGTGACGGCCGCGGAGGGAGCGTAGTAGGCGCTGCCGGCCTTGAGGTACTTGACGATCTCGGCGCCGCCGTCGCGGGTGCGCTGGACGATGGCTTCGAGGCGGTCGGGGGCGATGAGTTCGGTGATGGGAATGCCGGCGACGGTGGAATAGCGGGGCAGCGGGACCATGGTGTCGCCGTGGCCGCCGAGAACGAATGCCGTGACATTCTCGACGCTGACGTTCAGCTCGGCGGCGATGAATGTGCGGAAGCGGGCCGAATCCAGCACGCCGGCCATGCCGATGACGCGCTCGCGATTGAAGCCGGCCTGGCGAAATGCGGCCTGGGCCATGGCGTCGAGCGGGTTGGAGACGATGATCAGGATCGACTCGGGCGACTGCGCGACGACTTTCGCGACCACGTCGGACATGATCTTGAAGTTGGTGTGCAGCAGGTCGTCGCGGCTCATGCCGGGCTTGCGCGGAATGCCCGCGGTGATGACCACGATGTCGGAGTTGGCGGAGGCGGCGTAGTCGTTGGAGCCGATTACGCCGACGTCGCGCTTCTCAATGGGCATGGCTTCGAGCAGGTCGAGGGCTTTGCCCTGCGGAATGCCTTCGACGACGTCGATCAGGACTACATCGGCCAGTTCCTTGGAAGCGATCCAGTGGGCCGCGGTGGCGCCTACGTTGCCGGCGCCGACGATGCTTACTTTCTTACGCATGGTGGTTCTCCTTAGAAGATGAAGATCTCTTTTCATTCTTGATGTGGATCAAATGGATTCCGCTCCGGCGGATACAAATTGAGGACGAGCGGGACATGCAAATTTGCAAGTCGCTCAAGCAGGGCAGCATCGAAAGTGCACCCCCCTTGCCCGTGTTCGGAGGAATAACTGCAGGACAGCCTCGCGTCGTATTGCTTTACCATTCCGCAGACAACGTCGAGCTTTGGCTCCAGTGTGTCAACCATCCATTCGAGGTGGTCTTGCAAGGGCAAATGATCATCGAGTGGACTATCCAATATCCAGATGGAAGTTCGCAGCGGCCTAGCCCTGGGAAATCTGCTTGGGCGTTCTCCTTTAATCCCGGAGTTTGTCGCCAGAAGGCCAAGATCCCTGCTTATTTCGTCCGGTTGTAGGGTGTCGCCGTATATACAAAAAGAGGCTTTGCTCCATCGCGAATCGTCCTTTCGATCCTTGCCCGTCATGTGGCGAACTTCCTTCAGCATTCCCTCGGGGGCTAAAGCCCGTAGTCTTGGATGAATGTTTGCGGCACGGCTGAAGCCGTGCCCTTTCAAAGCCTGTTGAGGTTCGTGGTTTCCCACCCATCCGACAAAGAACGCCGGATGGATGGGGCACCCATCTTTGTGCGGCGGCTCTCAAACTGATCCCTGGCCCCTGATCCCTGCTTTTACATGTTTCCGATGATGCGGGTCGCAAACTCGCTCGTTCCCACCTTCGTTGCTCCAGCCGTTTGCCGCTCAAAATCGTAGGTTACGAACTTCTGCTGGATGGTTTTCTCCATGGCTGTCTCGATCAACTTTGCGGCTTCTTTCCAGCCGATGAAGTCGAGCAGCATGACGCCGGACAAAATTACCGAGCCGGGGTTGATGACGTCCTTGTCGGCATACTTCGGTGCAGTCCCGTGCGTGGCTTCAAACACCGCAAAACCATCGCCGATGTTGGCGCCGGGAGCGATGCCGAGACCGCCGACCTGGGCCGCGGCGGCGTCGGAGATGTAGTCGCCGTTGAGGTTGGTGGTGGCGAGGATGGAGTAGTCGGCCGGCCGGATGATGATCTGCTGGAAGATGGAGTCGGCGATGCGGTCATTGATGAGGATCTTCTGCTTCCATGCGCCGTTGCCGTGGGTCTTGCCGATGGAGTCGAGCACGCCTTTGATCTCGGCGTAGAGATCGTCGCGGAATTTCTGGTTGCCGAATTCGAGGCCGGGCTCGATGAGGGCGGCATTCTGTTCAATGGTGATATTGGGGTTGGCGTCGACGTTGCCGAGGATCCAGCTTTCGCGCTCGGTGATCACGTGCTCACGGAACTCCTCGATGGCGACTTCATAGCCCCACTCGCGGAATGCGCCCTCAGTGAACTTCTGGATGTTGCCCTTGTGGACGAGGGTGACGGTCTTGCGGCCCATCTCAAGCGCGTTCTTGATGGCGTAGCGGACCAGGCGCTTGGTGGCGAAGATGCTGATGGGCTTGATGCCGACGCCGGAGTCGGAGCGAATCTTTTTCTTGCCGCCCTTGAGCAGGTCTTCATTGATGAATTCAATAAGGCGGGCGGCGTCGGCCGACCCCTCTTTGAACTCGATGCCGGAGTACACGTCCTCCGTGTTCTCACGGAAGATGACGATGTCGACCTTTTCCGGATGCTTCACGGGGCTGGGCACGCCCTGGTAGTACTTGACCGGGCGCACACAGGCGTAAAGATCGAGCAACTGGCGGAGGGCCACGTTCAGAGACCGGATGCCGCCGCCGATGGGCGTGGTGAGCGGTCCCTTGATGGAGACTCTCAAATCGCGCGCGGCGGCTACGGAGTCATCAGGCAGCCAGGTGGAGAACTGGCGGAAGGCCTTCTCGCCGGCGAAGATTTCAAACCACTTGATTTGGCGCTTGCCGCCGTAGGCCTTTTCGACTGCTGCGTCAAAGACGCGCTGCGAGGCCTTCCAGATGTCACGGCCGGTGCCGTCGCCTTCAATGAAAGGGATGATGGGATGGTCAGGAACTTCAAACTGGCCGTTTTTGTAGTCGATGGCCTGCCCGTCTTTGGGCAGTTCGAGCCCGTTGTATGTGGTTTGCATGGGTTTCAGGGTTCCTCTTTCGTTGCTTCTTCAAGGAGAAGGCTACCACCTGCAAATTGAGGGTGGCAATTCGGGGTAGAAGGGGTAACGGGCGCGGGGCAGAGAAGATTCGTTGAATGGTGAAGGGATTCAGATGGAAATCCCGGCTAAAGTGAAATACGCTTCAATTCAACGAGCCGCCAAGGCCTGTCGGGTTCTCTGGAGGATTCATGAAAGTCTCTCTGCCTCTGATGTTTTCCGTGTCGGCATTGCTTGCAATTTCATCGTCGGCCCAGACAGCTCCCGACTGGAGGGATCTGGCCGACACGATGACCGGCGATTGGTCCATGACGGGGCAGGTGATGGGCCAGCAAGCACACCATAAAGTCCATGCGGAATGGATGCTGAATCGCCAGTTTCTTCGAATTGAAGAAAGCACGGTACTGGACGCTCCGAAGACGGAGCGTCGTTACGACGCGGTGTGGTTCCTGGGCTACGACTCAATCAGCGATCGATACGTCATCCATCTGCTCGATGGTTTTGGCGCACGGTTTTCAGAAACGCTTGGATATGGAGTCCGGAGTGGAAATCAACTCCAATTCGTATTTGAATACCCGGATGGACCGTTCCACACGACATTTCGCTGGAGCCCCGACAGCAACAAGTGGGAATGGCTGATGGAGCAGAAAGGCAAGGATGGGAATTGGGGGCAGTTTGCCGATCTCTTCCTTGCAAGGCCCAAAAGCCCATAGCAGCATGCGAGTGTGCTCAAATACCCGCGAATGCGATGTATGAAAACTGTCGGTTCCTTCCGAATCATTGACATCATGATGTCTTGCGGCTTAGCATCATGATGTGCGTACGACTCTTACCATTGACGACGATGTTGCCAGGCTGGTTGAGGATGAGGTCCGGCGCAGCGGGGATACGTTCAAGGGGACGGTGAACCGGTTGCTGCGGCAGGGTCTGATGGCTTCCTCAAGGCCGGAAGCGGAGAAGGCCTTTGTCGTCCAAGCTTTTCCGCTGGGAGTGGGCGAGATGCTGGATCGCCATAACGGAAAGGTCTCAGCGCTGCTTGAGGAGTTGGAAGGACCCTCCCACCGGTGATTGTTCCTGACGCCAACCTATTGCTCTATGCATACGACAGCAACTCCGATCAGCAGCCCTCGGCTGGCCGGTGGCTGCAGCAAATCCTCTCCGGACCCGATACTGTGGGTCTGAGCTGGATCTCCATTGGGGCGTTTCTTCGGATTGCCACGAATTCCAGGCTCGGTCGAGGCCAGCTCCCGATGACCTCGGCGATCGACATTGTGGATGGGTGGCTCGCAATGCGCGCCGTTCGACTCATCGTTCCAGGGGAGAGCCACTGGGCGATTCTTAAAGAGATGCTGATTGCTGGCCGGGTGCAGGGGCCTGTGACAACCGATGCGCAGCTTGCCGCCATGACCCTTGAGCACGGCGCCATATTGCATACTGCCGACCGCGACTTTGCGCGGTTTCCGGGGCTGCGCTGGGTGAATCCGCTGGTCAAATAGGGAAGCTGGCCTTTCCCCGGAGATGAAAGTGCGATGAAATCCTCTGGAACCCGGTTTTGACCCGGCTGAATGCGATAAACTCATGCGGGAACTGAATAAAAATCAAGAGCGTCAATCTCACGGAGGGTACATAGAAATTGGGAAAAGCGATGGTCCCGAAGAGACTTTTCTTCACCAAGGGCAAGGGCACACACAAGGAACGTTTGACGAGTTTTGAGCTCGCCCTTCGGGATGCGGGGATTGCGTCGCAGAACCTGGTGCGCGTGTCTTCGATCTTTCCGCCGCAATGCAAGGTGATTCCCCGCAAAGAGGGGTTGAAATACCTGCACGACGGCGAAGTGGTTTTTTCGGTGATCGCGGAGAACTCAACGCGTGAGCCGCACCGGCTGATCGTATCGAGCATCGGGGTGGCGATTCCGGCCGACCGCAACACCTATGGCTACCTGAGCGAGCACCACAGCTTTGGCGAGACCGAGGAGCAGGCAGGCGAGTACGCCGAGGAACTGGCCGCCGAAATGCTTGCCACGACGCTGGATGTGGACTTCGATCCGGACACGAGTTGGGACGAGAAGAAGGAAATCTACCGGATCTCCAACAAGATTGTCCGCACCAGCAACATTACGCAGTCGGCCGTGGGCGATAAGCGCGGGCTGTGGACTACGACGATTGCGGCAGCGGTTTTGATCCTGGAAGAGTAAGGCGCAGATTGTTTGAGGAAGCTGAGGCCAATCCCGCTGGGCGGGGTTGGCCTTGCTGCGTCGGGCGGGAATTCGCGGGATGGGAATTAGTATTGAAATGATTGGCGGGAAGATGACGGAGAAATCGCGCAAATACAACGTGGGCCTGGTGCAGATGCGCATGGGCGCCGATCCGGAGGAGAATCTGGCCTCGGCGGTGCGGCATGTGGAAGAGGCTGCGCGGCTGGGCGCGAACATTGTGTGCCTGCCGGAGCTTTTTCGCGCGCAGTATTTTTGCCAGCGCGAAGACATACGGCTGTTCGATTTGGCGGAGCCGATTCCGGGGCCATCGACGGCGAAGCTGGGCGAGGTGGCGCGGACGCTGCGCGTGGCGATTGTAGCCAGCCTGTTTGAGCGACGCGCGGCAGGGCTTTATCACAACACGGCGGTGACGCTCAATACGGACGGAGCGATTGCGAGCGTGTACCGCAAGATGCATATTCCGGACGATCCGCTTTACTACGAGAAGTTTTACTTTACGCCGGGAGATCTTGGCTTTCAGGCCGTGGACACAGCGTTTGGGCGCGTGGGCACGCTGGTTTGCTGGGACCAGTGGTATCCCGAGGGCGCGCGGCTGACGGCGCTGAAGGGTGCGGAGATGCTGTTCTATCCGACGGCGATTGGGTGGCACCCGGCGGAGAAGGAAGAGTTTGGCGCGGCGCAGCATGATGCGTGGCAGACCATCCAGCGGGCTCATGCCATTGCCAACGGAGTCTATGTGGCGGGCGTGAATCGCGTGGGCCTGGAGCACGGCGATGTGAAATTGCCGAACGGCGATGTGTTGGGCAATCCTGCGGCGGGGCCGGGATTGGAGTTCTGGGGTGGAAGCTTTCTGGCCGATCCGTTTGGGCGCGTGATTGCAAAGGCGTCGCATGATAAAGAAGAGATTCTTATCGGCGAGATTGACCTGGGGTTGATGGAGGACACGCGGCGGAATTGGCCCTTCCTGCGCGACCGGCGCATTGACGCGTACGGGCAGATTACGCAGCGGTATCTTGACCCGGTAAACACGTGGACGCAGGATGGGGATTCCAAGTAGACATGGCGGAGACATTGGGATCGACGCCGCGGGCGCTGGGCTTTCGCATGCCGGCCGAGTGGGAGCGGCACGCGGCTACATGGCTGGCGTGGCCGCATAACCGCGAAGACTGGCCGGGAAAGTTCGGGCCGATTCCGTGGGTTTATGCGGAGATTGTGCGGCTGCTGGCAGAGCGCGAGCGTGTGCGTTTGCTGGTGCAGGATGCGGCGGCGGAGAAGCGGGCGACGGGAATTCTGAAGCGGGCCGGGGCGAATCTTGCGCAGGTGGACTTTCACGTGTGGCCGACCAATCGCGTGTGGCTGCGCGACTCGGGGCCGATCTTCGTGAAGGATTCGACAGGCAAGCCGAACATTACCGATTGGCATTTCAATGCGTGGGCCAAGTATGACGATTGGCAGTTGGATGACCTGATCCCGAAGCGTGCGGCAGAACTGTTGGACCTGCCGGCATGGCAGCCTGCGATTGAGTTTGAGAACGGTGAGGCGCGCAGATTGGTGCTCGAGGGTGGGTCGATTGACACCAACGGCGCGGGGATTTTGCTGACTACCGAGGAGTGCCTGCTGAGCGAGGTGCAGCAGCGGAATCCTGGCGTGAGCCGCAAGCAGTTAGAGAGGGCGTTTCACGAGTTTTTGGGCATTGAGCGGGTGATCTGGCTGGGCCGGGGCGTGGCGGGCGACGATACGCATGGGCATGTGGACGACATTGCGCGCTTCGTCGGGGCGGAGACGATTGTGACTGCGGTCGAGCCGGAAACCAAAGATGCGAATCATGAGCCGCTGGCTGAAAACTTGCAACGGCTGAAGGCAGCGCGGACCCTGGAAGGGAAGCAATTCACGCTGGTGGAGCTGCCGATGCCGCGGCCGGTAGTTTTTCGCGGACAGAGGCTGCCGGCGAGTTATGCGAATTTCTATATTGCAAATGGGTTGGTGTTAGTGCCGACGTTTCACGATCCCAACGATCGCGTGGCGCTGAATATTCTGGCGGAGGTTTTTCCGGAGCGCGAGGTGGTGGGGATTGACGCGGTGGATTTGGTGTGGGGGCTGGGGACGCTGCACTGCATGACGCAGCAACAGCCGGCAGGTGTGGAATGAACACAGACCTGGAAGCGATGCTGGAGGCGCTGGCCGAGGCGCGGCTGGCGGCTGTGGCCGGCGAAGTGCCGATTGGCGCCGTGGTGGTGCGCGAGGGCGAGATTGTGGCGCGGGGGCAGAATCGCGTGCTGCGCGACCTGGACCCGACGGCGCATGCGGAGATTGTGGCGCTGCGCGCGGCGGCTGAAGCTGTGGGGAATTATCGGCTCATGGGCTGCACGCTCTATGTAACGCTGGAGCCGTGCGCGATGTGCGCGGGCGCCATGATTCATGCGCGGCTGGACCGGCTGGTGTTTGCGGCTGCCGATCCGAAGGCCGGCGCGGCGGGGTCGGTGCTGGGGGTGGTGAACCATCCGCAGCTGAACCATCAGATGGTGGTGGAGCAAGGGATTCTGGCGGAGGAAGCCGGGGAGTTATTACGGAGTTTCTTTCGCGAGCGCAGGTAACGCTAAGTTCTTGTGAGCGCCCTGATTCGTTCCGCTTGTTCGGGCCATTTTTCGGATAACTCGGCATAACTCCCGTTGCGATAGTCGGCAAAGTCGAAGCCGGGAGTTACACTGCAACCCAACAGTGCTACCCGGCCGTCACCTACCAGGCGCGTGCCTTGCCAGACGCCGGATGGGACAACGAGTTGGACGTGCTGATCGTCCATCAAATCCTGTCCTAGAACAAAGGTGGCGGAGCTTCCATCCTGATAGAGTTGCAGCATTTCTACCGGGTCGCCGAGATAGAAGTGGAAGATTTCGTCCGACGCGAGGACGTGCATCTCGGAGAAGGTTCCGGGCTCGAGCAGGTAGTAGATGGCGGTGCCCATGGGACGCATGCCGCGCGGCAGATAGAGAGTGTTGGCGCAGGTGTAGGTGCGGCGGAAGTGGCCGCCTTCAATGGGGTGTGGCTCGAGGCCCAGCAGGGCCTTGATTTCGTCGGCGGTCATTGTCACCCATGGTAGCAGCGCGGACACAGTAAAATAGACGCATGACAGTGCTGGTGTACACGGCGGGGTGGTGCAGGGATTGCCGGGCGGCGAAGCAGTTTCTCGACACCCACGGGATTACCTATACCGAGATCAACGTGGACCAGGACCCGGCGGCTTCGGACGAGGTGATGCGGCACGTGGGCAAACGGGCGATTCCGCAACTGGTGATCGACGGGGTGTGGTTTCAGCCGTACAAGCCGGGCCGCGGGCTGCTTTTTGACGAGCTGCACGAACGGTTGGGAATTCCTCGGGGCTAGGTTCTGAGTCTGAAATGTATTGTAGAACTCACGAAAGACAAAAGCAGATCCTTCGGCTCACCACCCCCAAACTGAAGGACGTTTGGGGCCCCGATCGCTCAGGATGACGGTTCATTTTATGGGATGAACTCCAGACTCACCACAATACGTTCGTTCTCTTCTACAATCAAGTGTTGGCGCTGGGCGCGCGAGTGCGGCCCTGAAGAGGAGTTTCCCCGTTGATTGAACGCTATACACGCGCCGGGATGGGCCGGATCTGGACGGAAGAGAACAAATACGACTGCTGGCTCAAGGTGGAGTCGGCGGCGAGCACTGTGCTGGCCGAGGACGGCGTGATTCCTGCCGCGGCGGCAGAGGCGATTGGCGCGAAGGCCAGCTTTTCCGTGGCGCGCATTCAGGAGATCGAGGCGGAGGTGAAGCATGACGTGATCGCTTTCACAACCGCGGTTGCTGAGACGCTGAAGGCCCAGGGGCTCGAAGCTGAGTCAAGGTGGCTGCACTACGGGCTGACTTCCAACGACATTGTGGACACCGCGCAGGCGCTGCAAATCAAGGAGGCGTCGGCGCTGATTTCCGCGGGGCTGGCGGCGCTGCTGGCAGTGCTCCGGCGACGAGCGATCGAGTTCAAGCACACGCCGACCATTGGACGCACGCACGGGATCCATGCGGAGCCGACGACGTTTGGGCTGAAACTGCTGAACTGGTATGCGGAGATGGAGCGCAACATTGTCCGCTTCGACGCCGCAGCCGAGGACATGCGCGTGGGCAAGCTCTCCGGCGCGGTGGGGACGTTCGGTCATCTCAAGCCCGAGCATGAAGAGAGAATCTGCGAGCGGCTGGGATTGAAGCCGGCTGCGGTGGCGACGCAGGTGATTCAGCGCGACCGGCACGCGGCGTACATTTCAACGCTGGCGATTGTTGGCAGCACGCTGGACAAGATTGCGTTGGAGGTGCGGCACCTGCAGCGGACCGAGGTGCGCGAGGCGCAGGAGTACTTCAGCGAGAAGCAGAAGGGCTCGTCGGCTATGCCGCATAAGAAAAACCCGATTACGAGCGAGCAAATCAGCGGCCTGGCGCGCGTGCTGCGCGGCAATGCGCAGGCGGCGTTTGAGAACGTGGCGCTGTGGCATGAGCGGGACATCTCGCACTCGTCGGTTGAGCGCGTCATCTTTCCCGACTCGACCATCCTGGTGGATTATCTGCTGGCGAAAACCGCGGACCTGATTGACCGGCTGCTGGTGTATCCGGAGCGGATGAAGAAGAATCTCGAAAGCACCGGCGGGTTGATCTTCAGTGGGCAACTGCTGCTGGATCTGGCCGAGGCGGGCATGATGCGTGAGGACGCTTATCGACTGGTGCAGGCGCACGCAATGAAGTCGTGGAAAGAGGATCTTATTTTCCGCGATGAGGTTGCCCAGGATGCGGCGATCACCGCGCTGCTGAGTGAAGAGAAGCTGGCGCGGACGTTCGATTACACGCGGCAACTGGGTAATGTGAACGCGATCTTCAGGCGCGTGCTGGGCGAGTAACAGCGATGAGCGATTTGACTGAGGAGACGCACGCGAAGGTTTTCGAGACGATCAGCCAGGTGGTTGAGCTCGAGGCGGACGATCAGACGGCGCTGGCGACGGAAAAGATGGTGTCGCTGGTTGCGGAGTTTCCAAAAGAAGCGCTGGCGCATGGATATCTGGCCTGGGTGCTTTCGCGGGGCGGCCGCTATCGCGACGCGATTGAACACGGTAAAGTTGCTGTGCAGTTGTCGCCGCGATCGGAGAGGGTTTCCCTGCTGTTCTTTCGCGTGCTATGGGGCGCGGATGAGCGTCAGCAGGCACTGGACGAGATGCGGCGGTTTGTGATGCTGGAAGACTCAGAGGAATATGCGCAGATTGTTCTCGCATTGCAGCAGGCTGGGATGTAAGAGCAGAGCGAGCAGCGAAGTTCGCTAAGGATCAAGGTGCGCTCAGGTTGAATTCCGTAGATTGAATGGGAGGTCACTATGAAGGTTCTCATCTGCGCTCTCCTTGCCGTGAGTACAGTGGCGGTGAGTGGTGTGGCAATGAGTGGTTCGCTGGCATACAGCCAGCAACAGAGCGTCCAGCCCGCGGATGCTTTGGGCAAGCTGTCTTTCATGCAGGGCGACTGGGCGGGAAAGCAGGATTTCGATACCGGAGGAGGCCCGGCGATGGTGGGCGATGCCACCGATCGCGTCGAGTTGGGCATTGCCAACAAGTACATTTGCGAAATGCTTTCAACGACGCTGCCGGGGCGCAAGCCGACGGACACGCGCCACTTTATCTCGTTCGACGCGAAGACGCAGAAGTACACGGCATGGTGGTTCAACGACACTTCGTACCACCCGACAGCATTGACTGGAGACCTGACGGGCAACAAGCTTGTGCTGATGAGCGATCCGGCCGCGCCGGGTCCGCTGCTGCGCGCTACGTATGAGAATCCTTCCGCGAGCACGTTGACCTACATGGTCGAGATGAAAAACGGCGACAACTGGACCAAGCTGTTTCTCACCACGTACACGAAAAAGACCGTGGTTGCGAAGCCGTGAAGTTGTTGGAAGAGTGAGAAAGGGAACTCGCGCGTGAATGGCTTCAATCTGACTGTCGCTTTGACCGGCGCTTCCGGCGCGGTGTTTGGCCGCGAGTTGCTGCGTGCGCTGGAGGCGGATGAGCGCGTGGCGCACGTGCATTTTGTAGCGTCAGAGAATTCGCTGCGGGTGATGGCGGAGGAGCTGGGCGTGAGCGGGCGCAACGATCTTCTGGAAAAATTGCTGGACGCGACGCCGAAGAAAACCGTGCAGCACGCGGACGTCAACATTGGCGCGGCGATTGCGAGCGGCAGCCATCCGTCGAATGGAATGATCGTGCTGCCGTGCTCGATGGGGACGCTGGCGGCGATTGCGAATGGGCTGGCCAACTCGCTGATTGCGCGCGCGGCGGATGTGACGCTCAAGGAGCGCAGGCCGCTGCTGTTGTGCGTGCGCGAGACGCCTTTCAACCGCATTCATCTGCGCAACATGACGCTGGCGGCCGAGGCGGGCGCGGTGATCTTCCCGGTGATTCCCGCGTTTTATAACAGGCCGCACGATTCAACGGAGATGGCGCGGCAGTTTGTCTATCGGGTGCTGGCGCACATCGGGCTGCCGCAGACCGGCGCTTATGTGTGGAAGCCGGAAGAGTAGAAGGGCAGGGAACAGGGATTAGGGATCAGGGATCAGGGCGGCTTCCCCCTGGTCTCATTTGATCGGCTTATTTATTTGGAAGACTGCTCCCGGCAATTTGATGGTCGAGCCTGTCCAGAATGCCGTTCCAACCTTTCACGGTGCTTTCCGCATACTCATTCAACACGCCGGTGTGGGTGAGCGTGAGATCGCAGCCTGAGGCCGAGGGCGCAATGTCTATGGTCACCTCGGTGAAGAGCGGTGAGTATTTGGGCACGCCGAAGGTGAAGACCAGGCGGCGCGGGCGATCGATCACAAGATATTCGCCGGTGTGCTCCACTTCTTCGCCGTTGCGGCGGTCGACGAGGACGAAGAGGCCGCCGACGCGGGCATCGATCTCGACGCGAACCATCTGGCCGGTGGGTGTGGCGAAGAGCCATTTGCCGGCGGTTTGGGGATCGAGCCATGCGTCGAAGACCCGCTCCGGCGAGGCGGTAAAGTGGTGGGTTACCGTGACGGTGTTCATCGCTTGGGTTCCTTTCGCTTGGACTGTTTTGAGGCAGCCCTATCTTCGGCCTGCAGCAGTGCGTCAAGGCGGTCAAGGTTCTCCGTCCAGAGGCGCTGATAGAAGCTAAGCCATTTGTTGGCTGCGGCGAGTGGTGCGGGACGGATGCGGCAGACGTGCCTCCGGCCCTGCACGCGGCGGCGAACGAGTCCCGCGCCCTCGAGGACCTTGACGTGCTTCGAGGCGGCGGCAAAGGACATGGAGAACGGGGCGGCGAGTTCGCCGATGTTGCGCTCGCCGGCGGCGAGCGAGCGCAGCATGGCGCGGCGGGTTGGGTCGGCCAGTGCGCGGAAGACGGCATCGAGAGGCTGAGCGGAATGTTCAACCATATGGTTTAATTTAAGCGTGCAAAAGAAAAAGTGTCAACTGATTGGTTGAATAATGGACCGTCGGTGCATGTTCATATCTGTTCTTGACGCCACCAGTCGGAGCGAATCTCTTCGCCGGCGACAACGACGGAGGGAATTCCAGGCGTTGGGGACCAGATGCTGAGGTCTCTGGCCGCAAGGACGCGTTCAATTGGCTGGGTCCAAGTGTGGAATGCGAGGTCAAACAGGCCCCAGTGGATGGGCATCAGCATGCCGTGGCCGCCCAGCGCGCGAAAGCTACGCACGGCCCCGTCCGGACCCATGTGAACGTCAGGCCAAAGCGGGTCGGAGGCGCCAATTTCAAGCATGGAGAGATCGAAGGGCCCAAACTGTTTGCCGATCTCAGTAAAGCCGTCCCACTCTCCCGAATCGGCGCCATAGTAGGCGCGGTGGTGGGGGCCTATGAGGGCGAACGAAGCCCACAGGGTCTCAAACCGGTTGAAGAGACCGCGGCCAGAGAAATGGCGGGCGGGCAGGGCCGTGATTGTGACAGAGCCGATGGTGACGTCCTCGGTCCAGTTGAGCGCGGTACAGCGTGCCGGTTCGACACCGAGACCTTGCAGAATTGTCTCCACGCCGAGCGAAGTGATCCAGCGGGCATTGTGAAGTTGCGGCAGTGTAACCAGGCTGCGGATGGTGTCTGCGCCGAGATGATCGTAATGATCGTGCGAGATGAGAACGGCGTCGATGGCCGGCAGATCCTTGAGCGCGATGGGCGGGGCAAAGAAGCGCTTCGGGCCGGCCCACTTCACAGGCCCTGCGCGTTCTTCCCAGACTGGATCGATGAGCAGACGGATTCCGTCGATTTCAATCAGGGAGGTGGAGTGTCCCATCCAGGTGATTCTCAGGCCGGAGCGAGGGCGGGATGCAAAGATCTTCGGGTCGGTACGGAACGGGCCGAGTGGGAATTTCGGAGATTGAGCCGCGCCTTTAAAGATAAAGCGGGGCGCTACTTTGATCATGACCGAGAACCCGCCTGCGCTGGTTGGCACCGGGTTCACGAACTGTTTGCCTAACTTTCTGGCCGGCGTAAGTAGCATTCCTATTGGATGGCATAACCTGCATGCGGATTCCTTAAAACGGAGGCGGCCAGCGCGGGAAGTCGCAATCATAAGCGCCAAGGGTCTCGCGCCGAAGGAATAAAGAATCGGAAGTTTTGCTCATGCTTCAAGGGCCGGTTATTTGACTTTCAGGCCTGCTTCCGTCGATACTGCCCTTAATGCGGAACTCAGCGAATCACGGAATTGCGGTCATGGACATGTGTATGTGTCGGGCCTGCGGACCTGTCCGTGCGATTCTTGAGACGCGAATGCGGTAGACGCAACCGATCTTGAAAATCAGGCGGCCCGGGTCCCAAAAGGATTCGGGTCGTTTTGTTTTTCATACGAACTAGTTTCTTCCGTCCCACCCTAGCCACAAGGACAAAGACGTGGCGAGGGTGGGGCACCCAGGGTTTTCTTTCCACCCATCACAAAAGACGTGATGGATGGGGCACACATGTATCAGTGATACGAAGAGAACGAAATTGAAGGAGAACATCATGTCAGAGCCGAAGCAGCATCACTTTGCCACCAATGCCGTTCATGCCGGCCAGTCGCCCGATCCGGCGACGGGGGCGCGCGCGGTGCCGATTTACCAGACCACCTCGTACCTGTTTCAAAACGCCGACCACGCGGGGCGGCTGTTCGGGCTGAAGGAGTTCGGCAATATCTACACGCGCATCATGAACCCGACCACCGACGTGTTTGAAAAGCGCGTGACCGCGCTCGAGGGCGGAGCGGCTGGATTGGCGACGGCCTCAGGCCAGGCGGCGGAGACGCTGGCATTGACCACGCTGGCCTCGGCGGGGGACGAGATTGTTTCCACGACCTCACTCTATGGCGGTACGTACAACCTGTTCCACTACACATTTCCGCGGCTGGGCATCAAGGTGCGGTTTGTGGATGCGGACGACTTTGACGGGCTGCGCGCGGCCATCAACGACAAGACGCGGGCGATCTATACCGAGTCGCTGGGCAATCCCAAGCTGGACGTGGTGGACATTGAGAAGTTTTCCGCGATTGCGCATGAGCACAAGCTGCCGCTGGTGATCGACAATACGTCGGCGTCGCCGGCTCTGGTGCGGCCCATCGAGTGGGGCGCGGACATTGTGGTGAATTCGGCCACCAAGTTTCTGGGCGGGCACGGAACCACGATCGGCGGCGTGATTGTGGATGCGGGCAAGTTCGACTGGGCGGGTTCGGGGCGGTTCAAGGAGTTCAGCGATCCCGATCCGTCGTATCACGGGCTGTCGTATACCGAGGCGTTCGGGCCACTGGCGTTCATTCTGAAGGCGCGCGTGCAGGGGTTGCGCGACACAGGCGCGTCGCTCTCGCCGTTCAATGCGTTTCTGCTGCTGCAGGGGATTGAGACGCTGCATCTGCGCCTGGAGCGGCACTCAGAGAATGCGCTGGCCGTGGCGCGCTACCTGGAGCGTCACCCTGGAGTGGAGTGGGTGAATTATCCGGGCCTTGAGTCGAGCCCTTATTACAAGCGTGCGCAGAAGTATCTGCCCAATGGGCGCGGGGCGCTGGTGACCTTCGGAATTAAAGGCGGATATGAGGCGGGGAAGAAGCTGATCGACTCACTGGAGCTGTTTTCGCTGGTGGCGAATATCGGCGATGCCAAGTCGCTGGTGATTCACCCGGCCTCGACCACGCATCAGCAACTTACGGTGGAGGAGCAGGCGCAGACGGGCGTGACTCCTGAACTGGTGCGGCTGAGCGTGGGAATCGAGGATGTGCGCGACATTATTGCCGACCTGGAGCAGGCGATCGAGACGGCAAACGGGCACACGTTTGAAAATGCAACATCAACCGCGGGACTTGCCGCACAATGAGTGTAGTGACCGAATCGCGGATCGAGACCAGCCAGATGGAGACCAGCGGGGGCCCGGCAGTGACGCGGGTTCCGGCGCCCACGTACGAGGGCGACTTTGTGCTCAACGAGCACTTGTTGCTGGAGTGCGGGCGGACTCTGGCCGGCCCCACGCTGCATTACGCGGTGTATGGGCGCCTGAATGCGGAGCGCGACAACGCGGTGCTGGTGTGCCACGCGCTTTCCGGTTCGGCGCAGGTGGGGGCGTGGTGGCCGGAGCTGTTTGCGGCGGGCGGCTTGCTCTCACTGGAGCGCGATTGCGTGATCTGCGTGAACCTGCTGGGTTCCTGCTACGGTTCGACGGGGCCTGGGTCGGTGGACCGGGAGACGGGCGAGGTCTACGGACCGGATTTTCCGCTGATTTCCATAGCCGACAATGTGCGGGCGCAGGCGCGGCTGCTGGATTCTCTGGGGATCAGGCGGCTGCGGCTGGCGCTGGGCGGCTCGATCGGGGGAATGCAGGCGCTGGACTGGGCGATTCTGCATCCCGAGCGTGTGGAGCGGGCGGTGATTATCGGAGTTGCGCCGGTTCCAGCCATGGGACTGGCGTTGAACCACCTGCAGCGGCAGGCCATTGAGAACGATCCGGAGTGGCAGGGCGGGCGCTATCTGCCGCAGCGGCCCCCGCGACGCGGTCTGGCGCTGGCAAGGCAGATTGCGATGCTCAGCTACAAGTCGCCGGAGCTGTTTGAGGAGCGGTTCGGGCGCAATCCCAACCGCAACGGCGAGGACCCGTGGGGCCTGGATAACCAGGGCGGCGGCCTGATTGGCGGGAGGTTCGACATTGCCGGTTATCTGGATTACCAGGGGAAGCGTTTCATCGAGCGCTTTGACGCCAATGCGTACCTGGCGATTCTGCGCACGATGGACACGTGGGACCCGCAGCGGGGAGGGGCGTCGGCGACCGAGGCATTCAGCCGCATCCGGGCCCGGCTCACGTTTGTGGGCATCAGCTCGGACGCCCTGTTTCCGCCGGATGCGGTGCGGCATTTTGCCTTTACCATCCGGGCGGCGGGCGTGGATGCCGAATACCGCGAAATGACCACCGACCATGGCCACGACGCCTTTCTGGCCGAGCAGGCTGAACTGGTCAGCCTGCTCAAGTAGATCGAGCTAACCACTCCCGCAACTGTCTGAAGGAACGGCAAACCTCAACCCCGTTTTGGCCAGGAAACCCTGGCCGGGAACAGTTTTTTGCGTTCCGGTGTCTAAGCCGGTATGCGGGGAGGGGACGACGCAGGGGCGGCGGAGTTGCACGCGGGGCCATTGAGCAGGCAGACGCTTGCAATACAGCGATTCTGTATCGTGCCGCATCCTATAACCCGGAGTCTGAAACGAACGGAGGAGTCCGGCGGGATGGATTCCATGCTGATTTCAGGAATTCCTCCAACAAGTTTGCTTGTCAGGGGCGGGTTGGGTTTCTATAATCCATCCATCGCCTCAATGGATGCCGTGGTATCGTTTACCCATCACCCAAGTACTGAAGCACCCGAGAGAATGGCTGTCGGTTTCGCAAGCAAGAGTATGGATATTGATCCCCATTTTGGCAACTCCCAGGAGCACTGCATGAAGAAGGTAGTCTTTGCGTCTTTGATGGTGTTGACGAGCATGAGCCTCGTTACTGTGCCATCGCTTCGAGCCCAGGATTCCGGCACGATCCAGATCAAGGATCCGGCCGAATTCAACGCCTATCAAACCGCATACACGCAGACCGATCCGAAGGCCAAGGCAGCGGCGCTGGAAGATTTTCTCAAGAATTATCCTCAGAGCATTGTGAAGAAGGCTGTTCTGGACGTTCTGGTGGACACCTACCAGGGCCTGAATGACCCCGACAAGGAACTGACCGCGACAACTCGCGTGCTGCAGATTGAGCCGAACAACGCGCAGGCCATCTTCCTTTCGGTCTATATCAAGAAGGGCCAGTGCGCCAAGACCAGCGATGCGCAGACCTGCGACGATGCGGCGACTCTAGCGCAAAAGGGCCTCACGGTGGCCAAGCCGGACGCGACCTCTGCCGACGACTGGAAGAAGTACACCACGACGGCTTATCCGGTCTTCGACTCCACCATCGCGCTGGACGACGCGATCTCAAAGAAGGACTTCAAGGCTGCCGAGGGCGAGTACAAGGCGGAGCTGATGCTGTTCTCGGACGACCAGTCGAAGGCAGCCGGATTGGCCGACACGTATCAGTTGGCCGAGTCGTATGCCCAGGCCGGCGAGGGCCAGGACCTGGTGAACGCGATTTATTTTTATGCCCGCACCTGGGACTTTGCGCCGCCCAGCTTCAAGGGCCCGATCGAGAAGAAGCTCGAATACTGGTACAAGAAGTTCCACGGCAAGCTGGATGGGCTTGACGATGTGAAGGCCAAGGCTGCCCTCACAACGTTTCCTCCCGCAGACTTCAAGATCGCACCGGCGCCGACCCCGGCCGAACAGATCCACACCATGCTGACCGACCCAAGCACCAAGCTTGAGTCATTGGCCCTCTCGGACAAGGAGACCATTCTTACCCTTGGCTCCAAGGACGATGCGGACAAGATCTGGGCGGTGATGAAGGGTCAGCAGACCCCGGTTCCCGGAACCGTGATCGAAGCCACGGCTTCAGTGATCAAGGTTGCCGTTACGGATGACGCAAAGCTGGCCAAGGTTGCCGACTTCATTGTGAATCTGAAGACGCCTCTGGCGGACAAGGACATCCCGGCTCCCGGCTTCGAGTTCGGGCTGCAGTCCAAGGGGGGCCAGGCAGAACTGGATGGCACCTACGACTCCTACACGCAGGTTCCGGCCAAGGCAGCCACGCCTGCCACGGCCACCACGCCTGCGACACCGGCGACGGACGCGGCCGCCCAGCTTGTTTTGCAAAACGGATTTGTGCAGCCGGAGAAGAAGAAGGTTGTGCCTGCCCACAAGCCCGCGGCTGGACACAGACCGGCGGCTCACTAAGACAGCAAGAGTAACTCGGGGATCAAAGAAAAGGGCAGCCTGCAATGGGCTGCCCTTTTTGCGTGGTGCTTTGAAAGGGCATGGCTTTAGAGCGGTTTCAGGATAGGTATACCCTATCTGCACTACTGCGAGGTCGCCGCTCCTTGGGGTCGCGTCGACTTGAGTGTATTCCCTTTGGGTACGGCAATCCTGAAACCGCTATAGCCATGCCACAAAAAAGCCGGAAGTTGCCTGGGCTTCAGCCCCTGGGGGCCGTATGGCTTACGAGGCTGTGGTGAAAGTGAAACCCGTGAGAAAACCGCTCCTCAGGGGCTAAAGCCCTGATGATTCTTAGGACTTTACGGCACGACTGAAGTCGTGCCCTTTCAAAACTAGACTTCTGCCACAGACTGTTACGGGACGGCTATTATTCGCCGAGCATGATGCGCTGGATGGCGGAGGCGCGGCCTGTGGCCGGGTCGCAGGTAATGAGCGCGGCGCACATCTTGGGATTTCCCTTGGCGGCTTCAAACTTGCCGGGCAGGCCGGTGAGAAACCGGTGCAGCACCATTTCCTTTTCGACTCCAATGACGCTGTCGTAGGGCCCGCTCATGCCCACATCGGTCTGGTAGGCGGTTCCGCCGGGCAGTATGCGCTGGTCGGCTGTGGGGATGTGGGTGTGGGTGCCCAGCACGGCGGTGACGCGGCCATCGAGGTGCCAGCCCATGGCGACTTTTTCACTGGTGGCTTCGGCGTGAAAGTCGAGCACGATGACCTTGGCCTTGATGCCGGCCAGGATGTCATTGGCGGCGTGGAAGGGGTCGTTGGCGCCGCTCATGAAGACGCGGCCCATGAGGTTGAAGACGGCGTAATCGACGCCGCCGGCGGTGGTGCCCTCAAAGACGCCGTAGCCGGGCAGGCCAGGCGCAAGATTGGCGGGGCGCAGCACGCGGCGGGCGTGTTGCTGGCTGTCGGCCGGGACGGAGTTCAGGTAGTCCATCAGCTCGCGCTTGTCCCACACGTGGTTGCCGGTGGTGAGCACGTCCGCGCCCAGCTCGAAGAGGTCCTCGGCGATCTGCGGGGTCACGCCGAAGCCGCCGGCGGCGTTTTCAGCGTTGACGATGGTCAGGTCGACGGCATTGGCCTGACGCACGTGGCCGATGTGCTCGCGGACAATCCTGCGTCCCGCGCTGCCGAAGATGTCGCCGACGAACAAGATATTCATGGTGATGGAAAGCTCCTCGAAGAGGGACTAAGGGACTAAGGGACTAAGGGACTGAGGGACTGAGGGACTAAGGGACTAAGGGACTGAGGAACTATGGGCTTTGCGACTGCTTCGACCGAATGGACTTCATCAGCGCCCCAAGAAGCCGGCTAACGTCATTGCAATGGGTCTCCGTTGGATCAAGATCCGGAGTTGCGCCGAATCCGAGCTTTTTCGCAATGACAATCTGAGTTTCGAGTTCGGAGCATGATCCGCGGGCATGGCCCAGAAACTGGACATACTCTCCCTTGGTTGCACGGCCATATTCTTCGGCGATGTTACTCGCGACTGAAACGGACGCTCTACGCATCTGGTTAGTGAGGCCAAAGCGTTCGGAATCCGGAAACTTCGAGGTCAACTGATAGACGTCTACTGTCAATTCAATTGACCGCTGCCAAACTACGAGATCTTTGAACGATTGTCCCATTGATCGACCCCTCAGGCCCTCAGTCCCTTAGTCCCTAAGCCCCTTGTCCCTGTTCTTTGTTTCTCATTAGCGGAAACAGGATTACGTCGCGGATTGATTTTGAGCCGGTGAGCAGCATGACCAGGCGGTCGACGCCGAGGCCTTCGCCGGCGGTGGGAGGGAGGCCGTAGGCGAGGGCGCGCACGTAGTCTTCGTCCATCTGGTGGGCTTCGTCGTCGCCGCGAGCGCGCTCGGCTAACTGGTCGGCGAAACGCTTGTGCTGCTCGACGGGGTCGTTCAACTCGCTGAAGGCGTTGCCGAGTTCGAAGCCGCCGGCGAAGAACTCGAAGCGCTCGACGTGATCGGGATCGTCGGGCTTCTGCTTGGAGAGCGGGGAGACGATGGTTGGATAGTCGTAGATGATGGTCGGCTGGATGAGGTTTGGCTCGACCAGTTCCTCGAAAAGGTTATAGATGGCCTTGCCAAGCGGCGCGCCAACCTGTAATTCGTTGCGGATATCGTTCAGTGAGCGGATGAGGGTCTGTAACCAACCTGCTCTCTGGAAGACTTCGTCGTGTGAATCTGAAATGGTGTCCCTTGAGTAGGTTTCCATTTCAAGGGCACCACTCGTTTCACGGAGCAGCGACTGAAGCGCTTCGACTGTTAGAAGCCGCTCTAACGTCGGCTTGCTAGGGATCTCCGTTGGCCAGAGCTCAATGATGGCTGCGCGCATGGTGTAGCGTTTCCAGTTGCCGAGGTCAATCTCCACCCCGTTGAACTCCGTGATCGTAGTCCCATTCACCTCTTGCGCCACAAACGCGACCAGCTCTTCAGTCAGCGTCATCAGGTCGTGATAGTTTGCATAGGCCTGGTAGAACTCCAGCATGGTGAACTCGGGGTTGTGCTGCGTGCTTACGCCTTCGTTGCGGAAGTTGCGGTTGATTTCGTAGACGCGGTCGAAGCCGCCGACGACCAGGCGCTTCAAATAAAGCTCGGGCGCGATGCGAAGGTAGAGGTCCTGGTCGAGCGCGTTGTGGTGCGTTTTGAAGGGGCGTGCGGCGGCTCCGCCGGCGATCTGCTGCATCATCGGCGTTTCCACTTCGATGTAACCGCGATCATCGAAAAATTTGCGCAGGGCCTTGAGGGCTTTGGCGCGCTTGACGAAGACTTCACGGGCGTCGAGGTTGGTGAAGAGATCGACATAGCGCTGGCGGTAGCGGAGCTCGACATCGGCGAGGCCGTGAAATTTTTCAGGCAGCGCCAGCATGGCCTTGGAGAGGAACGTCAGGGTCTCTACATGGATGGTGAGCTCACCGGTGCGGGTGCGGAAGAGGTAGCCGGTGACGCCGATGTGGTCGCCCATGTCGAGGAGCTTGTAGAGCGCGAAGCCCTGCTCGCCGACGGCGTCGAGGCGGACGTATATTTGGAGCCGCTGGCCATTCTGTTGCAGCGTGGCGAATCCGGCCTTTCCCTGTGCCCTGATGGCCATGATGCGGCCGGCGACGGCCACGGTGGTGCGCGTGGCCTCAAGCTCCTCGGCCTGCGCTTCGCCCCACTTGGTGCGCACGTCTGGGATGGTGACCGCGTGCTCGTCGATCGAAGCGGGGAAGCGGTTGGGATACGCGGCCTGGCCGAGCTTCTCGATTTCCTCGAGTTTTGCTTTACGCAGATCGAAGAGACTGCGCTCAAATTCCGAATCGAACTCCATGATTCCTCTTGTGTGTGAGCTGCTTCAAGGGTGCAACAGCCAGTATATCGTTCATTCGGTCCGGAGCCGATGGAGACGCGCGG
>Ga0302269_1000029_pt1 | contig 68424 bp, 35 predicted proteins | sample III_Bog_E2_2_FD_194560 | JGI IMG/M metagenome (GOLD analysis project Ga0302269, IMG submission 194560) | Peat permafrost microbial communities from Stordalen Mire near Abisko, Sweden - III_Bog_E2_2 | ecosystem: Environmental > Terrestrial > Soil > Wetlands > Peat | place: Sweden: Abisko...
AAAATCGGGCCATACTTCGTTGTCGTCCTCGCCTAGGAATAGCCTAAGCCTTCGTCCTCCGCCTCGTCTGGCCCGATTTTCATCCGCAACGCCGTCCACCCCAGTAGTGTTAACAGGCCCTAATTTGCCGGGCAGCCTGCGCGGATTGCCGGGGGCGCGGGCAGGGTTGCAGGCGCGACTGGCTGCGGCGTCAGCGCCTCCCACTCCTCGACGGCGAGGGCGGCGTGTTCCGTGCCCTGGCCTGAGGCGGTGAGAACGGCGCGCAGGCAGCGCGTGGCGACCGCGTCAAAGCGCACGTCGACAAAGGCATCGACGGCGACCGGATAGCCGGTGGGGTGGGAGACGGCGGCCCAGCGCTTGCCGTCCCAATACTCCAGATGCCAGGCCGCCGGCGGCGCCACTCCCTCATCGGCGCCCGCGGGATGGTCTGCCCAGAAGTAGATGCGCGAGCCGTTCAGCGTGACCGGTTGCGCCCACTCGTACTGAATCCACCGACCGGGAGGATTGTGCGGTGTCCAACTGGCCCACATATCGGGCGGCAGGGGATTGGCGCGGACGATGCCGTCGTTGAGCGCCTTGATCCAGTATTGCAAGGGGACAGGTTCATTCGAAGCGCTGGGCCGGGCCGCGGCGGCGATGTTGCGGCTGGGCGGGGCTGGCGGCTGTGGGGCGCGCGTCGGTTTCACCTTTAGAATGCTTGGCGGCGAGACGCTGTCGTCCCATTCCATGGTGTCAATAGCCACGCTGCGGCGGAAGTGTCCGCCGCCTTTTGCGTCCGCGGTGTGATAGATCAGATACCATTTGCCCTTGAACTCGATGGCGCCGGGATGCGAGGTGGTGGAGGAGACCGGATCGAGAATCACGCCGCGATAGGTCCAGGGGCCCAGCGGCCCTGGAGCGGTGCCGTAGGCGATGCATGCGTAATAGACGGCCTGGGTGCAGGGCGAGTCGGGGCCGGCCTGGTTGTCGGCATAGATCATGTAGTAGACGCCCTTGCGCTTGAAGAACCAGGCTGCTTCAAAGAAGCCGGTCAACGTGTTGACGGCCACTTCCGTGCCCTTGGGCGTCACCATGTCCGGTTCGAGTTCCATGCCGCGCAACTGCCCGAAGGTGCCCCAATACATGTAGACGCGGCCGTCGTCGTCAACGAACTGCGTGGGATCGATGTTCTGAATATGGTTGGGCTCTGGAACCGATTGCGAGATGATGGGGCCGCTGGGATGCGCGTCCTTGTACGGGCCCAGCGGGCTGTCGGCAACCGCTACGCCGATGGCGAATGTGTCCTGGTTGTGACTGTTTGCCTCCTGCACCGGGGCGTAGAGGTAGTAGCGCCTGTCCGGCCCCTGAACGATCTGTCCTGCATACGCATGGCCACGCGCGGCCCAGGAGAACAGCGTTTCAGGGCGCAGAATGCCAGGGTAATGCTGCCACACGCCGGACGAAACGTCTTTGGTGGCGAAGATCTGCCACTCGTTCACGATGAAGTCGTTGACGTCGGAAGGCGCCTCATCCCGTCCGGCCAGAATATACAGCGTGCCATCGGCTGCCAGCGGCGCGGGATCGGCCGAGTAGGCGGATCCGTCGCCGAGAATCGGGTTGCCTGGACTGTGCAACACCTGGAAAGATTGACCATGAGGCTGCTGTGCGGCCGCTGCGACTGCTACCAGCAACAGGGCAAAGCCGGAAAGAGTGGAGAGCCTCGTCTTCATCTTGAGATGGTTCCTTCCAGAGGGAGCCCAATTGGGATTTTCGCCGTCTGCCGAGAATTCAAGGAGAGGAACGCGGGGGCAGCGAATTTCATTGTATCCAACATCGTATACTATGTAAGTGGAGATTTTCTGAACGGCGATTTCCCTTCTGTTTCAGACGTATAGGCCAGAATTTTTGCCGCCGTTGGGGGCCATTCACGTTGCAGAAGAGAGGTTTCAGGGTAGAATCGCATCAACGTATGCAATTTCGTAGACAATCTTATGCATAGTTCTTCACTTCCGCTTCGCATCGAAGTCGTCGATTCTCATACCGGTGGAGAGCCGACCCGTTGTGTGCTCTCCGGCGGCCCACATCTTGGCGTAGGGCCGATGGCCGAACGCCTGGAGAAACTGCGCACTGAGCACGACGTTTTTCGCCGTGCGATGCTCTGCGAGCCGCGCGGTTCCGAAGTCCTGGTGGGCGCCCTGCTACTGGAGCCGGTAGATCCGGCGGCCGCGGCCGGCGTGATTTTCTTCAACAACGCCGGCTACCTTGGCATGTGCGGCCACGGCGCCATCGGCGTGACCGCCACGCTCGCGTACCTGGGCCGCATCGGCCCTGGAGCGCACCGGCTGGAGACTCCGGTCGGGGATGTGGCGGTTACGCTGGCGGAGAATAACGAGGTCACCATCTCCAACGTGGAGGCCTATCGGTACCGGGCCCATGTGCCGGTGGAACTGCCCGGCTATGGCGTCATACACGGCGACGTGGCCTGGGGAGGCAACTGGTTTTTTCTCATCGGAGAGCACCCTTTCAAGCTCACCCTGGAGAGCGAGCCCGAGCTCACCGCCTTTACCTGGCAGGTGCGCCAGGCGCTGAGCGCCCATGGGATTACCGGGGCCAATGGCGCGGAGATCGATCATATCGAACTGTTTACGGCGGCCCACAATCCGGCCAATCAAAGCCGCAACTTTGTGCTTTGCCCCGGCAAGGCCTACGACCGCTCTCCCTGTGGAACCGGCACGTCGGCAAAGATGGCCTGCCTGGTGGCGGAGGGCAAGCTGAAGCCGGGCGAGTCGTGGCGTCAGGAAGGCATTCTGAACACCGTCTTTACCGGCCGCGTGGAGCTGGACGGAGACCGGATTCTGCCCTATATCACCGGTTCGGCGCATGTAACGGCTGAGTCCTCGCTGATCTTCCAGCCCAACGATCCCTTCCGCAACGGCATCGACAGCCTGGGTAAAGCGGCCGGATGAGCACGGAGCGCGTCTTTGATGTAGCCATCGCCGGTGGCGGCATTGTGGGCTGCGCCTGCGCTCTGGCGTGCGCGGAGCGTGGGTTGCGCGTGGTTTTGGTAGAGCGCGATGTACTGGGCGGAGGCGACACCGCGGCGGGCATGGGCCACGTGGTGGCCATGGATGACTCCGATGCGCAGTTTGCCCTGACCCGATATTCGCAACTGCTATGGAACCGGCTGCAGATGCCGGCGGGGGCCGAGCATCGCACAGTGGGAACACTATGGATTGGAGCCGACGCGGAAGAGATGGCGGGGGCGGAGCAGAAGTATGCGCTGTATCGCGAGCGCGATGTGCCCTGCCGGCTTTTGACCGCGACCGAACTGGCCGCCGAGGAGCCGAACCTGGCTCCTGGACTGGCCGGCGGTCTGCTGGCGCCGGAAGATTCGGCGGTTTATCCCCCGGTGGTGGCTCTGGAACTGGCGCGGCGGGCGGAACAGCTCGGTGCGCAGATCCTGGTCGGTCGCGCCGTCCGCTCCATCGGGGAGGGCCGCATGCTTCTGGACGACGGCACGGAACTGCGCGCGGAAAGGCTCATTCATGCGCTCGGCGCGGAAGCGGTTTCCCTTTGGCCGCAGTTGCCCATCCGCAAGCGCAAGGGGCACCTGGTGATCACTGACCGCTATCCCGGCTTTGTCCATCATCAGCTTGTCGAGTTGGGCTATCTGAAGAGTGCTCACAGCACCAGCACCGACTCGGTAGCCTTCAATGTGCAACCGCGGGCCACCGGCCAACTGCTGATCGGCTCGTCGCGCCAGTATGGAGCCGAATACCCTGAGACCGACCAGCACATCCTGAGCGCGATGCTGGCGAGAGCGGCGCTCTACATGCCGGCAATTGCCGGACTGAGCGCCATTCGCGTGTGGACCGGCTTCCGCGCCGCGACGCCGGACAAGCTGCCGCTCATCGGCCCGGTTCCGGGCGACCCCACCCTCTGGCTCGCCACCGGTCACGAGGGCCTGGGCATCACCTGTTCACTGGCAACCGCCGAGCTGCTGGCCTGCGCCTTCACCGGCTCGCGGCCCGCGATCCCACCTGAGCCTTATCTGCCGGCCCGCTTCGGCCTGTCGGCCATGTCCTCACCCCATTCATCCACCACCGATTCATCCGCATCTTTGGAGAAACTATGAACTGGACCGGCGTACTACCTGCCATGACGACCGCTTTCGCACCGGACTATACCGTGGATCACCCCGCAGTTGCCCGGCACGCGCAATGGCTCATGGAAAACGGCTGCACTGGCATTATCTGCCTGGGCTCTTTGGGCGAGGCCTCCACACTGCGGCTCGGAGAGAAGATCGAGGTGGTGAAGACCATTGTGGCTGCGCTCGACGGCAAGGCGCCGGTGGTTGCGGCAATCTCAGCGCTTTCAACCGCCGAAGCCGTGGAGACGGCGCGCGCGGCCTACGGTGCAGGCGCCTCCGGCCTGATGATTCTGCCGCCCTACGTCTACAAAGGCGACTGGCGCGAGAACAAGGCGCATGTGGCCGCGATCTTGCAGGCCACGCCGCTTCCCGGCCTGCTCTACAACAACCCTGTAGCCTATGGGGTGGACTTTGTGCCGGAACAGATTGCCGAGCTGGCGCAGGATTTTCCCAACTTCGCGGCGGTCAAGGAGTCCTCGACCGACACGCGCCGGGTGACGGCGATTCGCGCCCTGATCGGCGACCGGCTTGCCTTGCTGGTGGGAGTGGACGACTCGATTGTGGAAGGGATTTCGGCCGGCGCGATCGGCTGGGTGGCGGGGCTGGTCAACGCATTTCCGCGAGAGTCGGTAGACTTGTTCCGGCTGGCCAGTGCGGGCAGAACCGAGGAGGCATTCGAGCTGTATCGCTGGTTTCTGCCGCTGTTGCGCCTGGACACGGCGCCCAAGTTCATCCAGTACATCAAGCAGGTTGAGCAGGAGGTCGGCATCGGCTCCGCCCGTGTACGGGCACCGCGCATGGAGCCGGTTGGCGAGGAGCTGGCGGAAATTCGCGCGGTGTTGCAGGTGGCCCAAGCCAATCGTCCGGCGATCGCCGTGGCCAGCACACCCTTCACCCTGTAAGCAGAGACCTGGAGAATCGAGCATGCCTCTCACTGGACAATCGTTTATTGGCAACGGACGCGGCGCGCCGACGGGAGCGCCCATACAGGCGATCAATCCTGCCACGGGCGAGCGTCTCGAACCGGTCTACTCCTCTGCCTCATCCGGCGAAGTGGAGCGGGCTGTCGAGCTCGCGGCAAGCGCGTTTCCTGTCTTCTCCAGCACCAGCGGAAAGGCCAGGGGCGAGCTGCTGCGGCGCATTGCCGATGGGCTGGACGCGCTTCAGGAGACCATTGCCGAGCGCGCCCATCTTGAAACAGCCTTGCCCATGCCGCGGCTGCGCGGCGAAGTGGGCCGCACCAGCGGCCAGCTTCGCCTCTTTGCATCGCTGGTCGAGGAGGGGTCCTGGGTGGACGCGCGCATTGACTCCGCATTGCCGGATCGCAAGCCGCAACCCCGTCCCAGCCTGCGGTCGATGTTGCGGCCGCTCGGTCCGGTGGCTGTCTTTGGCGCGAGTAATTTTCCGCTGGCCTTTTCCGCGGCCGGCGGCGACACCGCAGCCGCGCTGGCTGCCGGCTGCCCGGTCATCGTCAAAGCGCACTCGGCTCATCCGGGAACGGGCGAGTTGGTGGCCAGGGTGATCCAGCAGGCGATTGGCGCCGAGGGTCTGCCGGAGGGCGTCTACTCCCTGCTCTACGGCTCCGGAGTAGACACTGGAGCAGCGCTTGTCCGCCATCCGCTGATTCAGGCCGTCACCTTTACGGGCTCGCTGGGCGGCGGCCGGGCGCTCATGGATATGGCCGCCGCGCGCCCCCATCCGATTCCCTGCTTCACTGAGATGTCCAGCGGCAATCCGGTCTTTGTGCTCCCCGGCGCGCTGCAGAGTGGCGCCGCGACCCTGGCACAGAGCCTGTTCAATTCCTTTACGCTGGGCGCAGGCCAGTTCTGCACCAAACCGGGCATCGTCTTCCTGTTGGATCAACCGGAGGCAGCCGGCTTTGTGGGCAAGCTCGCCGAACTGGTAGCGCAGGCGCAGCCGTACACACTGCTCACTCCCGGAATCGCGCGCGATTACGCCCGAGCCGCAGGCGAGCGCACCCGGCAAGCGACGCTGACGGCAGAAGCGGCAGTTGCCGGCTCCGTACCCGGCTGCCCGGCACTGGCGCAACTATTCACGACCACTTTGGACGAGTTTCTCAGCCAGCCGGCGCTCGCCGAGGAGATCTTCGGCCCCACCGCGCTGCTGGTCCGATGCAAGACTGCACAGGATTTTCTGCGCGCCGCGGAGGCTCTCGATGGCCAATTGACAGCCACCATCGCGGCCACGGACGAAGAGCTGGCAGCGCAGCCGGAACTGGTTCGTATCCTCACGCAAAAGGCCGGCCGGCTGCTCTTCAACGGCTTTCCAACCGGGGTCGAGGTCTGCCACGCCATGGTGCATGGCGGACCGTATCCGGCCACTTCCGATGCACGATTCACGTCTGTGGGCAGCCAGTCCATCTTTCGCTTTGTGCGGCCGGTCTGCTTTCAGGATTTTCCCGATGCGCTGGTTCCGGCAGAGCTGCGGGCGGCCAATCCCTTGGGCATCCTGCGCCTGGTGGAGGGCGTGGACACGCGTGAGCCGCTGCCGCAATAGCTGTTTGCCACGAGCCCAAAGAACAGAATGCAAGGTGGCTTTTGTGGTCTCCCACCCATCGAGCAAAGGACGCTCCGACCCAGAGGGTACCCCGATGGGGCACAGTTTCATCTCTCGTGGGTCGGCTTCGCCGGTGGGGACTGTTACAGAACCTGCCAGAGGTAAGTTTTCCCGCAGCCTGTTTTACCAGCTTCCGCGCTCGCCGAACATCTCAATGACGCGCGCCAGGCGCTTGCAGCCATTCTCCCAGTTGGTGCAAAGCGCGCGTTCCAGCCGGTCTGGATCTCCCTGCAGCACAGCGGAGACGATTTCATCGTGCTCGCTGATCGAAACATGCAGTTCGTTGATGATCGAACTGGCGTACAGGCGCCAGTAGCGCTCAGTCTGCGGCTCGATGGCGCGGTGCAACGTTGCCAGGCGAGGTCCCGAGCCGGCATTGACCAGAAGGCGATGGAACTCGTGGTCCAGGTCGAAGATGCCTGGGCCGTTGTAGGTGCGATCCTGTGCGATCCGCGCAAGTTTTCCATTGATCTGCTTCAGTTCGAGCGCCAGCACATCCCGCTCGGCCTGCGGCAGTGCGGCGACGCGGCGTCCTGCCAGCCCCTCGATGCGGCCAATGATCGGATACAGTTCGTTGGCGTCTTCCTTGGTCAACGGGGCAACGATCATGCGCGACTTGGCGCCGTTGCGGGACTCGAGGATGTAGCCTTCGCGCTGCAGCAGATAGAGCGCGCCCCGTACCGGTGTGCGGCTCATGTTGAGGTGATCGCACAGGTCGCCTTCAACGATCCAACTGCCCGGCGCCAGATTGCCATGAACGATCAGATCGCGCACCCTTTGGAAGGCGGTATCCACACTCGTCCCATGTTCGGCCTTGGCTGATCGCTTCTTCAAGCTCTTGGCGTGTTCTATCGCTGAGGCTGTCATTCCTGTTAACTCTCCCCTTGCAAACCGCGGCCGAATTCCATGAGAAAACGGAGAGTTCCGCATTCCTGATCAATTCTAGCAATGATTCGATGCGCACTTGTATCCGATTCAGGATTTACTTCCGCGCGCGATTGTTGAACATGAATGGCTCGAAGAAAATCTGCCGCGCCCACGGAATTCGGAGACGCGGCAGACAGGAGACGGCAAATGGCTCTGCTCAGAACTCGATGTTGGCGCGAACCTCGATATTCCTGGGGCCCGAAGCGCTCGCGGTGGTGCCGAAGTAGGAGCTCTGCACGGGGAGGTAGTCGCCGTACCAAGCCACGTGGTTGAATGCATTCAGGAAAACCCCCTGCAGCTTCAGTTTGACCTGAGACGCGATGGGGATCTGCTTGTTGAGCGAAAGGTCCATGCTGAAGTTGCTTGGATCGTGCAGCCAGAGAAGGCGTCCGAACTGGCCGGGCGTCGAGGCTGGCTGGATGTATGCGCTATTCGCCTCGCCGTTGGCCTGGTTAATGTACTTCGGGTCAAACATACTCACATACGTCTTGCCGGGAAGAACCCGGGGATGCAACTGCTTTTGCAACTGCGAAGGTGTCACTCCGATAAGCGTGACGCCTGAATCGTTGCCATTGACAGTGCTGGTGCCTCCAGTGAACTGCCACGGCTCGCCGGATTCCCACGTCGTGATCGCGCCCAGCGTCCAGCCGCCAATCACCCGATCGACGATGTGGTTTTTGTTGAAATACGTCTTTCCCAGACCGAACGGGAAGTCATAGGTGCCGCTGGCATGGAATACGTGGCGGACGTCGAAGGCGCTTGGAAAGTAGTTGAGCCATTTATTACGCAGGGTGTAGAACCCGCCCGCGCTGTTGCTGCGGCCACCATAATATCCAGGCGCGGTACTGCCCTGTACGCTGGTGCCCAAGGACTTGGAGTAGGTGTAGTTGGCGTCGAATTGCACGCCATGTGCGGCATTCTGGCGGAAGTCCGCCTGCAGCCCGTTGTAGTTGGAGTAGCCCGCGTTGGTCAGTTCCGCGTTTCCCGCCCCCGCGGCATATGGATTCTCCTGGAAGAAGTTGATCGGGTATGTGCCCGACCCGGGAATGCTATTCGCCGCGCAAGGGCTGAAGTTCGCGCCGACCAGCGAACAAAGAAACGTGGGGCTTCCAGCCAGCGCGCTCGCCAACGCTCCGGCCTGGCCTTGCTTCACGTAATTGATGAAGGTACCGTTGGTATAGTTCGCGGTCAGGCCAGAGGTTTGAAAAGCCTGATCCATGATGGGTGTGGGATTCGCGCCCTGGAAGGTGGTTCCTCCGGAGGCGGACAAATTGGCCTGAGCACCTTGGAATTCCTTCAGAAAACCGTTCTCAAAGATATTCACTTCGTTGAAATTCTCGAGCAGCCATTGCTCCTTGGCTACGTTCCCAACATAGCGCACTTCGAGCACGCTGCTCGGCGTGATCTGACGCTGGATGCCGAACGACCACGATTCAACATAGGGCTGCTTAATGTTTGGGTCGAACGTGGAATACCCCGTGCCGCTGAATGTTTGGCTGGCAATGGGAATAACGGCCTGGAACGGTGACGGCGAAGTGGATGTAAGCGCGGGAAGAGCGCCGCCAAGCAGCACCGAGCCGGCGTTATAGAAGCCGGCCCCAGGAGTCACGCCGGGCTGCGGAGTCACCGCATTCGCATAATAGTAGGTGTTGAAATTCGCGCCGCTGTTGGAGCCGATGCTCCAAAAGTTCTGCGCGCCTTCTGTGTAGTTCTTGAGAGTGAAGCTGCCACGAATGACGGTCTTGCCCTCGCCCAGCGCTGTGCCGAGAAAACCATCGGAAGAGTCGCGCGGATTCCACGCGAAACCTACCGTCGGTTCGGGATGCACATAGGTGGGAGCATAGGCCTCCGCATGCGGACCCTCCACGGGATTCATGTCGCCAGTGAGGGTGCCGGGCTGGAAGATGTTGCCCACGCCCGAAGGACCCCATAACGCGCCGATGGTTGGATGGGTGTAGAAGCCGGTCTCGTCCTTCGAAGCGCCGGTGAAGTCCCAGCGCAGTCCATAGTTGAGCGTCAGTGTCGGGGTCGCCTTCCAGGAGTCCTGAACGAACACCGCCGCCTGTGTCAGCCGCTCATGCAAGTCGAAGGAGATGCCGGGCTGGAACTGTTTGGTTTGAGTGTCCACAAACTCGCCGAGGCTGTAGTAGGTCATACGGCCATTCAGGGTGGCGTACAGTCCCTCCACATCTCCCGCGGCAGATGTTGGACCATCGGAAACCGAGTCATCCAGCGCCGTCTGCACCGGGTCGCCCTGGACGATTCCATTCACGCCGACGTAGGGCACAAACTGGTTGTTGTAGTAGTGGTCGATCTCGGTCGCCCCCGAAGCGCCGAAGGTGGTGTTATGCCGGCCGTGCGACCAGGTGTTCTCGTCCTTGATGCTCGTTACCGGGTACAAGTTGCCGCCCTTGAGCGAGGCGAAACCGTTGACCCCGCTATTGAGACCGAAGCCGAAAGCCAGGTCGCCCTGCGTCATCATATTTGCGGTAGGAGCGTTCATGCCCTGCGTGTTGTAGAGGAAGTTCGTATAGAGATACCCTACTCGAAATGCATTGACGAGGTTCGGCTTGATGGTCCAGTCGAAGCCTGACACCACCTGGTAGTTCCTTTCCTTGCTGCTACCCGCCAGGTTGGCGAAGAGAGGGCCGGGATAGGGAGGGGCACCCGAATTGATGTAGTAGGAGTTCGACTCGTTCACCGTTCCGATGAAGCGAAAGCTTTGCGTGATGTTGTAATCGAGGCGAAGGGTCGGAAATCGCTGGATGACGGACGCTTTGTTATAAAAATTGAGTTGGTTGTGGTTGAGATCCGAAGCTGTAATGGTCGTGCCAGTCAATGCCGACGCGGTTTGAATATTGGCCATGTCGGTTGCGATGATCGGGTTGACCGTTGCGGTGCAGGTGGAGCAGCCGGCCCCGGCGCCCGTTTGCAGCACGTTGACTGTCTCAATCGCGTTGGTATTTGCATTGGCGTACGTGTAAACGCCGGAAAGAGCCAGCGGCGTGGGGATTCCGGTGCTCACCTCGGACTGGCTGGGCTGACGGTAGTTGCCGAGGCTGGCAAACAAGAAGAGTTTGTCTTTGAGAATCGGTCCGCCGACACTGCCGCCGAAGTCGTTGATGAGCAGGAAGCTTCGCGGCAAACCCGCACTATTGCTGTTCCAGCCATTGGCGTTCATCACGTCGCTGCGATAGTCCCAAAACAACTGGCCATGAAACTGGTTGGTCCCGCTCTTGGTAAGGAAGCCGATGTCCATGGCCGATGTCCCGCCCTTGCTGGCGTCCAACTCGGCTGTCTCGACCGTCATCTCCTGGGTCGTCTCCAGGCGCTGGGCCGTGGAGGAACCATCCGTGTCGAAACCGCCGCTCTTATTGCGGTTGGTCATGGTAGAGAAACCATTGGAGCCGATGTCGACCGCGCCTCCAGGCAGGTTATTGAAGTTGTCGTCTACCGCCCCCGGCACCAGAAACGCCAGACCAGAGACATCGCGCCCATACGTCGGCAGGTCCTCGACTTGTTTCAAGTCGATCGTTGTCGCCAGCGTATTCTGCGTTGTATTGAGAATCGAGCCGGTTTCCGCGCTCACCGTGACCGTATCGCTCGCGGAGCCAACCTTGAGGGTGACCTCGAGGTTAGTGACCTGGTTAGTTTGAATCGTCACCTTGGGGTAGTCAGCCGAGCTGAAACCGGGCCTGCTCACGCTCAGGCTGTAGATCGCTGGATTGAGATACGGAATCACCGCCGCGCCGTCCGCATGTGTTTGCACGGAATGAATGTCGTTGGTTCCCAGGTTTTTCAGCGTGAGATGCGCTCCAGGAATCAGAGCGCCGCTCGCGTCGATCACAGTCACGTTCAACGAGCCCGTCGAAAGATCCTGCGCCCTAGCCGTTCCGGCCGCCAGTGCCAGCCCCAGTAGCCCCACAATCAGGCTCAACACTCTAAAAAACCTTTTCTTCATCATGTCCTCGCCTCCTAAAGCAATTGCCTGTCGGCAGTAAGTTTTTCGTGAGCAAACCTTTTCCCGGTTTACCGGCCAGAGAGACGGCTCACACGGCATCCTGCAATAGAGATCCTGTTTCCCTGGTCGCCCCTTCGAGAAAACGCATACTCGTATCGAACATAGAACCAAATTATGTATTTAATTTTGTATTTTTGGCAAGAAAAATCTCTGTCTCCCCGTTTTTTTTGCTCATAAGCAGGGGCTAATGGGAATTTTGCGACGCTGCGGCCGGGGTTGTTATCGCGGCGGAGCATCCTTGCCCGGTTCGGCAGCCTCCCGGTTCCAGTCGGGGGTGTCCGCGCCCTGCAGGTTGCGGACAAAGAAATCCATCAGACGCCGCTCTCCGTAGCGGCCTCCGGCGCCGTGTCCGCCGCCGGGAACGAAGAGCAGATCGAAGTCCTTGCCGGCTTTGATGAGCCGGTCAGCGACCTGCAAGGTGGTGGCCGGATCGACATTCTTGTCCATTTCGCCCATCACCAGCATCAGTTTGCCCTTGAGCCTCCAGGCGTTGTCCACGTTCGAGGACTCGCTGTACCAGGGCCCCACCGGCCAGCCCATCCACTGCTCGTTCCACCAGATCTTGTCCATACGGTTGTCGTGGCTACCGGAGTTGGCAACCGCCGCTTTGTAGAACTCAGGATGGAACAAGAGCGCCGCCATCGCGTTCTGTCCGCCGGCGGAGGTGCCGAAGATGCCCACGCGCGAGATGTCGTACCAGGGATACCTGGCGGCGACGGCCTGGTGCCAGAGAATGCGATCGGGAAATCCGGCGTCTTTCAGATTGCGCCAGGCCACGTCGTGGAAAGCGCGAGAACGATTGTTGGTGCCCATGCCATCGATCTGCACCACCACGAAGCCCAGCTCGGTCAGTGGCTGAATCCGCGTGGTAAAGCTCTTGGGCACGAACGATCCCTGGGGACCGGCATAGATGTCCTCGACGACCGGATATTTCCTGGCGGGGTCAAAGTTTGCCGGCCTGTAAAGGACGCCCCAGATCTGCGTTTTACCGTCGCGTCCCTGGGCATGAAAAGGTTCGGCGGGCTGCCATCCCGCGGCCCGGAGCGCGGTTGCATCGGCAGTATCCACGGTCATCAACAGGCTGGCGTCGACCGAGCGGCGCAGCTCCATCACCGGCGGCAGATCGAGGCGCGAATAGGTGTCTACGTAATACTTGCCGTCGGGCGAGTAGTTCAGTTTGTGGTCGGCCGGGGCCGGGCTCAGCGGGGTCAGCCCGGAGCCGTCGAAGGCGATGCGATAGCCGTGAACGAAGTAGGGGTCGTCGTCCGGATTCATGCCGCTGGCTTCAAAATAGATCTCGCGTTTGGCCTCGTCTACCCGATCGACCGCCCGCACCACCCAATCGCCCCTGGTAATCTGCCGCTTCAACTCGCCCGTGTGTCCGTCGTAGAGGTAGAGCTGCTCCCGGCCATCGCGCTCCGAGGCCCATACGATCTCTTTGCCGTCGGCGATGTCCTGGCGAAAACTCTTGCCGTGGTCAAACTGATCGCGGCTGAGCGGCTCATAGTTCACGAATGTGGCGCTGGATTCCTCAATCAGGGTGCGCGCGTTGCCGCTGGCGGCGTCCACCTCCACCACGCGATAGAGCTGGTGGCCGCGCTGGTTGTAGTCGAAGGTGAATCCGCGCGAGTCGTTCCACCAGGCAAACGGGGTGAGCTGGTAGGGGTTGGGGAACAGGGTGTTTTCGATTGCGAATTGCCGCTTGTCTTCAATCTGGAAGAGCGCGGGCTGAAAGAGCGGCAGCAGATCGCCGGGCTTGGGGTAGACGATTGCCGAAGACTTCGGTTGAAGCTGGTCGGCCGGCGAGGACTCCACGTAGTGAACCAGGCGGCGGTAGCCGGGGCGGATACGGTATGCGGCCAGATGCTTCGAGTCCGGCGACCAGGCGAATGTGCCGACCGCATAGTAATTCCCTTCCGAGCCGTCCTGGCTCAGGGCGACGGTTCGACGTACGGCATCTTCACCGCGCAGGTCTGCCGGGCGCACCGCGACGTTGTAGTTTTCAACAAGGGCCAGCCATTTGCCGTCGGGAGAAAGCCGCCCGGCCGCGGGACCGTTGATGGCCGGCGGCGTCGAATCGTAGCCTTCGTCCTCGGGATCGGCAGGGTGATCGGGAGGCGCAGGCAGCTTGGCGCACTCATAGGTTGCCAGATCGCAGCGCCAGTGCTCCGGACCGCGCTCGAACTCGAGCGTGTTTCCGTCCAGATGAGCGGTCTCGAACGGAAGCGTTTCGGGACGGACCGGCTCTCCCAGGGATTTGGCAAGCGATGCGGCCAGCCGCGCGTGGTCGAAGGCGGGGCCAGCGGTCTGCTTTTCCGCGTCGACCAGCACAAACTCATGGCCGCCGTGAACGGTTCTGCGATAGACGAAACGGTCGGCAGCGTTGGCCCACTCGGGCGCGTCGGGCAGGTGCAGCACCAACCCGCGATATTTCTGTTGCAGGCTGAGTGCGCGCTCGTAGTCGGCCGGAGTGAGCTGCGCGCGCAACGAGGCGGCCAGCAACGCCAGCGGCAGAAGCGATGCGAGCATGTGCAAGATAGAACGGCGGCAGCGGCTACGAACGGCAGATCGACCGCCGTTTCCCGGCGATTTGAGCAAGCGCATTGCAAGAGTCCTTTCAGGGAGAGATGACCGCGGGGAAAAGCTCCCGCACAATGGATCGATCTGACCTGGAAAACCATCTTTCATGCGCTGCCTTTGCATTTTTTTTGCCGAGGCAGAACCGCATGGTTGATGAAACGGATCAGGAGACTTCGACAGGCTCTTTCGGTTCCGTCTCGGCAGCCAGCGTGGCGATTCTGGCCGGAAGAATCGGCGGCCGGACGCTCGGTTGCCGCCATCCGTAGAGAAACTCGGCCGCTGTACCGCAGATCCTGCCCTGGCAGGCGCCCATGCCGCATCGAGTATGCAGCTTGGCCTCCCGTGCCGAGGCGCATCGTTGAAGTGCGCCGTGCACAACATCTTCGCAGCGGCAAACCACCGTGTCCGCGGCAGGCAACGCCGCGAGTTCCGGACGCAGGGCGAAGGCGCGCTCCATCCGCAAGCCAAAACTTCGCAGTGGGCGCAATCGGCGCTGGGCACTGCTCGCTTCAGAGTCGAGACCCGCGGCCGCCGAGCCGGCAATCTCGCCCTCGGCCAGCGCCTTGTCCAGGCCGCCAATGCCGGTAAGCTCGCCCACGCAGGCTACGCCGGGAACCGAGCTTTGCTGCAAGCTATCCACTTCGACTGAGCCATCGAGAATGCGGCAGCCCAGGAGGCGGGGCAGCTCCAGATTGGGCACAAGGCCGAATCCGCAGGCCAGCCAGTCACAGGCCAGAGTGCGCACCGTACGCCCATCGGTGACGGTCACCTGCTCGACGCGGCCGCGGCCCTCGGCCCGCGATACCCACCAGCCCAGCCGGTAGGGGGTCGAAAGCGTCTTCAACCTGTAGTCCGCACCCTCGGCGATTTTTCCGGGCTGGGTGAGCAGCGTGTGCACGCCGAAGCCCGCAACCTGGGCCATGGACGCCTGCTCATAGATGCCGGCAATGGTTGCGCCCGCACGCGCCAGCCCCGCCGCCACAGCCAGCAGCAGAGGCCCGCTGCCCGCAACAATCACTCGCTTTCCGCGCGGGTCGAGCCCTCCCTTGACCAGCGCCTGCAGACCGCCGGCGCCCATCGCGCCGGGAAGGGTCCAGCCGGGGAAGGGCAAGAAGCGCTCGCGAGCGCCAGTGGCCACGATCAGCCGCTCAAAACGCAGATCGCAGCTCTCAATGCCGCACTCCAGGCGCAGCCGTCCCGGCGCGGGCGCGTCCACCACCTGCCAGCCCGACCGCACCTCGCATCGCGAAGCCGTCAGCCGGGCCATCCAGCTGAGAAACGTTCTGCCGTGGGGATATTTGCCCGCGGTTTCAGAGCTGAAACCTCTCCAGATCTGGCCTCCCGGCGCGGAATTGTTGTCCAGCAGGCAGACCCGCTTCCCCGCCTCGGCAGCCACCGCGGCTGCGGCGATTCCGCCGGGGCCGGCTCCCACTACCACGAGATCGAGAGCGGCGCTCATCCGGTCACGACCTCCATTCCAGAGGTACAAGTCAACTGGCAGCTCCGCACCTGCGTCACGCCGTTGACGGTCAAGCGGCACTCCATGCAGATCCCCATCCCGCACAGCGGGGCGCGCGCTTCGCCTTCGACGGAAAACCGGGATGGCTCTCCGGCCATGATCACCGCCGCGGCCACGCTGGCGCCCTGGGGAACCTGCACTGGCCTGCCGTTGACGGAGATGGAAATCCAGTCTTTGCTCAACCGTTTCTCTCGATCGGCGCCTGGGCACTGCAACTGCAGCGCGCAGCGAGCCCATGATTCCGATTCAACTATTGCGTACAATTTTGTATATCATATGTTGCATGGCGAGGAAAACCTGTTGTCCGCCGTCTCTGATTTGCCACTCCATTGACTCGATGGCATCGATGTCGCCATCGGCTGAGGGCATCCGCAAAACTTATCCCCTGGAGCGGTTTCGCTTCACATGTTGACCTGTGAACCGTGAGGTCATTGTCGCCACAGCACTCATCCGCATGGGTTGCATCACGAACGCGCTGCTCGGTAAATGCAACGCATACCTAGGGCCTGCCCACACTGCCGGGGCGGATGCCGTTGCGATGCGGGATCCATGCGAGTGACCTCGATGCGCAGCATTGTGCAAGTTTGAAACCAGGCGATGAAAGATCAACTCTGGAACTCATTCTTCTCCACTTTCAGACCGATGAACTCTCCTGGACTGGTATGAACAACTTCCGCGAACGCGGCAAGGGAAGCGAGAGCCTCGGTGCAACGCGGAGTGCCAGCAAGGAGCGAGAGCCGTCATGGGAAAGTGGACGCTGGGCAAAAAGATCCTGTTGGGAGGCACATTCTTCGGGGCGCTCACGGTGCTGCAGGGATTCATCTCCCTTTCGACGATGTATCGCGCCAGGCAGGCCGTCAACGCGCTGAACCACGACACCTTCGCCACGCTCTACCTGGCCGGAAAGATGAAAGGTGTGGCCAAGGACCAGCGGATCGCCATCATCTTCGATATCAACGCGGCCAGCGAAGCGGATTTTGCGAAGTATGAGGCCCTGGTGGACAAAGCCGACGCGGACTTGCGCCAGATTCGAGACGACTATCCGAAGTTCGATCCCAGGGACCGCGATGCGATTGCCGAGCTTGCGATCGATCAAGCCCGGTTCTACCAGGTGTGGACCAAGATCAGGACGGCGAGCCGAGCAGGGGACAAGCAGCGAGCGTGGAGCATTTACAACACCGAACTCCAGCAGGCGACCCTGGCGCGGCGCAAGATCGAGGACTCTCTGGCGGAGATCGACAACAAACGCGGCGAGAACATTACTCAAACCGCGATCGACAACGTCAACCGCGGCATCCCCGAGGTAGGTGGCGTCCTGCTGATCGCGGTGATCCTGGGGGCCGCGCTCAGTGTGTGGTTTTCGCGACTGATCGAGCGCTCAATGAAGCCTCTGGAGGATGCAATCCAGGCGCTCGGCAAGGGGGTGCTGCGCGGCAGCGTCGGTACCCTCAGCAACGACGACGTCGGCTCCATGGCGTCCTATATGAATACGGCTCTCGAGCAAATGACCGCGACCGTATCGGGAATCGATGATTGCAGCGACAAACTCAAGACCGCGGCCAACGAGATTCTGTCGCGCACAACGCATGCGGCTCAGGCCGCCATCACCCAGCGCGATCGAATCCGGCTGATCGGCAACTCCATGCAGGAGATGGTGGAGAGTGTGCACCGGGTATCGGAAGATTCCAACCGGGCCTCCAGTTCCGCCGGGGATGCAATTGAACTCGCGCGCCAGGGCGGCGCGATTGTGCATGATGCCCTGATCAACATGAATACAATCGCCGAGTCGGTAAAGGCGACGACACAGAAGATCGAAGAACTGGGGAAGAGCTCAGATCAGATTGGCAGGATCATTGCAGTCATCGATGAGATTGCAAATCAAACCAATCTGCTGGCGCTCAATGCGGCCATCGAAGCGGCGCGCGCCGGAGAACAGGGGCGCGGCTTTGCAGTGGTTGCCGGAGAAGTTCGCCGCCTGGCGGAGCGGACCACCGCGGCAACCAAGGAAATTGCTCAGATGATTGAGACCGTGCAGGCTGAAACCCAACAGGCTGTGAGCCAGATGCATGCGGGGACAAAGCAGGTTGAGGCCGGCGTGACCACCACATCGAAGGCGGGCGCGTCGCTTCAGGAGATTATCGCCGCAGCGCAGAACGTGGGCGACATGATCGAGCGCATCTCTACCGCCTCCAGCCGTCAGGGCGCGTCGGCTGACCAGATCAATTCCAATGTTGAACAGATCGCCTGCCTGACCACCGAATCGGCTGAGGATGCGCAGCAATCTACAAACTCGTGCCAGAAACTCTCTGATCTGTCCCACTCATTGAAAGAGATCGTCAGCCAATTCACGTTTCGCCAAATCATCAGTACAGGGTCGAATTAGAAGTTGCAGGCAGACCACGCGGGCCCAGATCGTGGTTTCTCGAACGCACTTCAGTCTCAGCTCCGAGAGTGGAGGCCGCGGCGATCATTGACTTCATTCAGGGCTCCCGCTCTGCCCCATCCAGTCATTCGCATCCACTTGCCAAAACGTGTGAATGCTTCTGTCGCTGCGCGCAGAGCCGCGTCCATTGCGGAAGCGCCGCGCCATGGAAGCCGACCGGATGGTTCGCCTGCCGCGAGCATACATCAGCCCTCAGACCGTCCTTGACAAGTAGCTTATTTCCATGCCGGAGTCGCTTGATATTGATCTTCCGGAAATACGATAAAGCCGCCAGCGATCGCGTTGGCGCTCGCACGCTGGCAGTCGTCTATTCATCTATCGGGTTAAGTAAATAGGACCTTGTCCGGTATTTGTCGACACGACAGTTATTTTTCATTTGGAATGCCGACAATTTATCTGTTTCTTATCACCCAAGAGATGCCATTCATGCGCAGTGGTTGCCTTGAAAGGTCACCAAGGCCCTGTTACCCCGAAGTTTCCAGCGACTCTATTCGTTCTTCTTTTAAAGCGGATTGACCATTCGTCTTGACTCGGATCTAGTCAATCAGTTTAATAAACTGCAACATCAAGTGATGGAATTGACGCTATGCGGAACGCGCAGGAATTGTATGTGGGATGGCGCGGCTTCGGTCATGAAATTGGACACATGTCAATTACGCTCAGTGCGCATGCGGCCAGCGCGGATGCGTGGAACTGTTTGGGTCCGTGCCCAATGTCGTGGCTGCCGCAGGCATTCCCGCGGAGAAGTTTCTTGAAGGGCAGGCCAAACCGGAAAAACCGGGTTTGGCCAAGAGCGAAGCGAAAGTGTCTAGGAAACGAAAATGAAACTGAAAGCCTTTCCGGTGTTTCTCGCGTTCCTGGCCATGGGGTTTGGCGATGCGGTCGGTCCCTTTGTGAGCCTGGCCAAACGCGAATTTCATCTGAGTACTTCTGTCGCTTCCCTGATCCCGTTTGCAGGCCTATGCATGTTCGGGCTGCTTTCGATTCCGGCCGGCATTCTGCAGAATCGGCGCGGAAAGAAGTTCGTTCTCCTGCTGGGGCTTGTAGTGTCACTGGCGGGAGTGCTGAACGCCAGTTTCGGGCTCAGCTCGTTTCCTCTTTTCCTGCTTACAGTCGTGTTGCTCGGCGCCGGCGCAGCCATCCTCCAGGTGGCTGGGAACCCTATCATGCGCGACGTTTCAGCGCCGGGCAAATTTCCCCGCAACCTGGTCCTGGGCCAATTCGTAAAGGCCATCGGTTCGCTTTCAGGTCCGGTTATTCCTGTGATTGCGGCCAGGTTTTTCGGCGTTGGCTGGGCTGTCATCTTTCCGATTTACAGCGCGGCACTTCTGGTGACCATCCTGGCAGCTAGCACGCTGCGCATCCCGCGCGACGCAATGGATCCCCAGGCAGCCACGCTGCGATCGTGCTTGCGCCTGCTTGAGAACCGCTATGTGCTGGCAATGACCGCAGCCATTTTCCTTTACGTCGGTGCGGAAGTGTGTGTCAGCGCCGGAATTCCGCTGTTCCTGAAGGAGCAGTTCGGCGTGGATATCGCGAGGCTTGGCCTGCTCGGCACTGGACTGTTCTTCACGGCGCTGACCATTGGGCGATTCAGCGGCGGAGTGATCCTGAATTGGATTGCGCCATCCCGCTTTCTGAATCTGAGTTGCGCCGCGGCACTGGTCGGACTGTTGGTCCTGTTCGCGCCCGCCAGGGGCATCGCCGTTGCCGGCTTCATTCTGGCCGGCCTTGGCTTCGCCAACATTTTTCCACTCTTGTTTTCAGCTGCGCTGGAGCGAATGCCCGCGCAGGCGAATGAGATTTCGGGGTTGATGGTGACGGCTATTGTGGGGGGCGCCGTCCTGCCGCCTTTGATGGGCATGGTTGCCGACCATACCACGGTTCGAATGGGTTTCCTGGTCCCCATTGCAGCCATGGTGTACGTCGGGGCGACCAGTCTGATCGCAGGAAACGGCGGGGAAAAGCACGCCGATGCACATCCCTGAGAATGGGCAAACAGGAATGGCGACGGAAATAATCAAGTGATTCGCCAAATACTCGATTGGCAATGTAATGATTTGGATCATGAGATAGCCACTGGCCTCGGCGCGGGACACTGGGCCGCTCGGGATTCAAGCGGGCTCTTGAAGACTGGAGTCTTATGCAGCAGGGTTGGTGGGCAGGAGTGGACATCGGCGGGACGAAGACAGCGGTGGTGCTATCCTGCGCACCGCCGGAAATCGTATGCCGCCAGGAGTTTGCGACGGAGCCGGAACTGGGCCCCGAACCAGCGATTCATCGAATCATCGCTGCACTCAAGGAAATCCTGGCGGCGCAAGGCACAGCAGCGGATTCTCTCAATGGTATTGGAATCAGTTGCGGCGGACCGTTAGACCGAAGACTCGGTATGGTCATGGCTCCGCCCAATCTTTCCACCTGGATCGACGTGCCCATTGTCGAGATTCTGCGCCGGGAATTCAATTGTCCGGTGAGGCTGGAGAACGATGCCAACGCCGGCGCCATTGCCGAGCATCGCTTCGGCGCGGGACGAGGCTTTCACAACGTTGTGTTTCTCACTTTAGGTACTGGCCTGGGTTCGGGCATCCTTATCGATGACCGCTTGTATCATGGCGCGAGCGATATGGCCGGAGAGATTGGGCATGTGCGTCTGACACGCAGCGGGCCCATCGGGTACTACAGGGTTGGTTCCGCCGAGGGCTGGGCCAGCGGCGCCGGCATCGCCCAGATTGCTCACAGCGCACTCGATAAGGCGCGGCGCGCCGGCAAGCACACAACGCTCTTTGAAGTGGCCCAAGAGCGTGCCGTCACGGCTCGCGATGTGGGCCTTGCGGCACAGGCAGGCGACGCGGTGGCTCTGCGCATCATTCGAACTAGCGGCAGAAAATTGGGACTTGCATTGGCCATCCTTGTGGATATTCTGAACCCGGAATGCATCGTCATTGGCGGCCTCGGGGTGCGGCTCGGCGACATGTTTCTCGGCCCGGCCCGGGAGGTGCTCGCAAGCGAGGCTCTTCAGCCCGCGGTGGAGGCCTGCCGCGTAGTCCCCGCGGTGCTTGGAGAGAGCATTGGCGACGTCGCCGCGCTGTGTGTCGCCATGGATGGGGCTGAACACCGGACGCCGGCATAGCTGGAGATGGTCACTCTCGACAACTCCGCTGGAGATTGCACTTACTGCAACGGTTTCGATTCTGCTCTGACAAAAAACAAAAATGCGAGTTCAACAAAAAAAGGGTCATCGACTGACCCTCGTTTCATCCCTTATGGGTCGGCAACGCCGGTGGGAAACTTTACGTAAACCTCGAAGCCGAGCGGCCGAACGGCCGGGGACAGCGGGGGGTCACTCCGCAGTACCCAGGGCTCGCAGTCGATAGCGGCTGGTGAGCCCGTCGAGCATCATGGTAATGACTGTGGCCGACATGCCCAGGCCTTTCACGCCGAGAGCCGCGCCGGTGTTTGAATCGTAACGCTCCGAGATGCCGGCCTTGAGCGCGTTGGCGACGGTGAGATTGGCGATGCGCGCTGCTTGTGCATGAAGGCCATACGCCGCGAGGCCTTTCGCGACCTGGTAGTTGGGCGCAGGCCACACGTCGCCGCGCCAAAACTCTGAAGACACAAAGTGGGGATTCGTGCTGACCACAGTGGGAATCGGGAGGGGTGTGGCCCACGCCGGCTGCTCCAGCATTGCAGCCATCGCGGCGGCCTGCGCAGCGGACGGCACGTGCGCCATCAGCGGAACGAAGCCGCCGACTGTGGGCACCTGGATCTGCTCAAGCGTATCGCGATGGAGAGCGAGAAAGCAGCCCTGCTGCCGCGAATACATATGCGTGCGCATGGCTTTGGCGCCTTTTGCATAGCGCGCACTGCTGCGTGCGGCCAGGGCAGGTTCGTCGAGAATTCTCGCCATCCGGGCAAGCGCGAGTTCCGAGGCGAGAAGGTACGCCGTGTTCGCGGGAATGAGGATGTCGCCGTACCATGCGCCGTTTTGCGCGTCGGAAGGACGGCCGGGATGCGGCGTCAGCTTCAGGTTATCCAGGTCGACCTCGCGGTCATAAGTCTCGTAGCGCGCGTGCTGACTATCGCCGCTGTACGCGCCCACGCCAATCAATCCGCACCCGGTCACATCGCGCTCGCGCCAATACCACCGGTGAAAATCTTCCAGGGGTTGCAGGCCGGCGCGTAGTAGTTCCTCATCGTGATTACGCTGGTAAACGCGTTCCATCCCCCATGCCAGCAACGGCGCCTGCGAATACGCTGGAAATGTCTCCCACTCCTTGCCAGGACGTTCTTTCGGAGCATCGAAAGGCGCCATGAAATTGGCAATCATTCCATGCATGAACGCCGGCTTCACTTTGTTCCAGCGCTGTTGAAAGTCCCAGTAATTCTGAAAGACGCCGCGAATGATTTCCTGCTGTCCAGGAACGATTGAGAGCAGGTCGAGCACAAACATCGTGTCCCAAAGCCATTGCGCGTAGTAGCCTCCGCCAGGCACGATCCAACTGTGCGCGAGAGGCGGATCGGGCGGGCGAATTTTGCCGAGCACACAGTCTGCGTATGCATCTATGAGTAGCTGCCAGACGGCCCGATCGTCGGTGCTGAAGAGCGGAATCAACATGCGGGCGACCTGATCGCGATTAGACGCGGGCTCGCCCGCGGGGTGCGCCTGCGCGAGAAGTTGCAGGGCAGAGCCTGGCGCAGCTCCCGCAACGATAGCGCCGGCGAGTCCTCCAAGAAGCCTGCGGCGCTCGGAATCGAACAAAAGGCGAGCCGGCTTCAAAGGGCACCTCCGATGGTCTGAGCCTTACTCAGGAGAAAGTTCAAAGCGATGCGGCTTGGGCTGGGCTGCGTTGCGCTGTTCCAGAACAAGCGCCGCGTCCTTCTCTGCGATTACCCGAGTTACATCAGCATCGTTTGGAACCTTCGGATCTTCAATCGCGAGAATGAAGTGCGCCTCATCCAATCGTGTTCGCTTCAGCTCAATTCCATCCACACCCCGGGCCTGGTCTTCCATCGGCGTGCGATAGAGCGCGAGATTCACTCCGGATGATAGCTCGTGCCGCGCGAAGGAAGCGATCTTCTTGTCATCGATCTTCAGCGTGTAACGCGCAGCCTGCAAGCCATTCACGCGGAGCAACTGCCGGTCCATCGCTTCCAATTCGGAAATGCTCAATACGAACTGAATCATTCCATCGTCCAGCGGCAATGGCAGCGGCAGCGCATTGTCTGTCTGCCGCCATTTCATTTTGCCTTCTCTTACCGTGAGATCGGCAACTTGAGCATTCTCGATTACGATCGTCCTGGAGGACGCTGCATCAAGCTCCACGCTGCTGACGATCGGCGACGCTCCCCATGTGCGCGCCAGCGCAGCAGCCATGACCCAGTGCGACGATTCCGCGGGATGAATGCGATCTGGGACCAGCAACGCCGCCAGGGAACTGTTCTTCCGCATTCCTGCGTTGAGGAGGCTGGTCTCCACCTGATTGAAGTCGCTGAAGCCGAGATGTGACGATGCCGCAAGTTCCTTCACGGCATCGGAGTAACGGCTCACCGTTTGGTTGTAGCGAGCAAACTCTGTACCGTGGGTGACTTCATCGTAGGGAGTGGGAGAGATGAGAGTGATTCGCGGCGCCGGCGACTCGCCTTGAAGGCCGTCCAGCAGCTTTCCGTATCCACTCTTGAAGACTTCAAGATACTTCGGATTGAAGTCCATGTAGTAGCCGTCGTTCATCCCGAGCATTACCGCGATCACAGTTGGTTGATGGGGAAGAACGTCGCGCTTCAACCGCGTTGGCATATCGCCGGTATAGCCGCCAAACGCGGTGTCTCCAGGGACTCCCGCATTCCAGAATGTGACGTGCATCCGCGGATAGCGGGTGAGGAAGAAGTCTTCAATCAAGCGTGTGTAGAGACGCTGCGCCGTAATGCTGTCGCCATAGAAGACGACTCGATCGCCTTCGTGCAGCGCCAGTTGCTGGCACTGAGATCGCGCTGCGCACGCGGCCAGCAAGAGGAGCAGGAGCATCCGTAAAGGGCGAGGCTTCATCGAGTCACCGCTGAATTTTGACATGAGGGCATCTGTTGCGCTCCCGCGGGAGCACCAAGATGGCTTTGAATCTGGAGCCAGACATCCGCGGGTGCGGTTGGAAACCGCCAGCTTGCAACGACCTGGCCGGACGGCGAGACAAGAAGCAGCGGCGCAGCGGATCCGCTCAGGGATTTATGCAATCCCATTGCATCGGTCGCATCGAACTGCACCGCCGGATCAATGTTCCAATCCACACGCCATTGTTCGAGTTCGTCGTTTCCTGTCGAATGCGCGGGCACAACGACACTATCGAGCCCGAGGCTTGCAAACTGGTGCATCATGCTATCAATCAGAACCATTTGGCTCCGCGATGCGGCTGCTCCTGGCGCTCCCGGAGCAGCCAGCGAAGAGACCAGCTTCCAGCGTGCGCCTGGCGCGTGGATCGCCTGGTCAGCAGAGAATGCATGCGGGTCGAGTCCTGCTGTTTTTCGAAGCAATTCCGTGAGGCAGCCGCACATCTCATCGGGTTTGTTCGCGGCAGGGTCTGATTCTGCAGTGGAGGATGCCGCGGCCTGGGCGGGCGCGCAATAGCGGTTGCCGGAAAACTGGACGCCGGCCCTCGATGACACGAGCGATGGCGATACGGAGATCACTGTGTTCTCTCGAAATCGATTGGCATAATTGCCCGAGAACTCGGCAGTCGATTGAAAGGCGGGAACGGGCACCGCGGGATCCCACACAATGGTGTTGTTGGCAATTTCCACACCATCGAGCTTGCCTCCATTCCACGTATACAGAAAGATGGCCCCCTGTCTCTTCGACAGGCGGGGACTGCGGCCGTTATGGATGCAGGTATTCTGACGAATCTCACTGTGAGTTGAATCTCCGGCTGTGCCTTCGGCTCCGAAGACGGAGATGCAATAGCCCTGCGAATCGTGACCGAAGTTGTGAGCGAGGAGATTGTTTTCATTGCCATAGTCGATATCGAAGGCGCCCCCATCGACACCGGGAGAATCAGTGAAATAGGCTTCGTTGTACTCCACGCGGCAGTCCCTGCACCTCCACTCCCAAATGGCGTTGGGCGTTCCAATCGTCTCTTTTTCCTGCATGCCTGTGAACCAGGCGACGTTGTGCTCCAGTACGCCGTGTGCGACGCGAGCAAGGAGAATTCCATCGCCGGCGACGTCGTGGATTGTTGAGTTGCGAATCTCGACGTGATCGCCGCGCTCCTGGCCCTCGGCAGAATCAAAACTTGCGCCGTTCACGATAATGCCCGCCCATTCCGAAGTTCCGTAGGCGGTTACGCCATCTACGATCACGTCGTCGATGCGGCTTCTAGCGTTTTCGTCCGGAGCGATGACTACGAGTCCGGAGTCCTTGGTCAGCGGCGTGCCGGTGACATCGTGCACCACCACGTTGGTGATTCTGAAGTGGCGCATTTGCGGTACGGAGCCGCCGATGTGAATGCCGTACGGAGAACCGCCGACTACTTCAAGATTTTCGATTTCCCAATACTGCTGATTGCTGAGACGCAGGCCGGCAGACTCGGGTCCACCTACGATGATGGGCAGAGCGCCCTGCCCGTATGCACCGAGGTGAATGGACGCGCTCTCGTTGCCGGAACCTTTGGGCCACAACATGCCTTCACAGCGCGTGCCGCGGCGCAGCAGAAGGCTGTCTCCTGGCTGGTAGGTGAAAGAGCCTGCTTTCGCAATGGTGCGCCAGGCGGTCTGCGAGGTCAACGAATCGGCTGTGTCGCTGCCGGCGTTGCAATCCAGATAATGAATTGCCTGGCCGAACGCGCAGGTGCCCGCCGCGAGGGCACAGAGCAGAAATTGAGACAACCGCACCCTCATTGGGGAATCTCCTATGTGGCTGGTCCGGCGAAGTGTACAGGGTGCGGCATGGTGGATGCGGAATGTTCGATTGCCGCCGCCGCGCAGGCTGCGCAGCGGCAGCGATCGATGGACCGTAACACGAACGGCGCACGAGAGACCGTGCAGGTTTGCCCCTGCGTCAGAAAGTGAGTCGCCCGGCAAATTGCATCACGCGCGGATAGTATCCGCCCTGGATGGTGCCGAATTTAGCATTCTCACCGCCTGGCTGATTCTTCGGTAGAGGGCCTCCCATATCGCCAACCGGGTTGTCGTAATGGCCCGTGTTGAGCAGGTTGAAGGACTCGATGCGGATCTGGAACTTCATCTCTTTCGGTAAAGCGATCACCTTGAAGAGCGACAAATCCTCATTTGTATAGCCTGGGCCATAGAGCGGATTGCGCGGCGAGTTGCCGGGGATCAGCGTTTCCCCAGGGTTTGCGGAAGCAGCCTGGCCCGACGGAATCGTAAACGCTTTGACATTGAACCACGCGGAGGTGGTGGGGTGCGACAGCTTGGCGCTGCCGGTGAGATCGGGACGCAATCCGGGATAGTACTTGTTTGAGCCGTTGCTAACCACGTTGAAGGGTTTGCCGGTTTGCAGCGTGGTGATGCTGTTCAACTGCCAACCGCCCAAGATCGATTGAGCGGCGCCGGTGGCGTGTGAGAGCCAGCGTTTTCCGTGGCCGAAAGGCAACTCGACGATCTGGCTGGCCGAGAAGTGATGGCGCAAGTCGGTGTCTGAATTCGCATACTCAGGCGCAAGATTGAATGGGCTCTGCGGATAATTGCCACCCTTGCCAAGGTCGAAGGGGGCGGGCCCATTATCGCGCCCATGCGCGTAGGTGTAGGAGCCGAGGATGCTGTACCCGCTCTGGAAGCTGCGATTGATCTTGGCCTGAAGCGAGTCGTAGTTGCTGAAGCCGCTCGGCATCAGCGCCTGGACGTTGCCGATCTTGGAAGAAAGATGATTGTTGACGTTGTAGTTGCCCACCGCATAGGACAAGTTCCGCGTGTTTGCACCGACATAGCCTATTTCCGCAGAGGTGGCTCTTCCCAACTGCTTCTCGACCGTCAGGTTATAGTTCCGCGACGACGCTGTAGGAAAGTCGTCTGGTTCGGAATACACAGTCTGCGTGTTCCCGCCCGCCACCTTCGTCAGGTCGATCGTGGAAGCTCCGGTCGGAATCGTGATCGAAGTGGCGCGAGGCGATCCCGAATCGAGGATGTATCCGATGTAGTAGTCGCTGTTGTAAAACGCCTGTTCGGTAAAGAACGGGTAGTTCTTGGTCAGGATGTCCTCGCGCGCATCGTTCTCAGGCGAATAGAAGATGCCGAAGCCGACCCGAAACACCCAGGTTGGCAGAACCTGATAACTCAATCCAACGCGCGGCATGAAGTCTTTGGTGTTTGAATTCACCAGTGAGCGCGGGTTGCCTCCACGCGCGGCCAAACCGATCAGGAGCGTGTTGATGTCGAAGTTGGCCTCATTGTTGCTGGCTTCCACATAGGGCTGCTGGTATTCGTAGCGAACGCCATAGGTGATATTCAGCTTTGGCGCGACCTGCCAGTAGTCCTGCAGATAGAAGCTGTGCTCATTGGCGGTGGTGCTTGCACTGGTAAGCTGCAAACCCTGAAACGCGACCTCGGGCACACCCAGCAGCAGATCGGCAATTTCGCTGCCACCGTTGTAATAAAGTGAGTTCGGATCGTAGAATCCGTAGTCCGGATCGCTGGTGAGCGACTGGCCGGGACCGCCGAAGTACCAGTACGGCGTGGGGAAGAGCGAGAAGTTCGGATGGGAGTTCAGATGCCGATACTCATAGCCGAACTTGGCGTTGTGGCGGCCACGCGTCCAGGTCAGCGCTTCGGTGATCGACCAGTTTTTGTCGCGGAAGGTGAGCGGCTTGTAGGTGGAACCACCCGCGGTGGGCCCGGTCCCAAACTGAACCTGGGGAAGATTGTTGGTGGATGGGAAACCTGGAATCACCACGTTTTGAATGCCCCAGGTGTTGGCGAGTTTGCTGCCGGCCAAAGGACTGTTTTGCGAAACGGTGGAGAGCAAATAGCTGACGCCCGCCTCGTTCAGCAGGGTCGGCGAAAACACATGATCCGATCGGAGAGAGATCACGTTGTTCTCAAAGCTGGTCAGGTCTCCGCTGTCGGCGCTGCCGCCGTTCTTCACCGGAATGTGGCCTGCGTATGGATCTGCGGTGGAAGTGTCGCCTTGTTCCGCATCGTAGGTGAGGTAGATGCGGTCCTTCGGTGAGAGAGTGTAATCCACGCGCAGGTTGGCGACATTGTTGTTGTCGGTGTACGCCTGGTTCACGGGGAAGTTCTCATAAAATGGAGTCACGCCAAGGCTGGTATTCAAAGGCTGGGGAAAAAGGTTAAGCAGAATCTGCTTGCCGCCGGGACTGACCATATTGGCGGGAATCAAGTTGTTGGTGAACTGCTGGCTGTAGTAGTTGTTTTCGAAAAAGAATGGATTGAAGATAGGAATCTGGTTTCCGGATTCAGGATCGGTGAGCCCGGATAGATCGGCGTCGCCGGCTGCGTCAAACTTCACCTCATTGACCGTTGGCGTGTTGTCAAAGTACGAGAACGTGTTCTGCATGCGGTTGCCTTCGAAGGCAAGGAAGAAGAAAGCCTTGTCCTGCTTGATGGGGCCGCCGAAGGTTGCGCCGTAGATCTTCTGCTGCAGCGCGGGCACCGTGCCGGAAGGAGAAACTGCTGGATTGGCGGCAGTGGCCGTGGGGCGATAGAAGAAATACGCACTCCCGTGATTGTTGTTGGAGCCGGACTTGGTCTGAATCAGAACCGAACCACCCGAGGCGCGGCCAATCTCAGGCGCATAGGAGGAGGTGACCATTTTGAATTCCTGCAGCGCGTCGGGACTGGGCACCATGTTGGTGTCGTTGTTGCGGTTGCCGGTGACCTCAGTGCCGTTGATCTGAACCGAGTTTGAGAATTCGCGCTGGCCATTGACGGAGAGGTTGAGATTGTTGCCGCCTCCGCCGCTGCCCACGCCAGGCACCAGCAGCATGAGGCTGGTGAAGTTGCGGCCGTCGAGGGGAAGATCTTCGATCTCGCGGGTGCCGATCACCTGGCCGGTCTCGGCACCTTGCAGTTGCAGAACCGGAGCGGAATCGTTGACAACGACATTCGTCGAGACAGCACCGACCTTCATGGGAATGTTGAAGCGCGCCTTCTGGTCGATGTCGAGTGCAAACGCCGGAATGTTCGCAGTGGCGAAACCGGCCGATTCAACAATGATGGTGTAGTGATCGGGCGGGAGTGCGGTCACGATGAATTCACCGGACTGGTTGGTGACTGCGGTGCTGATGACGCCCGTATCGACATCCTGGATGGATACGTTTGCGCCTGAAACGACGCTGCCTTGAGGGTCGGCCACACGGCCCGAGATGGAGCCGGTTGTTGCCTGAGCACCTGCATGCATGCTTCCGGCCAGCAATACCAGGGGAAGCAAACCTACGATCACTTTTTTCATCGCCATTGGATACTCCATAATGAATCCGCAACGAGAATCGATCTCCACGAATGAAGAGGCGACGCATTCATTGCAGCGCGTGATTCCGTTGCGAGTCTTGCCGGGAAAGACAGCTTCATCGTTTGGAAAACAGCCGGGCGCGAATTGCGGTATACGGGGAAATCGCTTACCCCGTATACCTGTTTCGTGCCCTTGTCCCCCGAGCGTTGAGCCTTCTTTTCCCCATCAAGTATTCATAGGACGAATCAGGGCAGGGTTTTCTTTACAGGAGGCAAAAGAATTCGTTCCATTCAATCTGAAACGAGTCACAGCAAAGGATGGCGGCGTGGATTGTTTGGGTGCGAGGGAAACCGGAGAGCCGGGCGTCCTACTGCTTCTCAAGCAGATGCAGGTTTTCTCCACGAGTGAGCGAGATGGCTGCGAGCTGGTAGGCTGGCGCGCTGGCAAATGCGGCGGCGGCTACAAACCAGATGTACCAACTGAGCGCCGTCATGGACGACGAAAGAAAGCCATGGTTGTCAGCCCAGATGGCGGCGTCTCCAATTGAAGTGATGACAATGGCCAGCACGAACATGCCCCAGCACTTTGCCACCAGGCCCTGGCCCATGCGGATCACGGAGCGGCGCACCAGAATGGCCTCAATGAGCAAGATGGATAATAGCGGATCGCTCATCCAGAGCAGGATGGTACCGAGCGACGGATACTTGGCCAGCAGCGGGAGGTTGATGGCAAGCTGGCTGATGGAGAATGCCACGACCAGGAACAGCAGGGTCTTGTCACCGCGAGTGAGCGATCCCACCAGGCGGAACCTGCGTTGAATCCTGAGCACCTGGGAAAGTCCGACGGCCAGAAAGGCCATGGAGAGCGGGCCGCCGATCACCAGCGCCAGTTGGCTCAGATTTGCAAACAGGCTGCCGGGAGGCAGGCTGAAATGACGCCAGCCGCCCCAGGGCAAGTGCCCGTCGGAAACAGCCCGCAGCAATACGCCCGCCAACCGGGCCAATGCGGCGCAGGCAATCATCCCCCACGCGAGCCGCATTGGTTCGTCCGAATCGAACCACGATCGGCAGATGATGGCGACGCAACACTCGGTCGACGTCATGACTAAAAAGAATGGCGTGCCCAGCGCTGAAAAATACAAGCCCAGCACCGTGTATTGCCCGGTGACGAGGAAATGCGCATAGGCAATCATGCCCAGGGTGAGATGCAGCGCGAGCACAATCCAGATCCAACGTACCAGTCGAGGCATGATTTCTCGTCAGATATCCTGCAAGACGCGTCGGGAGAGTTCACGAGTGGCACGGCGACCGAGAAATGCAGTGAAGATCGGTGTGGAAGAAGCCAGGGAAATCGGGCGGCCCTTGCCGCGCAGTGAACTCTCCACGTGCTGACCGAAACAGCGCTCGATCCAACGGGTGAGCCGCTCGGCCACCAGTTCCTGCGCCGCGGTGCGGATTGCGGGATCGGCATCCTGGCCCCACAGATCGCTCCATTGATTCAGGCGCATCTGCAAATCGTCGAGCCCGGAGGCCGGAGCCGCCTCAAAATGCACGTCTCTGCCGGGAGCAGCCTGAAGCTTACGTTTCCAAAACCCAGGATGCCATTTGCCAAGCAGGTTCATGCCGGTCTCTCTTTCTTCTTCAGACGAATGCGCAGCTTCTCGGTAGCCCGGTGCAACAAGCTTCCGACTGTTCCCGGACGAATCTCCAGCTCCGTGGCAATTTCAGTATAGTCAAAGCCCGCGGCGCGCAGTTGCACACATTGCCACTCGCGCGGGGCCAGTAGCTGGCGGGCCGCTTCAATCCAGTCTGCCGCACGGTCGGCGCCGGGCATGCCGCGCTCGTCGCGAAGCCGTTCCTCGCCGGCATCCTCAAGCGGGACAGCCGTGCGGACCCTCGCAGAGCGCAGCGTTTCACACACGTAATTGTGGGCCACTCGATGGAGCCAGGCACGCGCATTGCGGATGTCTTCACCCTGCATGAGCGCCAGGAAGTACCGGAGGAACGTCTCCTGGAGCGCGTCCTGCGCCAGGGGATCGTCGCGCGTGAGTCGATGTGCGTAGGCAAGAAGCACGCCCGCGTGCAACTGGTAAGCCTGGATTGTCTCTTCGCGCGCGCTCTGGGCATCCATGGATGCATCTCTCCTGCGATGCACCTGCTGGCCAGCAATACTAGTCCATCCCCGCAACGTTGGTCTACTGGCGCGCTCTGGGGCAGAGGGGGACAGTGGGTCCGGCTTGTCTTAGAGAAGATGGGCGGCGATCAGGCTCCAGTAGGAGATTTGCGGGCGATAGAAAGGCTGGTTGTGCGCGAGGCCAGGAATGATGACGAGTTCGGAAGGCGAGGCGCAGGCGGCCTTGAGTGCTTCAGCCATGCGCACTGGAAAGAGACGGTCGCGGTCACCGTGCACGATGAGCACTGGGATTGCGCAGGTAAGCAGGGCGTTCTCCGAGTCCCAGATATCGGGAACAACAAAGCGAAGCGATTTGGGAAGGGCGATGCTCATTGCGCCCTTTCTGAGCGAGGTGAAAGCGGCGCAGAGCACGAGGCGATTGGCTGGCACTTGCGGAAGAATTGCGGTAGCGATTCCGCTTCCAAGAGATAAGCCGAGAATGGAAATTGGCAACGGCGCGGCCAGTTCGCGCAGGCAATGGAATGCGGCGATTGCATCCTGCTCGGCCTGGCGCGCGTTGAAAAGCCCGGTGCCGCGGCCGAAGCCAGAGTAGTTGAAGACCATCGAAGCGACTCCGCATGTGGCCAGAAGCTGCTGCACGACGAACCAGTGCTCGACGGTCTCTCCAATGCCGTGACAGAGAAGCAGGTTTGCTCTCACATCTTTTTCATTGGGCGTTACGAACACTGCGTCGATGAGGTTGCGACCGCTGGGAATGGAATGACGGAAGACGCTGATCGGTGTTTCTATCGACTGAGGGGGTGCGATTCTACGGAAAAGCCGGTCGCGCAGAATGAGAACGCGGCTGATGAGAGTGACGCCGACGGCGAGTATCCGATGTTGCGCGTCCATCACGACAACATCCCTCTTGCGCGCGAATCAATTCGCAGGTCTGCGATTGGATACGCGGTCGAGTGCACTCCGGTTCTCACTCTGCAGCTTCGGCGGTTGGGGTCCCAGCCGTTGAAGTTTCGGGGGCCTGAGCCATGGTGGCTGCAAGCTGCTTGACGCCGCGCAGGTCGATTTTTCCGGTGCCCAGCATGGGCAGAGCCTCCACGCGGAAGAACTGATTGGCTCGCGGCTTCCATAGCGCGGGAAGATCGCACTGCGGCAGCTTTTCGAGGACGGGCGCGAGCTTTTCCGCTGAGAGCGTGGTGATGACGACGATGCGCTCACCCTTCTTTTCATCGGGGAGCGCGGATACGGCGAAGACCTGCTCGGTGACGCCGGCCAGTTCGTGCAGCTTGTCTTCGATTTTGATGTGCGGGACCATCTCGCCGCCGATTTTACTGAAGCGAGAGAGACGGTCGGTGATGGTGAGGAAGCCGTCTTCTTCCATGAGTGCAACGTCCCCGGTGGTGTACCAGCCATCGCGCAGGACTTCGGCTGTCTTCTCCGGCTTGCCGAGATAGCCTCTCATCACGTTGGGGCCTTTGACGAGCAGCATGCCCGCGGTTCCGGGAGCGACCGGTTCGCCGGTATCGAGATCGACTACGCGCACTGAAACGCCTGGGAGCGGGTGGCCGATTCTGCCGCGGCGCGCGCCGACTTGCCGGAAACCAGGCGCGCGGAAATCGCGGCCATTCACAGTGACAACCGGTGAGCATTCGGTGCAGCCATAGCCTTCAAGCGGGCGAATACCGAAGGTGTCTTCAAAGGCAAGAGCGACGCGCTCGGGAAGCTTTTCAGCGCCGACCAAAACAAATTGCAGGCTGCCGAAGCTCTCTGGAGTGCAGCGGCGCATGTAGGCTTGCAGGAATGTTGGCGTGGCGATGAGAAAGGTGACGTGATATTTCTCAACGAGTTCGCCGATGACCTGCGCATCGAGCGGATTGGGATGGAACACGACACCGACGCCGTTGGTGGCGGGCATCCACAGCGCTGCCATGAAGCCGAAGGAGTGAAAGAAGGGCAGAATGCCGAGAATTTTGTCTCGGCCATCGAGCATGAATACCTGCGACACCTGCTGGATGTTGGACATCAGGTTGAAGTGAGAGAGCATGACGCCCTTGGGATCGCCGGTGCTGCCGCTGGAAAAGATGACGGTGGCGAGGCCATCGACTGCGGAGGCTTTGCTGCCAGTTGCTTCGTAAGTCACGGGCGATGCGAGTTGGGTGCGATTTGCGCCCAGGGCGCCGCGGAGAAATGCAGATGGAATGAGCCACGCAAAGGCGAGTGCGGTCAGCTTCTCAGTGAAGCGCGGAGCAGCGAGCGCGTCTTCAAGGAACACGGTGCGGCCGGGAATGGCGAGGTTGGGAAAGCGCTCGACGAATGCCTTTGAAGTGATGACCACATCGACGCCGCACTGGCCGGCGCAGGAGGCGATGACTTCACTGGAGGATGTGTAGTTGAGATTGATGGGGATGCGGCCCAGCAGCATGAGCGCGTAGTTGGTGAGCGCACCGCCAACGGATGGAGGCAGCAACATGCCGACCATGTGCTGCTGACGGATCTGGCCGCGCAGGCGGCGCGCGATGAACATGGTCTTGGTGAGCGCGGAGGCGAAGGAGACCTTGGGGGTTTTGCCGTCGGCCATCATGAAGCGCAGCGGGTGACGGCGGGCGGTGCGCACGAAGGAGCGATCGAGTGTCTTCATGCGGCGCTTACGGCGCTGGAAGGCTTCAGCGTGGAGTTCCTGCACGGCGCCGCGCACCTGGATGGCGGTGGAAGTGGGCGGCATAGGCGTGCCGAAGCTGACAGTGACGGGATAGGGAATGCGGCGTGGAACCTTCCATAGAAAACGGCCGCGCTCAAAGCTGAAGATGCTGCCCCACACGCCATCGAGATTTACGGGAACGATGGGGACCTCGACGCCTTTCATAATGCGCTCAAGGCCACGGCGGAAGGGTAGCAACTGGCCGGTGCGCGTGATCTGGCCTTCGGCGAAGATGCAGACGATTTCGTCGTTGTTGAGAGCATCGGTGGCCGTGTGCAGAGAGCGGATCATGTCGCGCGGGCGCTGTTCGCTGGAGATGGGGATGGCCTTCATCATTTTGGCGAAGGGCTTGATGATCCTGAGTTCATAGATGCCCTTGTACATGAGGAAGCGGATGGGCCTATCCGTGGAGGCGATGAGCAGCGCGACGTCGACAAAGGACATGTGATTGCAGACGAGCAGCGCGCCGGTCTTCTGAGGGAAGTTGTCGCGGCCAATGACCTTGACGCGATAGATGGTGTGCGTGACGAAGAAGAGAATCAGACGCCCGAACCACTCCGGAAGCAGCATCAGCACATAGACGGTTCCGGCCGCGGTGATGAGGGAGGAAACGAGGATGACGCCGCGCGGATCGAGATGGATGTACTTGGTGAAAACGTAGTAAACGCCGGCAGAAAGCGAGATGCCGATGAAGGAAAGAAGATTGGAGGCGGCGATGATGCCTCCCTTGTCCTCTTCTTTTGGGCGGTGCTGAATGAGCGCATTGACGGGGACGGCGAAGAAGCCGGCCCAGAAGCCCAGCGCGCCCAGCAGGAGAGCCGAAGCGATGAGGCCGTGATGCGAGGCGCCGAGGAGCACGCCGGTGACGGTCATGCCGATGGAGCCGAGCGGAATCAGGCCGTACTCGATCTTGTTGCCGCTGAGCCAGCCGGCGATCATGCTGCCGATGCCTATACCAATGGCCAGAGTCGCGTTGAGATAGCCGGTCTTGGTTTGGCCGATGTGCAGGACCTCGGGGCCGTAGACAACGATGGTGGAAAACAGCAGCGAGCCGAGGAACCAGAAGTAGGTGTTGCCGGCGACGGCGAGGAACAGCGGCGGATCGCGGCGCATGAGCTTGATCTGCTGCCACAGGTCGCCGAAGATGTTGACGTTGAATTTCTTGTCCGGCGCGGCGGGCGGAACGTGGTCGATGAAGAAGCTGCTGAGGAGGCCGATGAACGCGAGGGACAGCAATGCGTAGCCGGCGTAGACCTCGTGGCCGTGGAAGTGCTCGGCCATGGTTGCGCCGGTGACGGTGCCGACGATGATGGCGAGAAACGTTCCGAGTTCGATGACACCATTGCCCCAGGAGAGCCGCTTGGCAGGGAGCAGTTCAGGGAGCAGGCCGTATTTGGACGGGCCGAAGAGCGCTGCCTGCGTGGCGACCAGCATGAGCGCGATGAACGAGATGGGCAGTGAATGGGTCGCCAGCCCAACGGTTGCCACAACCATGGAGCCGATCTCCATGACCTTGGTCCAAATGGTGATCTGGCGCTTGCTGAAACGGTCCGCAAGCCAGCCGCCGGGCATGCTGAAGACGATGAAGGGAACGGAGAACATCAGCGTGACGATGGAGATGAAGGTCTCGCGCTGCTCCTGCGCGAGGTTCATGCCAACGATCATCGAGAGCAGCAGGTTGCGGAGGATGTTGTCGCTGTAGGCGCCCTGGAACTGCGTGGCGATGAGGGCCCAGAATCCGCGCGTGCTGCGCGGCGCTTCAGCGGGTGCGGAGGGCGGTTCGCCGGCGAGAACGGAGTCGGTTGTGGTCATAAAGGAATGTTGTGATTCCGTGGTGCCGATTGTATCGCATTGGCGGAAAAGCTCAGTGGAATCGGAGCTCAGGGGCCAACCTACAGGAACTTGCGAATAACGGCGCCGAAGCGGGTATAGAGGAACGAGACGGCAACCAATGCAAGGCCCAACACGATGAGCGTGGTGTAGCGGTCAGTGGGCGAAAGGCTCCAGACATCGATGAGAAGGATTTTGGCCACGCTCACGAGCAGCAGGCCGAGGCCGGTGAGGCGGAAGCTGCGTTCACCCACGATCAGCGCAAAGAGAAAGACGCCGAGGCCGAGCAGGCTCCAGGCGATGGTGATGTGGCCGGAGCTGAGCTTGACGGCGAGGGTAATTGCCTCGATGCCAAATGCGGCGAAGAAGAACCACTGCTCGGGATGGCGCAGAAGCTGATTGATTTCATCCGGTAGAGAGAAGGTTGGCGCGGCGAATCGATCCTGCTTGCGCAACTGATAAGCGAAGGGGAGCGCGGCGATGAGGATGAGTGCGGCCGCTCCCAGATGAAAGAGCGGGCCGTGCCAGAAGTCGGCCGCGGATGTATCGGCGAATAGATCGAGAAAGAGCCCGCGCGCAACAACGGCAACCACCAGGGCCATGGCCTGCACGAGGAAGGTTCTTCGGCGCAGAAGCCAGGACAGCGCGAGAAGGATGGCGGCCATTCCAGCCCAGATGGGCGTGACCCAGGCTTCGCCGCCGGGCACGGGAACCCACTCGGATGGGAAGCGCCAGGCAAACCACAGGGCAATGGAAAGAGTGCCGAGCGCGTCGGCGGTGAGGCCGACGATGTATTCGCGGCGGGTGCAGCGGTCGCGGTTGGTAGTGCGCTCGAGGAGCCAGTAACCGGCGGATGCGAGAACGAGGACTTCAAGAAGCAGCGAATAGGTGAGGCTGAAATGCGGAGTCGCCGCACTGCTTGGGGCGGTCGAAAAAAAGTCAAAGAGTTTGAGAGCATAGCGGCCGAAGGCGAGCGCGACGAGAAGGTATCCCTGCCAGCGCAGGAAGCCTTTGCGGGCGAAGCGGCCGAGTTCAAAGAGCGCCAGGCCGATCAGCACCCAGACGGGCGTGAGGGCGACGGCGGAAGAGAGTTCAGCAGCGGCAAACGACAGGAGCAGCGTGGCCGCCCAGGAGTATGCAGGGCCGATGTAGCTTCCCAGGCCGCCTGGCGTTGTTTTGCGGCGCATGCCGGCGTAGAGGAGGGCGACTGCAGCGATGAGCGGAGCTTTGTGGTCCCACCATCCCTGCGTACCGAAATCCCAGAAAAACAAACCCGGGATGGAGGCGACGGCGAGGAGATCGGCTTCGAGGGCGAGGGTTTGGGTTTTGATCCAATCGGCGGCGAAGCCGAGGGCGACGACCAGTGCAAGCCAGCCAACGGCGATCCATGGGGCGGGCAGGGCTATCCACAGAGCTGAGGCAGCGGCAGCCGCGGCGAGCCAGCTTGTGGCCGGAATAGTGAGGGATTGCCACGCGGCAAGATCGAATCCAAAAGCTGTTGTTTTGGTGCGCGGAAGCGAGAGACGAGGCAGAGCTTCTGCGCGGATCCACCAGGCAGCGGCGGCGATGGCGAGCACCCAGGTCTCCGCGGCGTGGTGGCTTGGATCGGCGTATTCGAGACGGAAGAGGGCAAGCGGGGCGATGTGGTGAAAAGCGAGGACGATGGCCGTCAAGACGGTCAGCGCGTCAGATTCGAGGGCCAGCGGGGCGGAGTGAAGACGCTGCGAAACCAACGCGAGAAGAAGAAGCAGAGCGAGCCAGCCGACGGGGAGCCAGAGATCGGGCATTGCGACCCAGAGCGTTGCCGCAGCAGCGAATACGCCGAGCCAACTGACGACGGTCTGCGCGAAGCTCTGCCAGGGAGTCGAGTCAAAATCCGGGGCGCCGGAGTTGAGCGAAGGAAGAATGCGGGGAAAGAGTTCGGAGCGAATCCAGAAGGCTGCGGCGGCGAGAGCAAGGACAGTTGTCTCGGTGGCGTGGTGGCCGGGATCGGGGTAGTCGAAGCGGAACAGGGCAAGGGGCGCAACATGATGGATAGCCAGTACAGCGGCCGAGGCAAACGCGAGAATGTCGGCTTGAACCGCGAGCCGGGCGGCGTGGAAGCGATGGGCCAGGAAGACGAGCGCGAGAACCAGCGCGAGCCATCCAACCGGAAGCCACAGATCGGGCAGCGCCACCCATAATGCCGTGGCAGCGGCGGCCGCACCCAGCCAACTGATGATGCGGAGCGCAAACGCTTCAAGCTCGTTTGCGGCGATCTGCGGCCAGCGCCGTGGATAGACCTCGGCGTGAAGCCAATAAAGAGTTGCGGCCAGCACCAGGGCGACGGTGAGTGACGCGTGGTGGGCGGGATCGGGATAGTTGAGGCGGAAGAGGAGCAGGGGCCCGGCGTCGTGAAAGGCAAGCACACCGCCGGTGATGACGCCGACAAGCAAACCCAGCCCGCGGAAGAGCGGTTCGCTGAGGCGGAGTCCGGAGAAGGCGAGCACCTGCGCCTGGACCAGCCAGAGCACCGGCCAACTGACGCCGTGAAATTTGAACGGCACCGCGGAGACCAGCAGCACGGTAGCGATGGTGGAGAGCACCACGAAGGCCTGGCGGCGGCGCGAGCGCACGCGGAAGGCCAGCGCCATTTCAATTGCGCCCAACGCCATCAGCGCCCAGAAGGCCCATTCAGGATGGGCGGACTGATATTTCAGCAGGCCGAGCACGCCGATTGAATTCAAAACAGCAGACAGGCTGGAGATGCTCTCTTCCTTTGCATTGAGCGGCGTGCGCAGGACGTAAGCCGCGCGGAAGATGAGCCAGTAAAGAAGGATGAGCGCGGTGGAAGGCCAGAACTCGGTGAAGGCCGCGTGATTCGCCGGCAGTACCTGGGTGAGCCAGACAAAGTGGCTGGCGTAGACCGCGATGAGGCCGGCCAGTTCAAGCCAGGCCCAGTGGCGCTGCGTGGTGACGATGACCAGGGCCACGGCGAGCACCACGCTGGCAGCCAGGCTGAAGACCACGGTGCCGTCGGCCGATTCAAAATGGCTGGTGAGCAGCGTGATGAAGCCCAGCATGAAGGCAAGGCCGGTGACGGTCTGCGATCGGTAACGCAAGGAGTGGCCGACCATGCCGGCGGCAACCAGCAGCATGAGGACGAGGTCGGCGGCGAGGGACTCGATTACATGCGCGGCCGCGATGTGGTGCATGGCGTAGGTGGTGAAGAAGGCCAGCGCCCAGCCGCCACCAATGCCGCCGCGAGCAAAGATGCGATAGGTGGGCTTGCGCTCAAGCCATACGCCGCCTGCAAGCAGTGCGACGCTTACGGCGTATCCGCAAAGAACTTTGCCGGCCGGCCCCCAGGTTTGAAGCTTGACCGCCAGGAAGAAGGCGAGGCCGATGACCAGGATGGCGATGCCGATTTTGTTGAGCCAGTTGGCGCCGAGGGTTTGTTCGAGAGAGAAGACGGCTTCGCGCGCGGTTGCTTTCCTGTCGAAGGCGGACGGGACTGGAGCTGGGGGCTTGGGTGGTTCTACAACTGGCCTTGGAAGAACTGGCGGCGGGACGGGTGGGGCCGGTTTGGGTATTGCCGCGGGCGGAACGGGGATGGGAGGCGGCGCGGGGGGCTTGAAAGCTGCAATCGCCGGCGGCGGAGCGTGCTGAGCCGCTGTGGGAGTGGGCGGCGCCGGCTGCTGTGGTTCCGGCCTTGGCGGAGCCGGCTGAGGAACGGGCTGCGGGGCAGCCTTGATCTCTTTAGCTGGCGATTCCTGCGCTGGGTGCGGCGAAGCGCTGGCGGCTTGCGCTTTGACGAGCGAGGACAACTGCGATTGCAGAAAGCCGATCTCGCGTTCCAGGCGAGCAATGTCATCGCGCAGCGAACTGGTTGTGTCCTGGCTGCGCAGCCAGAGCACGAAGAGTCCAATCGCCAGAATAACGATGAAGAAAAATTCCATACGGATGATTGAGCGAAATTATACGCGCAACGCGGAGGAAGGCTGGGAATCGCCTGCACGCGTTGGGATTTCCTTGAAGCCGCGTGATCAGATCACCATTCCGCGGCCGGCGACCTTCCAGCGTTTGACCACCCGATCTCCGCAAACAACGTAGACGGAATCGTGCAGATTGATGCATGGACAGATATGGTTGGGAATGATGCGGAGGCGATCTCCCACCCTGACATGAGAATCTTCGGGTACGGCAAGATGGCCGTGCTCCTCAGTGAGGGCCTCAAGGGCGAAGTCCGGGTGGTCGACGACGTAGCCAAAGTGCATCTTGTCACCTGATCCGAGCCTGTCGGCAGCGAGCGTCTTGCTGCCCGCATCGATGATGGCCCGGTTGGAAACACTGGTGCTTACCACGGTGGTGAGCGCGGTCGCCGCACAGTCGGCGTAGCTGGCGGATTCGGCGTCGACGGTATTGCGGTCGTTGAAAACATAGGTTCCCGGCCGAATTTCATTGATTCCGTGAAACAGGTGGCTCTGATATGCGGCAGGGGTGTTGCCGCCGCTGACGATGGGATAGGGAATTCCGGCGGCGTCCAGCATTTCAAAAAGACGATCGTAGCGGGAGTTTTCCAAAGGGATGTCGACTCCGCGCGTGGTCCTGTTTCCCATGATGTGTCCGGGATACACCGAGACGCCTTCCCAGCGAAGGTTGGGGAGGGCCATGATTCGCCGGGCTATCTCGATCGACGCGGCTTCGACGGGCAGCCCGCACCTGCGCAAGCCCGTATCGAATTCCAATCGAACTCCGACCTCGACACCCGCCGTCTTTGCCGCTCGCGAAATGCCTTCCGCCACGAGCAGGGAATCCATCGCGACTGCGATCCGGATGCGCTTGGCCAGCTCGGCCAGGCGTCTCCATTTGCTTTCTCCCCAGACCGGATAGACGACGACAATATCGGAGATGCCCGCATCCGCCATCACCTCGGCTTCACTCACTTTGGCCACCGTGATTCCCGCCGAGCCATACTGCACCTGCAGGCGGCCAATCTCTGGAATCTTGTGTGTCTTGGTGTGTGGCCGCAACGCAATCCGATGCGACGCGCAATAGTCTGCCATCCCGCGAAGGTTGCGATCGAGAATGTCCTGATCGATCAGCACTACTGGAGTCTCAAGGTCATTGATATGCATTGAAATATCCTGGCAGTACAGTTACATAACAACCCCTGGATTCACAACTACGCGGCCATTCCCGATGACCGCTCAATCATGAGAGTCATTCATCCTCTGCAATTAAGATGGGCTGCGCGCAACAGAGCGTGCTCGGCCGCAAAGGGCATTTCAATTCTTGATCTGGCGAAACAGATGAATCTCGACGGGGCTTCCAATGCGAAGCGGGTGTCGATGGCAAAAGATAAAGATCACTATAAGCTGGCATTCGACAAGACGAAGGTGAATCGCTTTGGACTGCCGTTGGACAATCGTGCGACCTACGCCAAACTGGATTGGACGCTCTGGGCCACAACGCCTGCGCGCAACCCGGTGGAGTGTTTACCAGGACAGATGCCATGATAGAGTCTAAAAGCAAAGCCGTTCTAAAGAGTTGAGGCTTCCTTTGGGCTGCGACTATGGCTGTCCTTGCTCCGTGAGGATTGTGCTGGGGTCGTTATCGCCAACTTGCCACCAATGTTTCTAAACCCTGAACCTCCCTGATCGGGTTGAGGATGAGCATTGCATGTTTCCGATCGGGTTGACATGCTGGTTACTGACGGATTCCCCGACGCGCTCCAGGGGAAAAGATCAGATGGATGGAAGAGGACAAGATGATGGTTGATGATCCAGGAACAGACCGTGGAAGCTTTGTGCCGAGCCGCCGTGAATTCCTGGCGGGATTGGCGGCGCTGGGACTTGCACGGTGGACAGAGCCGGCATTTGGAGCAGGCGCAGGTTGGGCTGGCTGGAGCGGATTGCCGGACCGCCCGGAGGCGCAGCCGCTGGATTTCCACGCGCTGGCGAATGCCTTCGACGCCTACGTGATGGACCCGGCCCACGGAGTGAATCTGCGGGCGAAAGACGGACGGCAGGTGTTTCCTTCAGCGCTGGAAGGCGTGGAGGATGGCGGGCTGACAACCTATGGGCCGATGGCGCTCGGCAAGGAATTGCGTGGCGAGGGACTGGTGGGGTTGGCTGCTTCACTGGCCGGCTACTTCAGTGAGCCGTATGGGCTGTTTCTCGACAGCGACGGAGCCACGCTGTGCGAGTACTGGTACCTGATGAACGTGACTGCGATGGCCTACGGGCTGATCCAGCTCCGTTTCGCCAAAGACGCGGAGTGGCTGGCGCGGGTGGAGAAAAGTGCGGCGCGGCTGCAGGCCATGGCGAAGCAGATCAAGTACGACTTCAACGACCAGGGCTACGACTTTTCAAAGAGGGCTACATTTACCAACCAGGACATCTACCGGCAGCCGGATGCGGTGGGTGGATACAGCTACGCGATGCTGCTGGCCTGGAAGTTGACAGGGAAAGAGTTCTGCCTGGCAGAAGCCAAGACCGGAATCGATCGCTACCTGGATTTTGCAGCCAACCCGTGGTACGAGGTGCCGAGCGGCGCCATGGCGGTGATGGCGGCTGCCCGGCTGGAAGCGATGGGTTATCCAACCAACACAAAAAAGGCGCTGGGGTTTGTGTTGGACTCGAATGCCGGCCTGATGGCCACCGGGCGATGGGGTGGACATGAGGTCAATGGGCTGCTGGCGGGATTCCGCACCGAGCCCCCCGGCCAGGTTTACAGCATGGAGTCGATGGTGACGCTGCCTTATCTGTTGCCTGCTGCCCGCTTCCGCCCGGAACTGGCCGAGGAAATAGCGCGGTACGCACTGAACGCGGCTGCGAACCTGCGCTGGTTCTATCCGCAGTATCTGCCGCGCGAGAACCAGAGCCGGCCGGAATTGCCGCCGATGATTCCCTACGAGCGGTTGAGCCGGGAAGAAAAGGGCCATAGTCCCTATGCAACGGGAGACTTTGCGGGGCACCGCTCGATTTATGGCGGCGCCTACGTGATGTGGCTGGACAAGATGATTCAGCCGCAAGGCGATCCATGGTTGCTGCGCTGGGATCTGGCCAAAACGAACTTTCTGGATCGCGACCTCGCCCCGGCATTTCTCTATTACAACCCTGGGCCGGGCGACAAGCGTGTGACGGTGGAGATCGCGCCGGGTCCAAGGCGGGTCCACGATCTCTCCCATGACCGGCTGCTGCCGTCCCACGGGGGGAAGGTTGAGTTGACGCTGGCTCCGGGCGAGGCTCGGGTGATTGAGATTCGGAGCTAGGGATGAATCAGGCGCGTGGCGACGATCGAGGTAGCGTTGGGCGCGCCGGCGACGGCCTGGGTGCGGATCAGGGCCTCAAAGTAGATGGGCTGGCCAGGGGCGCCGGAGATGCCGAGGGCCTGCTGGAGCTTCTGCCGGTTGCCGGCATCGGCCAGAAAAAGGCCGGCCGCCTCCGTGCCCTCCTGTTGCAATCCTTGCAGGATAAGAACGCTGCCGCGTCCGTTGGCTAACGGCAACAGGGAAATGGTGGCGTAGTCCTCGCCTGAACTGCCGGTGAAGGCCAGGCCTTGATAGGTATCCTGCTCGCCCTTCCTCGGATGGACGTTCTGAAAAAACTTCAGGCTTTCGCCCACCACGCCCTCGCGTTCCTGGAAGTTGAGCTTGTCTTGAAAATAGGAGACCCACGGGTTGGAACTGGGGCTGCCCACAAAGACAAAGGTGCCCTGCTCAAGATCGCGGGGACGCAGCTCCCGGGCCGAGCGAATGGCCAGCCGGTCGCGCGAATTGCCGCTCAACCGCATGAGCGTGTCCACCACCACCAGGTCGGCATATGAGGTGAGCAGTGAGCCGGAAAGGTACTTCATGACTCGCGCTTCGCGAGCCGTAGGGTGAGCGTTGGAGAGTGAGGCGCCGCTCCTGTAGGAAGGGCTCAGATACTCGTCCAGCGTAACCGGCTGCTCGTCGATAAGCCGGATCATGCCGTAATTGATGTCGGCCACTACCACCTGAACGGCTCCATTGCCTGAATCGAAGAGCGTGGCAAGAGGCCAGGGCGGCGGAACTGGTGCGGGAGCCGCAGGATGGCGAAACCAGGACACCAGCGTGGTGATGAGAAACAATGCGGCGAGTGCCCAGGGCAACAGTTGGAGCCAGTGTTTCAGGTCCTTACGCGCGGCCGCAAGTACGGGAATCGCGACAGCCCGTTGCTCGGCGGGGCGAAAGAGCGTGGTGTACGCCCCTTTCGGAATCTCGACGATAGCCGTTTCTTCACGGCCTTCCCCGTCGAAGTATTCATGCAGCTTGAGTCGTAACTGGCGGACGTGTACGCGGACCGAGCTGTCTTCCACGACGCTGTAATCCTGAGGTTTGCCAAACACGGCGCTGCCGATGCGGTGCTCGCTTAGATCCTGGATCTGGCCGTGCAAAGTTCTCTCCGCCAGAAAGCACAATAAGTCTCTTAGTCGAGCCGACTTCTGGAAGGGAGAACTGGCAGTGATCCTTTCGATCAATTGCCAGCGCGTGTCTGCTCGAAGAACCGGATCCACTTCCATCATCTGCGATTCGTCCCGTCTCCATTCGACTTAATCAGAAAGTGAGCAGTTTTATACACGATCTGAAAGGAACAAAGGTCGATGCATCGTAGCACACGCCATGCGGAAGAGAAAGACCCGTGTGGAACTGCAACCTTTCTGAAATCGGCCGAGAATGTTTGGGGTTGATTGAGTGGTGGGCCTGCATCAGTTCCTCTCAAGACACTTCACCGCGCAGATTCCGGCCCCAGCGGTCAGATCCTCGCAAGTCTCTTGCGTCTTTCTGTGTATTTCAATGCGATTCACATGTAATTCGCATTGATTCTCAATGATTTCTTCGGTAAATCCCTTTCGCGAGGTATGGGCTTTCACCGAGGGTTACCTCTGGCTTTCGAACACCGTTTCGTTTCGTTGCAAAACGGCGCGCGAAAGACCGATACTCCAGCACCCCAAAGGGCTCATGATAAACGATCTGGCGCAACGTTTTCGAGAGAACCCCATACTCCGGCCGCAGGACATCCGCCCGAGCGTGGAGGGCATGGAGGTGACATGCCTGCTGAATCCGGGAGTCTTCCGCTTTGAGGATAAGACCTGGTTGCTGGTCCGGGTGGCGGAGCGTCCGGCGCAGGTCCCAGGCAAAACCTCGTTTCCGATTCTGAGCCCGGACGGCCATCTTGAAGTGCTCGAATTCAACTCGAGCGATCCAAGACTCGATCTGAGCGATCCCCGCGTGATCACTTTTGACGGGCGCGATTATCTGACCACCCTCTCCCACCTTCGCCTGCTGTCGAGCGAGGATGGCATTCACTTTGCAGAGCCGGCGCAGAGCCGGGTGCTGATGGGAACCGGTGAACTGGAGACCTACGGCATCGAGGACTGCCGCGTCTCGAAGATCGATCGAACCTACTATCTGACCTACACGCAGGTCTCGGACAACGGGGTGGGTGTTGGCCTGAGGAGCACGCGCGACTGGAATGAGTTTGTGCAGGAAGGCATGATCTTTCCGCCGCACAACAAGGATTGCGCGCTCTTCGAGGAACGGATCGGCGGCAGCTATTATGCGCTCCACCGGCCCAGCAGTCCGGAACTTGGCGGCAACTACATCTGGCTGGCCGAGTCGCCCGACCTGGTTCACTGGGGCCGGCATCGCTGCCTGGCGCATAGCCGAGAGGGCTTCTGGGACAGCGCCCGCGTGGGTGCGGGAGCGGCGCCGATCAGGACCAGCGCAGGCTGGCTGGAGATCTATCACGGCGCGACGAAGGAGAACCGCTACTGCCTTGGCGCGCTGCTGCTGGACCTCAACGAACCCTGGCGCGTGTTGGCGCGCTCTGAAACTCCCATCATGGAGCCGCTGGCCCCTTACGAGCAGGAGGGCTTCTTCGGCCAGGTCATCTTTACCAACGGCCACCTTGTCAGCGGCGACCACCTCACCATCTACTATGGCGCCGCCGACAGCGTGATCTGTGCGGCTCGCTTTTCAATCCAGAGCATTCTCGCCAGCCTCGCTCCAACCGCGGGGGCGAAGTAATGAACCGTCTGCGCAAGGAGTTCGAGGTCTTCCTCAGTTGCCCGCACTCCATGCAGGTATTGATGGTCTCGAACATGATGTATGCCCTGGTCCTGCCGGTCATTGAGATCTTCGTCGCGGCCTATGTCATGAGGAACTCGCACGCCGTGGCCAAGGTGGTCACGTATCAGCTATCCATCTACGCCGCGACACCGCTGGCGTTCTATTTGAACGGGAAGATGCTTGGCCGCGTGGGAGCCAAGCACCTTTACGCAGCCGGAATGATTCTGTCGGGCGTGGCCATGGTGCTGATGATGAACCTCAGCATCCTCACGCCCATTGGGGTTGCGACTTCGGGCCTTACCATGGGCCTTGCCACCGGCCTCTTCTGGGCCAACCGCGGATACCTGGCGCTGACTGCCACCAACGATGGCAACCGGAACTACTACTACGGCCTGGAAAACTTCGTCGCGGTCCTGGCCGCCGTCGTAGTTCCTGCCTTGATCGGCTGGTTTATCAGCGGAACCACTCTCTACGGCTGGCTTGGCGGAATTCCCAATCGCGCCTATCACATCATCGCAGGGGTTGTGTTTGGCCTCACGATTCTCGCCGCCGGCATTCTGGAGCGCGGAACATTCCGCAGCTCCACCTACACGCGTTTCGTGTTCTTCAAGTTTCATCCTCTGTGGTGGCGGATGCTGGAGCTGGCCCTGCTGAAGGGCCTGGCCCAGGGTTACATTGTCACGGCGCCGGCCATGCTGATCATGCTGCTGGTTGGCCAGGAGGGAACGCTGGGCGCAACCCAGGCCATCGGCGGCGTGTTCTCGGCCTTCCTCATGTACACGGTTGGCCGCATCGCCGCACCGCGCCATCGAATTGTTGTCTTTACTGCCGGACTTCTCCTGTTCTTTTTCGGAGCAGTTACCAACACAGTGCTCTTCAACGCCGTCGGCGTGCTCATTTTCATCGCCTGCCTGATCGTGGCAAAGCCTCTCCTCGACCTTGCCTATTACCCCATCGAGTTGCAGGTGATCGATGCCGTCTCCCGGTTGGAGAATCGCACCGAATACGCCTACATCTTCAACCACGAATTCGGACTGTTTACAGGCCGCTTGCTGGGTTGCGGTCTATTCCTGGCCATCGCTTACGGGTGGTCTGGAAACGCGGCTCTCAAATACGCATTGCCAGCGATTGCGCTGGTGCAGTTGTTGTCTATCCGGGTAGCTGGCCAGATCTCTCGGGGTCTGGATAAAGCGGGAAACACCTCCCCCGTCCCAGATTTCCCCGGACGTGTTTCGGAGGCATGAGGACCATGTTCAAAAGGAGACACACAATGATCCACACAAGTCTAGCGGCGAAAAGACCGTGGCGTTTGGCGGCCTGGCTGCTGGTTATGCTCTGCCTCGCGGCAGGCATTCCCAGTCTGGCGCAATCGGGTCGCGGCACGTTGAGCGGCTCGGTAAAGGACACAACGGGCGCGAGTATTTCAAACGCTTCCCTCGAACTGACGGAGACAAATACAGGAAGTCGCTACGACACAAAGGCGAGCAGCGAGGGCCTGTTCACATTCCCTGAACTCCAGCCCGGGGCTTACACCCTCGCAGTCAGTTCGCCGGGGTTCGAGTCTTACACGCAAAATGGAATTACTGTGTACGTGGGCAGCACGGCTACAGTGAATCCGGTGTTGCAGGTTGGTGCGTCCGCACAGACGGTCACCGTAAACAGCGATGCTTTGCAGTTGCAGTCGCAGTCGTCCGATATCGGCACGACGGTGCCGAGCGAACTGATTGAAGACCTCCCGCTCTTTTTCGGCGGAGAGCCCCGCAATCCGCTGCAATTCGTGACGATAACGCCTGGGTTTTCCGGAGTGATGTCGAACTCCCCGACAGAACAGGGCGGCTTCAAGCTCAATGGCGGCCAACAGTCCGGCACAGACATTTTCGTGGACGGTGCCACCATCGAACTGGCATCCGCCAACTTGCAGATGAACTACGGAGTCAGCGTGGAGGCCGTGCAGGAGTTCAAGGTGATGACAAATACCTTCGACGCTCAGTACGGAAGAATGAGCGGCGGTCTTGTCAACCTGGTGACCAAGTCGGGTAGCAATTCCTTGCATGGATCGGTCTATGACAACCTGAAAAACAAAAGCTTGGATGCCAATAGCTGGATCAACGATCTGGAAGGCTCGCAGAAACCGATCGACACACAGAACGATTTCGGCGCCATTATCTCGGGCCCGGTCTACATCCCCAAGCTCTACAATGGCCGCAACAAGAGCTTCTTCATGTTCAACTATGAAGGCTTCCGGTACAACGTCGGAGGAAGCGGCCTGAACTCGGCGCCTACACAAGCCATGGCGGGCGGCGACTTTTCCGCTCTGCTGCAGCCGACTACGGTGTTTGGAAATACCTTCCCGGCGCACACTCTCTACGACTACTCCACGTGCACGGGTGCGAATCAGGGACAGCCATGCCAGCCCTATGGCGGGTTTGCCAATCCGACGAACATCATTCCCGCTAGTCAGGAAGATGCGGTCTTCAAGGCCGCGGTCCCCTATCTGCCCATTGCGCCATCGACCGCGACCTCGCCCTACCTGAATCTCTATCAGACGTCGATGAGTAGAACCGATGCCAATATGTACGAAATTCGCTTCGACCAGAACATAGGTGCGAAACAAAAAATCAGCGGCAGCTACGACTACGACTGGCGCCCGACGGGGTATGTCATTAACGGCGCTCCACTGGATGCGAGCTCGACCAATCAGAGGACCCATTACGTTCGCTTCGGTTATGACTATATCTTCAAGCCCAACCTGTTGAATCACTTCAACGCAGGCTTCAGCCGCCGCTATCGTCAAGAGTTCAGCGGCATCGGGAGCTACGGCGGGGACTGGCCGGACAAGATTGGACTGAAGGGAGTCATGAACACGACTTTCCCGCAGATCAGTTATAACTATCCGGACGGTGCAGCCATGCCCAGCAACGGAGCCGATCAGTTTTACGACAACACGTATCAATATGACGACAATGTTTCCTGGCAGCATGGCCGTCACAGTTTCACATTCGGGGCGGAAGTGCGCTTGCAGGAGTTCAATATAGACATCCTGACCAATACGTCCGGAAATTTCAACTTCGGCTCCGGCACAACCAGCACTCCGGACCAAACCCAGCCAAACTATAGTCAGTCCGGTTTTGGATATGCGAGCTTCTTCCGCGGCGCCGGTTCCGGCGGGGAAATCGCGCTACCCGAGGAACTTGGATGGCGAGTAAAGTACTACGCGGGATTCATTCAGGACGACTGGAAGGTTACTCCCAGACTGACTGCCAACTTAGGCTTTCGGTACGAAGTCCCCACACCCGTCACCGAGGCTCACGGTCAGCAGTCGTTCATCGATCCGACGCTTCCCAATCCCGGAGCGGGCGGACTTCCCGGCGCCTACGAGTTCCTGGGCTCCGGCGCGGGCAGAACCGGCTCTAACAGTTCGCAGAGCACATTCAAAGACTCGTTTGGCCCGCGTGTTGGGTTCGCGTTTCAGGCAAACCCCGGCACCGTTGTTCGCGCAGGATACGGAATCTACTATCAGAACCTGAAGATCGGCGGCTTTGGTGAAAACGACTCACAGGGCTTCTTTGGGAGTTACAACTACCCTGGTTCTGTCACACCGCAGACTCCGGACGTGGTTCTCTCGCAGATTACGGCTTACCCCGGACCGACGCCTCCGTTCATCAATCCCACGGTAATGAATGGCCAGGGCCCCACTTTCATCATGTCCAAGACAGCTCGTCCAGGGACCACCCAGACCTGGACTCTCGATATCGAACAGCAACTTCCTGGAAAATTCATGGTGGATATGGCGTATGTCGGCGATCATGGCGATCACCTGCAGTCCTTCATGCACGATCCCAACCAGGGACTTCCAGCCAACATGGCGCTGGGCAGTTGCCTCTACCAAAACATCGCCGCCCAAGGAGCGGGTACAGCGTGCGCGGGTCAAGCTCTTGTTCCGACGCCGTATGCGGGATTCAGCGGCACGGTTTCTCAGGCACTGAGGCCATTCCCGCAGTATGCAAATGCGGTGGTGGATTCTGTCACAATGTCTGATCCTTTCGGCGTCTACACGTATCAGGCCGCGCAGATTCAGGCGCAAAAGCACTTGTCGGCGGGGCTTACGATGCTCGCAAACTATACCTGGGAGAAGACCATCACCAATGCGGATTCGGAATATCCGCTGCAATCGAATTGGAACGGGAATGGCAACTCAGGAGCTCTGAACACCTACAACCTGAAGGTCGAAAAGGGGCTTAGCCAATACGACATTCCGCAACGCCTCATTCTGAGCTACACTTACCAACTTCCCTTCGGCAAGGGCAAGCCATTTGCCAATCAGGGAACTGTTCTCAACGCGGTTGTTGGCGGGTGGCAGATTGCCGGCGTCCAAACCTACCAGAGCGGGACCCCACTTTCGGTTAGTTCTCCAGGCTGGGACTCCGGAATCTTTGCTGGCGGGGCTCTCGGAGCCAACTCCCGTCCCAACTATGTCCAAGGGCAGGATATGAATGGCTATCACGGCGGCGGCTGGGTGTGGGGACAAAGCCGGCGATTGAACCCGGCGGCGTTCACTCTCGCACCCAACTTTACCTTTGGCAATGCACCGCGGGCACTCACGGTTCGCGAATTCGCCAGCCACGAAGAAGACATGAACTTCTCCAAACAGATTCCCATGCATTCGGAAAGGGTGAAAACAATCTTCCGAATGGATTTCTCCAACGTGTTCAATCGGCCGGGGCAATATACAGGCTTTGATACCGGGGCCGCCGACGGTAACTTCGGCATGGCCTCCGGCAGACAAAACTCTCCACGCAGCATTCAAGGTAACCTTCGAGTATCGTTCTAACACATGACAATCTCGCGGGCCTCTTCACTGAGGTCCGCGGGATAGGATAAAACCATGTTCCGCATCCCCTCTGGGCGATTTAAACTGCTCCTGGGCGTCATCGCGATTGCCTTTGTCCTGTCGTCATCGAGCCGCGCGCAGCAAAGCAGCTCCCAAGTGCAGCAACACTTCCTCGCCGCCCAGCAAGATCAACAACAAGGCCTGCTTGACGCGGCAGCACATGAATATCAGACCGTCCTGCGTCTCCAGCCGGAATTACCCGAAGCATATATAAATCTTGGGTTGGTTTACTACGCTCAGGCTAAGTTTGATGAGTCAGCCCGCGCGCTGGCCGCGGCGGCGAAGTTAAGGCCCGGCATGCGCGGTATAAGTCTCTGGCTTGGAATCGACGATGTGAAGTTGAACAGGCCGCTGCAGGGCGTAGTGCTCCTGCGCGATGCCATTCGGCAGGATCCCACCGACAAACTGGCGCAAAGCTGGTTGGGAACGGCCCTTTGGGATGCCGGGCAGACGGATGCAGCGTTGCTCCAACTGCGAAAGGCCGCTGCGCAATTTCCGGACGATCCGGATTTTCTGTTCGCGTGCGGCGAGGCCTATGGCAAGGCGGCAAGCCAGGAAACAGAACAACTCCTCAACGAATCATCGGGGACAGCGCTCTCCGATCTGATCTACGGAACTCACTACGCCGATGAGCGCGAGTGGATAAAGGCCGAGGGCCATCTGCGCCGCGCAATTGAGCGCGACCCACACTCGATCGAGGCGCGCCTGGAACTGGCCAAGGTGTTTGTTGAGCAAGCCAACCTGCCGGCCGCGCAGGAGCAGTTGGCGCATGCGTTGGAACTGGCGCCTCGGTCCGCCGCCGCGCTGGCTCTGAGCGGCGAAGTCTCCCTTCTGATGCGGCACCAAGCAGAGGGCCTCGCGCACATTGACAGGGCCATCGAAATCGACCCTGCCGCGGCGCTGGATGCTTTGGGGCTTCCTCAAGAAAACCAGATCTTCAACGAGCGAGAGGACTCCGCACTGCTAGCGCTGTGCCGCGAGGCGACTCAGAAGCTGGAAGCGGATTTCGTCTCCAGCCCAGCCGGAGAAACTGCCAAGGCGGCGCTGCTTGGCCTGGCTGGCGATGAGGCCGCGCTTCAGGCATATCAACGGATTGACACTGCGCGAACAAGCGTAAGTCCGACGGCGAGCGCCTTCGCGCAGGCAACAACCGACCTTCATCGGCACCGCTATTACGAAGCGGAGTTACTCATTGAGCGCTGGCTCGCAAGCCATCCCAATGACCGCGTCGCGCGCTATCACCTGCTTCTTGCGCGACGCGGTATCTCCATGTCGCAATTGGCCCGTTTAATCACGGAGTCGCCGGAGTCCTATCATCTGCACCAGTTGCTCGGCCAACTCTATGTAGGTCGCGAGGAGGACGACAAAGCACTCACTGAGTATCTTGCAGTAGCCGCCGCCCGGCCCGATCTTCCTGGCGTTCATTTTTGGCTCGGGCATCTTTACTGGAAGCATGGCGACGCGGACCATGCGATCGCGGAACTGACCCGTGAATTGGAACTCAGTCCCGGCCATCCCGAATCGGAGGCGGAACTTGGCACGGTTCTGGTAGCCGAAGAGCGTGCCGCGGAGGCGATTCCGCACCTCCAATCGGCGATCCACAGCAAGCCAGATCTTTGGCCTGCCTATGGGCAACTGGGCCGGGCATATGCAATCGAAAAAAACTACCCCCGCGCCGAAGAAGCGCTGAAGGCTGGCTTGGCGCATGACCACGATGCCTCCACGCATTATCAGCTTGCCCTGGTTCTTCGCGCCGAAGGCAAGAGCGCGCAAGCGGCTCAAGTTTTTGCCGAGGTGCGCGCCATCAAGACGGAAACAATGGCCGCTCCATCTACCGACGATGCCGCGGCCGAAGGTGCACCACGCGGAGGAACCAAGCAATGAGAGGTCGTTGGATGATTGCTTTTGCATTCATGTGGACTTCACTGTCTTGGTCGCAAGGCGCGCAGTCCACGGCGATGGAAGATGGAGTGAGGCTGATCCGCGAAGGGCGTTTTGATCAGGCGCTGGTCAAGCTTCAACAGGCGCATCTTATTGCTCCACGCAATGCCACCATTGAAAACCTGCTTGGGATTACCGAGACTCAACTCGGCCATATCGACGAAGCCGGCAGGCACTATCGCAATGCGATCCGGCTTGACCCCACGCAAGCCGCGCCGCACCGGAATCTCGGCTTCAATCTGCTGAACTCCAGGGACTACTCCCATGCGGAGCCGGAGTTGCGCGAAGCATCTCGACTGGATCCCAATGACAAGTTTGCCCATGACTATCTGATGCTGCTAATGCTTGCTACAGGACGCGACACCGAGGCGCTCGCGGAGGCAGCCCAGGCAGGCGAGTTAGTAGACCGCGATCCCGAAGCCAGCGCCGCATTGATTGAAGCGGAGGTTCGCATGGGACGCGCGGAGGATGCAAGTGGCCGACTCCAACGTTTGGAGCAGACCGACCAGATCTCGCCTGCGCGCGAATATTCAATCGCTGTCCTGCTGAGCCAGCGCGCCTTGTATACCCAGGCGGCAAATTCTTTCCGGCGAATCGCCACGCTCGATCCCTCGTGGGAGAACCGCTATAACCTGGCGCTGGCATTCCTCTATGCTCAGCAACCCGCTGAAGCGGCCACGCTCCTTGCCGCATTGCACACAGAGCGGCCCACGCATGCAGACACACTCATGTTTCTCGGGTCGGCATTTGAGATGCAGCAAAAAATGCCCGAGGCTTTGGAGGCCTACCGCGCCGCTCTCGTCGCCGACCCGACCAACCCGGACAGGACACTCGATTACACGCGACTGCTGATGGATATGGACCGATACGATGAAGCAATCCAGGTTGTCCAGACGGGTGTTGGAGACACTTCTTCGACGGCCCTCCAACTGCGCCTGGGCGCGGTTGAGATGGTGAAGGGGGACTATCCCGCGGCGCGCGATGCATTCCATGCCGCGCTCGCCGTTGATCCCACGCTCGATGCCGCATATGTCGGTCTCGCGCAGACCGATGCCCGCCAGGGCAACGACGTTGACGCAATTCACATCCTTGAAGCGGCGCGCGAGAAGCTCCCCGATCATTATCCGCTCGAGTATTACTTTGGCCTGTTAGCCAGTCGCCTGGGCCGCGAGCAGGAGGCGGTCGTTGCGTTTGAAAACGCTGCACGGCTGCAACCTGCTTCTCCCGATCCATTCTTTGAATTGGGCAAGGTGTACAGTGCGCAACAGAATTGGCCGCAGGCTCGACTGGCGCTGGAGCGCGTCATTGAATTGAATCCGCAGTTCGTCCCCGCCCACTACCAGTTGAGCCGCGTCTACACGCATCTTGGTTTGAACTCCAAAGCCGAATTGGAGGCGCAGCAAACCCACGTGTTGGTGGATACGCAGCGCGATCAGGCGCTCCGCAAGCAGCGCGAACGTGCCGCGAGTTTCCAACCGCACTCGGCCGCGACGGCTTCTCCCTTGCCGTGAACGCGGAATCACTCATCTCTCCACAAACGCTGGAATCTCCTGGCTGAGAATCCTGAACATTGCGAGGAACAAAGACAATGACCTCATTTGAGTATCTTGATCGGCGCAAGTTCCTTGCGCTCTCGGCATTGACAACAGCGGCAACCCTGCTGCCGAATGCGTCCCACGCCACTCCAGCATCTGAATCCGGCTCTATTTCTCTTCTGGTGGCAGGGGACGCCCAAAGTGGATATGGCGTGACGATCCTCTATCGGGGTCAAGTCATCGCGCGGCATCATAAGGGCGGAGAATTCTCAGCTGTCTTTCAAGACAGCGAGCGGAGCCTCGAAGACCGAATCGATGACTGGAAAGCCACTTCGTGGAAAGGCGATCGGACGCGGATCACTCTTACCGGCGAGGCGCATCTCTCTAACCTGCGCACCACTGTCTTCGCCGATGTCCAATACGAAGTGATCAATCAGCAAGTGGTCAAGAAGACGATTCAGTTACGCCAGGCAGATATGTATGTACTGCTCTACCAACTGACCAATCGTCTCGAGCCGGAGGCTGCGCCCGCAAAGCTTTGGAGTTTTGACCATCCCGATTGCAAAGGCGGTCCATTGCATGAGTACTTTCCCGCTGCAGGCTTCCGCACAGCCGGCGGCGTAACCGTTGGGTTGCTCACCGATTCAGGATATCGCAATCAATGGAGCCGGATCATACGGCGAGATGGAACACCTGTGAAACCTGCGCCTGCCGGTATTCCCGATCTGAATCTCTACTTTTTGCCCGAGGTAGCCGATCGCGAGCAGCAAGGCACGTTCATCCAACAGACATTCGGAGAGGCAACGGTCCAGTTGTCCGGCGAGGGTTCCCATACACCGGTCGAACTTCCGGTCTCTTCCAAGTGGAAGAGGAATGGTCAGATTCAAGTCGACCAACAAGACGGCCTCGTCAAACTGGTTTCAAGGGACAGAAAGGACTGCGTGCTTTTGCCTTTCTCGGCAAAGGCGGGCGAAGTCCATGCCGTTCATCTCAAGTACCGCTGCGAGGCTGCAATACAAGTTCACGCATGGGATGTCGACAGTGGGTTCAACAAACTCGGCGATCTCACACTGTTCAATGACACGGCGCCAGCGTCGCCCGCAGTTTTTTCCGACTTTCATTTCTCCTTTGTGATACCCGCGCTGCAGGGAACGGGCGCGGCTCTTGCTCTGTCGCTGACCGACTTCATTCCAGAAGGCGCGAGCCATGATCCCGGCAGGCTGCCCTCAATTGAAGTACGCGATATTGAACTCCTTCGAGTTGCCACGCGCAGCGAACCATCTCGCCGCTTGGAGATGGGACACCAGCAAGCCACGACTGTGTTCATCTTTGCGAATGAGGACGTTCCTGACACGATTCGCGGCTATCGCCTCGCCAGCGAGCTTCACCTGGCTGAAGGCCTGGGCTTCAAAGGGGGCGAGACCGAAAAGGTGCTCTACGCAGACGTGATGATGTTGAGTTGGGATGCAGAAGCGGGGGAGGGTCGTCCCATGTTGGCTCCCAGCATCTGGTATTCAGCCGCTGGTGAAATGTACCTGCGCGACAGCTTCTACGCACTCAACGGCATTCATAACCGCGAGTTGAACGAGAAAGTCTTTGCTTCCTGGGCCGACAATCAGGGCGAACACGGCGCCATCAACACTCTGATGGAACCCGAGATCGCCAACGTGGAACGCAAATCCAACGACTCAACCCCGTTGTGGCTGATGTGGGCTCTGCTGAATCGTCGCCGCTTCGGTACTTTGCTTGACATGGATAAGATCCGTCGAGCCGCGGAGTACTGTCTCGCAACCTACGATCCTCAACGGGAGGCCATCTGCGCGGCGCAGTTTGTCGTCGGTCAGCTCGACGTAATTCAATATCCTGAAGGCACGAGGATTCTCTGCGAAAACCAGGGCATATTAGCGGTACTGCTGAGAGTCATTCGAGAACTTCGGATTCCGGAAGTCAGCGCATCCATCTCAGAAAGCTACATTGCAAAGGCTGAGCAGGCATATCGCAGCTACTACGATGCCGAGCGCGGCTTCTTGTTTCCCGCGCGCAATATCACCGATGCTATCGGTTTCTCCGATATCTTTCCCGAGTTTCTTTCTCTTTGGCTTTTCAACCGGCCGATTCTGACGGATCAGATGGTTGTCAGTCACCTCGACCACATTCCGGTCATGCTACCCAGGGAGGATTGCCCTCACCCCATTGAAGGCGGCACGGTGAGGCCGATCTTTATCGGCCTGCCGAAAGGCAAAGAGTGGAGTTACTTTACGGATAAGTGGCATCCGATGGTCAGCGACTCCTACGCGGCAAGTTATGCGGACAAAGCAGCTGACGGCATTTATTACAACGGTGGCAGTTGGATGAGGATAGAGATCTGCGGCTATGTAGCTGGGAAGCTGCATGGATGGAAGAGGGCAGACCATGCGATTGCCAACCGTCTGTGGGCAGAGACCCACGCAGACGAGGACTTTCCAACGAGTCAGGAGTACTTGCCGACCTATGCAGGAAATCTGTTTTATGGATTTCACCGGGTATTCGCCTGGAACGCGTTCGTGCTCCAGGCTCTGGAAATTGCCAGATTGCGGGAACCGGCCATGGATCCCGGTTACTCAAAAACAGCTCCACCAGTTTTCGGCTAGGGATTGAAGAGCGTCAATTCGTCAAAAATCGCGGATGGGGATGAGATTTGATTTGGGTTTCACCCCTTACGGCATAGTCTGGCGTCCTACCTTGTCCAGCAGGGGAAAGACCCCAAGACAGTTCAGACACTGCTCCGCCACGCAGGCGTCGCAACCACCCTCGGAGTTTACGCCCATAGCGAGCCCCGAACGATCGCACAAGGGGATATGCTGACGACGTTCTTTGCCTCGACCTCAACGGTCCAGTAGAACACACAATTGGAAGCATTCTGCTGGATGCAACGGTATGCCGTCACCGGGTTCAGAGTAGTGCCGCCAGGGAACTGGTACGGGGGCAAAAAGGCATCATCGATGGCCAAGAGGAGCCAGAGTGCCTTGCGAGAGAGAACAGATGACTCGTTGACCAGAGAGGTTTGACCGCCTCGCCGGCGCAGCGGCGGTCTACCAGACCTTGCAGATTTGTTCTGCGGGACGCACCATCGGCTGACCCGCTTTGCACGCGAAGGCTTTGGCGAATTCAGGCATGTTTACCAGGACGCCATTAATGCGGTATTTTGCGGGCGAGTGAGGATCGGTGGCAGCGCGCACCCTGAGATCGTCAGGGCGCTCGTTGGCACAGTCCCACTGGGCATATCCGACGAAGAAGCGCTGCTCCGGCGTCAAGCCGTCCAACGACTGAAGGCTCATATCTCTTGTCTTGCTTTGCCATGCCATGAAGGCGAGGATCTCGCCGCCAAGATCAGCCACATTTTCGCCCAGCGTAAGCTTGCCGTTTAAATGAACATCATCGACAGCTACATAGGACGAATACCGATCGTCGACGCATTTGGTTCGCGCGTCGAATTTTTCACGATCTTCCTTCGTCCACCAGTCTTTCAGGTTGCCCTTGGCGTCGAACTGGCTGCCCTCATCGTCGAAGCCGTGGGTCAGCTCATGTCCGATGGTGCCGCCGGTATCTCCGTAGTTAGGGGCATCGTCCATCCCGCGGTCGTAGATGGGCGGCTGCAGAACTCCCGCAGGGAAGTTGATGTCATTCATTTGCGCGTCGTAGTAGGCGTCAACCGTTGCCGCAGAGATCATCCACTCGCCGTGGTCCACCGGCAATCCAATCTTGTTGATCTGGCGGTGCAGTTCAAAGGCTCCGGTGCGTTCCATATCGCCGGCAAAGTCCGTGGGGGAAATCTCTATCGAGGAGTAGTCGCGCCATTTATCGGGATAGCCGATTTTGTTGCGAATCGCGTCGAGCTTGATGACGGCCTGCTGTTTTGTCTGCGGGCTCATCCAGTCGAGTTGCGCAATCCGTTCGCGCATGGCTTCTTCAATCCGATCCACCATATCGAGCGCAGCGGATTTCAATCCCGGCGAAAAGACCTTGGCTACATACGCCTCTCCCAACGCTTCACTCAGGTTGAAGTCAGCGTGCTGCACGCACTGCCGCCAGCGCGGTTGTTGGGCTTTCGCGCCACGCAGGTAAGCGCGATAGAAGTTGAAGTTCTCGTCCGCAAACGGCTTGGAGAGAAATGGAGAGTACGAATCGGCTACGTGAAAGCGGAAGTAACTCTTCCAGTTCTCCAGCGGCTCCGTCGCTATCGACTCGCTCATCTGTTTCAGGAACTTTGGAGATTCCACGTTCACGATTTCGAAATGCGGAAACCGGGCCTCTCGATAGTATGTCGGCCAATCGAAGCTCGGCGCCAGTGTCTCAAGGTCTCCCATCTTCATCTTGTTCTTCAGGTTGTAAGGATTGCGCCGCTCCACACGCGTCCAGGAGGCGCTCGCGAGGGCGGTCTCCATCCGCATCACCGTATCGGCGTTTTTCTTCGCGGCGTCCGTCGTGTCGCCCAGCAATTGGAAGACAGCCTGCACGTGCTGCAGATATCGCGCGCGAATCTCCTTCGACTTATCGTCTTCCTTGGTGTAATAGCTTCGATCCGGGAGGCCGAGGCCTCCCTGATCGAGGTCGGCGATCACCTGCTCGGAGTTGTCCGGATCCTGCGCGGAACCGGCTCCGAAGAGGAGCGTTTGCCCGAATGGCAAAGTGACATGCGCCGTCAGCGGCGCAATATCCCGGACGGAAGCTATCGCCGCGATCGCATCCAGTTGCGGCTGAATGGCACGGGCGCCGCGCTGGTTGACGGCCGTCTCGTCCATGCAGGCGCCGTAGAAATCGCCGATCTCCTGTGTCACCTTGTTGCGTCCCGTCTTTGTGGCTGCCGCTTCCTCCAGAATGCCGCGCAGAAACTTCAGGTTGTCCTGGTAGAGCTTCGCGTAGACGTCCCACGAAGTTTGATCCGCCGGAATGGGATTCTTCTTTTGCCATCCACCGCAGGAGTAGGTGTAAAAATCCACGCAGGGATCGATGGTCTTGTCCATCGAGGTAACGTCGAGGCTCGGCGAATAGGGCAGAGTTGCTTGGGTCGAGGTCTGGCCCATGGCTGGAAGAGCAAGCAAAACAGCGAAGGCAGAGCAAGAGATAGAGCGAATCATACGACCTCCGTGCAGCAGTAAAGACACATGGCCCGCTGGAGCTTGAACAGCACCGCCGAAGGGTCGTTCAGAGGGCGCTGGCGGCGCATTGGGTATCCGCAAGTCGCCAAATTCTAGCACACCGGAAGTTGCGCTACAGCGAAACCAGAGTCGATGTATCCCGGAGCCCTTGCACTCAAGTCGATGCGACCATCAGGGAGCGGCGACCCTGCACAAAACTCAAGAGGACACAGTTACTCTGGTTTCGCTCCAAGGATGAGGCTGCTCAGCAGGCGAAACACTGAGGAAGGCCTGTTTGGCCGAATCGCGAGGCGCTCAAGACTTGGCCAAGCCGATGGCTCTTATGACGTGCCGCCTCGAGCCTGCCTGGACCGCGCAAGGCCGAAATGCACACACCGATATCGCGCCATGTAAACGGGTGGCGTAGGAGCAATCACGGGTGGACCACGGGTAGAAAAATTTCTCTAATTTACGGATAAGTTGTTTAGAATGTTTCGTCCAGAGACAGGATCAAACCGCCGATGCCGGCCTTTCGGATGGCCGCGGACCTGCTTGATGCGCTTCGCGCAGAATACTGAAAGGCTTCCCTTCCATGCCGAACAAGCACAATGCCTCTCGCCGGCACCACATCCCAAAAATGAAGTTTCGGGTGAAGAATTGGGCGGAGTACGATGCAGGACTTCAGCGTCTAGGCAGTTTGGGTTTATGGGTGACGCCGGAAGTACTGGATGGCAGGCAGGCGGCCCGTCAGACTACCCCTGGCGGGCAGTCCAGCTACTCCGCGCTTGTCATCGAGACGCGGGCCGCCCTGACTCTGTCCGCCGTCTCAAGATTCCTGCGTAATCCATCTGGGTCATGGGAAAACTCGGCCGAGACTCGATCCATGCAACAACGCCTCTTCCGTGCGCATGGACGCCGGCAGAGGGATCGTCCCCCGCCCTTTGTCCCTGCTCCCGGCTTCCTAGAGCGGTTTCAGGATAGGTATACCCTATCTGCACTACTGCGAGGTCGCCGCTCCTTGGGGTCGCGTCGACTTGAGTGTATTCCCTTTGGGTACGGCAATCCTGAAACCGCTATAGTCCGTTGCCCACGCGACAGCGGGCCGATGTTCCACGTTTCGGGTCGTGATGAGCAGCTTGGCCGGCGTCAGTTCCGGCCCATCCCACCCGTCCTTCACGGCCTCGATGTGGATCTCTCCGGGCTGCCCGTTGGCCTGCACGATCGCCTGCGCCAGTCCATTGAAGAGCGACCGCCTGGGCTCCTTGTCGCTCTCCTGGCAGTTGGGATCGCCGTTGCCGACACCGATGAGAGCGCCGTTGCCCGAGACTTTGAACCCGATCAGGTTGCTCGCCGTCGGAACCGCGCGGCCCTCCTTGTCGAGAGCCTCCACCTTGAGAACTGCCACGTCCACGCCGTCGGCATCGATCTCCAGCCGGTCGGCGGTCAGCCGGATCGCCACGGCCGGTCCGGTCGTCTCCCGCTTCTCCGTCAGCACCACCTTGCCTTCCCTGGAACCCCGCGCCTCGATGAAGCCGGGCTCGTACTTCACCTTCCACTCCACGTGCCCGAGGTGGGGAACCTTCTGGCTGCCCGCGCTCTGTCCGTTCACAAACAGCTCCACCTCGTCCATGTTCGAGTAGACCCAGACCGGAATCATGTCGCCTTCCCTGCCCGCGAAGTTCCAGTGCGGAAACAGGTGCAGCGACGGCTCCTTGCCCCACCACGCCTTGTAGTAATAGAACGTGTCCTTGGGGAATCCGCACATGTCCAAAATGCCGAACTGCGAATTGATCGACGGCCAACCATACGGCGTGGGCTCGCCGCGATAGTCGAAGCCGGTCCAGGCAAATCCGCCCGCCTCCCAGTCGCGCGTGCCATGATACTTCCACCACTCCTCAGCTGTTTCGCCCCAAGGCACCGCGGAGTTGTATGCGTTCACCGTGTTGCGCAGCGGGTCGGTTGTGTAAACCCCGCGCGTGGAGATGGCGCTCGATGTCTCGGATCCGTAGAGCGGCCGCTTGGGATTGTCCTTGTGGAACTCATCCGGGGCGCTCAGGTCGTAATTGAAGCCGATGATGTCGAGTGCATCCGACAGACCCTGTTTGTTATCGCCGTCCACCGCCGCCGACACGACGCGGGTCGGGTCCAGTTCGTGGCACCGCCGCACCATGGTCGCGCCAACCTTGGCGCCCTGTTCGGCCATTTTGTCCTGCAACTCATCCTCTTCATTGCCGATGGACCAGAGAATGACGGAGGGCGAGTTGCGATAGCGCTTGACCATGGTTTCCAACTGCGCCAACCCCTCGGGGTTCGAGCTCATCTGGCGGGTCTCGCACATCATCATCACGCCGATGCGGTCGCAGCCCTCGACCCACTCGGGGGTGGGCATGTTGTGCGAGGTGCGCACGGCATTGCAGCCCATCTCCTTGAGCACGGCCAGGCGGAAGATCTGCAGCCGGTCCGGCAGTGCGGCGCCCACGCCGGCGTGGTCCTGATGGTTGCAAGTGCCTTGAATCTTCAGCGCCTTCCCGTTGAGGAAGAAACCCTTGTCCGGGTCGAAGACCGCCGTGCGGACACCGAAGCCGACGCGCTCGGCGTCGCGCGCGTTGCCGGCGGACTCGACGGTCACGATCGCCGTATAGAGATTTGGGGCATCGACGCTCCACAGCGCTGGGTTGGCGAGCTTGGCTGTCGCCGTAAAGGTAGCCGAACCGTCCACCGCGATCTGTTGCGCAGGAGCTTCGGCCGTGGCCACCGTCTTGCCGGCCGCGTCGACGATCTGCCAGCTCGCCTTGGCGCTCTCCGCCTGCTTGCCCTCATTCTCAACCACGGCGCCCAGAGTCAGGGTTGCGGAGCTGCCGCTGACCGCGGTCCGCACCGTGCTCTCCCACTTGCCGAGGTGGAGCGCATCGGTCTTGGTGAGCCACACGTGCCGGTAGATCCCGGCGCCCTCATAGAACCACCCGTCCCCGAAGCTCGCGTCCACGCGCACCACAATGTAATTCTTCGCGCCGTAGGCCAGAAAATCCGTCAGATCGAAGCGGAACGGCGCATATCCGTTGTTGTTGCGCCCGATAAAGCAGCCGTTCACAAAAACAATCACATCGCGAAAGGCCCCGTCGAACTCGACCGCGATCCGCTTGCCCAGGTCGCCGGCCGGAATCTCGAACTCCCGCCGGTACCAGCCCACGCTGGTCTCCGGGTAGCGTCGGCCGACCGGCTTGAAGCCGTGCGAGTTCTGCCGCTCGTCGTGCACAAAGGGCAGCTCCACCGCCCAATCGTGGGGCAGGTTGAGCGTGCGCCAGTTGGAGTCGTCGAACTTGCCCTTGGCAAACTCGAAATCCCCGGTCTTGGCAAAGTCTCCCTGGTCCATGCCGAAGCCGAGGTCCCGCGCCGGATCGCTGCCGTTGCCAAGCTGGAACTTCCAGCCGAAATCGAACAGCAGGCGCTCCCGCGGCGGCACGGCCGCCAGGGCAGCGGCCGAAGCAGCGTCAGGATAGCCGGCCAGCAGAGCCACGGTGCGCCCCCAAGCCGAGCGCGCCAGCAGAGAAGAAGCCGATAATGCCGCTCCGGAACGGAGCACGTCGCGGCGAGAAATTCGAGTCATGGAAGTTCCTTTCTGGATGGTTCTCGCCGCGTTCAGATCTGTCCCCTGCGGCAGGCCAACCTAAACCCTAAACCCCGGCAATCCCGAAATATAGACCAGTGTCTCGCCAGAATTCCATCCGGCCAGGAAATTGAACAGAAGCCCCGATGCCTCAACGGTTAAGCGTTGGCTGGATTGCCCGATTCGTGGTAGCTGGAAAGCTCTGAAAATAAAGGCGGACACAATTTTGGCGAGGGACAAATGGCTCGCGCAATTGTTGAATGACCCAGGCGCTCGCCGAATGTTTCGTCACACTGCATTGAAGAATGCGCCGCCGGTCAAGCGCAACAACGAAGAAGCAGTAAAGAACGCCGAATGTCAGCCACGGCGCGGCGAAAGAGTCCATTGCGCATGCTGACAGAGGCTAATTTCCCTCCGTCGCGGCGAGTGTCTCAGCCCCCTTAAAGTGGCCGGTTTTGAGGTGACCCTCGAGGTTCTCACAGACCCTTGAAGTAGTTCCGCGGGGATTCTTCTTCCCTCAACAGCCTCCTCCGACCGCGCAGGACGAGCCGCCGATGCAGGCGAAAGCGCGACTGTTTGACTGCCGATAGCTTCAGGGTGTCAGATGGCGTGTTCCGATTTGGGCATTGAATATGTTTCATGAATCGGCTCTTTTGACTTGGAGGGGAAATGAAGACTGGGTATTTTCATGGGCAGGAGCAGAAGTGCCTACTGCATTTTTATTGCTTACTACTCGTCGCATTCCTGCTGGCCACGCCGGCAATTGCTCCGGCTCAAGCCTATTTCGGAACCGTGACCGGCGTGTTGACCGACGCGACCGGCGCCGTGATCCCAGGGTCGAAGGTGACCCTGACCGATCAGGATAAGGGGTACGCGTTCAACGCGACTTCGGACGGGACCGGCCGCTATCTTTACCGCTCCATTCCGCCGGGCGTCTACTCGGTGACGGCGGAGATGCCGGGCTTTGAGAAGACGGTGCGGACGGGCATACGGGTGGATGTAAATCAGAATGTGACGGTCAACCTCAGTCTCAAAGTGTCTGGTTCCTCGCAAACGGTCGAGGTGAAATCGCAGGCACAGGGGCTTGATGTGCAGGACGCGACCACCGGGCTGGTGATCGACCGGAAATTCATCAACGATCTGCCGCTGGTGGACCGTTATGTGATGGACCTGACCATGCTGACGCCGGGAGTGACGGAGACGGACGATCAGTGCGCCATCAACTGCACGGGGACCAATTTTGTCTCCAACGGCAGCCGCAATTCCACCGCGGACGTGCTGATGGACGGCGCCACGATTTCCAACCCATGGCCCGGCGTCACGCAAACGGTCTATACGCCTTCTCCGGAGGCCGTAGAAGAATTTCGCGTGGAGCAGTCGAACTTCAGCGCCGAGTACGGTTTTTCGGGCGCGTCGGTGGTCAACATGATTACCCGCTCGGGGTCGAACACGTTTCATGGCGAAGGGTACGATTTCGAGCGGAACACAATCACCGATGCAAATGGCTGGTTCGCCAACCTGAACGGATACCCGCTTCCGCCGGTACACCGGCACAACTTTGGCGGCACGGTGAGCGGGCCCATCTTCAAGAACAAGACGTTCTTCTTCTTCGATTACGACGCCACGCAGCAAACCTATGCCGGCGCTCCCCAGGCCGGAGTTCCCAGCGATGCCGAGCGTAACAACGGCGATTTCGGACAAGTGTGCGCGGCTCAAGGCGGATCGTTCGATTCAAAGGGCATGTGCACGGTGGCCCAGGGTCAGATCTGGGATCCCTACTCCGGCGTCTACAGTCCCGGCAACGGCAATGACCTTGCAGCGGGAGCTTATCGCCAGACGTTCATTCCGTACAACAACATTGGCGCCTACGCCAGCCCCGGCAATCCCAAGCTGGTGGGCACCCCCTTTCAGCTTGAGGGTGGCGCCGGCAACCTGATCGATCCGGTCGCCAAGCGGATGATGCAGCTCTTCCCGGAACCGTCGGCAAGCATGCCCAATCCAACCATTTACGACAACTGGACCACCTCGGGGGCGACCACCGCACCCAACAACCAATTCGACATCAAGATCGACCACCGCTTCAACGAGAAGAACCTATTGAGCGTCAAGTACTCGCATCAGTGGAGCGATACATACGCCCTTAACTGCTTCAAGAACTTCGCCGATCCCTGCTCCAACGGTCCCAATGAGAACACCGAGAACGTTTTTGCCATTAACGACACGCATACCCTCTCTTCAACGCTCCTGGTCTCTGCCACGCTGGGTTTTACGCGGAGCCAGTTGCGCATATCCAATTACTCTGGCGCTGGCGAAGTCACCGATCCGCTCAGCAAGCTGGGCTTCCCGTCGTATCTGGACTCGAACGGTTTCATGGGCGTTCCCTCGATCTTCATCGGGGATTACTACTCCGCCGGCTATACGAGCATCGGCGACGACCCCTACGGCGACTACAAGCAGGGGCAGGACGCGGCACAGTTGAGCGCATCGGTCAACAAAGTGCATGGCGGTCACGAAATGAAATTCGGTTTCGAGGGGCGCCAGCACATGCAGAACTACATACAAACCAGTTCCGCCAATGGTAATTTCAATTTCGATCATGCAGGCACCTCGGAGTGTCCAAACGAGTTTTCAAATTGCGGCGGTGACGCGATGGCCACCTTCATGATGGGCAACCCGGATGGAGGCGCCTACTACCAAATCCAGGACCAGCCGGCAACAGAGGATCGTCAGTATGGCTGGTTTGCCCAGGACAACTGGAAAGTCAACCCCAAATTGACGCTTAACATCGGCTTGCGCTACGACGTATCGATGCCCGGAACCGATCGTCACAACCGGCAGGAGTGGTTCGATCCCAGCGTGAAATCGCCGCTTCAGATTGCGGGGTACCAAACTCTTTACGGCGGCGAGGTATTTGCCAGCCCCAGCGAGCGCACCATCCTCAACGACGACTGGGGAGACATCCAGCCGCGCTTCGGCTTCGCGTATCAGCTCGATCCGAAGGCCGTGGTTCGCGGCGGGTATGGGATCTATTTCTCGCAGCCCCGCTCGGGCGGCGCCGGCGGTGCGCCCTATGGCACGCAGGGCTTCAATCAGGGCACCGGCGCGATCACCACGTATCAGAACGACGGAGCGACGCCTTACCTGCACCTGAACAATCCGTTTCCCAATGGATTGATCCAGCCCCCCGGAAGCTCGCTCGGCTTGATGAACGATGTGGGATTTGGCGCCGCAGGCCCGCTGCGCTACATCACCAACAATCCCTACGAGCAGAGTTGGAGCTTCGGAATCGAACAGCAATTGCCTTACAAGATCGTGACGAATATGATGTACGTCGGGAAAAAAGGCACCCATCTGTTCTTTTCCGGCGACAACTATATCAACCACCTGGGGCCGGAGGCGGACAGTTACACCGCGTCCCAGATCAGTAACCTCGGCAACCAAGTCAACAATCCATTCTATGGAACGATTACCGATCCCAACAGTGTCCTTGCGTATCCACAGATCGCGTCCTTCATGGTGAACAACCTACCCTACCCGCAGTTCCCCGGAGGCGTGACGACGGAAGTGCAGCCCATCGCCAACTCGGAATATCACGCGATGCAGTTGACCGCGGAGAAGCGCTACTCCAACGGCTTGCAGTTCCTGGCCAGCTTTGTGTGGTCCAAGTCGATCGACGACTCTTCGCTTCAAGACGACAACACCTCCTATCTGGGCAGCTTTACCAGCCTCACGGACCCCAACAAGCCCTGGCTGGAACGGAGCCTTTCCACCTTCGATATTCCCTACGTCTACCAGTTCAGCTATACCTACGATCTGCCGGTGGGGCGCGGCAAGGCATTCCTCAGCCATATACCGGCCGTACTGGATGCAATCGTGGGCGGATGGAAGACCAACGGCGTCTGGCGCATCTCGTATGGCCGGCCCATCTCCTTCTCTACGTATGACGGAGTTTCGCTGCCGACCTATGGGGGACAGCGGGCCAACCTTACCGGCCGCCCGAAGCGCACTGGCGGAAAGGCCTCCGCGAGTCCTTCCAGTTGGATCAACAACTACATCGCCAATCCCGGCGTCGTTCAACTGCCCGCTCCTTACACGTTTGGCAATGCTCCCAGGGTCACGGGAGTGATCCGGACGCCTACCGCTTTCAACACAAGCATGTCGATGGAGAAGGACTTCTCTCTGTCGCGCCTGCGCGAAGGGATGACCTTTGAGCTCCGCCTGGAAGCCGAGAATGCGCTGAATCACCCGGTGTTCGGCACTCCGGACACCTCGGTCGACGACCCAAACTTTGGAATCATCAGCTACACCTCGAACGGGCCCCGCCAGGTTCAACTTGGAGGCAAGCTGAATTTCTAAGCCAGGTGTGCTCCACAGAAGCCTCCCGGTCCGGGCCCCACAGCGAGGCCACGGGCCGCAGCATAGCTGTGTAGGGTCAAGCGGTTGTTCCTTTTCAATCCTGAAAGAGCGGTGCCTTTAAAGGCTTCCCGCATGCGCTGTCTTGTGAGCGGGAACCTGATATATTCCGTTCGCCGGGAAGCCAACTGTAGCCATTTCTAACTCCGAACCGAGGGTGGCGAAGCACAGCGCCGCAGAGTAGCGATTGCACCATACGAATTACAGGCGGTCATCCTTCGGGGCGGCTGTTTTCTGCTCCGGTTTGGTCCTTTTGACCGCGTTTTGCATACGGATAATCTTTGGCCATACAAAGAGCGCGTTCAGAACGCGTCGGTCAGCCGAAGCGTGGACCGCATGGCTGCCCAAGGGGATATGCTTACAGCGTTTTTCGCGCTGTCTGGAACGGTCCAGTAATTCTCACCCGCGATGATCAAGGGTGAGAGCGGTTTTCGGGGGATTCTCTAATTTACAGCTAACTGCTTTAGAATGTGGTGGCCAGAGACGGGATTGAACCGCCGACGCCGGCCTTTTCAGGGCCGCGCTCTACCACTGAGCTATCTGGCCTCAGTGCAAACTTCTCGTTGCAATTTTTGCGCGGA